>Ga0247722_10000001_pt1 | contig 353219 bp, 267 predicted proteins | sample MSEWelMarce3H_FC_FD_189094 | JGI IMG/M metagenome (GOLD analysis project Ga0247722, IMG submission 189094) | Subsurface sediment microbial communities from gas well in West Virginia, United States - MSEEL Well Study Marcellus 3H_FC | ecosystem: Environmental > Terrestrial > Deep subsurface >...
GAGTGGTGTTAATCTCTTAAGATACTGATTTTCAGGGATTTAACCTAATTTTTCAAGCATATATTTCATTGATTTTTAAATATTTACAAACAATAAATTGGGTTTTTTCAACCCTTAATTCGCATTACTAATTAATCCCCATCTATAAAGTCGGGAAAATTTTTAACTGAAACTGTGTCTGGTCAGAAAGTGCCAGTTGCATGGCTTGCGAAGCCGCCAAAAACGGAGTTTACCTGGGTAAATGAGTATTTTGGCGGCAAGCGTAACGACGCAAGTGGTACTTTATGGTCATACACTAATTAACTCCACACCTCACAGAAACACTGTCAGGGTAGCTCTTCAATGGGCCGGTTTTCCGGAGCAGTACCAAACTGCTTGTTGGGAGTATCGCCCATGGTCAACTCCAGAACTCCGCCATTCATAATTTCCTTGTAAGTGATATAACTTCTCTCAAGATCAGCACCATTGAGAGTTGCCGATTGAATGTAAATATTCTCTTTGCTGTTGTTATGCGCAATCATGGTAAAAGTTTTATCACCCGGAAGTTTCACCTCCGCTCTGTCGAGATCGGGTGAACCCAATACCATCACCGAACTGGAAGGATTCACAGGATAAAAACCCATGGAAGAAAAGATATACCAGGCCGACATCTGACCACAATCCTCATTTCCTATAATACCATCGGGTTGATCGGTGTAGAACTCATCCATTATGTGTCGGACTTTCTCGGCCGTTTTCCACTGCCGACCGGCAAATGCATACATATAAGCAGCATGATGACTGGGCTCATTGCCCTGTGCGTACTGACCAATAAGCCCGGAAATATCCGGAGAGGCTTCGGCGCCCATATCTCCGGACACCACAAAAAAGCTGTCAAATTTGGCTTCAAAAGCATCGTCTCCACCCATCAGATCAATCAATCCCTGAACATCATGGGGAACCATCCATGTATATTGCCAGGCATTTCCTTCGGTATAGTCGCCCACTTCATGAACTGACTGGAAGGGATTAAAGGGAGATTTAAACTCACCATTACTCATTATGGGACGCATAAACCGGGTTTCCGGATCGAAATACTTTTCGTAAGCTCTGGAGCGATCATGATAATAGGCTGCATTTTCTGAATCTCCCATCTTCTCAGCGAAACGTGCAATGGCCCAGTCAGAGATGGCATATTCCAGTGCCTTGGAAACCGACTCCTTCTCTTTATCGGCAGGAATGTACCCCTTCTCTTTCAGTTCATCCAGCCCAAACTCATCATTGTTAGAAGTTGCCAAAACAGCCTCAAAGGCAGTCTGTTCATCAAACCCGTCGAATCCTTTGAAAAAAGCATCCGAAACCACGGGAACCGCGCTGTAGCCTACCATACAATTGGTTTCATTACCCATTAGGTGCCAAACCGGTAATTTGCCCTGCTGCTCGTAAATAGCCAGCATGGAATTGATCATATCATTCACCTTTTCGGGCTGAACAATGGTAAAAAGAGGGTGATTTGCCCGGTAAGTATCCCAAAGAGAGAAAACAGAATAATTATTAAACCCGGGATTTTGATATACCTTCTTATCTGTTCCCCTGTAAGATCCGTCATGATCATTAAAGAGAACCGGAGCAATGAATGAATGGTACATCGCTGTGTAAAATTTGCGTTTGGTTTCAACATCCGGAACGTCGATCTTTATTTTTCCCAATTCATTGTTCCACTTCTCACGGGCTTCAGCTTTCACCTGAGAGAAATCCCAGTGAGGGATCTCACTTTCAATATTCTTAAGAGCTGCTTCGTGACTGACAGGAGAAATCCCCACTTTAAGCTGAATCGCCTCTTCTGCAGCCGTTGAATAAGTAAGCACTCCTACAACATCACGACCCTGTGCAAGGCTACCTTCAATTTCGCCCTGATCGGTATGTAAATCCAAATTATCGATAGGTCTGGAAAGCACAATGGCATAATAAAGTTCCTGATCCTCAGCCCATCCTTTTGAGTGCCGGAAACCTGCAAGAGTAGTATCGTTAATTTGTTCAAGACGAGTATCCACAGGAGCATCCCAGCCAATTCCCAATTCAAGATTTATGGCAATCCGGGAAGCATTGTTTTCAGGAAAAGTATATTCATGAAAACTCACCCGCTCCGAGGCGGTGAGTTTCACATTCACATCATAGTCCAGAAGATCCACCTCATAGTATCCGGGCTCCACCTTTTCGCGATCATGAGAATACATGGAGGCATATCCTGCCAAAGGCTCTTTGATCGTTCCGGGAGAAAAGAGGATGTCTCCGGTATAAGGAGAAATCAACACATCTCCCAGATCACCGATCCCTGTTCCGCTAAGATGGAGTTGGGAAAAACCGGTCATTATGCTGTCGGAGTAATGATAACCGGAACACCAGTCCCACCCCTTAATGTAATTGGTAGGTCCGGGCTGAACTGCCCCAAACGGAACATTTGCCCCCACGAAGACGTGTCCATGATAATCAGAACCAATGTAGGGATCTACATATTGTGCAAAATCATCCTCCACAACAGCTTCCTGTGGAGTAGAGCATCCCTGAATAACAGAAAGCCCGAGGATTGCCAGCAGCAAAACTCCCGGCTTTCGTATTTTTTTTAAAAGAAAAACTTGAAACATGGCTAAACAGTATTATGATTTATTTTTAATTTATTTCTTTTCTCATTTTCTGAATCTGATTCTCATCACAACTCACAGCTTGTCCAAATCCCAGCTCATCCGCCATTTTCGAATCATTGGGCAGGAACACCCGGGCAGAAGAGTGGATCTCATTGGCATCGGTTGCATCCATAATTTGCCTGATATTGTCAGCCCGAACCCCGGACCCCGGCATAATAGAAATTCGGTTGGCAGCTTTTTTCACCAGCTGTTCTATCAACTCCGGAGCATCCGTGGCCTTATCTTTTTGTCCTGAAGTCAAAATCCTTTCGCATCCGGCTTCAATAACATCCTCCAGTGCTTCAATCGGGTCGGGAGTCAGGTCAAACGCACGAATAAAAGTAACACCCATTGGATGTGCCAGTTCCACCAGCTGCTTCATTCGGATGACATCCACACGGTTATCGGGTAATAAAACTCCTGTAGCAATACCTTTGCAACCTGCATCTTTGCAAAAGAGAATATCTTCCTTCATCATTTCAAATTCATCCTCTGAATAGCAAAATCCACCACCCCGTGGACGAATAATGGGATATACCGGGATGTTGCATTTCCTGCAGGCTGCTTTTACCAAAGCAGGGTGAGGTGTTGTTCCTCCTTCCATCGGGTTACTGCAAAGTTCCAGCCGGTCTGCGCCACTACGTTCTGCTTTCAATGCCGCATCCAAAGAAAACACACAAACTTCAAGTATTTTTTTTCTCATCTCCATCATCTAAATTCAACCAGCATTACAAGCTGTTATTTTTCGTAAAGGCTACAATCTCATCGAGGTAACCAAAAGCCAGTCCTATCACCGTATCGGCAGCACCATAATAAACAGCCACCTTCTCTCCGTCACAAAGAGCTGCACAAGGGAAAATTACATTGGGCACATCCCCCGTCAGTTCATAAGTTTCGTTGGGAGCCAGTAAATATGGCTGTGTCCGGTAAAGCACCTTTGACGGATTCTCCGAATCAAGAATGGCAGCACCCATGGAATAACGGAAACCACGGCAGGTATTGATGACACCGTGATAAAAAATCAGCCACCCTTCATTAATTCTGATGGGAGCCGAACCAGCACCAATCTTTGTGCATTGCCAGGCACTGTCTTCAAAATCCGCCACTTTCATGACACATCGGTGCTCTCCCCAGTATTTCATATCGGGACTGTAACTGATGTAAATATCTCCAAAAGGCGTGTGCCCGTTATCACTTGGACGACTAAGCATGGCATAACGACCGTCAATTTTTTCAGGAAATAAAACCCCGTTGCGATTGAATGGGAGAAATGCATTTTCGCACTGATAAAAATCCACAAAATCGAAAGTGTAGGCAATACCAATGGTCGGCCCGTGATATCCGTTACACCAGGTCACCCAGTAACGATCTTCTATAAAGACCACCCGTGGATCGTACTTGTAATCCGAATCGATCATCTCCGTATTCCCGGGCTTCATATCAATGGGCGAATGATTGATGTCCCAGTTGATCCCGTCTTTACTGAATCCGGCATAGATATTCATCTGCACCGCCTTGTTGTCAGAGCGAAACACTCCGGCATAACCGTCTCCAAAAGGAACCACGGCACTGTTAAAAATGCTGTTGGAAGAGGGAATGTCATACCGACCAACTATCGGATTGCTGGAATACCGCCACATAACATCCTTGCTTTCAGCAGGACGTTCTTCCCAGGGAATTGAAATATCTTTTGCACTCATAAAACTCAATCAATATTTTTTATATGATCGTACCAGGTAAACTTTAATATTGCAGACGTTCCAACCAGTATTGCCAGCGAAATCCAGGCTGCCGCATATTCTCCCGAAAGAAAATAGAGCGGCAACACCACCATCGACATCTGCCAGGTGATACCAATCAGTACATTAAAACTGTCACGTTTAAAATCTTTATTGGGCATAAAAGACGGATCATCTTTAATAACCTCCTTTTTTACAGGTTCCCAAAATCCCCAGGGACGGGTTTGTTTATAGAACTTTTTCAGGACATCCATCTTTTCGGGTTTGGTAAGCAGGGTTCCCAAAACTGAGGCAGACATGGAAATCAGCAAAGTAACAGGAAACATATAAATATCAATGGTCCCGGGCACTATAATTCTGTAAATTGGGGGCACCACAACCGATGCGACCAGACCTCCCAACATCCCATAGAAATAGCCCATTCCGTTGAATCGCCACCAGATCCATTTTAAAACGTTTGCGGCAGCATAGCCTCCATAAAGAGAGGAGGTTATCCACAAAGTAAGACTATTCAGCGACTGGGCAAAAAGCCCAAAAATCAGTCCAATTATTACCAGCAACAAGCTGGACATATAACTGTAACGAACCAGTTTCTTATCGGAGGCGCCGGGATTCAGGTATTTCTTATACAAATCATTGATCAGGTAGGCAGGTGCGGCATTAATAAATGCAGCAAAAGTGCCCATGAAAGCTGCCAGTAAACCGGCAAGCAACAATCCTTTAATTCCTACCGGGATGAACTCCTGAATAGCCATGGGCAGTACCATTTCAAAATCCAGGTCAGCCCCCATCTTCATCAGCTCGGGTTTCAGATAAACCAGTCCCAGTACTGCAAGTCCGCCAATCATCAGGTAACGCGGGATAAAAAGAACCAATGAGGTCAGGCCACTCATCTTAGCAGCTTCTGCCGGAGTCCGGGTAGATAAGATTCGCTGCATATCATAACTTGGAACCGGCCCTGCAAGACTGGCAAAGACTCCTTTGAGAATCATCATCAACAACAACATACCAAACATTTCGTACCCGTCCTGATCTATTTTATCGTTAAGTTCAGGAAATATTCCCGACCAGTCAAGGCTCAGGTTCCACTCGGGCCACAGATTGGCCCACCCCTCGGGTGTGGCAGCTGCTATTTGGTCTGGTGTAACTTCATTAAATGCGATTACCCCGATGGAAACACAGGCAACCGTCATAATCAAAAACTGAAGGACCTCGGTACTTACCACACTATACATACCGCCTTTCATGGTATATATGGTAGTGATGGCAATTATTATCAAAGCATAAACCTGTTGGGAGGTAAGTTGCAGCCCCAGGATGGAGGCCGACAAATCCCAACTGAAAAAGGTGGTGGCAAACTTCCCGATGCCTTCTACAAAATAGGCAATAAATCCAATTACACTGACCACCGCAAAAAGTACCACGATAATATGTGACAAGCGTCCGCCCCGACCATCTCCAAAGCGGAAAGTGATCCACTGGGCCCCTGTCATGGTGTTGGATCGTCTCATCCAGACGGCAAGAAAAACCATCACAAATATCTGGTTCCAGACAGGCCACAGCCAGGGAATCCAGGCGCTCTTAAGACCATAAACAAAAACAATGGCCACAGTCCACATTGTGCCGGAGATATCAAACATTCCCGAAGCGTTTGATAAGCCCAGGTAGTACCATTTGATTTTATTCCCTCCAAGAAAATAGGCTTCCAGATCTTTGGATGCACGCTTTGACAGCCAGAAACCGATAAATAAGGTGAGGACTAAATAACCAAGAAGAATGCTTATATCTATTAGTGAGAGATTCATGAGATCCTTTAAAGGTTAAACTTATAACTAATCAACTTTAATTGTTCCTGACAACCTGATATCATCCGATGCTGCACCAATCATCAGTTGAAAGGTCCCCGGTTCCACTACCCATTCTTTTTTTTGATTGAGTATGGCAAGGTCTTTTTCATTCAAGTAAAAAGAAACCTGCTTTTCTTCGCCCTTCTTCAAGAACAATCTGTTGAAGTGTTTAAGCTGCTGAACAGGTTGAACAACTGATGCATATTCATCTCTCAGGTATAACTGAACCACCTCATCTCCATCAAAGTTTCCGGTGTTTTTCACTTTAAAGTTCACGACAAATTCCTCTTTCCCCACAGGAGCAACTTCAAGATCAGAATAGGTAAAAGAAGAATAGCTTAACCCATAACCGAAACTATAAAGTGGTGTTGCAGATAACTCCACATAGTCATGCGGTCTGGGATTCTTTTTATTATAATAAATTGGAACTTGTCCAACATCTCTTGGGATCGATACGGGCAATCGACCTGCAGGATTATAATCCCCAAAGACAACATCAGCTAAGGCATTTCCACCCTCTTGTCCCGGATACCAGGCACAGATTAAAGCATCGGCATTTTCCGCAGCCCAATTCATCTTCATAGGACGACCCTGAATGTAAACCACCACCAGAGGCTTACCGGTTTTCTTTAACGCTTTCAACAAGTCCATCTGTTTGCCGAGCAAATCCAGTGTTGCCCTGTCAAAACCCTCACCTGCATCCATGTCACTAACAGATTGATTATTGGCAACTGCAGCACCAGTCTCCAAATACTCAGTTTTAAAGTCCCTGGCACTAGAACCTCCAACCACAGCAAGAATAACGTCAGAATGCTCAGCCGCCTCCACTGCCTTATCAATATTTACATTGCTGGTATCGCGGATTGCACAACCTTTAACATACTCAACCTGTTCGGGTGATAATTTATTCAATATTCCTTCCAATATAGTAACCACATTGTCAGAATCCTGAGGAGCTGTGTAATCACCCAGCATATTGTATTGGTTGTCCGCATTGGGCCCAACAACCAGAATTTTCCCCGGATCCCTCTTTAAAGGGAGAATCTCATGCTCATTCTTCAGCAGCACCAATGTATTTTGTGCTACTTCTCTGGCCAGGGCAATATGTTCGGGACAACGAACCATTCTTTCAGCCTTTCGGGGATCAACATAAGGATCATCAAACAATCCCATTTCAAATTTCAACCTTAATACCCGGGCGACCGCTGTATCAATCAATGACTCCTTCAATTCCCCGGCATTTACCGAGTTCACAAGGTTCACAAAGGCATTAGATCCAAGATCAACATCAACACCCGCTGACAAAGCCATATTGGCAGCCTCCTGAACAGATTTGGCAACATAATGTGAGCCATGCAATCCTTCAATACTCGCAAGATCCGAAACGACAAAGCCGTTAAAACCCCATTTATTTCTTAGAACATCTGTTAAAAGGTAACGATTTGATGTGGAAGGAATACCATCTATGGAGTTATAAGAAGTCATTACCGACAAGGCCCCTGCATTAATAGCCTCTTTAAAGGGAGGCAGGTAATTTTGCATAACATCCAACGGGCCTATCGTTGTTATACCGCCATTTTGACCAGCCTCTGGAGTTCCATAAGCCAAAAAGTGCTTCAATGTTGCAATCAGACCATATTTATCATGCAGACCATCACCAGCCATTCCCCTAACCATAGCTGCCCCCATAATTCCGGCAAGCACGGGGTCCTCCCCATAAGTCTCCTCAACTCTGGACCAACGGGCATCACGTACCAAATCTAAAACAGGTCCATAACCAATGTGTCCTCCCTGGAGGCGGACTTCCCTACCAATAACCTTACCAACTTCTTCAATTAATTCAGGAGCCCAGGTGGACGCAAGACCTATCCCGGTTGGAAAAACAGTAGCCCCGATAGCCATATGTCCATGAGGAGCTTCTTCTGCCAGAAAAAGAGGGATTCCCAAACGGGTTTCCTCCATGGCATACTTTTGAATAGAATTGGCCACTTCAGCTGCCAATACCGGATTTAAACCATTCCTCAAAGTTTTTCTGGTCCATGGATCTGCCCGGAAAGTAGCCCACAACATTCCAGTATGATTCTGTTTCAAACTTTCTTTAAATTGCATTGAAACTTCCACCCCTTTCCCATTCTTCTCATACATTGGCCATCCGAGAGGGCAAAGCAGCTGTCCAACTTTTTCTTCCAAAGTCATTCGGGATAGTAAATCCTGAGTTCTCTCTTCAACACCATTGGAAGAATTTTTATAAACCTGCCCGGACATTACGCCAACACTCAGGCTCAGCAACAATGTCAAAAATATCTTCTTATTCCTCATTAATAATTTCTTATCCGGATTCTTAGAATAAATGTATTAAACACTATTTTTTATACTTTTAAAAAAATAGAAAAAACAGCACTGTTCTTTAATTTAAAAAATTGACAATGCACGCTAAACCACCTCCCATGAACTCTACATCATTTTCGATAACAACCGCTCTTTCATATTGGCACAACCAACATGCATTTACATTTTGCGGTATTTAGAATTTATTACCATGCGAATATACAAAAAATAACACAACATCATTTTCTTTTGGTATTTTTTGATAAAAGTCTTGCAAGAAAGAAAAAAAATAGTGTGCTTTGTAAAATCTAATTCACTATGTTGCAAAATAAAATGGAAAATATATTACTTAACAGTTTCTTATTTAAAACACTCTCCAATATTGAGAAGAAAAAATATAACTTATTGGTCAGAGTTTTAAAGTACCTTTATTTTAAAGGCCCAAATCCCGTTGCCGACATCTGCAGCCACCTCAAGATCAGCTCTCCAAATGGGAATGCCATTTTGGGAATGCTCATGGATCACAACCTGATAGAAAAAAAAGGCTATGGGCTTTCCAAGGGAGGCCGCAAACCCGAATTGTATGGTCTGAAAGCAGATGCCTTCTATACTGTGGCAGTGGACATGAACATCCACAAAACACGGTTAACCATTTTTGACAGCGAGAATAAGCAAATCTCGGAAACATTTATTTTCCCCCTTGAAATGGACAGTGAGTTGACCACATTAAAAAAACTCACGTCACAAATAAAGAAATACATACAAACAAAGGATATTGAGTCCTCAAAAATTATTGGCGTAGGAGTTAGCATGCCCGGACTGGTAGATTCACAAAACGGGTTTAATTATTCTTACTTCAATTATGGAGAAAAATCATTTAGAAAGCTCATGCAGGAAGAATTGGATCTTCCTGTTTTCATAGAAAATGATGCAAAGGCAGTGGCATTAACTGCATGGCGCTTCGGAGCCGCCAGAAATCAACAAAATGTGTTGGTATTATTGCTGGACTGGGGTATTGGTCTGGGAATGATCTTAAACGGGAAATTATACCGGGGGGCCAATGGGTTTGCCGGAGAATTGAGCCACATTCCCATGGTGGAAAACGGGGCTTCATGTATATGCGGAAAAAACGGGTGTCTTCAAACTATCGCCTCAGGTTCTGCACTTGTGGCCAAAGCCCGGGAAGGAATCATGGCCGGAAAAAGCTCTCTAATGTCCCATTATGCCGCCGAGAACATTGAAGATGTAGATATGACAACTGTTGTAGAGGCCGCCCTTCATGGAGATCAGTTTGCCATCAACCTGCTCTCAGAGGTGGGTGAACATCTTGGAAAAGCCATCGCAATTCTCATCCAGATTTTTAATCCCGGAATGATCATCCTGGGAGGTAAAATGGCAGAATCGGGACAATACATTACCATTCCTGTACAGAAGTCAATCAACACCTATTCTATGCACAAAATCAGCGAAGGAGTTACCATCAAAAACTCTGAGATGGGCAAAGAAATAGGCTTAAAAGGGGCTTTGGCTGTAGCCATGGAAGATGTTTTTGATGAATTGGCAGGATTACACAGCAAGAAAAAAGGTAAGATTCTTGTCTGACACCTGAACAAAACATTTTACAATTAAATAAAGCCTATTGAAGAAGCCATACCCAACAACGGGTTCAAAGAATTGGATGGCTGACCATTGGTTTTAAATTCAAACACAATTTGGTATGTTCATTAGAGTTTCCATATTGCTTATTTGCACCCTTATTATATCGGGATGCCAAACCCACGACACACTGACAGTGGATAAAAAAAAAGCACTGGAAATAAAACAAAAGAGTGAAGAAACCCAAAATCTGGCATCTGGCAGAAAAGATAAACTCTTCAACTTTGAAAATGAAAACCTCTCTCATTCCGAAAAGCAGGCATTAGACTTTCTCTATGCATGGATGCCCCTCAGCGACCTGTCAAACCATACGGGAGATTTCTACCTGCAAAACGTTCGCTATGCGCTGAAAGCAAAGAATACACTTCCATGGGGGAAAAACATTCCGGATAAAATTTTTCTGCATTACGTCCTGCCCCACCGGGTCAATAATGAATATACCGATACTTCCAGAGTCGTTTTTTACAAAGAACTTAAAGACCGGGTAAAAAACTTGTCTTTAAAAGAGGCGGCCCTCGAAGTTAACCACTGGTGTCAGGAAAAAGTAATCTATCATTCCACCGACGAGTACCGCACCAGCGCCCCGTTAAGCACGGTCAAGACAGCCTATGGACGTTGCGGCGAACAGTCCACTTTTACAGTCGCCGCCATGCGTTCTGTAGGTATTCCGGCCCGCCAGATTTACACACCTCGCTGGGCACACACCAACGACAACCACGCATGGGTGGAAGTATGGATCGACGGCAATTGGTACTTTATGGGAGCCTGCGAACCCGAACCCGAACTAAACATGGGATGGTTTGAAAGTCCTGCTACCAGAGCAATGCTTACCCATCATCGAACATATGGACACATTTCTACCAGTGAAGAGATCGTCACTAAAAACAGGTACTATACAGAGATTAATACCCTTGAACATTATGCTCCGACAAAAACAATATGGGTCAAAGTACAGGATGAGGATCAAACCCCCCTTAAAGATGCGGTTGTAAATTTTCAGCTTCCCAATTTTGCTGAGTTTTACAACATTGCAAGCATTCGCACCAACAAAGACGGAATAATTGAATTTACCACAGGACTGGGCGATCTGATGGTGCAGGTCATTCATAATCAGCAATATGCCTGGGAGAAACTTCCCGTGCCCGAAACAGACACACTCCTTGTCACTGTCAGCAACAACAGCATGCCAGCTGCCGGAACGCTAAGGGAGTTCTTGATAAATACACCCCAACCATCGTCCACTGAAGATCACAGCAATGTTGACAGAACCGGACATGCACAGCGATTAAAACAGGGAGATTCTATTCGCAATGCTTACGTCAGCACCTTCATTGATTCTCTGACATCACTGAAAATCAGCAAAGATTTGGAGATCGATCCAACGCATACCATTACCCTGTTTAAACAAAGCAGAGGTAACTGGGACATCATAAAGCAATTTTTGGAGTACGCTGCCCCCATTGATAAACAAAAAGCATTGACCCTTCTTTCAGTGGTTTCTGACAAAGACCGGCGCGATACCCCCCTTGAGGTATTTACAGACCATTTTGATCATTCCATCAATGAAGAAAATATCGATCCGAAAATCTTCAGGAGTTACATTCTGAACCCGAGAATCGCCAATGAAAAAATTTCCGCATACAAAGCTTTTATCCGGGATTATTTTGACGATCAGTTTAAAACCAAGATCCAATCGGATGTCTCTGTGTTAGTTGACTGGATTCACCACAATATTGAAGTCCGGGATTCTGCAAACGCATGGGGAGTCCCTCAGCTGCCTTCCGGGGTTCTTGAATTGAAAGTTGCGGACACCAACTCCAGAAATATCCTGTTTGTCGCTATTGCACGGAGCTTTGGTATTCCTTCGAGAATTAATCTGATTGATAAAGAGCCCCAGGTTCTGCTGAACAATAAATGGACAGATGTTGATCCGGACAATAACAAAGTGGGCAATTCCCCCAAAGGGGTTCTGAGACTGACGTTTGATGCCCCGCAGGAAAACACTTCCCTTCCAGAATATTACAAAGATTTCACACTCAACCATTTTGAGGAAAATCAATTCAAGACACTGGACTTCAGCAACACCGATGTTTTGAACAAATTCCCGGCGTCAATTCAACTTGACGAAGGCTTGTACTCTTTGGTAACTGTCAGAAGACTACCCAATGGATCATCAAAAACCAGACGCTTATTTTTCGAAATAAAAGCAGAACAAAATCAGGAAATTACCATTAAAATCCCTGAAGAGAGTGAAAATGAAAATACTTTGGTAAGGGAGATTCCCATCAACCTTAACCAGTACGTAAAATCATGGGATACTTCTGAAAAAATTAATGTGCAATCATTACACAGTGAGTCTGGACTCGTCCTTATATGGATTGATCCTGCCCGGGAACCTTCCAAACACCTGCTAAACGATCTGATCAGACTAAGAAGCAATTTCAATAACTGGGATGGAAACATTCTTCTCCTGACAGACCATGATAAAATCACCCCGGCCTTTTCCCCAGGCGAATACCCCGGATTACCCACCCGAACTGTTTTTGCCACCGATGACTCGGACTGGCTTTCAACACTTAACCAGGACGTCAAAGGCATTCGAAAAAATGAGCTACCCGTTGCCCTTGTCATCAATGGTGACAAAGAGATTATATATCACTCTTCAGGCTACAGAATCGGTATTGGAGATGATGTACTAAACCAGGTAGTGACGGGATGTGCAATACCATAAATCCTGAATATTTAATAAGCATTCTTCATTGCCCCTCAGATTAAAAGTCCCTAATCCCAACCTTATAAAAACATGGAGAAATCACGTTTTCTAAATTCAACTATGTCAAGCATGAAAAATCTACTCCTTACAACAATGGTCATACTCTTAACGGCCTATGCACAAGGCCAGGCAATATATGAAGACGAACGATACGTCCCGGAAACAGACCCACTGGTACTGGAAAAACTGGAACAATGGAAAGACTTTAAGTTCGGTCTGCTAATGCATTGGGGCCCTTATAGTCAATGGGGAATCGTTGAATCCTGGAGTATATGTGCCGAGGATGAGGGTTGGTGTCGGCGTCCACATGAGGATTATATTGCATACAAAAAAGAATACGAAGGATTAAAAAAAACTTTCAACCCCGTAAATTTCAATCCGGACAAATGGGCCAAAGCAGCCAACGATGCAGGAATGAAATATGTTGTTTTTACTACTAAACATCATGATGGATTTTGCATGTTCGACTCCAAATATACCGACTACAAGGTAACTTCCGAGGAGTGTCCGTTCCATACCAACAAACGTGCAAATATTGCAAAAGAAATATTTGATTCATTCAGGAAAAAAGATTTTTGGATTGGAACCTATTTCTCAAAACCGGATTGGCACAACAATGATTACTGGTGGAGCAATTTTGCCACCCCTGACCGCAATGTCAACTACGATCCGGAAGAATATCCTGAGAAATGGGAATCTTTTGTTCAGTTTACCCACAACCAGATTCTGGAATTAATGACCGACTATGGAGACATTGACATTCTCTGGCTTGATGGAGGATGGGTCGCAAAAAAATCTCCCCAAACCATCAAAGAAGCTTATAAACGCAAGATTGATAGCAATGAATCGGGTTTTATTAAAGCCCAAATAATAAATCAGGACATCCGCATGGATGAGTTGGTGCAGAAAGCAAGGAAAAAACAACCTGGTCTCATCGTAGTGGATCGGGCAGTTCATGGTAAAAACCAAAACTATTTAACCCCGGAAAACCGTGTTCCGGAAAAGCCACTCCCTTATCCGTGGGAATCCTGCATAATTTCAGGAGGGGGATGGTCATATACTCCTGATGCAAAATACATGAGCGGTCAGGAGGCCATCCATATGCTCATCGACATTGTAGTTAAAGGAGGAAACCTGCTATACAATATCGCCCCCGGACCGGACGGTGACTGGCAACAGGGAGCTTACGACCTGCTGGAAGACATCGGTGACTGGATAAAAGTTAACGGAGAGGCCATTTACGGAACCCGCACCATGGAACCCTATAAAACAGATAACATCGGTATTACCGAAAAAGAGGGAACTGTTTATTTTCTCTATTTAGACGAAAAGGGTACCAATCAGTTGCCTCCATCAATTTCCATCAACACCCATTGCCCTGCAGAAGGGGCAATGGTATCCCTTCTTGGAACCCAGGAGCAATTGGATTGGGAAAAAACTCAGGAGGGTTTTACAGTCAACATTCCTTCTGCTCTGCAAGAAAATCCACCCAGTAAATATGCCTGGGTAATCAAGGTTACAAAAATCGCAAAGTAGAATCTCTTTTCACACACACTCAACTTGAAGATGCAGGTTTCGCCTTCTGATAAGAGAAGCCGGAACCTGCTTCACAAGAGCATCTTAATGCTGAAAAATAAAACAGCACCAATTTGACTAAATTCTATACCGCCACTAAGCGACTCTCTCCCGCCCCATTTTGCAGTTTATTTCAACACCCCTTCCCAATCATTTTAGAAAACAAAAACAGAATAAATCACTTCAACGATGAAAAAAATATTTTGGAGTATTTGCACGCTCGCTCTGACACTTGCTTTTTCAGACGCAAAAGCTCAGGAGGTCACCAATATGACGACCCACGATCACATCACCATCACTACCGATGTCTCGCAGGGCACCAATTCTTTTACCGGATGGGGGGTATTCCCGCATCAACAGGAAAGCATTCGTCGCATCAAAATGCAGGTAACTCTGGGGCATCCGGATTCTCTGGCTATTGCCCACTGGGATTACCTGGACTTTATCAACATCAAAAAAACGGGAGGAAATTCAGGACAAACACGCGACATCGAGCTCGGACGACTGATAACTCCTTATGGAAGCAGCTTCACCAAAGACTGGAGTTACACATGGGAAGTGGATGTTACTGATTTCTCTTCAATGCTGCGCGACAGTGTACTGATTGAATTTGTCCATAATGGCTGGGAGCCCGAGAAACTGGGATGGGAACTGACGGTTAACTTTGAGATACAGAAAGGGCCGGAAATTGCAAAGCAAATTAAGTTCACAGAGTTATACAAAGGAGATTTTCCTTATGGAAATATTGATGACCCTGTAGAGAACTATCTTACACCCATATCATTCCGCTTTGAGGAGCAGACCGATTTCGGAAGAATAAGAATTCAGCATACCGGACATGGCTTTGGAAAACCCGACCTCTGCAGTGAATTCTGTACCCGCTGGCGCGAAGTGGTTTTCAACGACCAGGTAATTGACAAGCGTCACCTGTGGAAAGAGTGCGGAGACAACCCGTTATATCCCCAGGGAGGCACCTGGATTTTTGATCGCGGACACTGGTGCCCGGGAGATCTGCAGGATCCGGATGTATTTCAAGTGCCCGCCAAAGAAGGAACCAACTCCATTGACATCGATATGATGCCCTATGTGGACTCAATAGGCGAAGTGGAAGGGCGTGAAATAGTAACTGCTTATCTGATTGAGTACGCTGCTCCCAACAACAAATTTGATGTGGCCATGGAAGAAATCATGGTGCCCAATAAAAAACAAAATTACGGACGTATGAACCCGGCGGTCTTTGAACCGGTAATTCGTTTCAGAAACCTCGGTAGTGAACCACTGAAAGAACTTAAAATCAAATACGGAACTGAGGGCTTCAAGCCAAAAACCTTCAAATGGACAGGAAACCTCAACTTTAGCGAAGAGACAACGCTTTACCTCCCGGAGATGGCACAGTTCAATGCTGGACAAAATACCTACAGTGTTGAGTTGCTGCGTCCAAACGGAAAAAAAGATCAATGGCAGGGGGACAATCAAATGAAATCGGTTTTCCATGCTCCCAAACAGTTGCCCACAGAATTTGTGGTTACCTATAAAACCAATAACAACCCCGAAGAGAACCACCTGTTTCTGATCAATGCGAAAAAGGACACCCTTTATCAAAGGATGCCATCAGAATGTGAAGCCAACACACTTTATCAGGACACCTTGAGGTTAGATGCCGGACTTTATGAGTTCGAGCTAACCGACTCCGCAGGGAACGGTCTTGAATTCTGGGCCCAGCCGGAGGCCGGATATGGATATCTGCGCTTTCTGGATATTGAGGGGAACATTCTTCATCACTTTATAAGCGACTGCGGCAATGGCCGGTTCCTGTCGTTTGAAGCTACAACGGATGCAAAAAAAGACACAACCGTTTCTCAAAATGCCTTTTTCATTTATCCACGTCGCACAAAAGACAAACTTGAGCTGGATGCTTTTCTTGAGAAACCCCAAACCATGAGAGTACAATTCATGTCTGATGGTGTAGCTGTGGAAACACATGAATATTCCAACTTTAAACAGGGAACTTTTGAGTACTCTCTGAGTTATCTGCCAGCCGGACGATATGTTGTGGAGATATACGTGGACGGTAAGTTGGTGCATAAAGACCGGATCAACAGAGATTAATTAGTTTCTGTCCATAAAGTACCACTTGCGTCGTTACGCTTGCCGCCAAAATACTCATTTACGATTAGTAAACTCCGTTTTTGGCGGCTTCGCAAGCCTGGCAATTGACACTTTCTGACCAGAAACAATTTTTGCTTAGTTTATTGACGGACTCTAATTAGACCTTCATATTCAATTATTACCACTAGTAGTACGTTCGAAAAATGGTATTTCAAATATTTTGCTTTCATTTTTTCTTTCTGCAAGGCAAAATTTTGAAGCATAGCCATAGTTTTAACGATGCAGAATGGGAAAAGGGATGTAAAATATGAAATAGTATTTTGTGATCGCACTACTAGTGTCCGGAAAAACTATTTTTTCCAAAGAAGATTGCTTCGCTCTGCTCAATTAAATTTTGAGGCAGAATGTGAATATGACAGATCTGGGAGATCCCTGGAAGGGGCCGATTTGAATCGAAAATCGACGACAGTCAATAAACCCGGGTGGTTAACCCGGGGTTGGCATAACAAATGAATCAGATCCCCGAATGGGGGGGGCAATTATTAATCATCTGATTTTTTGCCTGTTACAAAGACCTGTCATTGGTAACGTAGTGAAGCAATCTCAATTTCTTAACCGGACTCCAGTAAAATTTCATCCTAATGAAACGAGCATGCCAACGATTGCCTCAAAAGAGAATGTAAACAATCAACCATGCGAGTTCCATCAGACCAATAACTTAGATAAATTATTTACTGATGAAACGAGCATGATATTTTTTAAATATAAATCACAAGAGAACATGTTTAAAAAATATTATGCGAGAGCGAAGCGGTTCCATTCGTTCTCAAATTTTTAATTAGTTTTTTATCAGATAATTACAAAATTTTAAACGAATGAAACCAACAATCTTTATAATAGCCATATTGCTCAGTTCCCTCCAGGGCTACAGTCAGGAATCACCAGACATCATTCCAACACCCGTGAAGATGGAAGTTAATGAAGGCACATTTCTTATTGATGCCAGGACAACCATCCAATACGATAAAAAGAAGAAAGAGCTGGGTGAAGTTGCAGAGTTCCTTACCAGGTACATCAGGGATATTTCGGGAATTGAATTGTCCCACAACGCCAAAGACAATAAGAAAATTATTTTCAGAGAATCAAATGATGACACACTGTTAGATGAAGGATATCATCTTCAGGTCACCCCTCAGAGCATCATCATAGAGGCTGCCAACCGCAAGGGAATTTTTTACGGCATACAATCCATACTCCAAACGCTTCCCGCCATCCGGACCAATGCCTCACTGGAGATCCCGGCCATGGAAATAACCGACTACCCCCGGTTTCAATGGCGGGGGATGATGCTGGATGTCAGCAGACATTTTTATTCGCCCGAAGCAGTTAAACAATACATCGACCTGTTGGCTACCTATAAATTCAACACCTTTCACTGGCATCTGGTAGATGATCCGGGCTGGAGGATTGAAATAAAAAAATATCCAAAACTCACCGAAGTTGGAGCATGGCGTGTAGATCATCTCGACAAAGTATGGAGCGAACGCCCACCTGCTCAGGAAGGCGAAGAAGCTACGTATGGAGGATATTACACTCAGGAACAAATCAAAGAAATTGTTGCCTATGCACAAAAGCGCAACATCACTATTGTCCCCGAAATTGAATTGCCTGCCCACTCGGTTGCAGCACTGGCAGCCTATCCCGAATATTCCTGCACCGAAGAGCCCCAATTGGTAAATACAGGAGGTATATACCCAAAAGGAATCCAGAGTGCCTATTGTCCGGGAAAAGACAAAACATTTGATTTTCTGGAAGACATCTTTCTTGAAGTATTGGAACTGTTTCCTTCAGAATACATACATATCGGAGGTGACGAACTGGACAAATCGCAATGGGAAAAGTGCGATGCCTGTCAGTCCCGAATTAAGAAAGAAAATCTGGAAAACGAAGACGGCTTACAAAGTTACATGGTCAAAAGAATCGAAAAATTCCTGAATGCACACGGACGAAAACTCATTGGGTGGGATGAAATCCTGGAAGGAGGCCTGGCTCCCGGCGCCACCGTAATGAGCTGGCGCGGTGAAGCAGGCGGTATCAAAGCTGCCCAAATGGGACATGATGTGGTGATGACTCCCGGCTCACCCTGCTATTTCGACCATTATCAGGCCGGGCCCGAAGGAGAGCCGGCAGCCATAGGAGGTATGAATACCCTTAAAGATGTCTATGAATATGAACCCATCCCGAAGGAACTTAATACAGAAGAAGCACAATATGTGCTGGGAGCCCAGGCAAATGTATGGACGGAATACATTGCCACCCTGTCGCATCTCGAATATATGGTTCTCCCTCGTATGCTGGCATTATCGGAGGTGGTTTGGTCGCCTTCAAAACATCGTGACTGGGAAGATTTTAACAAACGACTGCGCGGTTGGCATTTCCGGGCATTCGATCAAAAGGGATATCATTACAATAAAGGAAACAGCAAAGTGGTGATTACACCCCAATCTGTTGATGGCAAACTCCTGGTGGAACTTGAATCCGAAATCGTAGGGGCAGAAATTGTTTACACCCTGGATGGTTCCCGGCCGCAAAGAGACAGCCAAAAGTATTCAAAACCTGTCGAAATCAGAGAATCATCCACCATCAAAGCATCCACACTGCTAAATGGAGAAGTACTCGGGATGGTACCTGCATCACAGTCTTTTGAAATTCACAAAGCGGTTGGACAAAACGTCGATTACAAAAATCCTGTGAGCCGGTATTATATGGCCGATGGACCCAACTCCTTAACCGATGGTGTTCGGGGTACCTTCACAGTAGGAAAATACTGGCATGGATTTCACGCCACAGATATGATCGCCACCATCGATTTAGGGACCATCACAGACATCAATCGTTTATCGGTGGGAATCTTGCAAAAAAGAAAAGACTGGATATTTCCGGCCTCTTCTGTAACATTTGAAATTTCTACGGACGGGAAAACATTTTCCCGAATGGAAACTGTGGATTTGCCGATAAAACGGGACAATAAAGAAAACAAAATCCTGAATTACACCACTGATAAGAACACCTCTAAAGGCCGGTTTATCAGAGTAACTGCCGAAAATTTCGGAGTTTGCCCGGCAGGACATCCGGGAGAAGGAAAACCCACCTGGCTTTTTGTTGATGAAATTGTTGTTGAATAAATCCGGAAAAAATGAAATTTGTATTACTCGCATTTACACTTATTCTTTTGACCGCCTCAATTCAGGGAAAAACAAAAAACAAATACTGGCACAAAGATGCACCCGTACCTGAATTAAACCGGGAAAAATATGTTTGTTACCGTACATCTGACTCCATAAATATTGATGGAATTCCGGATGAATACAGCTGGACAAAAGCAGAATGGTCCGGTGAATTTGTGGATATCAGAGGGGCTGGATTTCCCACCCCTGCTTATGCAACCAGAGTCAAGATGCTCTGGGACGACAACTATTTTTACGTAGCCGCACGTCTGGAAGAACCTCATATCCAGGGAACCATCACCCGACATGATGCAGTTATTTTTCGTGATAACGACTTCGAGGTTTTCATTGACCCATCCGGCGACACACACCTCTATTACGAGTTGGAAATAAATGCACTCAACACCATCTGGGATCTCCTACTGGTCAAGCCATACAGAGTTGGCGGGCCTCCAATAAACAGTCTGGAATCTCCCGGGATAAAAACAGCAGTTCACATCAACGGAACTTTAAACCATCCTGAAGACAAGGATTCCTGCTGGTATGTGGAGATGGCCATCCCCCTTGCCACCCTCGCCGAGCTTGACGGAAAGAAAAAACCTACAGAAGGAACCCAATGGAGGGTTAATTTCAGCCGTGTTCAGTGGCACACCAGATTAGTGGATGGCGTCTATGAGAAAATAACAGACCCCGAAACCGGAAACCCACTGCCTGAAGAAAACTGGGTATGGTCTCCGCAGGGAGTAATCGATATGCACCGACCGGAGACATGGGGATATGTCCAGTTTTCGGAATCAGAGTCCGGAGCCGGAAGCTCAAAATTTGAAAATCGCTTAGAAGAAGAGACCAAATGGGCCCTTAGGAATATTTTCCTGGCCCAAAGAAAGTATCATGGCCTCCATGGTCATTTTGCCGATTCTCTAAATCAGCTCAGAGAGGTGGGATTTAATACTGATGCGTTAAATGAATCTTATGAAATTCGCACGGGATGGCACACCTTTGAAATAAAATCATCCCTAAGCAACTCCGACTGGTTCATCAACCAGGAGGGCCGGGTGTGGTCAGCAAAAATGAATAACTAATCGTTCTTAAAACATTCAGCTATGATTCGCAAATCAACTCTGTTTTTAATATCTCTCCTCATGGTTTTATTCACCGTTGAGGCACAAGAAACAAAAGAAGAAAAGGCCGATAGAATGGAATGGTTCAAAGATGCCAAACTGGGTATTTTTGTTCATTATGGGATTTATGCCGTAAATGGGATTGATGAGTCCTGGTCTTTCTTCAACGGATATATCTCCCACGAGGATTACATGAACCAGCTTAACGGATTTACCGCTTCCAACTTCGATGCCGAACGATGGGCTAAACTTTTCAAAAATGCAGGGGCTAAATACTCGGTCATCACCACCAAACATCATGACGGGGTGGCTCTCTGGGATTCAGAAACAGATCACTACAAAGTGACAAAACACACCCCTGCAAAAAAGGATCTGATAACCCCCTTTGTCAATGAACTTCGTAAAAACGATCTTAAAGTGGGACTCTATTACTCACTAATAGACTGGTCGTACCCGGATTACCCGGCATTCAAACGCGACAGCGTCAGATATTCGAACAATCCGGAGCGATGGGCCCGTTTTGTGGACTTTTACTTCGAACAACTGGATGAACTCTCCTCCACATTTAATCCCGATCTTTACTGGTTCGACGGAGACTGGGAACATTCTGCCGACGAATGGAGGTCAAAACAGGTAAGAGAAAAGTTGTTTTCCTATAACGAAGGGGTAATCATTAACAGCCGACTCAATGAATATGGCGATTACATGACTCCGGAACAAGGAGTCCCGGTGGCTCAGCCCGAAAACCCATACTGGGAACTTTGCCTTACCATGAATGACAGCTGGGGATATCAGCACAACGACCACAATTATAAAACGCCTTACCAACTGCTGCGAACCTTTGTGGATTGCATCAGCAAGGGAGGAAACCTGTTACTGGATGTTGGTCCTATGCAGGATGGTACGATCCCAAAACCACAAATCGAAATCCTTGAAGAGTTCGGCCGGTGGACAAGCAAGCACAGTGAAGCCATTTACGGTACCAGAGAAGGTCTGCCCGAGGGGCATTTCAATGGCCCCACGGCCCTTAGCAAGGATCACAAAACACTATACCTGTATCTGGATTACACTCCTGAAAGCCCCATTTTTGTGCATGGCATCAACGGGAAAGTTGAGAATGTAAGATTGGTTGGCAGGAAAACCAAAATCGATTATCAATATAATCAGGAGCAGGCCAACCTGGCGGTTAACATTCCATCAGAAGTATGCGATCCGGCAATCACTGTTATTGCAGTTGACTTTGCTGATCAGGTAAAACCCGGAGAACCGGAGACCAATCAGGCAATGGAGGAATTCGCTAAACTTGCGAAAAACCAGGCATGGAACCAAAAACACCTCCCCCTGATGGGAAAAGTAAAACCCGGCATCTCTACACAGCATTTTGCAGGAAACTCCCTGTTGTCTAAAGATGAAAACATTTTGTATCTCCTGCTTGATGGAAAACCAAACGGACCGCTAATGATTAAAGGGTTGCGCAATAAGATAAACCGCATCTGGGTCGTTGGCAACGCCACTAAATTATCACACCAAATTCTTGGAAAACTGTATTGGAGTGATGTTCCTGGAATTGCCTACATCCCCGTTCCTGAATCTGTACTTGATCCGGAAGCTACAGTCATAGCCGTTTTGCTCGACGGCCCCGTGTCCCTGTACACTGAAGAAGGACAAGTAATTGAAAGTAATTAAATATGGACTATTCCTAAGGTTTGGTTATGAGCTTCTTTTGTCATCATGAGTGCCTACCTCAAAAGAGAGTAGCGCATAATGCGGAGATGACAAAACTGACTCATCCCTACAAGGGGCAAACGTGAATCGAAAATCAACGTCAGTCAAGAACCCCGGTTGCAAACCCATATCATAAAAAACTTCCTCAATCAGAAGTTTAGCTCCTGACATACAAACAGTTAACAATAAAGCAAAGGCAAAACAATAGTTAATTTTTGTCTTTTATTGTAGTTTTTTGTATTAGCCATTGTTCGCTAAACAACAAAAACAAACAAGAATAACCCGACCAACAAAAGAAACTTTTGTAAAAAAATAATAAAAGAATGTGCAAAAGAAATAAAAAATAATACATTTGCACAATATAAAACACCATTAAAGAATTAACTCTATTCTTTTTTAACAAAAGAAAGTTAATCACCAAGGTCATTTTATGTAAAAATTTGTAAATTGAATGAAATTCAATTTGAAAGTCAGGTTTATGTTTTACTTAATTATTAATTAAAAATCTAGTCTATGAGGCGATTAAAAAGTTGTTTCCCCCTGGAAACGGGGAAATGGAACAGCAAAATTGGGGCTTTAACATTAGCCGGGTTACTGGCTTTTGGAGGAGCTGCTTCAGCTTTTGCTGATGAGAACAATGAAAAAGTCATTTCAAGCCTGCAACAGCAACAAACAATTACAGTTTCAGGTAATGTCCAGGACACACAAGGAATGCCTGTTCCGGGAGCAAACATTGTGATACAGGGAACTACCACAGGAACCATTACCGACATGGATGGTAACTATAGCCTGGATGCCCCCGAAAACGGCACCCTGGTATTTTCATTTATCGGATTTAACACTCAGGTTATTCCGGTGGAAGGCCGTTCGACCATCAATGTAACTCTTGAAGAAGAGAGTCTGGGCCTTGACGAAGTGGTAGTAACTGCGCTGGGGATTAAGAGAGAGACCAAAAAACTGGGTTACGGAATGACAGAAGTGGCTGGTGATGAAATCGCATCCACAAACACCGTCAACCCTGTACAGGCACTTCAGGGTAAATCAACCGGTTTGACCATCGGTGCTTCTGATGGTGGCCTGTTTGGAAACTCTAAGATCCAGATTCGGGGAGTATCTGTTATGAATTCAAAAAACAACCAACCAATTTTTGTTGTTGATGGAGTCATTCTTGACAACAATATTACAGATTCTTCTGCCGACTGGGCTGCCAGCTCCAACGATTTTGGAAACATGTTGAAAAACCTAAACCCGGATGAGTACGAGTCTGTATCGGTACTAAAAGGTGCCGCTGCAACAGCATTGTATGGATCACGTGGTATTAATGGCGCCGTCGTAATCACAACAAAAGATGGTGAAGGTGCCAAAGGAATAGGTGTTTCAGTAAGTCAAACCGTTGGTATTGATCATGTGTATAACACACCTGATCTTCAATACGAATACGGTCCGGGGGTTATGCCTGGCTATATCGATTATGGAGAGAAAGATGCCAACGACAGATATTATCGATTTGATTCTCAGCAATTCTACTTAAACAGCAATGGAGATCCATCATTCCGAAGCCATCCATGGGGCGGAGGCTACGGATTCGGGCCAAAATATGATGGCCGGATGGTAGAACATTACGATGGGGAAATGCGTCCATACCTGCCTGCAAAGGACAATATGCTTGATGCTTATGATTTGGGAATAAACAGTAACACATCTGTTGCCTTGAAGGGTGGAAATGAGGATGGTAATTTTTACCTCTCTCATTCTTACAACTACAGGAATGGTACCTTACCAAAAAACACCTTTAGCAGAAATGCAACTAAGTTTTCCGGCTCATACAATTTAGCCAGTTGGCTTAGAGCTGAAGCATCAATCTCTTTTACTACATCCACGCCCAAGAATCCGCAAAACGACCTTGCACAGCAATTTGCAACAGGTGGTCTAAACAATCTCTATGACACCGAGCGCTGGAAAGAAAGAGAAATTTATCAGGCTTCACACGGAGGAGTTCCAAGCAGTGCATATGGAGACAAATACGCTTATGTTCCCGGAAACTCCATTTGGTTTTCATATAACATGAATGAGAATGTTCGAAAAGAACAGGTAACCCGTCCGATTGTAAGATTAACAGCGGATCTCTCCGATTGGGTTTCCATCACAGCCGAAGGAAACATGAACCATTATACCATGGAACATGAACTTAAGCAACTGGGACAAGGATATGCCAATGAAGGAGGATATTACGAGTTGAAACATGACCGGAATGTTAGTCGCACCGGGAAGTTAGTAGCCAACATCAATGGTGACATCACTGAAGATATCTCAACCAGTGTAATGCTCGGCGGGGAAATTTTTGACCAGGAAATGTCAATGACCCGTGCCTGGACTGACGGAGGACTGATTGTTCCCGGTAAATTCTTTCTGGACAACTCCAAAAAGACCAAGCTCAGCGAAGGACGTGTATATGGAACAAAGCAGATTAATTCGCTTTACTTCCTGGCAAATTTTGGATGGAGGGATCAACTATTCCTTGACATCACAGGACGAAACGACTGGTCTTCTTCTTTAGTTTATACCGATGGTACAGGAAACTACTCCTACTTTTACCCTTCAGTAAGTTCATCATGGATTTTCACCGAATCATTTGACACACCGGCATGGATGACTTTCGGAAAAGTTCGTTTATCATGGGCACAAGTAGGTAATGACACAGATCCTTACAATATCAACAAGGGATATTCTGTCGGAAACCACCAAATCAATGAGTCAAGCTTTGCTTATTACAATACAAGGTCAACAACATCTGTAGATCCTGACATTAAACCGGAACGCAAAAACTCATTTGAAGCAGGTTTGGATTTAAGAATGTTACAGAACCGGGTTGGCTTGGATGTCACCTATTACGATGAAACCATTGAGAACCAAATCGGTAATGTTCCTATCCCTTATGAATCCGGAGTTAATGAATTATTAACCAATGTTGGAACATTGAACAATTCAGGTCTTGAAATAAGTTTGAAACTAACCCCGGTTAAAACATCAAACTTTAACTGGACCACAACCTTCAACTATTGGGACAACACAACCAAAATCACTGAGTTGCACGAAGATTATGGTGCATATCGTGTGCTTGGTGGTTATGTTGATTATGGAAACTTCCGGATTGGCTCGGTGGCATACGAAGGCGGTGAGTATGGCGTTCTGATGTCTGACAGCAAACCAAAAGTATGGCAATCTGAGGATGCCAATGATCCCCGGAACGGAATGAAAGTTCTTACCTGGAGAGATGACTGGAGAGGCGCATATTATACACGCAGTTATGAGGTGGAAGAAGTTGGTAAGATGCAGCCAGACTTTGAAGGCTCCTGGGACAACAGTTTCAGCTTTAAAGGGCTCACCTTGTCAGTTCTTCTGGATGCCAGATATGGAGGGCACCTTGCATCATATGCAAACCGTTATGGTACTGCTTACGGATGGCTTGAGACATCTCTAGCCGGACGTGACCCTCAACATGGTGGTGTAGAATGGACTTCAGAATATTCTGATACCGAAGGAAGAACATATTCAGATGGGGTAATACCTGATGGGGTTTTCCAGGAAGGACAAACGGTAACAGCTCCTAACGGAAGCACCGTTGATGTTGGTGGAATGACCTATCAGGAAGCTTTTGATGCAGGGTATGTTGAGCCTACACATGCTGGCACCCACACTTATTTCAACAACTCATGGGGAAGCGGAGTCGTAAACGATGATTGGTTTGAAGAAGTTAAATACATTGCTTTACGTAATATTTCTGTGGGATATAACCTCCCAAAAAGTATAGCTCAATCCATCAAAGCTCAAAACCTTTACCTTGCATTTAACGCACGAAATCTGGGATATCTTTACAACTCAATGCCCAACAATCTAAATCCCGAAGGATTCCGGGGAACCACCAGTACAGAAAGCTTCCTGGAGCGTTCGTTTATGCCTTATACCGCAAGCTATACTTTCACCGTAAAAGTTGACTTCTAAGAATAACTAAAAGTATTAATTGTTATGAAAAATATATCATTTATCCTATTAGGTCTTTTCCTTATTACGGCCATAGGCTGTGATAAAGATGAGTTTGCCGAATTGAATACTGATCCGGCAGTCCTGGATGAACCCGATTTGCGTTTTTCTCTTACCAAGGCCGTTGAGCAAATGTATGAGAATGACTACACAACCTGGTTCTACAACAACTTTCAGTACATCTTCCCATGGTCTCAGTTGACATCCGAACAGGGAGGTAATGGCCCTGACATAAACGAAATGGGGCCCTTTGGCACTCAGAATATTTATCGTGCTCTTTTCCCTCAAACAAGAGATATTCAGTATCGGATTGATCAAATGAGTGACGAAGAAAAGGCCAGACATCAGGTCCTCAAAGCAATCACTTACCCTGTTCAGATATTGCCGGCAATGGCAAATTCTGACCTCGTAGGTTCAGTAATTTATGAAGAGGCAGGTATGGCTCCTTTCACCAACCCTCCGTTAATTACTCCCGAGTATGACAACCAGGAGGAGCTTTACAATCTTTGGTTAAATCAACTGGATGAAGCAATCAACATTCTTTCGAATGCTGAAAACCAGATTGACTTTGGAACTCAGGATTTAATATATAACGGAGACTACTCAAAATGGGCAAAATTCTGCAACCTTCTGAAGCTGAAGATTGCAGCCAGGATGATTAACATTGACCTGCCCAAAGCTCTCCAAATAGCAGAGGATGTTGCCACATCAGAAGCAGGCTACATGAATGCTCTGGGTGATGACTTTATATACCATCGTGGAATAAAGTATTACGGAACTCTGGAAGGAATGTGGATTGGTTATGGAGGTCAGAACGTAATCAACTTTTTACGTGACAACCTGGATCCGCGCTTGCGTTTCATTTTCGAGAAAAACGGTTTCAATGCTGAGGTTGTACAAGCTTTTATAGATGCAGAAGTTGATCTTCCCCCATACGTGGAGCAATATGTCACCTATGATGGAGATGGCAATTTCGCAGGATGGGCAGGTCCCGGTGAACCCTGGGTTCGTTATCATGGAATTCCATTAGCCCCGGATGCTCAGCTTGAAGGCGAAAATGACATCTACTTCAACCAGGGATCACTGTTTAGAATTTCAGCCGGAGACGCAGAAAAATCGTATGCAGGAACCTCTTTGTATTCAGAAAAAGTAGTCAGAACTTCTTACGATTACACCTACCCCACAAAACCAGGGGGAAGAGTAATCCAACTGAAAGACAACGACCCTCCTCTGAATGTAGTATTAGGATCATCTGCTGAAACCAATCTTTACCTGGCTGAGTTCAAATTATTGGGAGCAAACATCCCGGGAGCTGCACAGGATTATTTTGACCAGGGAGTAAGATTGTCTGTTAGAAGAATGGATGCCGTTGCGGACAACAACCAAATGCCATATTACAATAGTGATCCCGTTTATGCTTTGGATGCAGAAGCTGAAGCTGCTTCTACTAAATTAAAGGAAGGAGAAATTGATGCGCTGCTAACTCAACCGGCATATGACTTAACAACAGATGGTCTGGAAAAGGTTTACATCCAACAGTATATCAACTTTGCAAACACACCAAATGATATGTGGACACTGGTGCGCAGAGCTGGAATTCCTAAAAAGAACAGTAACTATCTCGCTTGGGAAGATTTGTTATCATCCGGTAATGAGATAACATTACCACGTCGTTTTAGAATTGGCACGCCCACTGAAGATAGCAAAAACTACGAAAACGAGTTGAATTCTGTTACTGAACAAGGATTTACCACAGGAACATTAGATCCTCAAGTTCTGAATTCTGAAAGATTGTGGTTCGACAAAAACAACCCACAATACGGAGCCGGTTCAATTAACTAGTACCATTCTCCTAAATAATTACAAAAGGGGCTGCCTCTCGCGAGGCAGCCCCTTTTTATTTTATCTGATTGATCTTATCGGTTACTCGACCCTCACTTCATCAAACCCAATCCGTCCCGGATCATTTTCCAATACATGTCCTTCCGGCATTATCCCGGTTGCTTTGAGGAGGATCTTCACATACTGTGCATTAACCTGATCCAGGTTAAACCCAACCATTTCATGCTTAATTCCCTCTGATAGGCGTTCATGTTCTGATAATTTTCGATCGACCACCAAACGATATTTTCGTCCATTTTCACTTACTGAAACCTGAATTTCGGAAGGTAGATGCACTGCTCGACCATAATTGTTCAGAAAACTGAACGTAACCTTTGAAAATGACTTCTTTTTACCAAGGTCAATTACAAATTCACCACCACGATTGTAAAGATCAACATACTCCCCGTCAGTAAGCTTCTCACTTCCCAATAAACCATTGGTTAAAACACCGGCATTGTGCTCCTCAGACATCACACTGGCTCCGGTAGCTTTATTGTACCTCAGATTCAGTGTCAATATCTCCCCTTTTCTTTCTGCTCCAACAAATGAAGCAGCCCGGACAATCTCTCCATCCTCCACTTCAAATGGGGCATCATATATCGTTGAAGAGGCATCCGGTTCATCCCGGTCAGTGGTATATCTGACATCAACATCAGGCCGGATACAGGATAAGTCAATTTCAAGATTCCCATCCAAGGGACGAACAGAGTGGAACAGGTTGAACATTGATTTGGAAGCATAATTCACTCCCAGATGATCATAAATTTCAGTGAGATGATCCAGTCGTGGAAGAAATTGATCCCAATAACGGTTTTCGGGGTTACTCCATGCAACCTCAGAGAATGCTGCCAACCGGGGAAATATCATGTATTCTGCCTCCTCCGGATCATCAATAAACTCACTCCACAAACATGCCTGAACACCTTTCAGTAAATTAAACTGACCGGAATTCATGTCATCCGAAGGTTCATAATTGTAAACATCGCGCAGCGTATTGTTGCCAAAATAAGTAAATGGCTCAAACCACTGCGGCCCCTGATATCGGATAAAATAAAACGGAATGGCGGGAGACATAATAAACGGGAATCCCTGATCTGCAGCTTTCAGGGCATGACGACCATCACCTCTCCAACCCAAAATAGTAGCTCCTTCAGGAATTTTCCCATTGGTTAGTTCATCCCAGCCCATGACTTTCTTCCCTTTACTTCTGATATAATCACCTATCCGGTTCACGAACCAGGCCTGAAGTGCTTCTTCATCTTCCAGGCCTTCCTCTTTTATCCGGTTCTGACAAAGCGGGCATTTCTCCCAGTTATCTTTCCATGCTTCATCACCACCGATATGAATATATTCTGATGGAAACAATTGGGTAACCTCATCAATGACGTCTTCCAGGAAAGAAAACACAGAATCATTGCCGGCACAGTATATCACGGAACTCAGATCCCCTCCTATTCCGGGTAACACATTGATTGGTCCTTCCACAACAGGGCAGGTGAGGTGCGGAAATGCGGAAAGAGAAGAGACCGTATGTGCCGGCATTTCAATTTCCGGTATCACCTCTATTTGCTTGTTGGCAGCGTACGCCACAATATCCCGTATATCTTTCTGTGAGTAGTAGCCCCCCACAGGCGTTGGTTCTCCATCAACAGGATTCTGTCGAGCTGAGAAATAATTATATCGATCTGCCCGCCATGCGCCTACATCCGTTAATTCAGGATACTCTTTGATCTCCAGGCGCCATCCATTGTCATCTACCAGGTGCAAATGAAGATAATTGATTTTGTGCAATGACAGATAATCAATGATCTTGAGAACATGCTCCTTAGGCATAAATTTACGTGCAACATCCAACATAAAACCTCTGTAACTGAAGCGTGGATAGTCTTTAATAGTAACAGCCGGAACTTCCCATTCAATATCTTTTTCCCACTTGCTCGAATAAATCTCAGGGGGTAGCAGTTGCATCAGGGTATTCATTCCATATTGAAATCCTGAAGGGGAAGAAGCCTCCAGTCTTACAACATTGTTTTTCACATCCAGCAGGTATCCTTCGTCTGGCAAGCCATTATTGGTCCGAAAAACAACCGCATTTTTCATATTTTCCCTACCAGATTCGGGACGATACCCTATGTTGGCTGATACCCTGAAATACTCCAGATAATCTGCCAGCAGTTTTTCCTGGGTCATATTTTCCGTAACCCAACGGGTATTTCCATCAAAACGGAAGACGCCGGGATGCATGGTTACCTCCCGGGGAACCGGAACAACATTTATCTGAGCTGTTTGATTTTGAGACAGAAGAGCAAAGAAAGCAATAAAAAGCCCTGTAATAATTTTCTTAGAATTGAATCGTTGACACATGAATACGAAGTTTTAATCTTGTTTTGAGTTGAGCGATCAAAGCATTTTATGTCTGGAAGTTTTCCATGGACAAAAAAATGTTTTTCTCACCTCATTTAACTTTTCCCGGTAAAGTCAAAAATAGATTTTATCAACCTCGTATTTTTCTGATTTTAACTGTTGTTTTTTCAATATTGTCTTTGTTTGAGGCTTCTTTGGCCTTTTTGGAAGGAGAATTTAAACAGCTTTATAAATACAAATACAATAATAGAAAAGGATGGGCCTGAGATGTAGTCCATTTCTCATCGGCCCGGGAAAAACATTGCAATGAAACGAGCATGATATTTTTAAACATAAATATCACGAGAGAACATGTTAAAAAAATATTATGCGAGAGCGAAGCGGTTCCATTCGTTCTCAAATTTTTAATTAGGTTTTTATCAGATAATTACAAAATTTTAAGCTAATGAAACGAGCATGGCAACGATTGCCACAAGAGAATATGTATAATTTCTTACATGCGAGTTCCATCAGACCAATAACTTAGATAAATTTTCACTATTGTCCGGAAAAAACTGTTATTATGAAAGAAGATTGCTTCGCTCTGCTACCAATGACAGATTTTTGTAACAGACAAAAAATCAGACAATTAATAGTTGGCCCCCATTCGGGGACCTGATTCATTTGTTATGCCAACCCCGGGTTACCCGCCCGGGGTTATTCAAATTGGCCCCTTCCAGGGACCTCCCATATCTGTCATATTCCTTTTATGCCTCAAAATTTAATTGAGGTGTTCACTCGCAATAACAGTGTCTAAAAGGGTTTAGCAGGGTTGGTAGGGGAAATTGTAATAACAAGAGAGGGGGCGTGAGGGATAACTATAACCCCTGGACGGTGCCCAGGCTATTGCTGTCAGGCTTTCAACCTGATTATGCCTAACCTGTTTTATGATTAAGGTAGATGGAACAGAGAATTCTTGATAACTCAATGGATGGTTTACAAACCTTACACTACAAACAGGATCATTAATAACTTTTTGTTCATTACAAAAGCATCAAGTTTTTTTACCAAACACTACTCAACCTGCCGGTACTTTTTAGGGGAATACCCTGTTTGTTGCTTAAATAGCGTACTAAAATAGCCCTGACTGGAAAACCCTAATTTAAAAGAAATCTCAGCAATTGACAGATCGGTTTCTTTCAACATCCGTGATGCAAAATTAATTTTGTACTCATTGATGTAGTTATTCACACCGGTACCCACAACAGCTTTCACCTTTGTATATAATGAAGCCCTGCTCATTGCCATACGATCAACGAGCAAGTCCACGTTCAATTCAGGATTCTCAATCTCTTTTTCTATAATTTCATTTAACTTATTCAGAAACTTTTCATCCGCATTACTAAACGTAACATCTGCAACATCCACAACATTCCTGTTTTCCCGGTATTTCTTTCTCAGGTCCGCCCTGGTATGTACCAGATTCTGTACTACCGAAGTCAGCAGATCAAGACTGACCGGTTTGGTCAGGTAATGATCGGCTCCCAGTTTATACCCGTGAACCGAATCCGCCTCGGAACTTCTGGCTGTTAGCAGAATTACAGGTATGTGACTGATTTCCGGGTCTGATTTCAGTTTTTTACATAGTGCCCAGCCATCCATAACAGGCATCATCACGTCGCTGATGACAAGATCGGGGCTGTCAGAACCAACTATCTCCAGAGCCTCCTGGCCGTTTCCCGCTGTCAGAACCTTTTTAAACATCGTTCTCAGGGAATCCTTCAGAAAACTTAAAAGCTCCCGGTCATCTTCCACCAACAAAACAGTTAAATGACGCAAAGCCTCCTTGTCAACAAATTCTAATTCCTGATACTCATGCTCCTGAACACGATCCTGAGGAATTTCTCTCTTTGCCTCACCTTCATTTTTTTTACCTCCGGAATTCATCGGCAATTCGAAATACAATTCAGCCCCACCATTCTCTCTATTCAATGCTCCTATTTTTCCCTGATGCATTTGAATAAGCATCCTTGAAAAAGCCAACCCAATTCCTGTTCCACCCTTGGTTTCTTTGTCGGTATAGTAGCGTTCAAAGATTTTCTCAACATCCCCGGCAGAAAATCCGGGCCCTTCATCTCCAACGGTTACACGAACTCTTTGATCGGAAAGCAACTGACTACTTATGGTCACAGTTTTTGTCTCAGGTGCATGACGCAAAACATTCATCAAAAAGTTATGAATAACCCGCTTAAGTTTTTCATAATCAAAGGAGGCCTCGCCAATTCTGTCATCTAACTCAAACTGAAATCCAATCCCCACATTTCTAAAAACATTCTCAAATTCTCTAACTGTTGAAAGCAACCATTGATTAAACAAAGTAGAGGATAGCTCTAATTTATTTTCAGTACTCTCCATTCGGGAGTAGTCCATCAATTGATCAATAAGTCCTTTAATATAATTTACGTTCCGGAATATATTCTGTAGCCATTGAGCCTGCTCCTCTTTCGAATTGCAAAGCCCTTTCAACATCCTTTCAAGTGGATTGTATATTAAGCTCAAAGGGGTTCTCAATTCGTGAGAGATATTAACCAGAAAATTAACCTTCTGTTCATTTAACTGGTTCTCTCTTTTTATCAGCTGCACCTGCATTTTATCCATTGCTCGGCTGTATATGAGGTGCCTGACAAGGTACAATAACCCTCCAAAGAGCAATGATGCCATCAAATAAAACCACCAGGTATTCCACCAGGCAGGCTTAACTTTAATTTCCAATAGATTTTCAGCCTTTCCCCACACCCCCTCCGATGTTTTTGCAAAAACATAAAGGGTATAATTACCATGCTCCAAATTTGAGAAACTAAGATTCATCGATGTGGTTTCGATGGTATCCATCATTGCTCCCTTAAGCCAATATCTGTAATATTGCTTATTAAAAAGTTCCTCATCATTCAAAAACAAATGAATTTCCAGATTATTGAAATCGTGTGGCAAAACAATATTACCCTGTTCAGAAAAACGTTGGAATTGTTTTTCATCCAACAATCGCCCATCCTGCTTCAATTTGATGATAGAAGGTTCAGCAACGGATTCCGCATCTTCATATAATCGTTCTGCTCTAATTCTGACAAAACCAGCAACCCCTCCCATGTACACATCTCCGTTTTGGGCTCTCAACACCGGTTTATGCAAAAACTGATTGGGTCGGACTCCATCTGACGGTCCGTAAGATTGGATGACATCCAACTCTTTATGGTAACTAAACAAGCTGCCGGAAGTACCAAACCAAATACGATTCTTGTGATCTGCAATAATACTGGTCACCTTTCTAAAAACATCAGACTCTTCACTACTAATAACACGTCCCGACTGGGTAACCTGGTAAATCCCTCTGGCCCCTCCAATCCAAATCATCCCATCAGGTGACATACAGGCAGAGTAAATCATATCCTCAGACAACTTTTCTGCACTAAACAATAAATCAATTTCTTCCTGGTGATAATTAAACCGATAAATCCCCTGATTACCATAAAGAATAATATTCTCCATCATTCTTCCGGCAAACTTTAACTCTCCTTCAGTGGAAAAATCGCCTTCCAACTCTAATCTCCGGATACTATTATCAGGACTATTGTAAACATAAATCGAATCCTGAAAAATAAAAATACGCTCATCAACCCTATGCATGTTTACCCCTAACCGACCGGTTCCCGGCAAATCAAAGTCCCCCAGCTTCTCGGGAAGAAAATCCTTTAATTCATGCGTATCAATATCAAAAACTCTGGGTCTGTGACCATAATCATTAAGTAACAACTTGCCCCCAGGCATTGTGGACATGCCATTTACCTTTAACGATAAGGTAGATGGAAAATGCTCAAATCTGTTACTGTCCGGGTAAAAAGCATTGATTCCCCCTCCGTCTGTGCCTACCCAAATGGTACCGTAAGTCCCTTCAACCAAACTGACTACCGAAGGGTTTGTTGTTCCTAAATTTGTTCCCAGTGGAGCTTCCGAGAAAGAAGAGATGCCTGTATTTCTAACCCCAAAAACTCCTCCCCGAATAGTTCCTAACCAAATATTTGAATAATCATCCTGATAAATCTCGTAAATTGAATTCAACTGACTAAAGACTTGTTCGTGGGTAACATTTGACAAGGGAACAATTTCACCTTTGTCGGGATAAAGGACATTCACTCCACCACCGTCTGTACCAATCCAGATAGTGCTGTCAACCAAACAAATGTCTAGAATAATGTCATTCGTTAAACCTGAATCCGCACTCTTATAAGATGCCTCCAACTCACCTCGGCGATTAAACTTCATCAAACCTTGACCATATACGCTCAGCCAGACCTTCCCTTCTTGATCAATAATTAAATCCATAATTCGACTGCCTAGATCCCAATCAAGGCGCTCAACCTCACCTGTCAACAGATGACATAGAAACAATCCATTCCAAATGGATCCAATTAAAACACGCTCTTCATCCCAGGGAAGGATGGAATACTGAAGGGATATCAAACCAACCTCACCCTTAAAAGACAGTAATTTATAAGATTGGTCGTTTTTTGAGTAAATTACGAGGTGTTCAGAGCTTCCAAAAACAACCTTATCTTCCAACTCCAAAAAACCTGAATAATCACTCTCCGACTGCTCTTCTGAAAGTTCCACTCTGTCAAACCCATTGGTACGCGGGTCATACCTTGCAAGACCCTGACTCGTTCCTATCCAGAGATTCTGATTGTCATCTTTTTTTACAAAATAGATATGATTCCCGGGAATAGAGGTTGGATCTTTACTATCTCTATAGTAAGTAATCATTTCATTACCATCATACCTGTTAAGACCATCAATGGTCCCAATCCAGAGAAGCCCCTTGTCATCCCGCAAAATGGATTGAACCATGGGTTCAGAAAGCCCTTGTTCCAGAGAAATCTGCTCAAAGTGATAGTTCGCCTGCCCCCAAAGTCCGGTCAATAAGGAAGAAGAAAAAACAAGAATGATTATCAAGTTTTTCATTTCTGAAATTCAAAATAAAACGAAACCAAGCTAAGTGATAAGTTAAGAAGAAACAGAGTCGGTTCCAAACAACCGCTGAAAATGATTCTCCAGATGCATACGCATTGCTTCTCTGAATTTCTCACCATTTCCATACTCCAATATCTCTACCAATTGTTTGTGTGACATATAATTCTTCTTCTCTATAGGACGTTCAATTAACTTTGAATCATAAACATAGCTAAAAACCGGCAAAAGAAGAGTCTGAAAATTCATCATGGTCTGATTTCCGGTAATCTGATACAGCTTGCTGTGAAATTTTATTTCATGATCAATTTCAAAAAGTACATTTTCACTTGAATCCGGTTCGTTCTCCACTATTTTATGAAGTTCCCGGATATCTTCCGGCTTCTTCCGCTTGAAGATAAGATCTCCCATTCCTATCTCTAGTACCAGACGCAGTTCAAATATATCCCGAAGCGTACTGCTGTCCATTACACCCGGAATTATAGCTTTTTTTAACACTTCAAGCAAGTCAGGGCTTTTTATAACAGCTCCGCGGTGCTTAACCGATTCTATCAACCCAATCGTCTTTAAACGATTAAGAGACTCCCTCACAACAGTCCGGCTAACACCAAGAACTTCAACTAACTCAATTTCTTTAGGTATTCTGTCTCCGGGCTTAAGTTTTTTACGAATTAAATAGTCTATTAAGGTCATCTCAACCTTATCAACCAGACTTCGGGTATCGACCCTACCCAGCTCGTTATCAAATCCTTTCATAATCCTTATATAATACTTAATAAAAAATTATTTTACAAATCTTTAAAAAAAATTTTGATTTCACACCATAAATTAAATACTTTTGCAATTATGTCATACATAAAAATCTAATTTCTATGAAAACAATGGTAAATGTAACAAGAACAACCATGACTTTACTCCTGCTTTTGCTAACGGCAGGGGTATTAAATGCCCAAACCCTCATTACAGGAACTGTGACGGACGGTGAAACGGGAGAGTCGCTTCCAGGCGCTACCGTCACGCTCAAGGGAACAACCACGGGGACAATCACTGACATGGAGGGGAATTATGAAATCTCGGCCTCAGAAGGAGACGTCATAGTTTTTTCTTTCATCGGATTTGTTCCGAAGGAAGTTCAGTCAACCGGACAGACCACTATCAATGTGGCATTAATGCCAGAAGTCAGAAAACTTGACGAGGTGGTGGTCGTAGGATACGGTACTCAGACCAGAAGTCAAATGACAACTTCTGTATCAAAACTGGACACCAAAGTGTTGGAAAGCGCTCCCCGATCCAATGCCGCAACAGCGCTTCAGGGAACCATCGCTGGTCTGAAAGTAACCCAAACAACAGGACAACCAGGATCTACTCCGAGCATGACATTAAGAGGAGGAACAAGCTTCGATGGAAGTGGAACACCACTGATTCTGATTGATGGAGTACCAGGATCGTTCTATGCTCTAAATTCCGATGACATTGAATCAATGGAGGTACTGAAAGATGCTGCATCAACAGCAATATATGGAGCAAGAGCCGCCAATGGAGTAATTTTGGTAACGACAAAAAAAGGAAAAGCCGGAAAAACGAATGTCACATTTCGCTCAAAATTCACCAATAATCAACGTCGTGAAGATCCAATGGACTATCTGAACGCAGCAGAATACGTCAAATATAACAGACTTGCAATTAAACAGGCGCAGGATGTAATGGGATATGCCTGGCTCAACCAGTTTTTGACAGGAGCCAACGCAGCAGGTACCGGAAACAATACTACCAATTCCATTTATACCACAATGGTGCTTTCAGACGACAACAGATATTTATTGGACTACGAAGGCTGGCAAACAATAGAAGACCCTGTAAATCCTGGAACAATGCTCATTTTTCAGGAAAATCAGATGAACGAACTGTTCTACCAGGACAGTCATGCTCAAGACTATAGCCTTTCTGTTGATGGAGGAAATGAAAATTCCACATACTATCTGGGTCTTGGCTATTTAGATGACAAAGGATTGGTCTTTGGAAGTTCGTTCCAGCGTTATTCAGGTACCTTTAACGGTTCGTATGACATCACGGACAATCTGAAAGTGTCATCAAATATTATTTATGCACACTCAAGCCAAAACCTGCCATACGACAGCGAATACAACCTGTTTCAACGAACTGCAGGATTGGCGCCGACATCAAGAATTTACAACAATAATCCGGACGGAAGCTTATCAGAAGAATATCAACCCGGAACTTACCTGGGATTTGGAAATCCATTATACTATCGTGATAAGTTTATTCGAGACAATCTGGAACAACGTCTGACCGCTTCGGCTCAATTGGATTACAGGTTTTTGAATGACTTTAAACTAAGTTTGCGCGGAAGCCATTTCACCATTAACAATTCAAATGAGTCGTTCAACAAGGCCTATCTTAACTCGGGAACATTGATTACCGACAGAAGAGCTTCTGCCTCTCATGCCAGAACCCTTCGCGACCAGGCCACTGCAATGCTTAGATACAACAAGCGAATTGCAAAAAACCACAACATCAGCGCGCTTCTCGGAACTGAGTATTTCAGAGAAAAGACATTCAGCTTCAATGCAGCAACCCGTCTTTCTCCGACCGACCTGATACCAACCATGAACGTTGGCTCAGAAGCTGCCGGAACGCCTTCCTCTTACAGAACAGGATATGAGATTTCATCCCTATTCGGGCAGCTGAACTACGACTTTGATTATAAGTACTTGTTCGGATTCACTTTCCGCAGGGATGGAACTTCACGCCTTGGAAACAACAAATACGATTTCTTCCCGGGCGTATCAGTAGGATGGAATATCCACCGAGAAGAATTCTTTAAAGAGTCAAAGGTGAGTAATTATATCAGCAATATCAAACCCCGGTTAAGCTACGGTGTGAATGGGAACATCGAAGTTCTTTCCAATTTCGGGGTGTTCGGAACCTATGCTTCCACCGGTACTTACAACACCCAATCGGGATACGTAAACAATAACCTGCCCCTGCTTGACTTAAAATGGGAACGTTCCACAACATTCAACATAGGTCTTGATCTTGGATTATTCAACGATCGTATTACATTGATAGGTGACTACTTCGTGAGAGATGTGAAGGATAAATTGGCAGGATTAACTCTCCCGCTCTGGACCGGATTCTCATCGATTACCACCAATAACGGGACTTTGCGCAATAAAGGGCTGGAGCTCCAGATAAATGGAGACATCGTTAAAAACAATGACTGGAACTGGAACATGGGACTTACCTACTATTCAGTACGCAACTATGCACATAAATTACCAGAAAACGGGGTGGAGAAAAACCGCCAGGGAGGTCAGGAAATTTATGACCCCGCAACCGGAGAATCTAAATATGTTGGAGGGCTACAGGAAGGCGAACGCGTGGGATATGACCTGATCACCTCCTATGTATTTGATGGGGTCTATCAGACTCAGCAGGAAATTGATGAGCATGCAGGCCGAATTGTGGAATTCGCAACAAAATCTGACACCCGCTTTCTTGGAGATACCCGATGGAAAGACTTAAACGGAGACAATGTCATCAATAATCTCGACAGAGTAGTCATCGGACGAACCACCCCCGATTTCGTTGGTGGGCTGACTTCCGATCTTTCATACAAGAATTTCAACCTGTTTGTCAAAACGGACTTTGCAGTAGGGCATCATATTATTAATGGTCGCCGTGTGAAAGGAATTGCACAAACACAAGGAAATCAAAACGGCCCTGCTGAAATTGCAGATTCATGGACACCGGAAAATCCCGATTCCAACATCCCAATTTTCACTCTTGTGGACCGTCAAAACAATCACCTGGCCGGTGGTTGGGACCAGGGTTCTATAACCAGCGGAAGTTCTCGTATGATCGAAAAAGGAGATTATCTGGCCCTCAGAGAAGTTACGCTGAGCTACACCCTTGACGGAGAGGTTGCCAACAACCTGTTCCAAAGCTTAAGAATTTATGTTACAGGATCTAACCTCAAATACTTTAATAATTTTTCAGGCAGCTCACCTGAAGAGATATACAGTGGTATCGACATGGGAAGATTCCCTGTTCCCCGCACTTACACGTTGGGTCTGAATGTAACTTTTTAACAAAAAAAACAATTAGCGATGAAAATACTTAATTATATATTAATATTAATGGCAGCAATGCTGGTTAGTTCTTGCGAACCGGACATGCAGCCTGAAAGTGACTTAACCTTCAATGGGTTTTGGGAAACTGAAGAAGCAGCCCGCGCTGCTCACACAGGAATTTATGCTTCATTTCGAAATTACAATTTTACCCTCTGGCGAATGGGAGGCGTAAGGGCAGATGTATGGGGTGGAAAAACTTTTGCAAATGCCCCCAATGACATTGACCTCATTGAGAACAACATTAGTTCTACCATTGTACCTTTTGGCAACTGGGCCAACTTTTACGGACTGGTGCATTACCTTAATGATTTTATTAAGAATGCACCAGATGTCCCGTTCCAGTACGAAGAGGACAAACAGCATATGCTGGGTCAGATTTACGGATTACGTGCCTACGTCTATTATACCATGCTCAAAGCATGGGGAGAAGTACCCATCTCCACAGAACCTCTTTTGGAAGTAAACCTTGAGGTGCTGAAGAAATCAAGAGCCTCAAAAGAGGAGGTTATGACTCAAATAAAAAACGACATCGCCAAATCTCTTGAATATTTCGGAAACGATAACAGTCTTTGGGATGCCCAAAATCTCTATTGGTCAAAACCGGCCACTCTCGCTCTCAAAGGAGATGTTTATTTGTGGTCAGGAAAAGTTTTAGGAGGGGGTGATTCCGACTTCACTGAAGCAATAAATGCATTGGAACAAATCAATGGATTTACCCTGGTTGATTATTCAAGCCTTTGGGGGCAGGAAAACGAATTCAACGATGAATTCATCTTCGCCTTTGACTATCAGCAAGACCAGGCAAGCAACTTTTATGGCACCTATTTCACAACAAGGGCTGTGGATATCGCGGAATTGTTTGATGAAGAAGGAAACTCAATGGAAGGATATGTAGTCAACGGTCTGAGCCGATATGGCCCGTCAGACAAAACACTCCTGATGCTGGAAGATCCTCTTGATCAAAGACGCGAGACTTTCATCCGGGTTTACAATGATGGAGAAGCCCACATTCCTTTCCAGGCAGATAACCCCAATTATGTAGGATCCATCCTGAAAAAATTCCTTGGAATTATTGGAGATGACGGAACGCGCTGGAGCTACAACAACGTACCTCTATATCGTTATGCCGACGTAGTTCTTCTTTTGGCCGAAGCCAAAAATAATCTGGGAGAAGACCCTACCAGTGAAATCAACCAGATCAGGCAGAGAGCTTATGGAGAAAACTATGATGCCAACATTCATGGTTTTGTAAGCGGAACACAAAGCGAAAACAAAACAGCCATCCTCGATGAGCGTTACAAAGAGTTCATCGGTGAGGGAAAAAGATGGTGGGATTTGGTTCGCGCCGGAGATGGCATTGTTTTCGATGAAGTGGCCACATTGGATGAATCGGAAGCATATAAGATTTATTACCCCATATCACAGGATATGCTTTCCAATGACTCTGAACTGGAACAAACAGATGGATACGAGCAATAGACATCTCAATAATTTAAAATAAACTAAATACAGGTAAGCCTTTTTTAGAGGCTTACCTGTATTGCTCATATTCGAAATTTATCTTTTTAGTTAAATTTTTCCCTGTCAATAGAAACAAAAACAATATCATGATCAAAAAAATTATCGCTGCCACTCTTTTGATCCCCATCCTAAGCGGGTGTCATTCAGAAGAAAATTATGACACGATCCCCTCCGGGATTTCTAACATAGTAACTGAAACCCGAACGGTTCCTCTGGTAAAAGAAAAAAATACGGAAGGACTCGTAAGTATCCTTTTAATGCCGGGCGAAGAGGGCAACAAAGAAATTACTGAGGTGGAATTTATTTTTGACAAAGAACTGTCCGATGTTTTTATGGAGGCGTCATTGTCAACAAAAAGTCCTGCATCAAACTCAACTCAAAAAATTTCCACAGAAACAAAATTCAGCACCGATGCAGTGCGGTTTTCCCTCACTGACCTTGCGGTTAATGACACAACTGCATTATTCTTAAACCTTACGGCATCAAAAACAATGAGCATCTCCTCTTCAGTTAAACTGGAAGAGATAAAATTAACTTTCGAAGACAAAGACATCTTCAAAAAACGCATTGAGCAAACTTTTCGTCCTGCCATTGAGGTTCGCGCGGCGGGGCAAGACAACTGTGATACTTACCGAATTCCCGGCATGGTCACAACGAAGGAGGGGACTCTCATCGCAGTTTACGACAACAGATATACGCGAAGCAAAGACCTCCAGGAACACATTGATGTGGGTATGAGCCGCAGTACCGATGGAGGTGAGACATGGGAGCCTATGCAGGTCATCATGGATTTGGGTGAATGGGGAGGAAAACCCGAATATCTAAATGGAGTGGGAGATCCTTCGGTTCTTTACGATCCAAACACTCATACCATCTGGGTGGCCGCATTGTGGATGCATGGTTTCGACCGTGATCAAATGACCTGGTGGGCTTCACAACCCGGCATGGAGCCATCTCAAACCGGACAATTCTTACTGGTAAAGAGCACCGATGATGGCAAAACATGGTCAGATCCCATCAACATCACCAAACAAATCAAAAATCCGGACTGGCAACTTCTATTGCAAGGACCCGGAAAAGGTATTTGCATGAGCGACGGCACCCTCGTTTTCCCTGCCCAGTTTAAAGCTGACATTGGAGAAAAAGCCATTGACGGGGGCCAGTTCACACCGCATTCAACCATCATCTACAGCAACGATGCAGGAGAAACCTGGACAATTGGAACGGGTGCAAAAACCAACACTACAGAAGCACAGGTAGTGGAACTGAGTGATGGTTCCCTGATGCTGAACATGCGGGACGACCGAAACAGAAAAGTAAAAGACGAAACCAACGGACGCGCAGTGGCTGTCACCAAGGATCTGGGGCAAACCTGGGAAGAGCATCCGACTTCAAATTCGGCACTCATTGAACCCAACTGTATGGCCAGCCTTATTTCCGGTAATGTGGCAGTGGAAGGAACCAATAAAAACGTACTCTTCTTCTCCAATCCTGCCAGCAAACACCAGCGCGTGGATATGACCATCAAAGCCAGTCTTGATCAGGGAAACTCATGGCCTGAAGAATACCACGTTCTGCTTAACGAAGCTCCCGGCTTTGGCTATTCCTGCATGACCATGGTGGACGACCAACATGTGGGTATTTTATATGAAGGGGTTAAAAACCTCTATTTTCAGAAGATTCCTGTTGCTGAAATATTAAAGCAATAGGTTCCCATTAAAGGATTGAACTCTATAATAATAAAACTTCGGTATCCAATGTTAAATGCAGCTCACATCAAATGGGGTTTCACCTTACTCCTTGCATTAGGATTTTTCATTTCCGCCACAGCTCAGAAAGAGAATGTGCCATATCTCCTACCTATGCCACAAAAGGTGAATTGGCATTCCGGATACTGTCCGGCATCCTTCGGTTCAATTTCCGGAGAGGATGAAGAAGGAGCTGTTAAACAGTGGCTCAATGCCATTGGACTGAAGCAAAACAATTCTTCTCCTGTCACCATCCTTGTCAACAAGGTTGGTGACATTGAGGAAGCCTCTGTGAACAAGGACGAGGCCTATCGCCTCAACATCAGAAACAACAAAATAAACATTGAAGCAATCACTGATTTGGGCGTTTACCGGGCCATACAAACGCTTCGGCAACTAATTGTTGCAGACTCTCAGACACCTGTTATCCGTGAGTGCTCAATCACCGACTGGCCTGCATTTCGCATAAGAGGTTTTATGCACGACACCGGCCGGGGTTTTATTCCTTTCGATGAACTCAAAAAACAGATTGAACTGCTGGCCCGCTTCAAGATTAATGTATTTCACTGGCATCTTACCGAAGATATCGGCTGGCGACTGGAGAGTAAAGTTTTCCCCGAGCTTACCGAAAGCGCCAATTTCGAGCGCCTCCCGGGGAAATTCTACACCATTGAGCAAGCCAAAGAACTGGTTCAGTTTGCAAAAAAACATCAGGTGCTACTCATTCCCGAAATTGACATGCCCGGACACAGTGCTGCCTTTACACGGGCCATTGGACACGATATGCAATCTGAAGAAGGGATGGAGAAACTCAAGATGCTGATGGATGAAATCTGCGAAGTATTTGCAGATGTACCATACCTTCACATCGGCACCGACGAGGTTCACTTTACCAATCTCTATTTTGTACCGGAAATGGTTAGCTACATCCGAAACAAAGGAATGAAAGCAATCAGCTGGAATCCGGGATGGGATTACCAGTCTGACGAGATTGACATGATTCATATGTGGAGCTCACGGGGAAAACTGCTACCCGGCACTCCCGCTATTGATTCACGACTGCACTACATCAACCATTTCGACTCGTTTGCTGACATCGTGGCTCTTTACAACAGCAATGTTGCAGGTGTGCGTGAAGGAACCCCTGACGTGGCTGGTTCCATAATCGCTTTGTGGAACGACCGACATGTGGAATCAACCGAAGACATCCTCTCTCAAAACGGATTTTATCCTTCAATGCTGACGCTGGCAGAATCAACCTGGCATGGCGGACGAGATAAGTATTTTTACGAACAGGGCACCTTAATAAAACCTGATGAGAAAAAAGATTATCCCTCTTTCAGCAACTTTGAAGCCCGGATGCTTCATTTCAAGGAAAAGGTGTTTGCATGCGAGCCTTTCGCTTACGTTAAGCAATCCAATGTGAAATGGCGGATCACAGACCAATTCCCCAACGAAGGCGATTTGTCAAAGAAATTCCCTCCCGAAAAGAAAATCAAAAAAGAATACCGGTGGAAAGATGACATTTTTGAAACCACCGAAGCTACAGGTGCCGGTATTTACCTGAGGCATGTATGGGGAACCCTGGTTCCTTCCTTTTATGAAAACCCCAAACCCAATCATACCGCCTATGCCTATACGTGGATTTACTCGCCCAAAAATCAGGAAGCAGGGCTGCATCTGCGTTTCCAGAACTACAGCCGGTCCGAAAAAGACATACCGCCTCCACAAGGAAAGTGGGATTACAAAGAAAGCCGGGCCTGGCTGAACGACAACGAGATAGGCCCGCCCCATTGGGAGAATCAACACAAAGAAAGAACATCTGAAATATCTCTTCGCAACGAAAATTGGGAAGGAAAGAATCCCATTCCGATTTCGTTGAAAAAAGGATGGAACAAACTGTTGTTGAAAATGCCTGTGGGGGAATTTACTTCCGAAGAGGTTCGACTGGTAAAATGGATGTTCAATGCGGTCATTGTAACCCTTGATGGGAAAAAAGCATTGGACGGAATCATTTATTCACCTGACAAAAAAAAGAAATAGGCCTGAAGCATGAAAACAAAGAAACAAAATACCTGTGTAACAAGCCCAGCCAGAGTAAGAAATCTATTGATCCTATTGCTCCTGGCGGCGGTGTCTCTCCCTGGTTTTAGCCAAAAAAACCGGGTAGCCTGCATTGGCAACAGTGTGACTTTTGGCTACAAAATTGACAACCGGGAAGAGAACTGTTACCCTTCGCAGTTACAGGAACTTCTGGGTGACGAGTATCTTGTGGGAAACTTCGGGAAAAGCGGAGCCACACTTCTGCGTAAAGGGCATCGCCCATATATGGAACAGGAAGAATTTAAACAAGCAGTGGCTTTTCAGCCGGATATCATCATTGTTTCCCTGGGACTCAACGATACCGATCCACGCAACTGGCCCAACTACCGTGATGACTTTATTGCCGATTACATGGCCCTGATCGACAGTTTCAAAAAAGCAGACGGTTCGAAACCGGAAATATGGATTGGACGAATGACCCCTATTTTTCATTCCCATCCCCGTTTCATGTCCGGAACACGTGATTGGTTTTGGCAAATTCAGGAAACCATCGGACAGATTGCAGAAAACTGTAATGCCAGGTTGATTGACTGGCACACTCCCCTCCACGTACGTCCGGACTTGTTCCCGGATGCTCTACATCCCGTAAAGGAAGGCGCCACTATAGTGGCACAAATTGCTTTTCAACACATCACCGGAAACTTTGGAGGAGTCAGAGTTGCTTCTGTTTTTGGAGATCATATGGTCATACAGCGGGACACATTAATCCCGGTGTGGGGAATTGCCAACAGAAATGAAAAAATAGAACTAAAGCTTAATAATCAAAAAATTACTACCCGGGCAGGGTATGATGGAAAATGGAAAGTGAACTTCAAGGCAATGCCGGCCGGTGGTCCCTATAAATTAAGAATAGATGCCGAATCCGGAAATATCACTTTCAAAGATATCATGATTGGCGAAGTATGGCTTTGCAGCGGCCAGTCCAATATGGCATTCAAGGTAAAACAATCGACAAAAGGACAAGAAGCCATTTCAGATGCCTCTTCCGCTCAAATACGACTTATGAATTTTCATACCATCGCAGAAACAAACAATACTGCATGGGATTCAACGACACTCAGCCAGGTAAACAATCTGAAATACCTCTCAGGAAAATGGGAGCCTGCAACTGAAGCATCGGTTGCAGATTTTTCGGCCATCGGCTGGTACTTTGGCCAAACCCTTCAGACAGAATTAAATGTGCCTGTCGGTCTCATCCAGGTAGCTGTAGGAGGCGCTCCCACGGAATCTTTCATCGACCGGAAAACGATGGAATTCCATCCCCGACTGGAAAATTATCTCTATTCCTGGAACACCAATGACCATGTAATGCAATGGTGTCGCGAACGGGCACAAAAAAACGTCAGTCAATCCAATCATAATCTGCAACGACATCCCTATCATCCGGCTTATCTGTTTGAAGCCGGAATCAGTAAAATCAGCGGCTATCCCATCAAAGGAGTTCTTTGGTATCAGGGTGAATCCAATGCACACAACATCGAACTGCATGAAATTCTGTTTCCCACTATGGTGAAATCGTGGCGAAAGGCCTGGGATAAACCAAGCCTGCCGTTCATCTTTGCCCAGCTCTCATCTCTCAACCGCCCCAGCTGGCCACATTTCAGGGACAGTCAACGACGACTTGCTGAAGAAATCCCTTATACCTGGATGGTAGTAACCAGTGACTACGGAAATGAGACCGATGTGCACCCGGTGAACAAATACCCTGTAGGAAAAAGAATGGCACTGACAGCCTTGAATCAGATATATGGTCTGAACCATATTCACACAGGGAACAATCCTATCCAATCGGTAAGGAGACTGCAAAACAATATTGAAATAAAGATCTCCCATTCCGACCAGCTTCAAACAAAAGATTCTGAACCAATCAGGGAATTAGAAGTCGCCGGCAAGGATGGCATTTTCAAACCGGTGGATGGAAGTCTGAAAGACAACAATATCATCATCTCCGACCCGAAACGAGAAATAAAACAGATCAGATACGGATGGAGGCCTTATTCCAATGGAAACATTGCCAATGAGCATGGCATTGCTGTTTCGACATTCCAGGTTGAAGTGCCTCAGGACAGCAATCATTAAGAAATTTGAAAATCAAAAAATATAAAACAAAAAATATGAAACTGGAAAAATTTAAAGGGCTGGTAGCAGCACCATTTACCCCAATGCACGAAAACGGTGAGCTCAACCTTGACAAAATAGACGATTATTACAATCTGCTATTAGAAAATAATATCTCCGGAGCTTTCATCAACGGAAGTACCGGCGAGGGAGTTTCCATGTCCATGGAAGAGAAAAAAGAGGTCACCCGCGTATGGTGTAAAAAAGCCGCTGAAAGCCCGGGTGTACGCATCATCAATCTGGTGGGTGGCACTTCGCTGACCGATTGCATTGAGTTGGCAAAGTATTCACAAGAAAACAAAACAGATGCAATTGCTGTGCTGGCCCCTTTCTACTTTAAGCCGCCAACCGTTGGACATCTGGCAGATTTTATTGCCGCCATTGCTGCTGCAGTTCCCGAAATGCCGGTATATTTTTATCATATACCTGTGCTTTCAGGAGTTAACTTCCCTATGACAAATCTTCTGAAAGAAATGGATGAAAAAGTTCCCAACTTTGCAGGAATTAAATATACCCACGAAGATTTCATGGATTTTCTCAGTTGCTTAAATTACAAAGACGGCTACTACGACATGCTGTGGGGCCGGGACGAGAATCTGCTCGCCGCACTGGCTCTCGGTGCCGAAGGAGGCGTTGGCAGTACTTACAACTATGCAGCTCCGCTGTATTATGACCTCATCAAAGCGTTCAATGAAGGAGACCTGAAGAGCGCACGAAAGTTGCAACAACAATCCATCGATATGATCGGACTGCTGGGCAAATATGGTGGCATCGGCACCGGCAAAGCATTCATGAAATACATCGGCCTGGACTGCGGCCATTTTCGTCAGCCCGTGTCGGTAATGAATGAAACCGATTTTAAAAATTTCAGTAAAGATATAGAGACGCTCGGAATGAATGAATTATTTTCCAGGCTCGGAAGTCAGTAATAATTTCTCTGACAGCAATATTTGAATAAAAAACAGGACAATGTTAAAAAAAGGATCGTTTTTAATTCTTTTGGGACTTTTGCTGGGACTTTTCCCGGCATTGTCACAAAATGTAAATATCACCAATCAGGAAGATTTTGCAACCCTGGATATTTCCGAAAATGACAAGCTCCGGGATGGGCTGTCAGGCTATTTCGGGGGGATTCACAACAATCACCTTATTATTGCAGGAGGCAGCAATTTTGCTTCCGGCAAGCCCTGGGAAGGTGGAGAAAAGCAGGTTTTTGATGATATCATAATCGGTTCCTTGTCTGATACAGGAGCAAAATGGCAATTAAGTTCAAAAAAACTACCCGCAAAGCTGACTGACGGAGCTTCGGCATCAACGGCTGAAGGATTGGTTTGCACAGGAGGAACAGGTCCTGAAGGAATTAACGACGATGCCTTTATCCTTTCCATTACCGGCGATGAGGTCAATCTCACGCCCCTCCCTCCTCTTCCTGTTCCGGTAAAAGGACACAGCATGACCGCCATCGGAACGACAGTTTATCTTGCCGGAGGGGAATCGCCGGAAGGCCCTTCTTCTAAAATGTGGTCCTTGAACATGATTTCTCCGGAAAGTGGTTGGCAACAAATGGCTGATATGCCCGAGGCCCGAACCGGAATGATTCTGGAAGCTCAAAGTAACGGAAAGGAAACGGCACTGTTTGCCATCGGTGGCCGTGTCAAAAAACCTGAGGACTCTGTCACCACTTTCAAAACAAAAGTATGGAGTTACTCCCCCACGCACAATAAATGGACAGTTAAAGGAGCCATCCGGACAGAGGATGCAAGCCAACCACTGACACTGGCCGTAGCTGCAGGTGCTCCATCAGGAGCATCACATATCATTGTTGTTGGAGGAGATCCGGGCACCCAGTACAACAAAATCGAAAAAGCCATCAACCAAATGGCAGAAAACCCGGAAGCAGCTGCTAAACGCGACAGTTTATGGATGAACCATCCCGGATTCAACAATCAGATTCTGGTCTATAATACCATCACCGACAAATGGTTCTCAACTGCTCAATGGGAAGGAAAAGCCCCCGTAATGGCCAAAATGATTCCCTGGAACAATAAATACCTTATTCCCATGGGAGAGGTAAGTCCGGGCACTCGCACCTCACAGATAAAAGCACTCACTGTATCCACCAGTCCTCAGTTCGGCTGGCTCAACTATCTGGTATTGGGGCTTTACTTTGCCGGAATGCTCTACCTGGGCTTTTACTTTGTGAAAAAAGATGGTGATGTGGATGATTACTTCAAGGCAGGGGGCAGAATTCCCTGGTGGGCAGCAGGCATCAGCATTTTTGCCACCACACTTAGTGCCATCACTTTCATATCTATCCCGGCCAAGACTTACGCTACCGATTGGCACATGCTGGTTTTTCAGCTCTGCATCATTCTGATTGCTCCGTTTGTCATTCGGTATTTTTTGCCCTTTTTCAGGCGGTTCAATCTTTCAACGGCTTATCAGTATCTGGAGCTGAGATTCAACAGCACCATCAAATGGCTGGCATCGGCCCTCTTTATCCTGTTCATGATCACCCGAATTGCGGTGGTACTTTACCTGCCGTCACTGGCACTAAACGCAGTTACCGGGTTCGACATTTATCTTTCCATTATCCTGATGGGGGTGGTTACCATTATTTATTGCACCTCCGGAGGAATTGAAGCAGTGGTTTGGGGAGATGTCATTCAGGGTATCATTTTGATGGGAGGCGGAATCGTGGCCTTCATTTTCATGCTCACGGGTATTGAAGGCGGGTTTTCAGGTTTCACGGAAATCGTCATCAGCCATGAAAAGTTACGCATCTTCGATTTCAGCATGGATCTTTCGAAACCTGTTTTCTGGGTTGTATTACTGGGCGGCATTGCAAATACGCTCATCCTCTATACCAGTGACCAGTCGGTAGTACAAAGATACATGACTACCAAAGACGAAAAGGAAACCGGAAGAAGTATCTGGCTCAACGGAATCATCAGCATTCCCGTTTCAATAACTTTTTTCCTGCTTGGAACCGGCCTTTTTGCCTTTTACTATTCCAATCCCGAACGCTTGGCAGCCACCAATCCCAACATCGATTCAGTTTTTCCTCAGTTTATCGTAGGTGAACTGCCTGCCGGGGTTGCAGGATTGCTGATTTCGGCCATCTTTGCTGCGGCCATGTCCACCTTATCGTCCAACATCAATTCGGTAGCATCGGTATTCACCTCTGATTTTTACATCTCCATTGTCAAAAAAGCCTCCCAGAAAAGAAGCATGATGGTGGCACGCATTTCCAGCATCGTCATAGGAATACTCGGAATTGGTATGGCACTGGTTCTGGCCACCTGGAGCATTGAATCCCTGTGGGACCAGTTCAACACTTTCCTGGGTCTTCTGACCAGTGGCATCGGAGCTCTTTTCCTGATGGGAATCTTCTCAAAACGTATTTCTCCACAAGCAGCATTAAGCGGACTTATCGGGGGTCTGATCATTACACTGATGATCAAACAAATGACCGATGTATCATTCCTGCTTTACGGGGCCATCGGACTTATCTCCAGTCTTGGAATTGCATTACTGGTAAGTCTGGTATTGCCCAACAAAAAGGATATTAACCGTCTGACCTATCGTTCTCTTATTGGAAAAAAATAACACCTATGGACTTTAAAAACTTAAGCACTCAATATAAAAATGAACTACTGGATAATGTAGTTCCCTTTTGGCTCAACAAATCCCAGGATCAGGAGTTCGGTGGTTATTTCACCTGTCTCGACAGAGAAGGCAATGTTTATGATACCGATAAATTCATTTGGCTTCAGGCACGCGAGGTCTGGCTGTTCTCAATGCTTTACAACAGAGTGGAGCAAAAACCGGAATGGCTGGAGTGTGCCAGGCAGGGAGGTGAGTTCCTGAAATTGTATGGTCACGACGGGAACTACAACTGGTATTTCAGTCTCACAAAAGAGGGAAAGCCACTGATTCAGCCCTACAATATTTTCTCATACACATTTGCTGCCATGGCATTTGCCCAACTGGGACTGGCAACTGGCAGCGACGAATATACACACATCGCCAAAGCCACCTACGACCGGATATTAGAACGCCAGATCAATCCCAAAGGACGGTACAATAAGGCCGTTCCGGGTACTCGCAACCTCAAAAACTTCGCGCTTCCCATGATTATGTGTAATCTCAACCTGGAAATGGAACACATTCTGGGGAAAGAGTTTGTGGAGCAGTCAGCCGAAAAACTCATTGACGAGGTAATGAATGTATTTTATCGTCCGGAACTGGGACTTATCGTGGAAAATGTAAACGCCGACGGCAGTTTTTCCGACACCTTTGACGGCAGACTTCTTAATCCGGGACACGCCATCGAAGCCATGTGGTTCATTATGGACCTGGCCGAACGGATGAATAAAAAAGATATCATCACCAAAGCATCGCAAATCACTCTCCAAACCCTTGAACATGGGTGGGATCAGGAACATGGCGGTATCTTTTATTTTATGGATGCTAAAAACCACCCGCCTCAACAACTGGAATGGGATCAGAAACTTTGGTGGGTACATCTGGAAACGCTGATTTCAACCCTTAAAAGTTACCGGCTCACCGGCTCGCAGGAAAGTCTCGAATGGTTCGAAAAAGTGCACGAATATACCTGGGCGCACTTCAAAGATACCCAACACCCGGAGTGGTTTGGCTACTTAAACCGTCGCGGCGAGGTATCGCTCAGCCTGAAAGGGGGCAAATGGAAAGGGTGCTTCCATGTACCACGAGGGCTGTATCAGGTTTGGAAAGAGTTGGAAATCTCCTGAAAGCACCTGTTATTGGATTATTGATAAAGAATGCTTCTCGTAACCGGGAAAACTCATTCTTAATAAAGATTGCTTCACTTCGCTCAATTATTGAAAGCCAAGTGAAGCAATCTTTTTTTTACCGAAAGCTAAAAATGGAAAATTCTATTTCGTTTTTTCTACTAACGATAATCCATAAACGAAATTCCATAGCATCAGATAAAAAAGCAAAATTCTTTAAAATCCTACTGCGAAATCTACATTATAAAAAAACCCAGAAATATAATAGCTCGTTTTTATTATAAAAAAATTAAACCATACGAAATATCCATACTCAACGAAACAATTTTAACCATAAAAAACAAAAAACGCCAAATCTTCTGGACGATTTCTGAAAAACCCCTAATGCCTCAACTCTGTTTTTTACAAAATTGTCCAAAAAAACACCAATATAGCTTCACAAAAACCCTATAAAAGAGATTATTGGACGATTTTAAAAACATTTTATAGAATTGTGAAAATTTACTAATTCTTCTTGCAATATCTTTGTGAAAGATCTTAATGATTTAGCAAGAACTTCAATGAAGTCCACGGACCTAAATCCAGCGTTTAAATCAATAAAACAAAGTGTTTTCAGAATAATTGATCCCTGAATCAAACAGCAATCTAACAAAACAACACATTTGTCTTTCCTAAACTCACTTTAAAGAAACAGTTGATTTTGTCGTACATAATTCACACATGCATTTTATAATTAAGTCAAAAAGAGATGACATACAGAAGTTCAATTTTAATTAAACGCTCAGTTTTATGAAAAAAAGACGATTATCAAATTTCACTCCACTTACAAAAAGGTGGAATGAAGGTTTAATTTGGAGACCAGGTTTATTGCTGGCCTTCATCATGCTTTTTTCCCAGGGAATAAAAGCAGAAATGTCAACCACACCGAAAGAGAATCAGATTCTTCAGTCAACAGAAAAAACCATCACAGGTACTATTATTGATGAGCAGGGAGAACCAATACCCGGCGTATCAGTCGTTCTAAAAGGAACAACTAAAGGTACCATTACCGATATTGATGGAAACTTTACCCTTCCGGGGGTAACTTCCGAGGATGTTCTGGTTTTATCATTCATTGGGATGAAAACACAGGAAATCCTTATTGGAAACCAGTCAAGCCTCAACGTAACGCTCATGGAGGAAAGCCTCGGATTGGATGAAGTTGTTGTGGTAGGATTCGGTAGTCAAAAGAAAGCCAACCTAACAGGGTCGGTATCATCTATTGATTCGGAATCTTTGGAGTCACGGCCTGTAAAGAATGTGGGCGAAGCACTTCAGGGAGTTATCCCCGGACTAAACATGTCTGTTTCAGGCATGGGAGGTGAGCTAAACCAATCCATGAGCATTAACATTCGTGGTGCCGGTACTATTGGTTCAGGTTCATCAGGAAGTCCGCTTGTTCTCATTGACGGCGTAGAGGGGGACCTCAATTCCATAAATCCAAACGATATTTCCGATATCACAGTCCTTAAAGATGCCGCAGCCTCCTCTATTTATGGTTCGAGAGCAGCCTTCGGAGTAATTATGATTACAACCAAAGAAGGAGTAGCCGGAGACACAAAGGTAAATTACAACAACAACTTCCGCTGGACTTCACCGCTGAACCTGCCGTCCATGATGGACTCTCACACTTTTGCCTTATACTATAACGAGGCAGCAGCAAACGCAGGCCAGGGCCCTAAATTTTCTGAAGAGGTACTGGAGCGGATCGTCCAATACCAAAACGGGGAAATTGACTATGGAACTGTTCCAACCAACACAGGAGACAGATACCAGTATTACACAGGGTCAAATGGTAACACAGACTGGTTCAAGGAACAATATAAGGATGCTGCCTTCGCGCAAGATCACAACGTAAGCGTAAGTGGAGGTAATAAAAATTCTCGCTATTATACATCAGCCGGATATATGGATCAGGAAGGATTGGGTCGTCACACCAATGATGACCTGCAGAGATACACTTTAACAGCAAAATTAAATGCTGACCTCTCTGAGCATGTGAAGCTTAACACCAGCACAAAATTCGTACGCACTGATTATCAGAAGGCAACTCACATGACTGGTCTTTTCTATCACAACATTGCGCGCCGCTGGCCTACCGTACCGGTAACGGATCCCAATGGCTACTACACGGATCCCAGTGAGATTGCACAGCTGAGGGATGGAGGAGTTACCAGTGATCAAAACGACTGGCTTTATCTTCAGGGACAATTGGTCATCACTCCAGTTGAGAATTGGAACATCTATGCTGAGGGGAATTACAACATCCAGAACTACAACAATCACAGCGACGTAACACCTGCCTATGCTTATGACGTTGAGGGAAATCCCTATCCGGTAGCAGTTGGATGGAATGCACCAGGCTATACTTACGTTTATGAATACAACCGGAAGTCCAACTTCTTCGGCTCAAACATCTACAGTGACTATGAATTTGATATTGCCGCTGCACACAACTTTAAGGTAATGGCAGGTTTCAACTCTGAGTTGAATAAGTACAGGACCATTGGTGCTTCACGAACCAACCTCATTACCCCAAGTCTTCCAACCATAAACACTGCCACGGATGACAGTAAGGCTACTGAAGGACAGTATCAACACTGGTCAACAGCAGGGTTCTTTGGACGCCTGAACTACAACTACAAAGAACGTTACCTATTGGAGGTTAATGCCCGGTATGATGGAAGTTCACGCTTTCTGGACGAAAAAAGGTGGAACCTTTTTCCCTCATTTTCTGCAGGTTGGAACATTGCCAAAGAAAACTTCTGGACATTTGATGATGTGATTCAGATGTTAAAAATCAGAGGTTCTTATGGTGAGCTCGGAAACCAGAACACCAATAACTGGTATCCATTCTACTCCCAGATGCCCGTTGGCGTAAACAACGGATCATGGCTCATCAACGGAGAAAGACCTACAACCGCCAGCGCGCCTGGCATTGTAAGCTCTCTGTTAACATGGGAACGCGTTACAAGCTGGAACGTTGGAGCCGATATTGCTTTCCTGAGCAATCGTCTGAATGTTAATTTCGATTATTTTGAGCGTACCACTTTCGACATGGTAGGACCTGCACCCAAACTCCCAACAACTCTGGGAACAAGCGTGCCCCAAATAAACAATGCTGATATGAGATCCTATGGTTTCGAATTGGAAGCGCTCTGGAAAGACAAAATCGGAGATTTCAGCTATTCAGTGCGTGGTGTTTTATCTGACGACCAGCAGGAGGTTACCAAATATCCCAACCCCACTAATGACATTGGTCAGTGGTACGAAGGAAGAAAATCAGGTGAGATCTGGGGGTACGAAACCGTGGGACTTGCGCAAACCCAGGAACAAATGGATGCCCACCTCGCACAGGTTAACCAAAGTACCATGGGAAGTAACTGGCAGGCTGGAGACCTTATGTATGCTGATGTAAACGGAGACGGAGAAGTTAATTCCGGTTCTTACACAACTGATGACCCGGGTGATATCAAGATCATTGGTAACTCAACTCCCAGATACCGGTATAGTATCGACCTCAATGCATCCTATAAAGGTTTTGATATGAGAGCTTTCTTTCAGGGAATAGGAAAACGTGACTGGATGCTTAATGGCCCTTATTTCTGGGGTGCAACCGGAAATATGTGGCAAGCTACAGGCTTCGAAGAGCACATGGACTTCTATCGTGATGAAAATTCGGTTATGGTCCAGGCAGGTATAGCAGATGTAAATAAAGATGCATATTTCCCAAAGCCATACTTTGGAAATACAAAAAACACCTATACGACGACCCGTTACATTCAGGATGCATCCTATTTAAGATTAAAAAACCTTCAATTTGGCTATACACTTCCTGAAACCATAACTTCCCGCGTAGGAATTTCCAGAGCACGATTCTTTGTATCAGGTGAAAACTTACTGACATTCACAGATTTGTTTGAGGTCTTTGACCCTGAAACAGTTGGTCTGAGCGGATGGAATGACGGAAAAACTTACCCTCTGGCAAAAGTGATTTCCTGTGGTGTAAACATTAACTTCTAAAATCTAAGGCAATGAAGAACAAACATAACAATATATTATGGCAGGTCTTTTTGCTACTGACAGTCATATCATTCAGTAGCTGCGAAGACTATCTGGACAGAAAACCTCTGTCGGATGTAACACCGGCAGATTACCTGTGGACCGAAAGCGATCTTGCTGCTTATGCAGTTGGACAGTACAGTTTCCCAACCCATGGAGGATGGGGACCCGGAACATTTGGAAACGACAATCACACAGACAACCAGGCTTCCTCAGGTTACAGCAACCGATGGGTTCCCGGTGAGTGGCGTGTTCCACAATCCGGCGGAGATTGGGATTTTACCCAGATTCGTGACTGTAACTATTTTTTAGAAACAGTACTTCCCAGGTGGAAAGCAGGAGATCTTAGTGGCTCACAAGAAAATGTTGACCATTACATTGGTGAGATTTATTTCCTGAGAGCATACGAATATTTCAACAAAGTTCAAACGTTTGGTGATTTCCCAATCATCAGAAACACACTTCCCGACCAAATGGATCCTTTGGTTGAGGCGGCTAAACGTGAGCCCCGCAACGAAGTGGCAAGATTCATCATTGCAGATCTTGATTCAGCCATCATGCTCCTAAAAACAGATGCTCCGGGTGGAAAAAACCGCATCTCAAAACACGCTGCACAGCTTTTCAAATCAAGAGTTGCCCTTCACGAAGCTACCTGGTTAAAATATCACCGGGGAACTGCTCATGTTCCGGGTGGACCGGGATGGCCGGGAGAAGGAAAAGTGGAAAACTTCAGTATTGACATTGATGCTGAGATTGACTTCTTCCTGACCGAAGCAATGACTGCTTCTGCTGCAGTTGCCGACGAAGTGCCGTTAACCACAAACACCAAGGACAACGGATACAACTCCTCAGACAACCCGTATTTCACGATGTTTGGAGATTTTGACCTAAATGGTTATGAGGAAGTTTTGCTTTGGCGTGACTATGATGCCTCCAAGAGTATTACACACAACGTAAACCATTATATCAATCAAAACGGTGCAAACACCGGATACACCCGTGGGTATGTGGATAATTTCCTGATGGCCAACGGACTGCCTATTTATGCTGCAGGTTCCGGATATCAGGGAGATGATTCCATTAGCATGACTCAAATTGACCGTGACAACCGTCTTCAGTTGTTTATGAAAACTCCCGGTGATCTGAGGTTTACAGATGCCACCAATCCTGATGGTTCACCAATTCTGGAAGGCTACCCGGTGATTACCGATATTCAGGAAACCCGTTACGTGACCGGGTATGCCGTAAAGAAAGGGCTTTCCTATCTGGAGTCACAAAAAGAAGGTAACATAGGAGAAACCGGAAGCATCGTGTTTAGGGCAGCAGAAGCTTACCTGAACTACATTGAGGCTTCTTACCTGAAAAACGGTAACATTGATAGTAAGGCAGACCAGTATTGGCGAGCAATTCGTGAACGTGCCGGCGTGAACCCCGATTACACCGTAACTGTAGCAGCTACCGACATCAGCCTTGAAGCAGAAAACGATCTTGCCGCTTACTCAGCAGGAACACTTCTTACAGATGCAACTCTTTACAACATTCGCAGAGAGCGTAGAAGCGAATTAATCGCCGAGGGAATGAGGTTTTTTGATCTGAAACGCTGGAGAGCTCTGGATCAATTGAAAACCGACCCATATATGGTAGAAGGTTTCAAATTGTGGGGGCCAATGCAGAATTGGTATGTGGACGAAGAAGGTGCGTCAACGCTCATTGAGCCCGGAACAGAAGGAGAAACTCCCAACGTTTCCAGCAGCACTGAAAGTGACTATCTGCGTCCTTATCGAATCAACCTGGACCAGTCCAACAGAGTTAAAGACGGATATTCATGGACTCCGGCTCACTACCTGAGCCCTATTGCAATCGAGCACTTCAACATTACAGCTACAGATGCTACTAAACCTGAAACATCTGTAATTTATCAGAATCCCGGATGGCCAATGCAGGCTAATGCGGGCGCAATAGACTAGTTTTATTGACATCTCAAAGCTGCGCATCTACGCCTCTGATGCGCAGCTTTTTTTTACCCGTTTGCCAAGGAAATTGGCAAACAAAAAACATCTCAATGAAACCAGTCCCGAATGCTCGGGAATATTCTCATTAGACCAATATCATAGAAAAATTTTACACGGATGAAACACTTACAGATTTACCTGTTTTTCCTGATTGCCATATCTGTCAGCTGCAGCTCAGGGAAAGATGAAGACACACCCAAAAGAAAAATCATCTGGCAGGATGAATTCAACGAGGACGGAACTCCGGATCCGGAGAAATGGACCTTTGCCGGAAGAAATACTCCTGACTGGGCATGTTATTGTACTGACGATCCCTCCACCGCCTTTGTCAGGGACGGGAAATTGCACCTTGTAGGCAAACTCTCAGAAAATCCTGAAGATACCGCCAAATACAATACCGGCTGTATCTCCACAAAAGAAAAGTTCGATTTCAAATACGGACGAATTGAGATAAAAGCCAAACTTTCAAAAGGAAAAGGATCCTGGCCGGCCATTTGGATGATGCCTTCGGAAAATAAATACGGGGGATGGCCACATAGCGGAGAAATTGATATTATGGAACACCTCAATTTTGACAACTTCGTGTATCAGACAGTGCATAGTGAATATGTGGATATTCAGAATAAACGTCAAAACCCCGATTATTCCACCACTGCATCTTTTAAAGAAGGAGATTTCAACACCTATGGAATGGAATGGTATCCGGACAGCATTGTTTTCATGATAAACAACAAAAAAACGCTTATATATCCCAAAGTTGAGAAAGAAGGTGCTGCACAATGGCCATTCGATCAACCTTTTTACATCATCCTTGATCAGGCCCTTGGTGGCAACTGGGTCGGAGAAATCATTGATGAAGATTTACCGGTAACCATGGAGGTGGATTGGGTAAGAGTATATCAGTAACCACCCAATAATTATCCGCCATTTTCTTTTCAGGGGGCCAAAGTCAATTCACTATTAGTGCGTTCGAAAAATAGCATTTCAAATATTTTGCTTTCATTTTTTCTTTCTGCAAGGCCAAATTTTGAAGCATAGCCATAGCTACGTTGAAAAATTTTAACGATGCAGAATGGAAAAAGGGATGTAAAATATGAAATAGTATTTTGTGACCGCACTACTATCTTAGGGTCCCCTTTTGCAATGTAATCTTTAATCTGTCTCTAATGAAACGAGCATGGCAAGGGTTCCACAATGGAATATGTATAAAACCCTTTCATGCGAGATCCATCAGACCAATAACTTAGACAAATTTTATGCTGATGAAACGAGCATGATATTTTTTAAGCATAAATATCACAAGAGAACATGTTAAAAAAATATTATGCGAGAGCGAAGCGGTTACATTCGTTCTCAAATTTTTAATTAGTTTTTTATCAGATAATTACAAAATTTTAAACGAATGAAAAACGTTAAGCTTCTCCCCCTAATAATTCCGATCTTCCTGTCATGTGGAAATCCTGAAGGTCATCAGGCATTCCAGGAACCTGAAAATCCTATTGAAACCATTGCCCGGGGCTGGAAAGAAACAACACCCAAGCTACACGCTTCCTTTGCTCCCACAGACCAAAAATTCAAAAAACAAATCCCCCCTAACATTGCAGGATCTTCCGGGCAAAAGATAACTTCATGGAAAGGGGAGCGGGTAAACCTTCAAATGCTGGTTTGGAGTTCGGAAGACATTAATAAGATTGAAATAACGCCTGAAGCATTAAAAGGACCTGGTGCCAGCACTATTCCAACAGAAAATGTGAACGTCCATCCTGTCAGATATGTCCTCTCAGATGAATTCCTTACCGGATGCGGCCATCGCGATAAAGACACCATACCTGCTTATCTCGTGGCTGATATTCTGGAAAACAACCTGCCTTTTGATTTAAAAGAGAAAACCACCCGCCCCGTTTGGATCACCATTGATATTCCTGCCAATGCAACAAATGGAAGCTATCATGGGGAAATAGAGATAAAATCCAGCAAAGGAAACTCACAAACACTCTCCCTAACACTGGATGTTCAGGATTTAACACTTCCCTCTCCATCCGATTGGACTTTCCACCTGGATCTCTGGCAAAATCCGTTTTCCATTGCCCGCTTGCACAACACTGAATTGTGGAGTGAAGAACATCTGCAAGTATGTGGCCCCTACCTGAAAATGCTTGCACAAGCCGGACAAAAAAGCATCACCACAAGCATCTTGCATCGTCCATGGGGAGGTCAGACTTATGACCATTTTGAGTCCATGATACAATGGACGCACCAGGGTGAAAACCAATGGTCATTCGACTACGAAGTCTTTGACAAATGGGTGGAACTGGCCATGGATGCAGGTATCACCAACCAAATCAACTGCTACTCAATGGTTCCCTGGGGAAACAGAGTACGCTATTTTGATACAGACTCCGCCGGTCATGTTACCAAATCGGTAAAGCCCGGCTCGGAGGAGTTTAAATCGCTATGGAAACCATTTCTGCTTAGCTTTAGAGATCATCTGAAAGAGAAAGGGTGGCTTTCCATCACCAACATTGCCATGGATGAAAGACATGTGGAGGAAATGAAAAATACCATTGACTTTATTCACGAGGTTACTCCGGAATTTAACATTGCACTGGCCGGGAATTATCATGAGGAAATTGCTGATGACCTGAAAGATCTCTGCGTATTTCATAATCCGGAGCTCAACACCCAGATCATTACTGACAGAAAAGAAAAAGGGCTTATCACCACCTTTTACACCAGTTGCGCAGCACCGGAACATCCCAACAATTTCACTTTTTCACCTCCGGCAGAACAGACTTTAATCGGGTGGTACGCAGCAGCAAAAGGATTCGATGGATTTCTCCGCTGGGCCTACAACTCATGGGTAAAAGATCCTTTAATGGATTCAAGATTCATCACCTGGCCGGCCGGAGATACTTATCAGATATACCCGGGCCCACTCAGTTCTATTCGCTTTGAAAAACTCAGAGAAGGCATTCAGGATTTTGAAAAAATACGAATCATTCGCGAAAGGCTGAAAGAACAGGATGATCAGGAAGGATTGGAAAAACTGAACAGTGTACTTTCCGCATTCACTCATCAAAACATAACCAGTCCGGGAGCTGCAGCAAATCTTGTGAAAAATGCGAAAAAGCAACTGAATGAAATCATTGTCGAACATCTATAATAGGATCTGCTAAAAAAACACTTAGAAAACTAACATTCAGCTATTTAAATATCGTAATTTCTTTTCATATGCAAGAGTTTTTATGCAAATCCTTCAAAAAGGTTGCACCCGCAAAGGTGAATTGTCAACATATCACTGTTCAAAGGAATGTTATTATAGTGAACGACTGTTACTATTTGAAAAGCGCGGTGGCCTGTCCGTTTTCCGGGCCGGCGGTTGGCGGAAAGGCTTAATGGGCGACATTCAAGGCCTTGTGCAATGGCCGGAAATTAAGCCTGAAGCGGGCGGATAGGTTTAAACGGACTAGACCTTTTTGGTTCTTTTTGGGGCGATGCCAAAAAGAACAATAAAAAATGAAATAAAAATAGGGCTGCTGACTTTTTCAGCAGCACCTATAATATGAGTAAGCTCCGCGAATTAGGAATATCCTCAAACTGAGGGGGACCGGATGTTTAGTCCCTGATTTGGGGGCAACCAAATAAAAAATAACACTTAAAAATCTACAATTTATGAACAAACGAAAATTATTAACAGTTCCTGCTTTTTTACTACTACTGGTTATTAGTTCCGGCTGTGACAAAAATGACACTGAACCGTATAAGGGTCAATCTGATGCTGTGTTTAACCCTGATAAAAGCTACGGTATTATGACAGATATAGATGGTAATGAGTACCGTACTATACAAATAGGTAACCAAACCTGGATGGCTCAAAACCTGCGTGTTAAGCACTTCCGCAACGGCGACCCCATAACAGCCCGCCCTGAAGGAAATTGGTTTGGCATAGAAGAACCGGCTTACTGTGCTGTAAATAATTGTAACCACCCCGATAGCACAGCTACTTTTGGATTGCTGTATAACGGTTATGTTGTGGCTGATGAGCGACAAATAGCCCCGGAAGGATGGCGGCTTCCCACTAAAGAAGATTTGTTTGAGCTGATAGACCATCTCAATACTGATGAAGGTACAACTCATATTAGAGGCAATACCATTGTGGGCGGCATGTTGAACGAAACAGGTAACAAGAACTGGAAGCCCTTTAATCTCAGGTCAGACAATAGCAGTGGACTTACCCTGCTTCCTACAGGATACCGCGTTGGAGAAAAATTTTCTGCAACAACTACAATGGCTTCTCTTTATACTACTACATATTACGATTCTGAATTAAAAATTAAAACATGTGTTTATTCTACCTCCTCTTTACTTCCTAATATAGATCTAATGATAACCGGAGGCATTGTTTGTGGTCGTTCTATCCGTTGTATAAAAGAATAAAATGTTAAACAATTAAATCAAACGATGATGACAAAATCAACAATTACTCTTGTAATTTTAATGGCTGCCCTGGTATGCGCAGGTAGCGTTACAGGCCAAAATTTTTCGGTGTCTATTGATGCTAAAGGTATTTTTGCCGATCCCTATTTTTACCCCAAACAAAGAGGGGAATCTTTCCAGTTTAAGGTGAATGTGAAAAATAAAACCGAAAACACACAAACCATATCCATCGATAAAGAAGCAACATTTCCCTATCCTGTTCATAACTGGGTGAGCATTGCAAATTTACATCTATTCACACAAAACCCGATAATATAAATCCACCATCATTGCGTTTGTTAATTTTTTTTAATTTATCCGAAGTTTCTTATATTTGGCTTTCGTAATACATAAGCCATGGAAGTACTGAGAGAAAGCACTTTTAAATTATTAAAAGAAGGAAATGAAGCTGCATTTGAGGTGGTTTTCAAGACCTACTATGCCAGACTTCAGGCGTTTTGCAGAGAATATGTAGTGGATTCATCAATTGCAGAAAACATTGTTCAGGACTCCTTTATGACTTTATGGAACAAGAAAAGCCAACTCAGGGAAGACACCAACCTAAATGCTTATTTGTACACAATTGTTAAGAATTTCAGCTTAAAACACCTGAGAAACCTCAAAACATCTGACAACCACAAAGAATACGAAAAGAACAGGGCAGAAGAGCTAAGCCTAAATGCCATGGCCCTTGTGGAGTTAGAGACATCAGAACTGGAATTTAAAGAAATAGAACAGCTTATTCATGAAACTTTGGAAGAACTTCCTCCCCGATGCAGGGAAGTCTTTGATCTGAGCAGATTTGGCGGACTGAAAAACCGGGAAATCGCAGAGAAACTCAACATTACTGAAAAAGCTGTTGAGGCCAACATCTCAAGGGCTCTGAAGAAGTTAAAGGTTGAACTGAAAGATTACCTTCCTCTGTGTATTCTGTTCTTAAACTAAATTCTTTTTGCACAAACCAAGCAATACTTAATTTAACCATCCACCTCCGGTCTCCATCGCAAACTCAGCAACAAACACATACAAAAACAACTCCACAGATACTCTGTGTGGCGTTTGAACTTATCTAACCACTGTCATAAGCCATCATTTTCGCCTCTCAAAAAACAAGAAAAATACCGTATTTGTAAAAAATAATGAAAAAAACACAATTTCCATATAGGGGAAAAGCGTGACAGTGGATTATAATACTAAAGGACTTTCAACAAACAATATGAACACAGACCAGATCATAAAATTATTCACAGATGAACTTTCCGCCAGGGAGCGTGAGGAAGTCCTCAATTGGGTCCATGAAAGTAAAGGAAATAAAAAAGAATTCATAAAGTTGAAAAATGCCTGGAGCCTTTCTGCAACCGATTCAGGCATTAAAAGTCAGCAGATTGAAAATGCCTGGCAGACATTCAAAATAAAAATTCGGAAAAACAGAAATAGAGGAACCAGCAGACTCCCCGTTTATTTCAAATATGCAGCAATGTTCATCATTGTATTTGGTGCCGGTTTAATTGCAGAAAAACTTATATCTCTAACAGACACTGTGCAGGAGGTCCCGGAGAATATGGCTGTCATTCAGGCACCTCCCGGGCAGGGAGCACAGGTTACTTTGCCCGACGGATCAAACGTTTACCTGAACTCCGGCACCCAAATATCCTACTCCAATAACTTTTTACAAGACAATAGAATTGTGAGTGTCATTGGAGAGGCCTTTTTCGAAGTGTCAAAAGACAGGCAACATCCCTTTATCATTAAAACAGACAAACTTGACCTGATTGTTCATGGAACCTCTTTTAATGTTGAAGCTTATGACCCGTTGCTGATGAATGTTACCCTGGTTGAAGGCAGCTTAGGTCTTAATTCAAAAAACGGAAAAGAACTCGTCAGGTTACAGCCCGGAGAAAAAGCAAATTACGACTCGGAAAGGAAAAAGGTCTCCATTGAGAAAGTGGACACAGAACTATATACCTCCTGGAGAAAAGGAATTATAACCTTTCGGAATGTCGCGCTCTGCGATATTATCGGAAAAATCGAACGCTGGTATAATGTAAACATTGAAATTGTTTCAGACGAACTCAAAAACCAAAGATATTCAGGCACTTTACTAAAGTCCAAGCCGGTGGATCAGATCCTTGAAGCACTTTCAATTACAGCATCATTCAGTTATGAAATTCAATACATCGATGATGCACCCACTTTAATTAAGCTAAAGAAATCGAATGAACAATAAATGTTAAACGTGCCTGCATTATTCACCTATCATAAATCAAGATCTTCGTGAATTTGGCAGGCTAAAAAAAGCCCTTTGGATTATTATGTATTACAATACGAGCTAAAAGAAGAGAGCTGCAGAAAAGTACCAGTTTCCTGCAGCTCCCAAAAGAAAATGTGGTTAAACGCCACCAGATGAACAACAAAGTCAACAAATGCTAACGTGACACATTATTCACCTATTAAATTTCAAATATGAGAAAAAAGAATTTAAACGCGCAATGTTTCAGGCGTTTTAATAAGATATTTTTAGCTATGAAACTAACCTTCGCATTAATGGTTGTTTTTACAATCCAGTCTTTTGCTGCCTCCGGTCAAAGCAATATGTTCAACATATCATCTGATCAAACAACCATTGAGGCTGTTCTAAACGAAATAGAAAACAAATCTGATTACTATTTCTTTTTTAAGGGAAATGAGGCGGAATTAAGCAGATCCAATATCAGTGTAAATTTCGAGAACTCCTCATTACAGGAAGTCCTTAACAGCCTGCTGGAGGACACGAATTACTCCTACAAAATCATTGAAAATTATGTGGCCATTGCTCCGAAAGGGCAAATGGATCAGCAAGCCGACAACAGGGTTGTTACCGGAATCGTAACAGATCAAACCGGAGAACCCATTCCCGGCGCAACAATTACAGTGAAAGGAACATCGCAGGGAACAATTACAAATATGGATGGTGCCTTTTCTCTTTCCATACCTGATGATGCCGAGGTTCTGGTTTTTTCTTTTATAGGGATGGAGACACAGGAAATTCCGGTAGGTGAAAACCTGAAATTCAACGTGACCCTGAATGAAAAAATAACAGGACTGGACGAAGTTGTTGTGGTGGGATATGGTACCATGAGAAAAGTTGATGTTAGTGGTGCTACCTCACAAATCAGCACCGATGATTTCAAAGATCTGCCATCATCAGATATTACCCAGTCGATGCAGGGACGTGTATCAGGTATGTCTATCGTCAATAATTCAGGAGCCCCGGGGGTAAGCTCTAAAATCAGAATCAGGGGTAGCAACTCAATGTTGGGAAACAACGACCCTCTCATTGTTTTGGATGGAGTTGCCGTCAATATGTCCATCAATGACATCAACCCCAACGACATTGAATCGATAGATGTCCTAAAAGATGCATCTTCCACGGCCATTTACGGATCAAGGGGAGCCAACGGAGTAATTGTGATCACTACCAAACGTGGTGCATCAGGAGCCCCCCGGGTTCAGATCTCTACAGACTATTCCATCGATCAGGTTTCCAACACCTATGATCTACTAAATGGTGAAGATTATATTGCACTCAACAACATTACCCCCACAAGTGAGGTCGCAAATACCGACTGGCAGGATATGCTGTTCAGACAAGGTATGACCAGCAACACCCGTGCAAGCATATCAGGTGGAAAAGATAACCTGAACTACTTCCTGTCCGGAAGCATGGTGGACCAGAAGGGACTGTTAATCAACACAGACTATCAAAAATACACCCTGCGGTCAAACGTGGATACAAAAATAAATGACCGTCTGGATATATCTCTGAATGTTACTGCATCGAAAACAGAGACAACAAACTCCGACGTTCTGGAGGCCTCAAAACAAAGCCCTATCTGGAATGCCTTGATCTGGTCTCCATCTGAGCCGGTTTACAACGAGGATGGTACTTACAACAAAACCGACCAGTACGGATCGATTGTTTACAATCCTTATATGAGATCTAAAGAGCGTCAAAATGACGTTTTTGCCACCTCGCTGCTGGCAAATTCCAAGATTAATTACAAAATTCTGGAAACGCTCGATTTTACAGCAACACTCGCTGCCGAGGAGATAAAAACCGAGAATGCAAGTTTCACAAATCAATACGTTAATGCCACAACCGGCTCGTCCCGTTCCTTTGCCGATAACTTCTATTGGCAGACAAGCTTCCTGCTGACGTATTCCAACACTTTTAATGACATTCATCGTTTATCGTTAATGGGTGGATTTGAGCAATCACAAAATACCACAAAGGGATTTAATGCAAACGGCAATAATCTGGCCAGTGAATCTGTAGGTTATCACAACCTGGCCCTGAATGAATCATCAAGCATTGGCTCATACTGGAGACGTTGGGCTTTACGCTCCTACCTCAGCCGGGCCACCTACTCACTGAAAGACCGTTACCTTCTTACAGCTACCTACCGGATCGACGGATCTTCAAAATTTCAGGGAGATAATGAATTCAGTGCTTTCCCATCAGTAGCCCTCGGATGGAGACTCAGCGAAGAATCATTTATGGACAATGCATCAAGTGTGAATAACTTAAAGTTACGCGCAAGCTGGGGCGTGACCGGAAGCCAGGCCATCAATCCATACGCAACCATGGCTTTGTTGTCACAACAAACCTACTCCTATGGAACTTCCAACCCACTGACTGGCTATATGCCCAGCGGTGCTCCAAACCCAAATCTGAAATGGGAAGAGACAACGCAAATTAACATAGGTGCGGATCTGTTGATGTTTAACGGTCGGTTGAATGCAACCATCGATTATTTTAAGAAAAACACAGAAGGTCTGCTTCAGGCAAAGGCATTGCCTGCCTACAATGGTGGAGGCACCATCATCTCAAATATTGGAGAAATTGAGAATAAAGGGGTTGAACTGGCCCTGGGAGGAACAATCATAAAAACTTCAGACTTTAACTGGAACGCTTCTCTGAACTATTCAAAAATTAAAAATGAGGTAATTTCTATCGGAGATGAAGATGAGATCTTTCCCGGAGGGAGTTATGCCCCCGGATTTCTATCTGAAAAGGTTTTTATTGTAAAGCCGGGAGAATCGCTGGGAACAATGTATGGATATAACTTCCTGGGCTTATGGCAGGAAAATGAAGCAGCCGAAGCAGCCAGATTTGGTTATCAGCCGGGAGATTCAAAATACGAAAATCTGGATGGGAATGACAAAATCGATGGTGATGACCGTAAAATTATCGGCAATGCCCTGCCCGACTTTACCTGGGGATTCAACAACACACTATCCTACAAAGGATTTGATCTGAACCTGATGATTGAAGGTGTACAGGGTCGCGACATCCTGAACCTGGCCTACGCAGGAACCGCAACGGCAGTTGGCGATGCCCGCTCTATTACTCTGGAGGAAGCTAAAAACACATGGACACCAACAAATACCAACACCATTTGGCCAAAAATCGGAAGTTCCAGCAACACAGAGTTGACCAACTCCACAAAATGGATACAGGATGGCAGTTACATCAAATTAAGAAACGTGAGTCTCAGCTACACCATTCCTAAAGAAAAACTAAAAATAGGTGACCTGCGCATCGTTTTGAGCGGCCAAAACCTCCTTACTCTTACCGATTACAAAGGATTTGATCCGGAAGTTTCATCCACCGGGAAAAGTGATATTGACCAGGGACTGGACTTAGGGTCATACCCCACAGCCCGCTCCTACACTTTAGGTTTGACATTAAACTTTTAATCACTCTAAATCGACTTAATTATGAAAAAATATATTAGCAGCATACTGATATTATTAACCCTGTTTACCTCGTGTAACGATGATTTTCTGGAAGAAGTTCCCAAAGGGCAATTAACCACCAATGGTTTCTTTCAGAATGAACAAGACCTGGAATTAGGACTTCGGGCTATTTACAATAAGATAAGCACGATGTTCAACGCGACTCAAATCTTCACACCGCTCTTTGGTGCTGATGACATTACCACCCGAACAGGTAGTAACAAGGGGCCCTTTCGTGAATACGACACCTTTTCGGCAACCAACTCCAACCCCTGGGTGTATTATCATTATCCTTACGCTGTTATCTTAGCTTCCAACAATGTTATTGTCAATTATCCAAATGCAGTTAAAGCAACAGAGGGTCAAAGACAGTTAGCGGCTGGACAGGCTTATTTCATGAGAGCTCTCAGTTACTTCTGGCTGGTCAGGGTATTCAATGAAATCCCCCTGATTACTGAATTAGAAGTAAACTATGAGGCTGTAAAAGCAAGCCCGGAAGAAACTTTTGCTTTGATTATTGAAGACCTCAAAAAAGCTGAAGATTTCCTTCCGGAAAACTGGACCGGACTCAAAGCAGGAGTCGCTCCTACCAAAGGATCCGCCAAAGCTCTATTGGCTTCGGTATATCTGCAAATGGCCGGTTACCCGGTTAAAGATGAAAGCAAATATGCTCTTGCTGCTCAAAAAGCCAAAGAGGTTATTGACAACAAAGATGTGTATGGTTACCGCCTGCTGGACAACTTTGCTGATTTATGGACTCCTCAGCAATTTAACGATGAGATGGTTTTCAGCCTGGTTTATGAGCACCAGCTTGGACTTGGAAATATGTGGGCTCCCCTGGGAGGCAAGCCGGAAGAAGAAGGCGGATGGGATGATTACATGGTGGAAATTAACTTCTTCAATAAGTTCCCCGAAGGACCTCGTAAAGATGCCACTTTCCAAACCATCATCCGTCCGGATGCAGAAACCACTTTGCACTGGACAGAAGCTGCTCAAAAGCACCCCTATTACAAAAAGATGCAACTCATGGAAGGTTCTGATCCTGAAAAGCCCTGGATCAACCCCAGCTGGTGGGGAAGCAGAACCAATATGGTAATCCGGTATGCTGAGGTGCTCCTGATTTATGCAGAAGCACAGGCAATGGCTTCAGGACCAGACGCATCAACCTATAATGCACTCAACCAGGTTCGTAACCGTGCCGGATTGGAAGATATGACCACAGGACTCTCAAAACTTGCATTCAGAGACTCTGTAGTAATGGAGCGTGCATGGGAATTTGCAGGTGCAGAAATCAACCCTGCACGGTGGTATGACCTTGTGCGGCTGGAGCGGGTGGAAGAAGCTGCCAGTGACAGACACGAGTGGGAGCTGCCCATTCCAAATCCTCCTACAAAAGAAGACTATTTTGCTCCAATCCCCGATAGCGAAATAAGGATTAATCCAAACTTAAAATAATAGGGTGAACGGGTCTTTTAACCTGCCGGCGGAAAGTTTTCTGCCGGTGGGTTAAATTTTCATTTACCCTGGTTTATTCATAAGTTTTCGTTATGAGATGTTTAAATACCAATAAATTCAGGCAACCGCAAAGAAAATTGATGAAGGGAATAGTGAGCTATTTTCAAATCAATTTTATTGAGGACGTCTGAATTTAGCAGGGAGTTGGACATCTTAATAGATAATATATGAATAATCCAGGTTATAACATCCCCATAAATATTTTTACAGAATCCTCCCCCGTTCCAACTCTTTTCAAAAATAAACATCCGTACAGAACGGACACGCTTCAAAAGGTTTGCGCTTACCCTGCACCTCAACTGATTGTTGCGCCCCATCCCGCACAGGGAAGTATTGATTTGTCAGATCCCATAACAATAAATCGTTAGATTTTAGAAGTTAGAGATTAGAATAAATCTTAAGATATTGACATTCTGCATTTTATCAAAAACATTCATTCAAATTTAACGGTCTAACTTCCAGAGCTTTGGAAAAATTTAACGGACTGTTGCTATAAAGTTCAAATAAAGACAAAGACACCTGAACACCAGCTCCTATCCATCGACATCCATTGTGTCAGATAATTAATTGACCCGGCGGTATCGTAGTTGTTAAACCTGTCACCAAAAGGGCTTTTCTGACCCAAATTGAGCATTAAAGAGGATAAATACAATACGTGCTGACCCCTCAAAAACCTGGAAAATCAATGAAAAACAGGCGCCATATGTGCTCATTCACGCGCAGAATACAAAAACATCATTGCCAGTTACATCAACTAAAAGGATTACTATGAAAAAAATTATTTCAATCCTCCTCGCCCTGATATTTGTTCAGATTGTATCTTCACAATCTAAAGTCTCCCTAAGAGAAGAACAAATGGTTTTGCCTACCTACCCGGTAGCCCCGGCGGATAAAAATCCAATATTCTTTAACAATGAAACTCATCAGGGAGCTGCCAAACACATCTATCCTTATGCCCTGAATGACACTTACCTTCATGAGCGTATTGAGAAAGCATATAAAGCATTAATCCTCGAAAACGATTACATCGAACTTTGCATTACACCCGAAATCGGGGGTAAACTTTATTATGCCACCGACAAAACCAATGGTTACAATTTTATTTACAAAAACGATGTGGTAAAACCATCCAACATCGGGATGACCGGAGCATGGGTCTCCGGAGGTATTGAATGGTGCGTGCTTCATCACCACAGGGCATCCACATTCCTCCCTGTCAATTATGATCTCCAGGAAAACGAGGATGGCAGTAAAACCATCTGGATTGGGGAAACTGAACCTCGTCAACAGATAAGATGGACCATGGGAATCACAGCGTTTCCGGGAAAATCGTATTTTGAAGTCGAATTAAAAATTCACAACGCCACCCCCTTCACCCACTCCTTCTTATACTGGGCCAATGTAGCAACCCACACCAATCAGGATTATCAAATACTGTTCCCACCAAGCGTTCAGTTGGCCACTTATCATGCAAAAAATGATTTCACGAGATGGCCTGTATCCACAGAGATTTATCGTGGGCAGGATTTTACGCAGGGCGTTGATATCAGCTATTGGAAAAACTCAAAGCGTTCCAACTCCTTTTTTGCACACAACCTGAAAGAGGATTTTATGGGAGGATATGACCATGGTCGTCAATCAGGAACCATACACGTGGGCAATCATCACATCAGCAAGGGTGCAAAAGTTTGGGAATGGGGTTCAGGACCACGGGGACAGGCAACGGAAGCCAGGCTCACAGAAAATGCCGGACCATACGTGGAAATAATGGTAGGAACTTACTCCGACAATCAACCGGACTATAGCTGGATAAAACCTTATGAAGTAAAAACCTCAAAACAATACTGGTATCCGGTAAAAGGCATCCAGGGCTTTAAGAATGCCAACAAAAAAGGGGCCGTCAACCTGGAAGAAAGGGATAACAACACCGTTTTTCTGGGGTATTACTCTACTCAGAAGATCGAAACTGCCAAAATCATATTACAGAATGAGAACAACACCGTTTTTGAAGAAGAGGTCAGCATTTCGCCAGAAGCGGCCTTTTCCCAGTCAATAAAACTGGATCGCCCATTCAAACTTACAAACCTTTACACCCAGTTGGTAAACACGAAAACAGGAGAAGTTCTGATATCGTATAAGCCCGAAATAAAAGAAAAGGTGGAAGAACTTCCGGAAATTGTGGAAGCCCCGGAAGAACCGGAAAACATTAAAACCGTTGAGGAACTCTTTTTGACAGGCAAAAGAATCGAACAGTTTCATCATGCAACCTACCAGCCCCTGAATTACTATTGTGAAGCTCTGAAAAGAGACCCGGGCGACATCAGAACCAATACTGCAATAGGTAATATTCATCTTCAAAATGGTAATTATTCAGAGGCCCGTGAATATCTGGGAAAAGCAATTGAGCGACTTACCAGAGACTATACCCGTCCCAAAGATGGTGAAGCGCTTTACCTCCAAGGGTTGACACTTAAAGCACTTGAAAGATATGAGGCAGCAACTGACACCTTGTACCGGGCCGCCTGGGATTATTCTTTCTCAGCTGCATCTTATCTGGAACTGGCAAGGATTTCCACTTTGAAAGGAGACTTCCCCAAAGCAATTGAACAAATCAACGAATCTCTTGCTACCAATGCCCGAAACAACAGCGCGATTATTTTAAAAGCCGTTCTTTTGCGAAAAACAGGAAATGATGAAGTCGCAGAGCAAATTCTGAAGTCGCTACTCAACCAGGACCCACTCGATTTGAAAGCAGCAAATGAGACTTACCTTCTTGCAAAAATGCAGGGAGATATAGAAAAAGCTGATGAAAAAAGATTGATGTTGGAACAAAACATGCGCAGTTTTGACCAGAATTACCTTGATGTGGCCACTTCATATATCAACGATGGCTTACCGGATGAGGCGCAGGATATTCTTTCACGCTTTAACGGAACAAACCCCATTGTGGATTACTACCTTGGCTACCTTGAAATAGAGAAAGGTAATAAAACCAAAGCTGCAGACCATTTTAAAAAAGCAACTGCGCAATCGGTGGATTATGTTTTTCCTTTCCGCCTGCTAACCGTAAAAGTGCTCGAAAGTGCACTGGAACATGATTCTACTGATGGAAAAGCACTTTACTACCTCGGAAACATTTATTACCATCGAAATCAACGCGACAAAGCCATCAACTATTGGGAAGAGGCTGTAAAACACAATTGGGAACTGGCTGTAGCCCATCGGAATTTAGGATGGGCCTATTACAATCACCTGGACGATGGAGAAAAAGCAATTTCAGCATACGAAGAAGCAATCAAACAACGCAAAGACCAAGCTATTTATTATGAAGAGCTGGATGAATTATATGAAATGAGCAATGCATCCATCGACACCAGGCTGAAATTATTCGAAGGAAACCATAAAGTAGTATCCCATCGTGATGATGCTTTTGTTCGCCAGATTAAAGTTTTAACACTGGCAGGCAAAGCTGATAAAGCTGTAGAGTACCTTGATGGTAAAACATTCAGTTACCGGGAGGGTAGTTCAAGGACCCGTGACGTTGTAATAAATGCACATCTTGCATCCGGCCTGAAATGTCTGAAGGAAAACAAGCCCCGCAAGGCACTGGAAATGTTCACAAAAGCACAGGTCCCCGACGAGGAAGCCAGCGAAAGCAGAACAGGCAACAGAAATATTCAGGTGCACTTTTTAACCGGGCTGGCCCACTATAACTCAGGAGATAAGGCCAAAGCCGAAGAGTATTTCAACAAAGCAAAGGAACTGACGGCTCATCCATCCGAATTCGTCAGTTATTACAAGGCCAGTAGTTTACTAAAACTAGGTGAAAAAAATAAGGCGGAAAACATTCTCAACTCCATGCTTGAGGAAGCCGAAGCACAATTTAAACAAAGCCCGAAAACGGATTTCTTCAACAAATTTGGTGCAGGTCAGGCTGAAAACGAACGGCTGTCTTATGCGTATTTATTAAAAGGCCTTGCTTACAAGGGTCTGGGAAAGACAGCCGCAGCCAAAGAAAACCTTCGCCGGGCCATTGATCTTTCAAAAAGTAATCTCTGGGCACAACTGGAGTTACCGATGTAAAAACCATATTAACCAACTTAAAATGAAGAAGGATGAAAAACAAATGGATTATTCTGTTTTGTGTAGTTTCATTATTTGGATGCGAAAATAAAGAACTTGAAACTACCAACACAACATCAGTTGAACAAACAAGCCAACCACAAAGTGAGAACAACATCTTAAAATCGGCCGGAAACTTCCAATTGGCCTGGCAGGACGATTTTAATGAATCCTCACTTGATGAGAACAAATGGAGTCGAATACCAGTGGGAGCTCCGGATTGGAAAAACTACATGACCACCGATGATCAGGTATTTGAACTGTCTGACGGATATCTATATCTAAAGGGCATAACTAATCCTGATACCCAGGCTGATCCAAGACCCTATTTAACGGGAGGTGTCTGGACCCGGGGGAAGTTCAATTTCACTTACGGAAAAGTAGAGGTTCGGGCAAAAATGGAGGCAGCTCAAGGCTGTTGGCCGGCTATATGGCTTCTGGGAAGTACCAGCGAGTATGGCGGCTGGCCTGATTATGGAGAAATTGACCTTATGGAACACCTCAACTTTGACAACTTTATTTACAGTACAATCCACAGCAACACAAAAAGTTCGCCCAGTAGTAAAACTGCAGCGGTTAACACTGGTGAATTTAACGTTTACGGAGCTGAATGGTATCCTGACAGAATAGTATTCACAATAAATGGGACTACAACATTTACCTATTACAAAGAAACGGGAGCAGATTGGAGACAATGGCCATTCGACAGGGCTTTTCATATTATTTTATCCCAACAACTGGGTGGAAGCTGGGTTGGAAATGTCAATGCAAGCCATTTACCGGTTGATTTTATCATAGACTTTGTAAAATACTACGAGTATATTCCTAATCCGACCCCCCCATCAGGAGATAATCAGCTTATCAAAATTCAAATGAATGGGAATACCGTTAATTCTTGGGATCACCTGACAGAAGTAACATTAATTCATGAAGGTACAGAATACAATCTCCCAGTGGGACATAATGCTCCATCTTTATTGGGAGATGGGATAGGAATAAATGGTGCTTCCTCGAACTTCTATGGTTTGAATGAAAACGGATTGTTAGAAATAGATCTGGGACAAGGTTATGAATTTGATGCTGTCAAGTTAGGAGTCTATAATGGAGATGGTCGTACTTACCCTAATGTCGAAGTATCCACTTCTTCTGATGGATCGGCCTATAGTATCCCAGTTATTCAGGATGTACAAAGCCATGCCACATTCACATTAAATCCGATTCCTAACCAGTATATTAAGATACAAATGCACGGCAGTACAGCCAATATGTGGAGTCACTTAACCGAAGTCACGCTTATTCAAGATGGGACTGAATTTGTTATGCCTGCAGGTCATGATGCACCGTCAGTATTAGGAGATGGCATAGGCGTAAACGGAGCAAGCACGGGCTATTTTGGACTAGATTCCAGCGGATTACTGCTCATAAATCTGGGACAGGCTGTTCTTTTTGATTCGCTCAAATTAGGTGTTTATAACGGAGGGGTTCGTACGTATGAGGATGTAGAGGTATCTCTTTCCTCTGACGGAGTTAACTACGGACTGATTGAAACTCATGATGTGCAAAATTATCAGGTATTCTTTTAAATAAAGTAATCACCTATGTTTTGAACCTTGATGAAAGCTCCTGTTTTTGACAAAAGTGGCAATTGGAAAACTTTGAGAAGTTTGACTTTTTAAGGTTCTAAGTGTTTTGTCCTATAAAACTAATATCGAATTGCAGGTTTTCAATGAATGAGTAATAAAAAAGAAATGAGGCAATACAATATGCAGCCTCATTTCTTTTTCTTTCATTCAATCCTCTAATTTCACGGCTCCATCTTCCGACAATTCCACCCTCACATCATCTTCTCTGCTCAATCCCTCTTCAAACTCATTGCCTTCAATCAGCACATTATCCACTTTCTCAAAAAAGAAGATGTGCTCATTCCAGTGAAAGGGATCAAAAGCATTGTTGTAGGTAATGGTATTGTTTCGGAATTGTAGTCCGTCGGTTGACTTAGCATACAGCAATGGCCGGTCAAACATCTCGAAAGTATTGTTTTCGATGACAATGCCCGAATGAAAAAATTTCTCCTGCTCCTCTAAGTTTGGAATTTCAGGATAGATGGAGATGACCGCATTGGTAAATTGATAGTTGGCTGACAGTGCATTCACAAATTTGTTATTCCGTATAATCACTTCTCTGCAGGATCCGGTCTCGTACCATCCATTGCAATCGCCGCAAAGCAAGATTGCGGTCCCATGGGTGTGATCAAACAAGTTGTTTTCACAAATCACCTTTTTGGGCGTGCTGAATAAAGTTCCCCTTGCCCGATTGTTTCGGATGGTATTGCCAGAGAATAACACTTCCGGAGTCCAGGTCAGATTCTCAATGCCATATGCTCCCTCTCCGGAAATCTCTTTTGGCAAAGAATCATTAAAAACAATCTCAAACTCTTTGGCCCCAAAATAAGTTGGGCGGTCAAGGGCCCGAATCTCCTTTATGGTATTCACATGATTACCCACAAGCTCCATTTTTTCTGATTCCACAAACTGTACACTATCTCCGGGCTCTCCCCATTTAAACCCCCAGGCCTGAGGGTGCATATAGCGGGCATGCAGAATATTGTCAGCGGGTCGCTCAAAAACTTTCAGGTAAGTTCCATGCACATTGATGGCATCATCCGCCATTCCTTCGTAAAGACCGTTTTTAGAAATAATGGTCCCTTTACATGCCGAAAAATGCGTGGCATCTGCCTGTGTTGTGAAATAGCGTGGGTCCTCCTCCCCCTTCAGACAAACATTAAACCCTTCAAGTGTGATGTTTTCGCTCATTTGCGCCAGCAAGCCCATACCCTCGGCATAATGAACAGTCACATTCTCCAGCACACTGTTTTTACTTTCATTGATGAAAATTCCGGGGGTTGGGCGATAATAGGTGCGCAAGGCATATCTTTCTCCCGGAGAAGTAACATTTACCTGATTCCACCCCTCAATCCTGAAGGTATCCGGAGCAATTTCTGTTACCGACTCCGGATTAAAGCTCACATCACCGCGCCTGTAGGAAAGTCGTTTATCTTCCCTGAAAGCCATCGAAACAAAAGGCCGATACTCATAACCTTCCCCGAGAACTACCAGCTTTCCTTCTTCAATCCTGTAATTCTCCCCCGGACAAATCGTGGCCTCAAGCACATCACTTTCTTTATCAACCTCCAGAATTTCAAGTTGTCGTAAAGCAGGAACTTCAAAATCAACAGAAAAGTTCTTCAAGGTAACATTCTCACATCCCGATAGTGCAAATGGGATCATCCGACCGTGAAAAACAAATTCAGACCCCTGACCATCAATGGTAACATTTTTTAAGTTCTCCAGTGCAAAGACAACCCGTTTGGGATTCACCTGATCATGATTGGAAATGTAGTATTCCCGCACAAAAGAACTGTTTTCATAAAAATCATACCTCCCTTTGGGAAAAGTGATGGTTACCTCCTCCTCATTGCTTCGCTCCCTGAGAGATCCTACCATCTTTGCCGCTGCCGGAGAAGAATTTTCAGTCTTACTTTGCATAAACTGCCGGAACGACAACTCATTTTCCTTCTCCTGCCCGCAACCGATCATGAAATAAGCAATGAATAAAAACAATATTACTTTTTTGGTTCTCATATTTCAAAATGTTAATTCTAATATAATATTACATACAATTATTTCAATTTAGCTAAAGTTTGGAATACAACCTCATTCCGGTATTTCAATTAGTCCTTCTCATACAATTTCTAAAAAACATTAGAAGATTTTGCAAAAAAACCACTCATCCAATGATTACATTTGCTAAGGTTCTTTTGTTATTTTTGTAAAAAAGTGGAATTAGTTTGTTTATTTTTTATCAGATCGTTGGACAAGCTAATTCCGGAATCATCTGATATAAAAAAAAAAAGACCCTTCATTTCAACCTGTCGCCCAAATATCAATCAATGAAAACTTTATATTTTTTCATTGTTATTGTTTTTTGGTAAAATTAATTCTTATTTTTGGCATTATGTAATACATATTCTGGATCAAAAATAATCATTAACGAACAAAAACACAATTTCAGGTTTAAAGCTAGGCAGAAAACAATTCATGAATCCTCCACAAATCCATGCACAATTGAAAAATAAAATAACTATAAAACGACTCCCGATTAGTCGGGACGAGTTCCATTAGACCTTCACAATCAAATTTTATACTAATGAAACGAGCATGGCAACGGTTGCCTCAAAAGAGAATGTAAACAATCAACCATGCGAGTTCCATCAGACCAATAACTTAGATAAATTATTTACTGATGAAACGAACAACCATCTTCACACTATTTCTGTTAATGGCTGCTTTCCTTGCAGCCCAGGGCAGCTACATGGAAAACTCACGGATGATCTCCGATAACAAAATGGAACCCCGGAGTACTTTTTACAGTTATTCCAATGCTGAAAAAGCCAAAACCTTTAACCGGGAGCAATCAGAGATGCTTATGCTCAATGGGGACTGGAAATTCAACTTCAACGATACGGAAGCAACAATTCCATCAGGTTTCTATGAAGGCGGATATGATGTCAGCACGTGGGACAACATTGAAGTACCTTCCAGCTGGGAAATGAAAGGATATGGCACACCCATTTACACCAATGTGGTTTATCCATTCCCCGTAAAACCACCTCACATCCTCAGGGACAATCCGGTGGGAATATATGCACGTGACTTTGAGCTTCCTGAAAACTGGGACCAAAAAGAAATCATACTTCATTTCGGAGGAGTTAGCTCCGCATTCCATCTTTGGATAAACGGAGAAAAAGCAGGATACAGCCAGGGAAATCGGCTGCCGTCAGAATTCAACATAACACCCTTCCTGAAAGAAGGCAGCAACCGCATTACTGTTAAGGTTTACCGCTGGAGTGATGGCAGCTACCTCGAAGATCAGGACCACTGGCGAATGAGCGGAATTCATCGGGAAGTATTCCTAATGGCACGAAATAAAATCAATATCAGCGATTTCGCCATACGCACCCGTTTTGACAAAACATATCAAAATGCTTTGCTGCAGATCCGCCCCGAGATTGCCCGTTTTGATGACACCGACATCAAAGGATGGACCATCGAAGCAAGTTTGACGGATGCCAGCGGGAAGAACATACTTGATTCGCCACTGACCGTCGATATTAACCGCGTTGTCAACGAATATTATCCACAACGCGACAATGTCTATTTTGGCCTGATGGAAAGGGAAATTTCTGCACCTCGTAAGTGGACCGCAGAAAATCCTTATCTCTACAACCTCATCCTCACTCTCAAAGATGCCAAAGGAAATGTGGTGGAAGCCATTCCGTCAAAGGTAGGTTTCCGGGAAATTGAAATCAAGGACGGTACGTTACTGGTCAACGGGAAAAAGGTAAAACTTAAAGGAGTTAACCGGCACGATCACAGTGAAACAGGTGGAAAAACCGTTACGCGCGAAGAGATGCTCAAAGATGTATTGCTGATGAAGCAATTCAACATCAACTCTGTTCGGACCTCACATTACCCCAACGATCCCTACTTCTATGAACTTTGCGATGAGTACGGAATTTATGTGATGGACGAGGCCAACATTGAAACTCACGGAGTGGGAGGTTATTTCTCCAATCAGACAGACTGGTCCTACGCCTTCCTTGACCGGGTGGTGAGAATGGTGGAGCGCGACAAAAACCACCCGTCCATTATATCCTGGTCACTCGGCAATGAGTCTGGCTCAGGCCCCAACCATGCAGCTGCGGCCGGCTGGGCAAAGGAGTTCGATCCTACGCGGTTTATTCATTACGAAGGAGCTCAGGGCAATCATGAACATCCGGATTATATCAAACCCGGATCAAAAGAACGGGTTCAATACATGGCCAACCCTACCGATCCTTACTACGTGGATGTTTTAAGTCGAATGTATCCAAGTCCGGACCAGGTTGAAGGACTGGCCAAAAGTCCCTATATCAACCGCCCCATCGTAATCTGCGAGTATGCTCATGCCATGGGTAATTCAGTAGGAAACCTCAAGGAATACTGGGATCACATCTATACCTACGACAATCTGATTGGGGCTTATATCTGGGACTGGATGGATCAGGGAATTCTGCAAACAGATGAAAATGGTCGTGAATACTGGGCCTATGGCGGTGATTTTGGGGATACCCCAAACGATGGCAATTTCTGTATCAACGGAGTTATTTCTGCCGACCAGACACCTCAACCGGAGATGTATGAGTTGAAAAAGATTTTCCAGGAAATTACAGCACTTCCCGGAGACCTCTCAAATTACGAAGTAAAGATACTTAACCGACACTCGCACAGCGACCTGTCGGATTACGAGCTGAAATGGAAAGTTTTGGCTGACGGAGCCACTGTTCAGTCAGGGACACTTCAATTTCCTGTAATTCTCCCGGGTGGTTATGCAGCTGTTCAAATCCCGGTTAAACCATTTAAGAAAGAAAAAAACAGGGAATACCTGCTGGAGCTCAACTACACGTTGAAATCTGCTACAAAATATGCTGACAAAGGCTTTGAAGCGGGTTGGGATCAGTTCCTGCTGGCCGACAATAAAGAGATTTCTGATGTTCAGGCCACAGGCAGTCTTACCGGTGAAGAGGTCGAAAATACCTACACACTCTCCGGAAGACGTTTTAGCGCAACTTTTGATAAAACCAACGGTGGCATTGCTTCATTCACCTACAGAGGTAAAGAAATGCTGTCAGCACCTCTGAAACCAAACTTCTGGAGGGCTCCAACCGACAATGATATGGCCGGGGGGAACCATATCTTTAAATCCATGAAAGTTTGGAAAGAGGCCGCAGCCAATATGAAACTCCAAAACTGGGAAGTCATCAAAAACAATGAAGGACTTCACACCATCAGGGCCGAGTACAAACTTCCCGTTAATGAGAGTCTTCTTGTTATGACCTACACAGTCAATGGCGACGGAGAAATCGCGGTGGACATGAACATCCAAAAAGGAAAAGATACTCCTCCTCTTCCCCGCTTCGGAATGCAGGGAGATATCCCGGGTTCTTTCAACGATGTTGAGTTCTACGGCAAAGGACCGCATGAATCCTATTGGGACAGAAAAGAAGGAGCACGACTCGGCCAATTCACCATGTCATTGGATGAAATCCCTTACAACTATGTTTATCCTCAGGAAAACGGCAACCGCAACGATGTGAGATGGTTAAACATCTCCGGAGGCAAAAATACCATTCAGGTGAAGGGCATTGAACAATTCGATTTTTCAGTATGGCCATGGTCAATGGAAAACCTGGAAGAAGCCACCCACATCAACGAACTGGAGCCCAGAGACGTATATACGATCAACATCGACTACGGCCAGATGGGACTAGGAGGTGATGATTCATGGTCACATAAGGCAATTGCACATCCGCAATTCCGCCTTTCTGACGACAACTATTCATTTTCTTTCATTCTGGATTTTTCAAAATAAGTAAAACGAGCATGGCAATGATTGCCTCAAAAGAATATGTATAAGTTCTTGCATGCGAGTTCCATCCGACCTTGAAAAATTAATTTTATACTGATGAAAGGCAGGGAGTACCGGAGAAATACCGGTACTCCTATTAAAATCCTTAGTCATGAAAAAAATTACTGCACTCAAAAAAACCGGTCAAGGTTTACTCGGCGTGTCTTTCATTACCACACAAAAATATGTCACATGACTTTCAAAAAGTATTTCATTTTCATCCTGATTGCCGGATTTGCATTTCTGAATGCTTCGGCACAGGAAAAATACATCAAAAGAGTGGACTTTGAGGAGGGAGAAACGCTCCAAAGCAAAATTCACAAAGCTGCCAGAGTTGTGCCTACCCAACAACAGCTCAACTGGCAAAAGCTGGAAATGACAGCCTTTATTCACTTTGGGATCAATACATTTACCGGACGTGAATGGGGCGACGGAAGCGAATCACCTGAAATATTTAATCCTTCAGAACTGGATGCCAGACAGTGGGTAAAGTCTCTGAAAGAAGGAGGGATGAAAATGGTCATTCTCACCGCCAAACACCACGATGGATTCTGTCTTTGGCCCACCAAAACCACAGACCACTCGGTTGCTTCATCTCCCTGGAAGAACGGAAACGGAGACATCGTAAAAGAGTTGAAAGATGCCTGCGATGAGTTCGGCATGAAATTCGGTGTTTACCTTTCTCCCTGGGACCGAAATGCCGAGTGCTACGGCGATTCCCCTGCATACAATCAATTTTTCCTGGATCAACTCACCGAATTGCTCACCTGGTATGGCAAGGTGGACGAAGTATGGTTCGACGGCGCCAACGGAGAAGGCCCCAACGGGAAAAAGCAAATTTATGACTGGTCCGCTTACTACAAAAAAATTGAAGAGCTTCAGCCCGAAGCTGTGGTAGCCATCATGGGTGAAGATGTGCGCTGGGTTGGAACCGAAACCGGTTACGGACGTGAGACCGAATGGAGTGTTACCGCTCTTGCTCCGGGGGGAACAGCTGAAATGAAAGCCATCAACCAAGAGTTGGACCTCAATGCACAGTCGAAAGATCTTGGAAGCCGGGAGCTGATAAAAAAAGCTGAACATCTCTTTTGGTTTCCCGCGGAAGTGGATGTTTCCATTCGTCCCGGATGGTTTTACCACGAAGAGGAGGACAGTCGCGTAAAATCACTGGCAAAAATGGTGGACATCTACTACAACTCTGTAGGGATGAATGCAGTTCTTTTGCTGAACGTTCCCCCCGATAAAAGAGGTCTGATTCATGAAAACGATGTAGCTGTGCTAAAAAAATTAAAAACCTACATCGACAAGACGTTTGAAAACAACCTGATGCAGGGCGCCACTTTTGCGCCTGAATTACAGACACAGACCATCCCGGCCGACAACCTCTACGGGGCCGCCTGGAAAACACCCCGTATTCCTGCTTCTGCTGAGGCTTCGTTGCAAGGAACAAAAACCTTTAACGTTGTTTTGCTGCAGGAAGACATTACCAAAGGACAGCGGGTGGAAGAGTTCAGCGTGGAAGCATGGATTAACAATGGTTGGAAAACCATAGCAACCTCCACCACCATAGGTTACAAAAAACTGCTGCGGGTGCCGGAAACCACCACCAACAAAGTTCGGCTAACCATTCACAAATCCCGCGACAAAGCTATCATATCCAACTTTGGGATTTTTCAGGCACCTGAGATTTTATCCGATCCGGTGATTCTGAGAAACAAAAAAGGAGAAGTGGTTATCACTACAGAGACGGCTCATCCGGTAATTCGATACACCCTGGACGGATCCGAACCAACCGCTTCCTCCATGGAATACACAGGACCGTTCATCCTTGAAAGCGGAGGTACAGTCAAAGCGCGTGCCTTCATCAACAATTTTGAGGAGCAGAGCAGCATAGTAACACGGGTATTCTACATCAACAAGTCCAAATGGGCTGTCACAGATTACAGCACTCAACACGAGGGTTACCCCGCTACCAACGCCATTGATGGAAACGAAAGCACCATGTGGCATACCCCGTGGGGTGAAAATGTGGACAAGCACCCTCATCACATTACAGTGGATATGGGAGAAAAGCTAAAAATAAATGGATTCTACTACAGCCCGAGAGCCGGAGAAAACAAAAGCGGAACCATTGCACGATACTCGTTTTTCATCAGCAAAAATGGTAAGAAATGGACGAAAATTAAAGACAATGCCGAGTTCAGCAACATTGCCAACAACCCCATACGGCAGGAGGTCACATTCAACAAAACCTGTAAAGCAAGGTTCTTCAAACTCGTTAGCCATGAAGGTGCATATAATGAAGCATGGATCTCAGTTGGGGAAATCGGTGTAATGAATGTAAAATAAGTTCTTTGCCTACTTTCTTGTATCAAGACAAGAATTGGAGCGCAGCGGAAATCATGAACGCCAAAAATAATTATACCGTGAACTAAAGTAGGTCAGGGTTTAAGGGATGAAATCCCTTTTAGGAAATATTTAGTACACTATTGAATATAAAATAATAAATACAGTTTTTTTAATGAGAACATCAATATTCACAACAGGATTGGCATTGGCATCTCTCGCAGCAGGCGGATGCCAGCCACAGCAGGAGAAAAAGCCGGAGAAGCCCAACATCCTGTTCATCATGACTGATGACCACTCCTATCAGACGCTGAGTGCTTACGATAATCGATACATCAACACACCCAATCTGGACAGGATTGCCAACGACGGAGTCATCTTCTCCAACAGCTTTGTGGCCAACTCCATCTGTGCCCCCAGCCGGGCTGTCATGCTCACAGGGAAACACAGCCATGCCAACGGTCAAATTGACAACTCCACGGCTTTTGACGGAAGCCAGCAAACATTCCCGAAAATCCTGCGTCAAAACGGTTACCAGACCGCTCTCATTGGCAAATGGCACCTGAAAAGTGACCCCACCGGGTTTGATTACTGGAACATACTGCCGGGTCAGGGCTCCTATTACAATCCGGATTTTATTGAAATGGGTGAAAACAAACGCTACCAAGGGTATGTCACCGATCTGACAACCGATTTCGGTATTGATTGGATTGAAAACCGCAACAAAGAAAAACCTTTCTGTCTGCTGCTACACCATAAGGCCGCACACAGGGTCTGGATGCCGGATACCGCTCATCTGAAGGAGTTTGCCGACACTACATTCCCCCTGCCGGAGACTTTCTATGATGATTATGAAGGTCGAAAGGCCGCACAAGAACAAAACCTGAGTATCCGCACCGACGATATGGATGTGGTATATGACCTTAAAATGGCTGACAAAGAGGGTGACATTCAGACAAGGTTGTCAGAAGCATACAGACATGGTGCCTATGCACGTCTGAATGATGCTCAGAAAAAAAGCTGGGATGACCACTACGATCCTATTATTGAAGATTTCAAGCAGGCCAATCTTTCCGGAAAGGATCTCAATGAATGGAAGTTTCAACGGTACATGAGAGACTACCTGGCAACCATCCGCTCCCTGGACAACAATATCGGAAAATTGTTGGACTATCTCGACAAGGAAGGTTTGCTGGACAACACCTTGGTGGTTTATACATCTGATCAGGGATTCTACATGGGCGAACACGGATGGTTCGACAAGCGGTTTATCTACGAAGAATCATTCCGCACCCCCCTATTGATGCACTTCCCTAAGGGTTATCAAAAAACCGGAGAAGTGCCCGAGATGGTTCAAAACATTGACTATGCTCCCACATTTCTGGATATTGCAGGGATTGAAATCCCGGAGGATATGCACGGAAAATCATTGCTCCCGCTAATGGATTCAGAGCCTGACAAAAGCTGGCGCGATGCCCTTTACTATCATTACTATGAGTTCCCCAACGAGCACATGGTAAAAAGACATTATGGCATAAGAACCGACCGATACAAATTGATTCATTTCTATTACGACATCGATCAATGGGAACTTTATGACCTGAAAAATGATCCCAAAGAATTAAACAACCTCATCGACTCACCTGAATATCAGGAAGAGATTGTCTCCCTCAAGAAACAACTCAAAGAGCTGATGCTTGAATACGATGACCAAAAGGCTTTGAAGATTTTTGAAGGAGAATTGGTTGTTACTGAATAAACTTTTCAACCTGGTTTATTAGAACTCAGTGAGGGGGCTGTCCCAAAAATATAAAATACCAGAATAATGTCATGTTGAGCGTAGTCGAAACATCTGTTTATCAAATGAACAGATTCTTCGACAAGCTCAGAATGACATCAAATTTGGACTTTTCGGACAACCTCCTCACTATCATCAATATTACAATAACATGATCCGAATCATCACATCACTCCTGGCAACTCTGCTTTTCTCGATTTGTGTTTCCGGACAAACCCCGGAAACGCCCCGACCCCGTACGCCAATCATGGGATGGTCGAGCTGGAACAACTACCATGTAAATATCAGTGAAGAAATTATTCAATCACAGGCTGATGCCATGGCCGCCTCGGGAATGAAAGAAGCAGGTTACTCTTACATCAACATCGACGATGGCTTTTTTGGCGGACGCAATGAAAATGGCGGATTACTGGCACACAAAAAAAGGTTTCCTTCAGGCATGAAGGCACTGGCCGATTACATTCATAAAAAAGGCTTAAAAGCCGGAATCTATTCTGATGCCGGCATCAATACTTGTGCCTCCTACTGGGACCAGGACACCATTGGCTCAGGCATGGGGTTGTATGGGCACGAATGGTCCGACTTAAACCTGATGCTCAAAGAATGGGGGTACGATTTTATAAAAATCGACTGGTGCGGCGGACAATGGCTCGACCTCGACGAAGAAACACGATACACCCTGTTGGGAAAAATGATTCGCTCCATCCGTCCCGATGTGGTTTACAATATTTGCCGATGGGAGTTTCCTGGGAAATGGGCATTAACAACCGCTGATTCATGGCGCATCTCCGGAGACATCACCAATACTTTTGAATCTGTAATGCACATCGTTGACCGGAATGCTGACCTCTGGAAATATTCGGGTCCCGGACACGTCAACGACATGGATATGCTGCAGGTGGGGCGTGGTATGGGCTATGAAGAGGACAAAACCCATTTCTCCATGTGGTGCATGCTCAATTCCCCGCTGCTTGCCGGAAACGACCTTACAAAAATGTCGGATGAAACACTGGAGATTCTGACCAACAAAGAATTAATTTCCATTAACCAGGACCCCTTGGTCTATCAGGCACGGAAACTGGAGGATCATGGCGACCTGGAACTCTGGACCCGCCCATTGGGATCAACAATGAGCGGCCGGGTGGCGGTGGCTTTGCTTAATAGATCTGACAAAAATCAAACGATGACCCTCGAATTGGAAAAAGTTGCCATCATTCCCGGCGAGGGCTACGTCGTAAAAGACTGTTGGGAACATACAACATCATCCGGAATGACAAAACCAACACTCTCTTATGAAATACCTCCCCATGGAGTAGTAGTATTGAAAATTGACGGAACCAATCCTCCCTTTAATGTTTTTCAGTTCGAGAATGGGAAAAAACCGCAATAACATAAAACAACAAATACTGTAATAATCATTAAGCTATGAAGAACACAAAATATCTTCTCTTATTCCTTTTTATTGTTTCAGCATTAAATGCAAGGACACAGGAAGCCAAATACTCCACCTATTACTACCAGAGAGCTTCTCTTTTTGAGCAACTCCAGGTGGACAACAACGACATCATTTTCCTGGGAAACAGCATTACCGACGGAGGCGAATGGGCAGAGCTTTTCAACAATCCCAATGTCAAAAACCGGGGCATCAGCGGTGATATTACCACGGGAGTTTATGATCGTTTAGATGCCATTCTCAAAGGTCAACCGGAAAAGATTTTTCTTCTAATCGGCATTAACGATGTGGCCCGGGGATTGTCCGTTGACTCCATTGTCGACAACATTGCATTGATTGCAGAGACCGTTAAAAGGGAATCCCCTGCCACACAATTATTCCTGCAAAGTGTACTGCCGGTGAATGATGAATTTCCCGGATTTAAAGGCCATACTTCCCGCTATCAAATGGTTCCTGAAATCAACAAAAAACTGAAGCTGCTGGCCCGAAAAAAGAACGTCACCTATATCGATCTGTTCTCGCACTTTGTCGATCAATCAGGCATCAAAATGGACAAGAAATACACCAATGATGGCCTACATCTTATGGGTGAAGGCTATATGCTTTGGAGAGATATTATTGCATCCTACCTCCAATAAAAACACAAAACGATCAAGTGAATTCAACTCTCATGAAAAATACTTTCTATATATCATCCATTGCCGCCGGAATATTAATGAGTTGTTCCCCTCAGACTCCTCAGGAAAAAAAATCAAGCAATATTCCCAAGCCCAATGTCCTGCTTATCTACACCGATGATGTCGGATATGGAGATATTGGCATTTATGGAGGAGAAGTGCCAACTCCACACATTGATGCACTGGCCCAAAATGGAATCCAGTTCACCAATGCCTACGCAACTTCTGCAACATGCACCCCGTCACGGTTTTCACTTCTAACCGGAGAATACTCCTGGCGCCAGCCGGGTCGTGGCGTTGCACCGGGGGATGCACCCGCCCTCATCCGTCCGGGCAAAGAAACTTTACCCGCTGTAATGCAACGGGCAGGATACCACACCGGAGTGATTGGCAAATGGCATCTGGGCCTGGGAGGAGAAAACGGCCCCGACTGGAATGGAAAAATAAGTCCCGGACCACTTGAAATCGGATTTAATTACTCCTTTATCATTCCCGCCACAGGCGATCGCGTTCCTACTGTTTTTGTGGAAAACCACCATGTGGTAAATCTTGATTCATCAGATCCTATTGAAGTAAGCTTTCGCGAAAAAGTGGGAGACCGACCAACCGGGACTGAAAATCCGGAAAAACTCGCACACCAATGGTCGCACGGTCACAATCACACCATCATCAATGGTATCAGCCGAATAGGTTATATGTCAGGAGGGGAATCAGCGCTTTGGCGGGATGAGGACTTTGCAGATACGTTCCTGAAACAGACCAAAAAATTTCTGGAGCAGGAAAAAGAGAAACCCTTCTTCCTCCTTTTCTCCACACACGACATCCATGTACCCAGAGTTCCGCACGAACGGTTTCAGGGAACAACAGACCAGGGTCCCAGAGGGGATGCCATAGCCCAGCTCGACTGGTCGGTAGGCCAATTGATGAACCTACTTGAGGAGAAAGGACTTGAAGAGAATACACTAATTATTTTCTCTTCCGACAATGGTCCTGTGCTTGATGACGGATATGAAGACAATGCTGCTGAGCAACTGGGACTTCACGACCCGTTCAGCAACCTGAGAGGTGGCAAATACAGTGCTTTTGAAGCAGGAACCAAAGTCCCCTTCATCGTTTCCTGGCCCAAAGAAATTAAAGCAGACCAAACAAGCACCGCCTTATTCAGTCAGATTGATCTGCTGGCCTCCTTTGCCCATTTCACAAAAACCGACTTCAACGGGAATCAGGCCATAGATTCACAAAACAATTGGAGCACCCTCATGGGAAAAGACAAAAACGGACGTCAATGGGTGGTTCAGGAGGCTATTCAGGGAGTCCTTTCCATCCTGGATGCAAAAGGTTACAAATACATCGCTCCCAAGGACGGAAGTAAACTGGTTCCCTGGGGAGTGAATATAGAAACCGGCTTTACGTTGGAGTCCCAGCTGTATCATCTGAAGAAAGACCCTAAGGAAATCAAGAACATTGCAGAAACACATCCTGATATAGTCAACAACTTAAAAACCCGGCTCGACAGCATTAAAAGATAATAATACTTCAAAAATATTGCACTCATGAATCATCCAGTTACAATAAAACAATTGCTGATTTTCTCTGTCAGTTTTTTATTTTCTGCTTCCATTTTTGGACAAAACATTCCTGATGTTTTCCCAACACCACAGAAAACATCCTACACCGGAAATCAATTTGCTCCTGAGAAAGGAAAAACCACCTGGAAGTTGAGTAGTAACATAGACCCGGATATTACAAAAGAATTGCAGGGATTATTCAAAAATCTGAATATTACCATTATTGCAGGAATTTGGGAAGAGTCGAAAAATCATACAATTAAATCAGCCCCGTCAAAACCGGAAGGATATTATCTTAAATTATCCGGAGACAGCGTTGTTTTGTCCGGTCACGACTATGATGGCCTTTATTATGCACTTCAGACAATCAAACAAATTGTTCCGGAAGAAAATCAACCTTTGCAAATCCCGGGAATTGAAATTACTGACTGGCCGGATGTCCCGTTCAGAGGTTCTGTTGAAGGGTTTTACGGAGAACCCTGGAGTCATAAAGATCGATTAAGTCAACTTGAATTCTATGGAAAGCACAAGCTAAATACTTACATCTATGGCCCAAAAGATGACCCATTCCACGGATTTTCAGACCAATGGAGAGAACCCTATCCGGAAGAAAAAGCCCGGGAAATTGAAGAGTTGGTTAAAGTGGCCGGAAAAAACCATGTAAATTATGTATGGGCTGTGCACCCCGGTCGAGATATTCACTGGACAGATAATGATGAAGATGGAACCATCGATGATTTTGAAGCCTGCCGTAAAAAATTTGAGTTGATGTATGATATGGGTGTTCGGTCATTTGCGGTGTTCTTCGATGATATCAGCGGGGAAGGAACCAATGCCAAAATGCAGGCCAAAATGCTGAACTACCTAAATCAGGAGTTTGTAAGCCAAAAACAGGATGTCACACCATTAATCATGTGCCCCACACAATACAACAGAGCCTGGTCATCAGGAGATTACCTCCAAATACTTGGAAGCGAATTGGATCAGGACATACGGATTATGTGGACCGGAAACTCGGTCTGTGCAGACATCACCAAAGAAAGTGTCGATTGGATAACTGAAAGAATTCAACGAAAACCTTTCATTTGGTGGAACTGGCCTGTAAGTGATTATGTGCGCACCCGTTTGCTGCTGGGGCGTGTTTACGGGCTGGATAAAGAAAATCAGGGATCTCTTTCAGGATTTACATCCAATCCCATGGATAAACCGGAGGCCTCAAAAATAGGACTGTTCGGAGTGGCAGACTATACATGGAACATGAAGGATTTTAATTCAGAAGTCACCTGGAAAGAAGGCATTGAACGTCTTTTCCCTGAATCATCAGAGGCCATGATAACTTTTGCCATGCACAACAGCGATCAGGGGCCCAATACACATAATTACAGACGGGAAGAATCGGAAAACATCCGCCCTTTTATTGAGGAGTTTATGCACTCCTACGCAGAAGACGGCGTTTTCCAACCCAACACCTACCGGAAAATAACCACTGAATTTCAAAAAATAAAGGAAGCAGGGGCAACACTCAGGAAAGAACTCCCAAATTCTCATCCTGCCTTTTTTGAAGAAACAAAATACTGGATCTACTCATTTGAATCTCTTGGAGAAGCAGGAACGACACTCCTCAATAACCTCCGGACAACCAATGAATCTTCCAAAACCCGGATTGCAGAACTGAATAAGATGCTTGGGCAATTCAGGCAAATGGATACCTATAGTAAGCTTCAGAAAAAAGCCGGAGAACCGGATCCATGGGCACAGGGATGCGTCACGGGTGGCACGGTTCTTACACCTTTTGTACAAAACCTGTTTCAACTTCGTGCTTCCGAAATTCATACTATAATCACCGGAGAAAAACCGGTTGCAAAAGGACTCAGCGAAGCTTTCTTCAAACCAATCACCAACATGACCTCGTTGACCAATCTTCAGCTCACCCGGGATGGAAAATACATAAAAATCAACCCCATACTGGAAATCCTAAAGCTTAACCCGGGCGATTTCATCGGTATCGAACTCCCTGAAGGTATCTTTGCCAATTATGTACACGCCATCCTTGGAAATAATGAAGTTTCTGAATACGGAGAAATCCAGGGTTCAAAAAATGGAACAGACTGGAAAAAGATAGATACCCGCAACAACGAGGGAACGATGCAGGCACGACTGGACGAAGAAGATAAAATAAGATTTGTTCGCTACATAAACATATCTGACAAGACTGTGGCTCTCAAAACAGATCTGTTTAAAGTGGATATCCCCGAGAATTCAAGAGTTAACAGCCCGGGAGCAATGACGGACAAAACTGTCTCCTCATATTACAAATTGCCGGTTTCGAAAGAATCCATAAAAATTTCAGCCCCCGAAAACCAACAAGTTACCTCGGTTGTGATTCTTGGCGATTTTGCAAATGCAACAGTGCATTTTGTTGATGATTCATCAATTCTTTATTCCGAACTATCGGAAGGGAACAAGAAGATAATTGACAACATCACCATTTTCAATCAACCATCACAAAGCCAGATTCACGAGATTTATTGGGTCACCGAAATAAATTAGATTTTCCTGATATATGCAGAGTTTCTCAACCACAACCTGAAAACGGGAAGTAAAGCTATTTCAGGAGAGTCAAATGCTCCCTAAAACACAACAAAAGAAATAATTAAGAAACAATTAAAAATACAATACCGAATGTCACATAAACTAATTCTATTAGTCGGTTTGTTCGCAGTCCTTGCCCCTGCAATAGGACAAAGCAACGAACGCCCAGACTGGGAAAACCCTCTGGTAACGGAAATTAACAAAGAGCCCGCACGAGCTACATTCACCTCTTATCCTGATGCCAACATGGCAAGAAGCGGTGAGCAATCCCCCTATATTCAATCACTTAACGGAACCTGGAAATTCCATTTTTCCAAAAACCCATCTGAGCGCCCAACCGATTTTTACAAAGAATCGTTCGACATCAGCAACTGGGACAATATCAAAGTACCCGGCAACTGGGAAGTAGAGGGCTTTGGCATCCCCATCTATGTGAACATCCAATATGAGTTTGCCGATCCCAGAACTCCCGTCACTGAGATGAAAGAGGGGCCCAATCCACCTCAAATACCCCGCGATTATAACCCGGTGGGTTCTTATCGTCGCTCTTTCGAGGTACCTCAAAACTGGGATGGTCGTCAGATCTATATCAAACTGGGAGCCGTAAAATCGGCCTTTTACATCTGGGTAAACGGAGAAAAAGTGGGCTACAGCCAGGGAAGTAAACTGCCTGCTGAATTTGACATTACTGATCTTGTTCATCCTGGCCAACCGAATACAGTCGCACTGGAAGTGTATCGCTGGAGCGATGGCAGCTACCTGGAATGTCAGGACTTCTGGCGCATTTCAGGCATCGAACGGGATGTAGAGATTTATAGTCAACCCAAAACACGCATTCGGGATTTTGAAGTCGTTTCGACCCTCGATGATAGTTACAAACACGGAAACCTTGACCTTTTTGTGAACATCAAAAACCATCTGCCGGCCAATAAGAACATTACTGTTGGCATGGAACTGACAGAGACAAACAACAACCAGGTGGTTGCCAAAAAGCAATCGATAAAACTTCCAAAAATGAGTGAAGTCACTGTTAAAATGGCTGCCACCATTGAGAATGTCAAGCCCTGGAGTGCTGAGCACCCCAATCTTTACAACCTGATCATCCAACTCTATGATGAAAGTGGAGAAGTTCTGGAATCCACTACCCGTAAAATCGGATTCCGGTCGGTGGAGATCACCAGGGGACAGCTGCTCGTCAATGGAGTACCCGTCACTCTCAAAGGAGCCAATCTTCATGAGCATCACCCTGAAACAGGCCATGTTATGGATGAGGAGACCATGATGCGTGACATCGAACTCATGAAACAAAACAACTTCAATGCAGTCCGTCTGGCACACTACCCGCAAGCAGAGCGCTGGTATGAATTATGCGATGAACATGGTCTTTACATTGTGGATGAAGCCAATATAGAGTCGCACGGTCTCGGCTATGGTGACAGATCTCTGGCCAAAAATCCCCTCTGGGAAAAGGCTCACGTAGAACGAATGACCCGAATGGTAGAGCGTGATAAAAATCACCCATCTGTTATTATCTGGTCAATGGGCAACGAAGGGGGTAACGGAGTTAACTTCTATGCAGGGTACAAAGCCATCAAAGAATTAGACAGGAGCAAAAGGCCGGTTCAATATGAACGTACCGAAGTTGGAAGTCGTTATGCGCTCGATTTTGAATGGAATACCGATATCATCGTTCCTCAATATCCGGGTCCATCCACTTTTGAATGGTTTGGCGAAAAATTGCTCGACCGGCCCTTCATCCCCTCAGAATATGCTCATGCCATGGGAAACAGTATGGGAAACTTTCAGGATTACTGGGACGTCATCAATAAATACCCGCAATTACAGGGTGGTTTTATCTGGGACTGGGTCGATCAGGGCATCCGCTCGATAGATCGGGAAGGAAACGAAATTATGGCGTATGGAGGCGATTTTGGAGAAGATATGCCCAGTGACGGAAACTTCCTGCTCAACGGAATTGTGAATGCCGACCGTACCCCCCAGCCGGGCCTCCTGGAAGCAAAGAAAGCTCATGAGTGGATTACCTTTGAGCCATTGCGTCTGAACGAAAGAACGGCCAAAATACTGGTGGAAAACCGTTATGACTTCACCAACCTGAGAGAATATCAAATTAGCGCTTTCATTAAAAGTGACGGAAAAATATTGAAAACGGTTGATCTTCCCGTAATGGAAACACCTCCTCATCTGGGAGAAACCATCACCTTCGACATTTCCGGCATTTCCCCAAAACCAGCCACTGAGTATTTCCTGGAACTGGAAGTAACCTCCCGAGAAGCTCATGGAGTTATTCCCAAAGGGCATTTAGTTGCCCGGGAACAGTTTAAACTCCCCTGGAAAGAAGAACACCCGGAAATTGGGAACTTAGCATATGATGTTAAGCAAACGGAAACAGCTGATAACTTTGTCTTTGAAACCGGCAAAGTGACACTTTCCATAGAAAAGACCTCCGGAAGAATAAACAGCTATCGTTTGAACAAAACCGATCTTCTGACTGACAATGGTGGTCCAATGCCCGATTTCTGGAGAGCCCCCAACGACAATGATTTCGGAGCAGGAATGCCAAAGAACAACATCAACTGGAAAAAGGCCACCCAAAACCAAAAGCTTGAAAGTATTGAATTGGTCAAAAATAGCAAAGGTGAATACCAGATCATTGTTGTATGGAATTTGTCTGATACCGACACCCGTTTCCATACTACCTACACCATTCATGGCAATGGCGGTGTAACACTGAACAACAAGCTGGAAGCCTCAGCTACTGAAAACAATGACATCCCAAGAGTGGGTATGGTGTTGACTCTTCCCCGGGAATTTGATCAACTCACCTGGTTTGGACGCGGCCCATGGGAAAATTATGTGGACAGAAAGGCAGCTTCTTTTGTGGGACTTTATTCTTCAAAAGCATCAGATCAGATGGTGCCTTACGAGCGCCCTCAGGAAAACGGAAACAAGACAGGAGTTCGTTGGGCGGCACTCACCAACAGCAAAGGGGTGGGACTCATGGCCATTTCAGCAGAGCATCCGGGAGAAGGATTCGAAATGACCGCCATGCCTTATCTCACAGCTGATTTTGATGCAAGAGAAGGATACGAGTACGGCCCTGTACACCTGGAGCAAAAACACATTGCACAGGTAAAAGAAAGAGACCTGATCCGTTGGAATATAGATTACGGCCAGCGAGGTCTGGGAGGCATCAATAGCTGGGGAGCACAGCCACTTGATAAATACCGGTTGTATCCGGACAAAGAATACACCTATTCTTTCACGCTGATTCCGGTCGAAGCAAATGATCAAGACCAACTTATACAAAAAGCCAAAGAAAAATGACTCTCATGCAAAATAACATTTTCAAATATGCTCCTGCTGCCATGGCCCTGCTGGCCATGAGCAGCTGCGGGCAACCAAAAGAAAGGCCTCCTCAAAAGCCCAACATTATCTACATACTGGCAGACGATTTGGGATATGGAGACCTTAGTTGTTACGGGCAGGAGAAATTTCAAACGCCCAACATCGACCAACTTGCCGCAGAAGGCATCCGGTTTACCAGCCATTACAGCGGCAGTACGGTTTGCGCTCCTTCCAGATGCTCCCTGCTCACAGGCTTGCATACAGGTCATGCCCCGGTCCGAGGAAATCGCGAGATTCAACCCGAAGGACAGCAACCCATGCCGGCAGATACCCGCACCCTCGCGCACGAACTAAAAGATGCAGGTTACAATACAGCCTGTATTGGGAAATGGGGCCTTGGCTATCCCGGATCGGTAAGTGACCCGTTAAAAATGGGATTTGACTATTTCTTTGGTTACAACTGTCAGCGACACGCCCACCATTATTTTGTGGACTATCTATGGGAAAACGATCGAAAAATCGAATATCCGGAGAAAGTTTATAGCCACGATGTACAAACAGAAAAAGCTTTCGATTACATCCGGTCGCAACAGGATAGTACTTTTTTTCTTTATCTGGCTTATACCATCCCGCATGCGGAAATGCGTCTGCCTGAAGCATACATGGAACCATTTATCAACCGGTATCCGGAACCAAACCCGTTTCCGGGAGGACATTATGGTGCACAACAACATCCGCGTGCTGCATTTGCCGCCATGGTAACTCACATGGATCGGGATATCGGAAGATTAATGCAATTATTGAAAGATCTCGGGTTGGATGAAAACACCCTCGTCGTTTTCACATCCGACAACGGAACACATGTGGAAGGGGGCAATGATCCCGATTTCTTCGACAGCAACGGACCATTACGTGGATATAAAAGAGATCTGTACGAAGGGGGCATCCGGGTGCCATTCATTGCCAGATGGAAAAATGTGATCGAACCCGGGCGTGAATCAAATCACATTTCAGCCTTTTGGGATATGTACCCCACCTTTTGTGAACTCGCAGGAAAGCAACCGGAAAAAAACACCGACGGTATCTCTATGGTACCCGAATTCACAGGAAAAGAGCAACCGCGGCATGATTACCTTTACTGGGAATTCCCGGTGCTGGGCGGACGCCAGGCAGTTCGAATGGGAAAATGGAAAGGTTTACGCTATAACCTGGCGGAAGGCAACCGAAATATTGAACTTTACAACCTGGATACAAATCCGGGAGAAACCAGGAATGTGGCAGAAAATCATCCGGAGGTGTTAAGCAAAATCAGCGCTGCCATGCAGGAAGCACATGAGCCTTCTCCGGTTTTCAAATTACCAATAGATGAATAACACAGAAGAGGCGGTCCAAAAAGTACAATTTTAATGTCATTCTGAGTGCCTACCCCAAAAAAGTTTGGGGAATAATGTGTAAATGACAGAATTGGCTTGTCCCTGAAAGGGGCAAATTTTAATAACCCCGGGTCGATAACCCGGGGTAAGGCTGAACGATTGGAATCAGGTCCCCGAATGGGGGCCAACAATTACAACCTTGACTTTCCGATTGTTGTAAAAATCTGTCATTGGTACCTTGTCGAAGAATCTGTTTGTTTGAAAAACAGCTGTTTCGACTACGCTCAACATGACACTTTTGGTGTGATTTATACTTTTTTTGACAGCCTCTAAATGACCTTAAAAACGATTGTAAAAACCATCACCAGTAAAATGTTTATGAAAAAATCACTTCTCATATTCCTCTTTCTCACAGCAATCTGTTCATTGCTGTTTGCCGACAATCCTCCCTCTCCGCTGACGTTGTGGTACAATCAGCCGGCAAGTCAATGGGAAGAGGCCATTCCCATTGGAAACGGCCACATGGGGGCTATGATTTTTGGGGGCACAGACAAGGAGAGAATCCAACTAAATGAGGAAACAATCTGGACCAAACGAGATGAATTCTCCGACAAACCGGACGGACATAAATACATCAACAAGATTAGAACGTTGCTCTTTGAGGAACAATATGAAGAGGCAGAGACACTGGTCCGCCGACACCTGCTGGAAGACAGAATGCCAAACAACACCAACTCTTACCAAACCCTGGGCGATCTTTATCTTGATTTTGAGAAATTTGAAACCATAAGCCAATATCAACGTCAGTTGGATCTTAGTGATGCAATTGCCTCGGTCTCTTTTATCTCCGATGGAGTTCACTTCTCGAGAGAATACTTTTCATCGAATCCGGCCAATGCCACCATTATGAAAATATCGGCAGATCAACCAGGCCAGATTTCTTTTACGGCAAGGCTCAACAGACCCGGTGATGGGGAGAATATCTCTGTGGATGGGCACACCATCATCATGAATCAGAAAGTGGATGACAAAGAGGGGGTTACTTATGAAACACGGGTTCAGATTCGTGCCAAAGGTGGGAAAACAGAGGCTACAGACAGACGCATAAAGATTACAGGTGCCGATGAAGTAGTGTTGATTCAGGTGGCAGCAACAGACTACCGGGGAGAAGACCCCACCCTGCTGTGTAATAACTACCTGAATGATATTTCAGAAAAGAGTTATGAGCTTCTCCGAAAGGAACACATAAGTGATTATCAATCCCTGTTCAATCGCGTATCCCTGGACCTGGGAACTTCGGATGCCATCTATTTCCCCGTGAATGAACGACTGAATGCACTTCGAAAAGGTGCTGAAGACCCGGCTCTGTTTTCATTGTACTATCAGTTTGGGCGATACCTGCTCATTTCATCATCACGCCCGGGTTCCATGCCGGCCAACCTGCAGGGATTATGGGAAAGCACATTAACACCTCCCTGGAATGCCGATTATCACATCAACATCAACATACAAATGAATTACTGGCCTGCTGAGGTCACCAATCTTCCTGAGTGTCACCTCCCTTTCCTGCATTTTATCGGACAACTCAGGGAAAATGGCCGGAAAACAACCAAAACACTCTATGGAGCCAGAGGATTTACTGCTCACCATACCACCGACGCATGGCATTTTACCACTGCACAGGGACAACCGCAATGGGCAATGTGGCCGATGGGAGCTGCCTGGGCAACCACACACATCTGGGAGCATTTCTTATTCACCCGTGACACTACATTTCTTAAGGATTATGGCTTTGATGTAATGAAGGAAGCAGCCCTTTTCCTCAGCGACTTCCTGGTTAAAGACCCTGAGACCGGACTGCTTGTATCCGGCCCCTCCATGTCTCCCGAAAACACTTTTTTCACACCACAGGGCAATCGCGCTTCGGTGGTTATGGGGCCATCCATGGATCATCAGATTATTCACCATCTCTTCTCATCGGTAATTGAAGCGTCCAAAGTCTTAGATGCTGAAGACCATTTCACCCGAAAAATCACCCGGCAGCTGAAACAACTTACACCTCCGGAAATTGGTGAAGACGGACGCATTTTGGAGTGGTCTGAAGAACTAAAGGAAGCCGAGCCCGGACACCGCCACATGTCACATCTATACGGGCTATATCCCTCCAGTCAGTTTTCATGGCAAAAAACACCCGAGCTGATGGAGGCTGCCCGCAAAGTAATTGAAGAACGCCTGAAACACGGAGGTGGGCACACCGGCTGGAGTCGGGCCTGGATGGTAAATTTCTATGCACGCCTCAAAGACAGCAATGAAGCGTATCAGAATATGAGAGCTTTGCTGACAAAATCCACCCATCCCAATCTTTTTGACAATCATCCACCTTTCCAAATAGACGGAAACTTTGGTGGCACCGCAGGATTAACAGAAATGTTGCTGCAATCACATCAGGGTAATATTGAACTCCTGCCTGCATTACCTTCACAATGGAGGGAAGGATCTGTAAAGGGGCTTAAGGCCCGGGGTGGATATACCATTAACATATCCTGGAGCGATAGCGCCCTTACCACAGCAGAAATTAGTGGGCCGGTGGATACGGATGTTCCGGTGGTTTACAACGGGCAAGCCATCAATGTGACCATCTATAAGGGAGAAACGACAATTATTCAGGTACAGGACTTTTAAACTGCCTGACACCTAAAACTTTGAATTAACTATTTATCAGATAATCACAAAATTTCAAACCAATGAAACGAGCATGGCAACGGTTGCCTCAAAAGAGAATGTAAACAATCAACCATGCGAGTTCAATCAGACCAATAACTTATATAAATTATTTACTGATGAAAAAAGGACTATTAACACTTTCAATGGCTTTGGGAATCACTCTTTTTGCCGGGTGCAACTCTCAAAAGGCCACTAAGGATGATCTTTCCATCATCCCCTTGCCGGTGGAAATGACTGCCGGAACCGGAGAATTTAAACTAAACGGAGACACAAAAATTCTAACTTCTTCCGATAATGAAGAAGTCCTGGGAGTCGCCGGATATTTGTCTGAATTGTTGTCTCCGGCCACCGGATTTGCTTTCACCACAGAGTTGGCAACAGAAGCGGCAAAGAACACCATATTTCTGAAACTGAATCCTGAAATTTCAGGGGAGACCGGCGCATATCACCTGACGGTTTCTGATGATCAAGTCATTATCGAAGCCCCTGAATCTATAGGCCTGTTTTACGGAGTTCAGTCGTTGCGACAACTCCTGCCTGCAGAAATTGAGTCATCCACAGTTCAGAACGGAATTTCATGGAATGTTCCGGCAGCGGAAATCAAAGACGAACCTCAATTTCAGTATCGGGGATTGCACCTCGACGTGGGTCGTCACTTCTTCCCGGTGAGCTTCATCAAAAAGTACATCGACCTGCTGGCCATGCATAAAATGAACAAATTCCACTGGCACCTCACCGAAGACCAGGGATGGCGGCTGGAAATCAAAAAATACCCTAAACTGCAGGAAATTGCAAGTCAAAGAGAGGGTACCCTCATCGGACATGGAGGAGAAACCCCGTTCGAATACGACAACAAACCCTATGGCGGCTATTACACACAGGAAGAAGCAAGGGAAGTGGTGGCGTATGCAGCAGAACGTTTTATCACAGTCATTCCGGAAATTGAAATGCCAGGTCATGCAACGGCAGCGTTGGCCGCGTACCCTGAACTGGGTTGCACCGGAGGGCCTTATGAAGTGATCAAACGATGGGGCGTATTCCCGGACATTTATTGTGCCGGAGAAGAAAAGACCTTTGAGTTTCTGGAAAATGTATTGCTCGAAGTCATGGACATTTTCCCCAGCGAATATATCCACATCGGAGGAGATGAAGCTCCGAAAGACCGATGGGAAGAGTGTCCCAAATGTCAGGCCCGCATTCGCCGGGAAGGATTAAAGAATGAACACGAACTCCAAAGCTATTTCATCACCCGAATGGAGAAATTCCTAAACAAACATGGACGCCAGATTATCGGATGGGATGAAATTCTGGAAGGTGGTCTGGCCCCCGGTGCCACCGTAATGTCGTGGAGAGGTGAAGCAGGAGGTATTGAAGCTGCAAAGATGGGACACGATGTAATTATGACCCCCAATTCTCACCTTTATCTGGATTACTACCAGACTGATCCTGAAAATGAACCATTGGGAATTGGTGGTTATCTGCCTCTCGAGAAAGTTTATTCATACCACCCCGTTCCTGAGGCCCTCACAGATGAAGAAGCCAAACACATATTAGGCGCTCAGGGCAATTTATGGACCGAATATGTAAAAACGGCCGACCATGTGGAGTATATGGTATATCCACGCGCCGTTGCGCTCTCTGAGGTTGTCTGGACTCCAAAAGAGCAAAGAGATTACAGCAACTTCCTGAGCAGATTGGAAAAGCACTACAAAAGGCTGGATATTCTGGATGTGAATTACTTCTATGAAGTTCCTAAGCCTTCCTCCAACACAGCTAAAGCAGGTTTTCTGGAATCGACCCAAATAGCACTCAGCACTCCGCTGAAAAATACAGAAATCCGATATACGCTTGACGGCTCAGAGCCAACAGCAGAATCAGCACTTTACACAAAACCTGTAACCGTAGATAAAACCGGAGTATTAAAAGCCATTACTGTAAAAACATCAACAGGAGAGATCAGTAAAACATTGGAAATTCCGGTTACCAAAGTAGCCTACACCGCTCCAATTGAGAACATAACTCCGGGAGAAACCGGTCTGACATACAGTTATTACGAAGGTTTCTTCAGAACCGTAAAACAAATGGAGGAACAGCAACCGGAAAACACCGGAATTGTAACTTCAAAATGGATTCCGGAGGTTGTGAACAGTGCTTCCTTTGGTTTTACCTTCTCAGGACTCCTCCCTGTTGAAAAGAACGGTCTTTATCACTTTCATCTCTCCTCTGACGACGGAAGCAAAATGTACCTCAACGAACAGGAATTCATCGATAATGACGGACTCCATTCCAATCAAACAGTAATTGAACCTGCTGCTTTGAAAAAGGGGCTTTATAAAGTGAAAATTTATTTCACGGAAGGCGGAGGAGGATACAACCTCAACCTGAAAAGGCAATCGCCGGACGGTTCTGTAAAAGAACTTACTCCTGCTGATTTCTTCACTGAGAAATAGTCCGGAAACGGAACCGCAAAAGCAGTAATGGTCAAAGGGGACACACTGCTTTTGCGTGTTTCCTTCGGATTCACTCTACTTCCAGATTTACCCCTTTTCACACAAATTTTTAAACTGATAAAAGGAAGCTGATTGTGACACCGCAACAAACAACCGGGATGTCATTCAAAAGATTATTGAACAACAAGAAACGTAAAAACGGACTCTAGTTATCTCATCATGAAAAAAATCACCATTCCATATTTAGACACACTATTTTCATCGCCGGAGGAAATCGTCGAAATCCTTGATGAAAAAGGAGTGCAAGAAACCATTGAAACGGTCAACTGGAAAGAATTTCCTTACCAACCGCAGGTTTCATTTGCCATGGCTTACAACGAAAACCATCTTTTTCTGAACTTTAAGGTACAGGAACAGCACATAAGAGCCATGGAAACCGAAACCAACGGAAATGTGTGGGAAGACAGTTGCTGTGAATTCTTCTGCGCCTTTGACGATGAAGGTTATTACAATATAGAAACCAATTGCATCGGCACTCAACTCATCGGGTGGGGAGCCAACAAAGAAGAAAGAACACTGCTGAATCCGGAAACTATTGATGCCGTCCAGAAACATTCTACCCTGAAACGAAGAACCATTGAACCTCAAAGCGGCCGTTTTGAGTACCAGTTAACCCTGATTATTCCAGCAGCCACTTTTGTCAATCATCCGGGGGTGAAATTCACTTCAGGAATGCAACTCAAAGGAAATTTTTACAAGTGCGGGGACAAAACACCCGAACCCCATTTTATTTCCTGGAACCCCATTGAAATTGAAGACCCCAACTTTCATCGACCGGATTTTTTCGGAGTCATTGAATTGGCATAAACCAAAAAAGAGCAATACAGAAAACCTGCATTGCTCTTTTTAAATAAAATATCACTCCCTAATCTCCCTCATTCATAATACTGCACATTCTCTTTGGTTACCACATCCAGCGGAAGGTATTTGATTTGCTCCACCTGCTTTTTAAACACCAGGTAGTCCGCCAAAAGCTTCACGCCCCAATAACCCTGACCATGCGGATTCTGATTTATCAGAAAATCTATAACCCCACTGTTCAGCAGTTCCCTGTTTTTTAACAAAAGGTCATAACCAACCAACTGAAAATGCTTCAGGTTATGTTTGATCAGAAAATCTGCAAGAACAAAAGAGCGGGAGTTGGTGACAAAAAATCCCCGCAAATCAGCATTTGATTCCAACAGTTTATTCATGTGATGATTAAAACGCGTTGTATCTTCCCAAAAATCTACCTCCGTACGAACGATCTGGTACCCATCAGAACGAAGGTCCTCAAAATAATCCAGAAACCCCTGTTCTTTGCGAACCAGGTGCGTTGAGTTGGTTACCTGCTCATCTAAATGAACCACCATAAAAGTGCCCGGCTTCTTGCATCCGTAATGGAGTAATCTGCCGGCAAGCAACCCGCTCTGATAGGAATCCTGCCCCACATAGGCCACCGGTTCATAATCGGGAATATGCGTATTAAAAAGATTAAATGGCACCTTTTCCTGCTTCCACTTATTCAAAAAAGCCAGCGATTCCCGATAAAAAATGGGAGCCACCAAAATACCGCTGTAATGACTCGAACTGACTTTCTGCGCTTCCCTTTTGAATGATTCCGAATCTTTCTGATTAAACAGAAATTTATCAACTACCACTCCATATTGGCGCAGCTGATCTGCAGCCTCCTCAACCCCGGCGAAAGGAGCATTCCAATATTCGTCATTACCGGGGTTGGGAATAATTGCCGCAATACGATATTCTCCGGATGAAACCAGGGCACGGGCCATGATGTTTGGCTCATAATCCAGCGCTTCCATCGCCTTTTTAATTCGCTTTTTTGCATCCTCCGAAACCCTGCCCCTGTTGTGAAGCACACGGTCAACGGTTCCGGCAGACACACCTGCCTGTTCGGCAATATCTTTTATGCGGGCAATCTTTTTCAAAAAGGTTGATTTTTTTAATTTCTGACTTTATGTCCCTTTAAGGCATAATAAAGGATATACAAAAACAAAGGAAGACAAAGCCAATATGCATTTTGTGCTCCAAACATATCCTTCAGAAAGCCATACAAGGTAGGTATTAATGCACCACCAACAATAGCGACCACCATCAGTGATCCACCTGCTTTGGTAAAACGTCCCAGATCCGTCATAGCCAGCGGCCAGATAGCAGGCCACATCAACGCAGCTCCAAGTGCAATAAGCACTACGAAGAAAATTGAAATTTCCTCAGGCGCCAGAACCACCATAAAAGACCCCACGATTGCGGTAACCGTACTTATTACCAAAGCCTTTGACTGACTGACGTATTTGGGAATCAAAATAATACCGGCAATATAGCCAACTACCATTCCTACCGGGGCAATCCATGCATACCATTCAGGATTGGCGAGTCCCAGACTCTCGGCATAATCAACCAATGTCCCCAGCGCAACCGTTTCAACACCCACATAGAAAAACAGGGCAAGAACACCTAACAATAAGTGATGGAACTGAAAAATTGATGTCTTCTTAGCGGCATAAGGACAGTCATCGGCACTTTCTTCATCTTCACCAACTGCTTTCACTTCCGGAAGGGGTGAAATCAATGCAATCAACCCCAAAAGGAGAAATACCCCAATGATGATGTAGAAAGGCAAGGTAGTGTCGGAGAACGTTACCTGATCCACACTTTTTCCAATCACCAAAGCAAGGAATAACGGTGCTACAGGCCATGCCAGCTTATTCAGGATTCCCATAATACTCATTCGCTGTGCGGCACTATCAATAGGCCCCAAAATGGTCACATAAGGGTTTACTGTTGCCTGAAGAAAGGTATTTCCCATACCACTCAAAAATGAAGCTGCCAAAAACAAAGGAAGACTCTCCATTTGTCCCGAAGGAATATACAGATAAAAGCCGATGGAGAACAAAAGGAATGACAAAGCCATGGTCTTTTTGTAACCGATACGGGCAATCACAAAGGATGCAGGATACCCAAAAATCAGAAATGCGGAGAAGGTAGCTGCCAGCACCAGATACGATTCAGCAGAACTAATACTCAGCTCGCTTTTCAGCAGTGGTATCAGATAACTGTTAATTCCGAGGGCAAACCCGATGGAAAAAAACATCATCCCCAAAATGGCGAGTGCAACCAACTGTGTGCTGCCTCTCTTTTCAGATGCAATTTGATTACTCATAATAGATTTCTTTCAAGATTTAAAATTTGTATCGTCTAAAAGCCTCAATGGCCTCATATTCTGTAAGTCCAAGACTATCATAAAGCTGAGCCGTCTCTCTGTTCCGGTCTTCGGCACGCTCCCAGAATTCGCGAGAATCAGTTCCCGGGAAAACAGGTTCATCTTTCTGTGACTGGTGTTTAAAAATAGCCATTCTTTTCTTCTTGAGCTCATCGGGGCTGATGGGCACTGCCATCTCTACATCTTCAATATCCCATTCCTGCCATGCACCACGGTAGAGCCATACCCAGCAATCTTTGGCCCACTCTTCTTCTCTGATAACTTTAAGTGCATCGAAAATGGCATGCAGACAAACCGCATGTGTACCATGAGGATCCTGCAAATCACCGGCAGCATAAATCTGATGAGGCTTCACTTTCCGCAACAAATCTACAATTATATCGATATCGGCCTGCGAAACAGGGCTTTTTTCCACACTCCCGGTTTCATAAAACGGCAGGTCCAGAAAATGGATGTTCTCTTCTTTCACTCCACTGAAACGGCTGGCAGCAATAGCCTCTCCCTTTCTGATTTGTCCTTTAATGGCCAAAACAGATGGATGACTATTCCCATTCCCCGGGTTTTCTTTCAGATAACCGGTAATCTCATTATAGAACTTCTCAATATCTGTCTCGCATAATGACATCTGACGGGAAAGGCCGCGCATAAAATCCAAATACCTGTAAGCATCGTCATCAAAAACGGCAATATTACCCGATGTCTGATACGCAACATGAACATCATGACCCTGCTCGGCCAAACGGATAAACGTGCCACCCATCGAAATAACATCATCATCCGGATGGGGACTGAATACAATTACCCTTTTGGGGAAAGGCTCAGAACGCTCAGGACGAGTCTTGTCATCACTTCCGGGTTTTCCTCCCGGCCATCCGGTGATGGTTTGCTGCAACATATTATGAATCTCGATATTCAAATCGTAAGCTTTCTCTCCGGTCTGAAGAAGAGATTTCAAACCCCACTCTTTGTAATCGGCTTCAGTAAGCTTCAAAATAGGTTTCCCGGTCTGCTTAGACAACCAAATCAAAGCTTTTTTCCGCATGGTATCATTCCATTCGCAGTCACCCGTCAGCCATGGTGTCTCAATTCTGCTAAGTTGAGCCCCGGCAGCTGGATCAACCACAAATAAGGCATCCGGATGATTTTGCAGAAAAGAGGCAGGAAGCTCAGCGGTCACTGGTCCTTCCACCGCGGCTTTTACAACCTCCGCTTTACCCTGACCCCACGCCATCAGGTAAACTCGTTCAGCCTGCATGATGGACTTCACTCCCATCGTAATGGCACTTCGGGGTACATTTTCTTTACCTCCAAAATCCCTGGCTGCATCCTCAATGGTTACCTCATCAAGATGAACCAGTCGCGTTTCATCGCCTGCCTGCGAGCCGGGTTCATTAAACCCTATATGCCCGCTGCGTCCAATACCCAGAATTTGAATATCCAGTCCACCCAGCGATTTTATCTTATTATCATAGTCGCGACAATACCCCTCTATCTGCTCCCGGGACAATGTCCCATCAGGGATATGAACATTCTCGGGAAGGATGTCCACATGAGAGAAGAAATTCTCCTGCATAAACCTGTGATAGCTATTCACATCCTCATGACCCATGGGATAATATTCATCCAGATTAAAGGATATCACATTTTTAAAGCTTAACCCCTCCTCTTTATGAATCCTGATCAATTCCTTATACAACAACAACGGCGAACTGCCGGTGGCTAATCCCAGAACCGTTGTTTTATTAAGCTTATTCTTTTCTTTAATCAATGAGGCTATTTCTCTTGCCACAAATGCTGATCCTTCATCACGATCGCTGAAAACTTTAACCGGCACCTTTTCCAGGTGACTCCTTAATGTTGACTCTGTCATAATGGCTCCTTATTTAATTGGATAATTCTTTTTTCCTGCAACAAAATTAATCATTTTGTGTGTACGCACACACATTTTTTAAAAATTTATTTGCCAGTCACTTAAAAACAACGACACAACATCGATATTTTGCTTCATCTGCGTGTAACACAATGTCAATCACACACAATAAATAAATTCCGGGAAAGAGAAGTCCAGGCCACGTTATGCATAAGACGGGTAAAATGTAAAAAGACTGAATGCCTGACAGCAATAGTCAGCTCTATAAAGCATCAATCCCCTCCTCTCATTATTGGTCGCGACGCGACCAATAATGAGAGGAGGGAAGAGTTGTAACAAATTTTCCTGGGGCCTTGCCCCACGCTATTGCTCTCAGGCCGTTGGCCTGTTGAAGAATCGTTTTTGAGAGAAAAAACGTTGCCCTAAAGAAAATTCAGACAATTTAAAATGTAATAAATTGGTTTGCCAACTTTTCAGCAGCCTCTAAATAAGTCCTTTCAGGGAATGACGTAACAGCCTGCCCGGATCCTTCCGGGAAGCAAATGTGACTTGTATGGACAAGCACTAAATACCCCGACATAACATTAACCGACAAAAATTATTCATTTCAAAACACAAAAACCCACAAAACATTGACTAAAAAACCTTTACCAAACAGCCTCATGAAAAATTTAAAAAAGAGAGCAGTTTTTTTCACTTTTTTCATACCCGAAATTTGCAAGAAGTGAAATTTGATTTATCTTTGCATCCGCATTTGAAAAAGAACACTTCATCTGCGCAACGAAATGGTCCCTTCGTCTAGTGGTTAGGACGCCAGGTTTTCATCCTGGAAACAGGAGTTCGATTCTCCTAGGGACTGCTAAAAGAAAAATTTGTAACAATTAGCAAGGATTAGAGATGGCAAATCATCAATCAGCAAAGAAGAGAGTTCGTCAGATTGAGAAGCGTAAGCTTCACAATAAGTATTACGCCAAAACGGCCCGTAATGCTATCAAGAAGCTGAGAAGCACTACAGAGAAGGCAGAAGCTGAATCAATGTATCCTCAGGTTACTTCTATGATCGACAAGCTTGCCAAAAAGAACATTATTCACAAAAATAATGCGTCAAACCTGAAATCAAGTTTGGCAAACCACATCAGTAAGCTGGCTTAAGCATTAAGCCTTTTTACGGTCCCTTCGTCTAGTGGTTAGGACGCCAGGTTTTCATCCTGGAAACAGGAGTTCGATTCTCCTAGGGACTGCTGAGGTCTTTCCATATTGGGAAGACCTTTTTTTGTTCCTTTTTTTGTATATTGCATCAACCGGTTTAACCTTACAATTCATTAACCCGCCCAACCCCCTGCTCAGGATCTTCTATTTTGCCGGGATTTGGTGCTAAAAAAAGAAGGATGGAAGAATATCAAAAAACCAGCATCCGAAACTGGGCCATTGAAGACCGCCCCCGCGAAAAACTCATACAAAAAGGCATCGCATCACTTTCCAACGCAGAGCTTTTGGCCATCCTCATAGGATCCGGAAGTCGCAAAGAGTCAGCCGTTGAGCTCTCAAGAAAAATTTTGGGTGATGTCCGCAACAACCTCAACGAACTGGGCAAAAGCACCATTGATGCGTTGCAAAAACGTTATCACGGCGTTGGTCAGGCCAAAGCCATTACCATTGTTGCAGCACTGGAACTGGGCCGAAGACGTCAGCTGGCCTCCCCCTTAGAGAAACCCCAAATCAGAAAAAGCGAAGATGTATTTGCATTGATGAGTCCGGCTTTAGCCGATCTGCCACATGAAGAGTTCTGGATTCTCGTGCTCAATCAGGCCAACAAAGTGGTGACACGTTTCAACATCAGCAAGGGAGGAATCGCCGGAACCGTCATTGATGTGCGGCTAATCATGGAAAAAGCCCTTTATCAGCACGCTTCTTCCATCATTCTATGCCACAATCATCCGTCCGGAAATCGCAAACCCAGCCAGCCCGACATCTCCATCACTAAAAAACTTGCCGAAGCTGGAAAAATTCTCGACATTCATGTATTGGACCATGTAATTATTGCCGAAAACCATTATTTTAGCTTTGCCGATGAGGGCATCCTCTGATCCTTCATTATTTGAAAAAACCCCATTAGATACTCATTTTCATGAAAATTCAACACTTACACAACCAGGAAATAAACCGCCTCAGATATGACAATGCACTTAAAAGATCTTTCAATGCCAATATTTTTGCCTACTCCTGGTATATGGATCAAACCTGTGACGAATGGGAACTGCTAATAGAAGGAGACTATGAAACCGTGTGTCCGATACCCTTAATCCGCAAAATGGGAATTGCAAAGGTCAGCCAGCCCCGCATGACTCCTTTCCTTGGTGTTTTTTCTTCTAATCACCTGCCCGCCGAAAAAGTCGAAGCAATTCTTCACAGCATCCCATACGCCAACATCTCTCTTACTTTAAACCACCTGAACCGACTTACCAAATACAACCGGAAACGGACCGTAAAAGTTCCGGTACTCGATTTGATTACTCCCTATAAAAAGATAAAAGAGCGGTATAGCGAAGAGGCAAACGCAGCTCTGTCTAAAAATGACGGATCTTTTGTGATGCGCTCGATCAGGAGTGATGAATATATGTTTTTCCGAAGAAGACAAAATAAAAAAGGAGCCACCGAAGAGATGCAACTGACACGAATAATGAATTATGCGATCCGTTACAAAAGCGCAGGCATATACGCCACCTACTCCTCGAGGAATGAACTAATTGCAGCAGTCTTCCTGATAAAATCCAACAACAGACTTTTCCTGTTCGATTGCACAGAAAATCAGGAAGGACGCCGATCACATGGTGTATTTAAAGCCATCAATCAACTGATAGAAAGCAACTGTGAAAGCAACCTCACACTTGAAGTTCCCTTTTCATGCGAAGCACTGACCTCACTGATAATGTTTGATCAACATCAATGCCTCAGATATAAAAAAGGATTTTTGTAATGTCCAAAGCACCAAATGCTTTTCCAACATCTACACAAGAGACGCTTGCCGGATATTCAGTAGCGTTGCTGCCCCGAGCAAAGATAAATACCAGCCGCTGGGATAAATGTATCGAAAACGCTCTTAACGAAAGCCCTCTGGCTTACAGCTGGGTTTTGGATCATCTATCTCCAAATTGGATGGGGTTAATACTGGGAAATTATGATGGAATAATGCCTCTCCCGGCAAGAAAGCAATTTGGCCTTAACTTCATTCAGATGCCGGAAGGAGTTTTAACTTTAGGGCTTTTTTCGAATAAATCTGAAATAATAAGTCTTTTCCCAGGCATTCTGAATCATTCTGCCTTTTCAAAGTATCATTTCATAAACTACAACGGAGCCATAAAAACAGTCCCAACCTCACTACATCAGGGAAGCAAAATAAAACAAACTTATGAATTAAATTTATCAGATAGTTATAAAAATTTATACCGCCATTTTTCGCAGTCCCATAAACGCAATATTAAACATTTTCATTCCACAAATTTAAAAATTGACTCCAATCCCGCATCTTTTGTTTACACTTCTCTTCTTGAAAATTTAGGTAAAAAAAGACCTGAACTTTTTATGTCTCATACAAGTCGGATCCGCATACAAGAAATGACTCATCAAGCACTAAATAAAAACATGGGAAAGACATATTCAGTTTGGGAAAATGACAACCTTATTGGAGGAGCATTCTTCCTTATTGGCAACAAACGCATCATAGCATTTCATCTTGCAAATGCCCGGGGAAGATTTCATAAAACCTCATTTGCTATTATTGACAAGTTTATACAAGAACACTCAGAACAAGAAAAAACACTGGACTTTGCAGGTTCTGTCATTCCCAATGTGGCTACTTTCAATCATCGATTCGGTGCCACTCCAGCTAATTATCTGGCTGTTACAATAAACAAACTACCTCAACCCCTTAAATGGGCAAAAGAAAAAAATCTGCTCTTTAATTTAAAACGGCTCTTTTTTAAATAGATCAAACTGGAAAATTCAGACTTAAACATTATTTTTGCATATAAAAATCGGGAAATGGAAATTAAACTCATTAATGAACCCTTCAGCATCCTTAGCACTTTTGTAGCAGAATTAAGAGACGTTAATATTCAGCACGACCCCCTTCGCTTTCGCAGAAACCTGGAAAGAATTGGCGAAATCTTTGCCCTGGAAATCAGTAAAACATTAACCTACAAAGAAACCGACATCCCTACACCACTGGGAACTGCCAAAGAGTGGTTGCCTCAGGAACAAGTGGTGGTAACCTCCATTCTCAGGGCCGGAGTACCACTCCACAACGGGCTGCTTAATTATCTCGACCGGGCAGAAAACGGCTTTGTTTCAGCATTCAGAAAATACACCGACGATGGAGAGTTCCGCATTCATATTGAGTACATTTCAGCCCCCGATCTCAACGATAAAATTGTAATTATGGCCGATCCCATGCTGGCTACCGGATCTTCTTTAGAACTGGCATACAAAGCTATTCAGGCCAACGGAACCCCCAAGCATGTGCATCTGGTGAGCATTGTGGCAAGCCAGGAAGGTGTGGAGTATATTCAGAAGAAACTGGGTGACGAACCTGTAACACTATGGCTGGCCACTGTTGATGATGAACTCAACGCTAAATCGTACATTGTTCCGGGACTGGGAGACGCGGGAGATTTGGCTTACGGCCCCAAACTGTAAAAGCAGCTTACAGCTTTATCACCTCCGACTCATCCCGACATTCGTTCAGCAATGTTGCAATACTTTTATTCATCCCCGGATGTATGAAGTCCGGTGCAAGTTCCTGCAACGGAAGCAGTGTAAAACGTCGCAAATGCAAACGCTCATGAGGAACAGTGAGTAGTGGTGAAGAGATTACGATGTGATCATAAAATAAAATATCGATATCCAGAAGGCGACCCTCGTAATGAGTGGTCGTCTTTTTTTTGCGCCCCATGTCACGTTCAATTTGCTGGGTTTCTACCAATACCGCCTGCGGCTCCAAACGCGTCTCCACAAAAACCACCTGATTCAAAAACCACTGGTCATCCTCAAACCCCCATGGAGGACTTTTATAAAGGGAAGAGCAGCGCTGAACAAGCCCTATACGTTGTTCAAGAAGCGCTAAAGCCTGCTTAAAGACATTTTCTGTATTCCCCCGGTTTCCTCCGAGAAGCAGAATTACATTTGACATAAGTGTGCATCGTTTGATGAAAAGCTGAATTCTGTCACCTTCAAATAAATAATTTTTCGCAAATTTGTAAAAGAATGACTTTTGAAGAAAACAGACAAGTCTTAAATCTATTATTTTTACTAAACAATTCCTGTCTTTAACTTAAACAAGAAAATAACCCTAAAAAAACAAACATGAAGAAATTTCTCAAGTACACCCTTGCTGTCATTGTAGGATCAGTGGTTTCCATCACCATCCTGACGCTCGGGTTTTTTATTTTTGTTGGCATTCTTGCAGCTTCAACTTCTCAGGAAGTAACCGTCAAGGACAACTCACTGCTTGTACTCAAGCTGGACGGTCCTATCGTTGAAAGACTTGCCGACGATCCATTCGCACAGATTTTTGCTGAAATTTCGGGCGAAGCCGCCCCAATGGGCTTGAATCAGATCCTCTCAAGCATTAAAAAAGCCGAACGCGACGACCGGATCAAAGGAATCTATCTTGAATCCGGACTGGTAATGGGAGGTCACGCCACCATCGAAGAGATTCGCAATGCCCTTTTGGATTTCAAAAAAACCGGTAAGTTTATCATCAGCTTTGCCCCGGTCTATTCCCAAAAATCTTATTACCTGGCATCAGCTGCCGACCGCATCTATCTGCCTCCAGCCGGAATGCTTAATTTCCAGGGTATCTCGTCACAACACACCTACTTCAAAAACACGCTGGAAAAACTGGGTGTTGATGTTCAGGTGTTTCGCCATGGCAAATTCAAATCAGCCATTGAGCCATTTACCCGTACCAACATGAGTGATGAGGCCAGACTCCAGACCGAGACCTATGTGAATTCAATGTGGGATCACATCACACAAAAAATCTCAGAAGTCAGGAATATTGCCCCCGACAGGCTCAATGAAATCGCCAATCAGGTTCCCATGTTCCAAACCGATGACTTTCTTCTGAAATCAGGTTTGCTGGATGATCTGAAGTACAAAGATCAAGTGCTCAATGAACTGAAGGACTCCACAAAAACCGATTATACCAAAGACCTCAACAGCATTGATGTAAGACAATATGCAAAAGCCTATGTGTCTGACGGCAAAAAAGGAATTGCTAAGAATAAATTGGCCATTATTTATGCCGAAGGAGCCATTGACTCAGGTCAGGATGGCATCAATTCTGAAGACCTGTCGCGTACCATTCGTGAGGCTCGTCGTGATTCTTCCATCAAAGCGGTGGTTTTGCGCATCAATTCACCCGGCGGCTCCGGAATGGGCTCTGAGATTATCTGGAGAGAAGTGAAACTAACTGCTGACACCAAACCACTGATTGTCTCCATGAGTGATCTGGCTGCATCGGGAGGGTATTACATAGCCTGTGCTGCAGATACCATCGTTGCCCACCCAAACTCCCTCACAGGATCCATTGGTGTCTTTGGAACCATCCCAAACCTGGAAGGACTGCTTGACAAGGTAGGCATCTCAACAGACGTTGTTAATACCAATAAATTTTCTGACATGCCGGCTCTGACACGCCCGTTCCGTCCTGAAGAAAAGGAGATTATGCAGGCCTACATTGAGCATTTTTATGACTTTTTCCTTCAGCGTTGTGCCGATGGAAGGCAAACCACCAAAGCCGCCATCGATGAAATCGGGCAGGGACGCGTCTGGAGTGGCGAAAATGCCCTTGAAATTGACCTTGTGGATGTATTGGGCGGAATCGACACTGCCGTAGATATTGCCGCTGAAAAAGCCGGTATTGCTGACAACTACCGAATAGTGGAACTGCCGGAAGTATTGCCTCCATTTGAGCAATTGATAAAAGATCTGACCGGTAATGCTTCGGCCTATATGAAATCCGTATTCTTTGGAAACTCAGAATACCTGAAGTATATGCAAACAATTGAAAACCTGAAGGAGTCATACCCCATTCAGGCACGGGTTCCATACGAAATCTCAATCAATTAACAATACTGTTTTATTGCAGAGGGCGCATAAGGTCGTTTCACTTTATGCGCCCTTTGTTATCCAATAGCCAACGAATGATACGCGCCTTCCGGATTTTACTTTTCCCCTTTTCGTTGCTGTATTGCCTGGTAACATCCATCCGCAATGCACTATACAACAGCGGGATTAAAAAAAGTACCGCCTACCCGGTTCCGCTCATCTCTGTCGGCAATCTCACCGTAGGCGGAACAGGAAAAACTCCCCTGACCGAGTTGTTAATCAAAACGCTGACTCCGGATTACAACTGTGCCCTTCTGAGTCGGGGTTATGGCAGAAAGACAAAAGGGCCGATCCATGCAAAAGACGATGCCTCTCCCTCAACCATCGGAGATGAGCCCTTGCAGATCATGCAAAAATTTCGGGATCTCACCGTTATGGTGGCCGAAAAACGAACCCGGGGAATGGATTACCTGCTTCAACTAAATCCTCCCCCAAAAGTTATACTGCTCGATGATGCCTATCAGCACAGAGCCGTATCCCCCGGACTTTCCATTCTTGTCACCGATTATTACCGCCCAATCTACAAAGACTTTTGTCTGCCGGCCGGAAATCTGAGAGAACCTCTTGCCGGAAAAAAAAGAGCAGACATCATCGTGGTCAACAAATGCCCACACAACCTGAGTGAAACAGAAAAGGACAAAATACTGCGAAAGCTTAAACCAACAGCTCAACAAAAAGTATTCTTTAGCACGATAGGTTACGATTATCTGAAATCACTCAAAAGCACCGATACCCGGGAACTGTTCGGCAAAGAAAACAAACCGGTACTCGCTGTTACAGGTATCGGAAACCCTGCCCCATTCTTTAATCATGTCGAAGGCTATACTAAGGAACTCGAAAAAATAACCTTCCCTGATCACCATGATTTCTCAGACACCGATATAAAAAAAATCAACGCCAAGCTGGAGAAAATGGGACCCGACTCCATCGTTATCACCACAGAAAAAGATGCAGTTAGACTTCGGCATAAAAACCTGCCTGACAGTCTATCCAAAAAAATTTGGTATCTTCCCATTGAGTTGAAAATACTCTTTAATGAACAGAACACATTTATAAAAACCGTAAAAAGTTATGTTGAAGAAAATTCAGGAAACAGCAACGTTTCTTAAGCAAAACCACAAGACCTCCGCCCGGGTGGGCATCATACTGGGAACCGGACTGGGCGGTCTGGTTAAGGAAATTGAAATAAAAGAAACCGTTTCTTACGGTGACATTCCCAACTTTCCCGTCTCAACAGTTGAAGGCCATAAGGGACGCCTGATTTTCGGCTCTATCCGGGGAACAGAAATCGTAGCAATGCAGGGACGTTTTCATTACTACGAAGGTTACGATATGCAGGAAGTAACATTTCCGGTACGCGTGATGAAAGCTTTGGGAATAGACCATCTCATCGTATCGAATGCCAGCGGTGGATTGAATCCTGACTTTAAAGTTGGCGACATCATGGTCATTACCGACCACATCAATATGTTTGGAGACAACCCCCTCATTGGTCGAAACCATAATGAACTGGGGCCCCGTTTTCCCGACATGAGTGAACCCTACAGCAAAGAACTGTCCCAAAGAGCCCTCAAAATTGCAAAAAACAATGACATAGAGCTTAAAACGGGGGTGTATGTGGGGACTGCAGGCCCAACCTTTGAAACACCAGCTGAATACAAATTTTTCAGGGTAATTGGCGGCGACACCGTGGGAATGTCAACCGTTCCTGAAGTCATCGTAGCCCGCCATGCCGGCATGACCTGTTTTGGCGTAAGCATCATCACCGACTCCGGCGTCCCCGGACAAATTGTGGAAATCTCCCATGAGGAAGTTCAGGAAGTAGCAGCAGCGGCAGAACCCAAAATGACCAAAGTGATTGCAGAGCTGGTGGGAACACTTTAACATCAGAAAATTGGGCAGGTAGAGAGAGATTTTTGTTTTAATTATCCCTCTCTCCTGCTATTCCGCTTCAATATCGGGATAAAGAAAATCATTAAACGGAAAACGGGTAACATGAATTTTTACCACTTCGCGGTACAACAACTCTCTGAATTCATCGAAATTTGTCTTTTCCTTAGCTGAAATAAAGATACTCTTAGTATCCTTAGCCATCCAGCTCTCCTTTAAATCATCGAGGGAATAGTTCTCACGCGTTTCGGGAGTAAGATCGTCCTCCTCTTTTTCCGTGTAGGTAAAAGCATCCACCTTATTAAAAACCATAACCATGGGCTTTTCCCGCTCATCAATTTCGTGAAGGGTTTTATTCACCACCTCAATCTGCTGCTCAAAACCGGGATGTGAGATGTCCACCACATGGAGCAATATATCTGCCTCACGCACTTCATCAAGAGTTGATTTGAACGACTCAACCAGGTGGTGCGGCAATTTCCGGATAAAACCTACCGTATCTGCCAAAAGAAACGGCAGATTACCCACCACTACCTTGCGAACGGTGGTATCAAGGGTCGCAAAAAGCTTATTCTCAGCAAACACTTCACTCTTGGCAAGCGTGTTCATCAGTGTACTTTTTCCCACGTTGGTATATCCTACCAGGGCCACCCGCACAAGTTTACCACGATTCTTCCGCTGAGTTGCCATTTGACGATCAATCTTCTGAAGATCATTTTTTAGCTTGGAAATTTTATCACGGATAATCCGACGGTCTGTTTCAATCTCCTTTTCCCCGGGACCACGCATTCCAATACCTCCGCGCTGTCTCTCAAGGTGTGTCCACATTCGGGTAAGGCGTGGCAGGAGATATTGATACTGGGCAAGCTCTACCTGTGTCTTGGCATGTGCAGTGCGGGCACGGCGTGCAAAAATATCGAGAATCAAATTGGTCCGATCCAGAATCCGTCTTCTGAAAGCACCCTCCAGGTTTCTCAACTGAGAAGGTGTCAGTTCATCATCAAATATAATAGAATCAACATCTTCATGAACCTTCACATATTCCACTATTTCTTCAAGCTTTCCGCTTCCTACAAAATACCTTTTATCGGGCATAGGTAGCGACTGCACGAAACGTTTCACAGGGATGGCACCTGCCGTTTCAGCCAAAAAAGCCAGTTCATCAAGATACTCCTCCACCTCCCGTTCAGAAACGTCAGGTGTACGAATGGCCACTAAAACAACTTTTTCAAGTTCCTTTTCTGTCGATATCAGGTCGTTCATAGTATTGTGCAATATTTATCAGATGCAAAAGTAATTGATTTCATCAAAAAGAAGAGGAAAAAATATTCCTTCGCGAAGCAATGGAATTAGCATAAAACTAAAAAAGCCCGGAAAAAACCGGGCTTTTTAATATTTTAACCTTAAAATGCTATTATTGAAGCACAAAGTTGATGGGCACAGTGTAAGATACTCTTACCGATTTACCCCTTTGCTTACCAGGCTTCCATTTAGGCATACTCTTAACAACCCGGATGGCTTCCTTGTCAAGACTCGGGTCAACACCACGGGCAATCTGAACATCTGTTACAGAACCATCGGTGTTAATAACGAACTTCACATACACACGTCCCTGAATTCCGTTTTCCTGAGCAATTACAGGATAATCAACGGACGTTGCAAGGTACTTGTGCAAAGCAGCATCTCCACCTGGGAACTCAGGCATATCTTCCACAATAAAGAATACGGGAGCTTCCTCTGTTTCCTCTTCTGTTTCCATATCGGAAAAATCTACTTCCATCTCTTCGGTAGCCTCGGTATCTTCAATAACAAGCTCCTCTTCGAGTTCCACATCGTCTTCCACGATATTCAATACATCTGTAACTTTCGGTGGTGGCGGCGGCGGTGGTGGTTTCACTTCTTCCTGGGTGGTGATCGGAATGATCTCCTCCTCTACTTCCTCCTCTTCAATCTTAAACCCTTCATTGACATCAGCATCAGTTGATGTCCATTCAAAGGCGATGAAAACCAGAGAAAGCACCACAACAAGTCCAATCTGCATGAAGACTGACTTCTTGCTTTCCAAATCTGCTTTGGGCGACTTTTTTACTTCCATAATAAAAATCGAATTTTGGTGCCTAAAATTTAATGTCTCTTACTGCTTTTCAATGTTCCAAAATCTAACGAACAAAAGTCGTCTTTCATTTTGAGAGGCTAAAAATAGGATTTTATAATCAAATCCAAGCAATTTTAACGGTTCTTTTTAATCATTCAAGAAAAAAGAACTTCCCAAAAAAAACCTTTCATCGCTAAATTTCAACACCTTAACAGTAATTACGTAACAAATACCAATCCAAACCACATTTTTTTCGAAAATCCTTTGGCCTGTTTCCCGATTTTCATTTATATTTGCAACTCGAAAACCGGGGGTGTAGCTCAGTTGGCTAGAGCGCGTGACTGGCAGTCACGAGGTCAGGGGTTCGACTCCCCTCATCTCCACGTTTGTTATACTAAATATACAAAGAACCGGACAGAAGGTCCGGTTTTTTTTGTTTTTATTAATATCATTTTCAGAAAGTTTAACACCGCGTCTTTCGGTTGTTAAATGTAAGCCTTAAATTTGTCTCTCCAACAACAAGCATCAATTACCTGCAATTTCAGACATCATTGATCGCTCAATCATTCAGTAAATAAGCATGACAGACAACTCAGGTAAAATCATAAAAAGTATTAACCCCACCAAGATAATCCTTCCAATTCTGATAGGCTTATCGGTTACAGGTTTTTTGCTGTATCGGGAATTCGAACCCGGCAGTTTTAGCTTTGTGCGGTTTACTTTCTGGTCTGTTTTCTGGCTGTTGGTATCTTTTACGTTAATGGCAGTCAGAGATTTTGGATACATGATGCGTATCCGTATCCTGACCAATAATGAGCTGTCATGGAAGAAAGCGTTCAACATCATAATGCTTTGGGAGTTTACCTCCGCCATTACCCCCTCTGCCATAGGTGGGACCAGCGTGGCCATATTCTTTCTCAACAAAGAGGGAGTGCGCCTGGGGCGAAGCACTGCTGTAGTAATGGTTACCTCTTTTCTGGATGAACTCTATTTCATACTTGCCTTTCCTATTATCCTGTTATTACTGGGTCGCTCAGACATCTTCATTCTGGATGCGGCCGATGCAGCTCTGCCATGGTACAAAAACAATTTCTTCCTGCTGGCCATGGGAGGATATTCCATAAAACTGCTCTACACACTCATTCTCAGCTACGGACTGTTCATCAATCCCAGAGGTCTGAAATGGCTGCTTCTGATGATTTTCAAATTGCCCATCATCCGCAAATGGCGCCCTCAAGCCAATGAATCTGGCACAGACCTCATTCAAACCTCCAAAGAATTTAGCGGATGGCCGTTTTCAAAATGGCTGAAAGCATTCGGAGCAACATTTTTCAGCTGGACCTCTCGTTATTGGGTTGTCAACACGCTGATTGTAACTTTCCTTGGCGTTAAATGGCTCGGTTGGGAGGACCACCTTCACGTATTTGCCAAGCAGCTGGTCATGTGGATTATGATGCTTATCAGTCCCACCCCGGGTGGCAGCGGCTTCGCAGAATATGTATTCAAAGAATTTCTTGCAGCCTTTATCCCTGTGGGGACAGGTATTGCCATGGCATTCATGTGGCGAATGGTCAGCTATTATCCTTATCTGATATTCGGAACATTTATGGTTCCGCGCTGGATTAGAAGGCACTTCCTAAGTCGAAAAGTGAAATAACAATAATTCAGGACCCTCTTTCGTTTCTATAGCATACCGCCAACATTTGACCAACAGCACGGTTTTTGTGATTAATCAGGTGATTATAAAATTATTATGGTTGTAACTTGCATTTGACCAATAATTATTTTTGCACAAAACCGCCCGGCAGGATGTAAAACCTTAAAGGTTTGAATAATTACACCAACCTGCCATCCATTTCCGAGACAACATTGAAACGTTACAAACATGCCTGGCAACCATCAAACAGAGAGAGAGCGTCTTTACAATAACCAATCACTGATCAGGAGGAAATTGCTAAACCTTTTCCCTTTTGTGCTCTTCAGCTTACTGGTTCTTCTATTCACCGGAGCCTGCAATACAGGCAAAACCAGCGACAAAGAAGACGATCCGGATATTATTATCTATTGTGAAAACGGAATTCTGGCTCCCATCCTGGAAATTGTTCAGGAATATGAAGACAGCACCGGCCTTCATATTAGTATCCAGAACGATTGCGCAAGAAACCTGGTTAATCTCATCCATTATCGACGAGAGGCAGACATATTCATTCCTGATTCCAGAGAAGCCATCGATAAAATATTGCTGACTTCCCCGGAAATAATCGCAGACTCTGTATCTGTGGGAAATCAAACTCTTGTGTTCATCGTGCCCAAGAAAAACCCGCTAAAGCTTACCGGTGAGCTGAAATCTCTTACAACTCCTGCAAACGGAATTATCCTGGCCAACCCCGAAAGCAGCACGCTGGGGTTCTCCAGCGGAACACTCCTGCAAAAACATCAGATCTATGACCAGGTAATGAATTCGGTGCTCTTTCTGACTGCTGATTCCAGAAGCCTCGTAAGAAACATCGCTAATAACCATGCATCACTTGCCATAGCCTGGGAATCTGATTATCTCACCAACAGCATCAGAACACAGGTGGACACCCTCTCCATAGCATCTCCACACAAAACATTTCCTGCTGTGGCTGTACTACTTAACACAGGAAAACAAAAAGAGAAAGCAGTGGAGTTTCTCTCAAGCCTGAATAAAAAAAACGCCCGAAAAATTTTTGAAAAATACGGAATTCGCCAACCGATATGATTTTTAGTGCGCGTAGCTTTATTTTCACATGTTAATTCCCTATCTTGAGCATGCCCATAAAGCATCACTTGCTTCGCATTATTGCTGCCAAAATGCACTTTGCCGGAGAATAACCGGTTCTTTTGGCGGCTTGCGCCACCGCTTAAGCGTTAGGCGGCAGTCGGTAGTAAACAATGCAAACGGACTTTGGGGATCAGACACTAAACAAAAACCTAGTTTATCGACAAGCACATATTTAACCTTATAATATGCCATCACTTGTTAACATCCAGCTGGTGTAATAAACCTTAATCATAACAGACAGTTCAACAAATTCCTGACCTCAAAAACGCAATAAATTGGTCCTGAAAACAAGTAAAAAAATTCTAAAAAGGCTTCCTTTCGGAAAGAGCAGCGGACTTTTTAAAGAACCCCTGATCAACAAATTATATCTTTTGCTGGGTATATTCATCTTTACCATTGCTTCCATCCTCATTATTGGCAATTATTTCGACAAAACTTATACCATCCATTATCAAAACACAATAAGGAATCAGGAACAAAAGCAAAGAATAGAAGCTTTACTGAAAGAGAATCTGCTTAACATCAACCTGGATTTCAAATCATACTCTTCCGTTTCACATCCACAGCAACTTAGCAATCTTCAAAACAGAATCAGGCAAAACATCAACAGAAGCCTGACTATGCTGGAAAAACTCGACAAAGGGGGCAGCATTACCGTGATAAAAGCGGTAAACATGGAAAATGCAGACCGAATAGCAGAAATAATTGACTACCGGGCCGATGAATATACCGGAACCATTCCGGAGATTCGTGACATTCCATCCATGCTCTACGAACTGCAATCACTAAGTGCCAAGATAACCGGCTCTTTGAAAGGACAAATGGCAGGCACTGCACCGGTAGCTAAAGAAAATCTGGAATCCATCAGTTTTTACCAGAAACAGGCAGAAAGCATTCTTTCCAGAATTTATGAAATAGAAAATCAGATCTCTTTTCAGATCAGTAAAACCATCTCTGACTTAAACGAAAGAAGCATTTTTGTATTTGAGAGATATTCGTGGATAAAATACCTGAGCTTAATCATATTCTCCCTCCTCGTAGCTGGAATTACCTTTATCATCATCAATCAGATCGGACTGGTTATCCTGCACAGACGTAAGGCAGAAGAGACCAATGTCAAACTCTTAAAGGCGGTGGAACAAAGCCCGGTTTCCATCATGATTACCAATACAAATGGCATTATTGAATACGTGAATAAATCGTTTGAACAAAAAAACAACCTTACCAAGAAAGAAATTGAGGGCACAAGTCTCCATCTGCTACAGTCGGACAAGAACGATGAATTTGCAAGAATCCTGCTGGAAAACATTCAGGAAGGCCGTACCTGGAACGGCGAAATTCGATCTACCAACGAAAAAGGAGAAACTACCTGGGATAAAATATACATTACCCCGGTGCTCAACGATGAAAATACCATTTCCAACTTCATCGCCATCAAAGAAGATGTAACCGAAAAACGCCTGCTGACACAATCGCTCCGCGAATCAATAGAAACGCTGAAAACCATTACCGAAAACCTGCCGGTGGGTATCCTCATTACCGACGAAAGCCGGAATATCGTGCAGATCAACTCTACAGCGGCCACCATCATGGGATTTGATAACCTGGAGGACGCCATTCAGGAGGTGAAAAATCAGGGATACAACAAACTCTTTGAAACCATCAAACACGAACACTACAAAGATGATGGATCAGGCCTGACCATTTCCACTATGGAAGAGAGATTGAACGTAAGGGAAAACAACATCTCCCGAGTGATCCTGAAAAACATCATTCCCCTGAAGATAAACAACCAACAGGTGCGCCTCGAAGCATTCATGGACATCTCGGCCCAAAAAGAGATGCAACACCGCGAAGCAGAAGCCAATAAGGCAAAATCGGAGTTCCTGGCCAATATGAGCCACGAGATCCGCACCCCCATGAATGGAATTATTGGTGCCACAGAGCTGCTCGGACAAACCAGACTCAATCGTGAGCAGCAAAACATCATCACCATCATCAGCCGCTCTTGCGACAATCTCCTCAACATTATCAATGACATCCTGGACTTCTCAAAGATTGAAGCCGGAAAAATGAAAATTGAATCTTACTCTTTCAACATACGATCGACAGTTGATTACCTGCTGGACCAAATGGCCTTCAGAAGCCACGATAAAAACCTGGAACTCATAGCTTCTGTGGAAGAGACCATTCCATCCTATCTGCTCGGAGATGAAGGACGACTTATCCAAATCATTATCAACCTGATGGGCAATGCCGTGAAATTCACACAGGAAGGAGAAGTTGTACTAAAAGTGGACCTGGAGAAACAGGAAGGACAGAGCCTCAGTGTCCATTTTGCCATTGAAGATTCCGGAATTGGAATCCCCCCCGATAAAAAGGAGAAGATATTTGAATCGTTCACCCAGGCAGACGGGTCAACTACCCGGAAATATGGCGGAACAGGACTGGGCACAAGCATCTCGAAAATGCTCGTTGAATTGATGGGCGGAAAGATATGGGTGGAAAGTCCAAATCCAAACTTTGCCTGGTCTGAAGAGAATCCGGGATCCGTATTCCACTTCACAGTGCCCCTGAAAGCCGACAAGAAAAATCAGCAGGATGATTTCAAAAATCCCAGAATGAAATCTCTGAAAGCCCTGATTGTGGACAATCACAAAACCAACCTGTTATTATTAAAAAAAGCGTTTCACAACTGGGGAATAACACCGGTAACGGTCAGCGATGAGAAATCGGCTTCTGAAAAACTCCGGGGAGATAAAAATTTCGACCTGATTCTGATTGATTCACATATTTTTAGCAACAATGAAGAGACCGGAATTCAAAAGATAAAGGAGGCAGCCCCTAAAATAAAAACCTTACTTTTTACCTCCCAAAACAAACATTCATTCAAGGGATTTGATATGGTGCTGGAAAAACCTATTAAACACACAGAACTTTTCCACATCATCAATCAACTGATATTCGGTATCGACACGAATAAAGGAGATGAGAACTTCTCATCCAAACCCAAAGAGAATAAGAAAATTCTGCTGGTAGAGGACAATCCCATCAATCAGAAAATCACAGAGAAAATGCTGAGCAGAATAGGCGTGGTAACCACTATTACGAACAACGGAGCAGAAGCGGTGGATTTACTGGTAAATAACCAGGAAACCTTTGATGCCATTCTGATGGACATCCAGATGCCTGTTCTTAACGGACTGGATGCCACACGGGAATTGCGAAAGGCAGGCATATCAACCCCCATCATTGCAATGACGGCAAACGTACTTAAAGGAGACCGGGAAGCATGCCTGGAAGCCGGCATGAACGATTACATCGGGAAACCGGTAAAATTAAACGATTTGCAACACACCATTCAGAAATGGATGTAATTAACTTTTGCAATACAGCATAACAGTTTTTACGTTGATTCAGTTAGAAACAGGCACTATTCAAAGCACGGATTATTCCTTTTGGAAGATTCAAACTACTACTTTAACTTGATTTATTCATGAATCTTCGTGATGAAATGTTCAAATATCAAGAAATCCATAGAGCCGATTTGACAAGATTAGGCCGTGTTCTTTTAAGGCCGAAGGTCTTTAAGCAATAGCCTGGGGCAACGTCCCAGGGAAATTGTAATACCTCTCTACCCGCGTTTTATGTATAAGGTTAACAAAAGGTGCTCATACTTTTTTATGACTTTGAGCCTGCTTGCACCTTATCTGTCTTATGTAAAAAATGAATTACATAAAAAACTGCACAGCAGCTGTACCCACCACTAAAAACCAAAGAAAAAATTCACGCCAGAATTTTGCACCCATCTTGTCGAACCAAAAAGCCAGTACAATTGCCGGCCCAATGGCCAAGACGGGTGTGAGTTCCACTGAAAAATAGGGAGTCAGGCAAAGTGCAGCTGTAACCAATATCAGCCACACAACCACTCTGAAATGCTTTCGGGTAATAATTTTCTGGGTGGGAATATATCTCACAAGAGTAATCAACCCTACTAAAGTAAGCAAAATAACCACAGGAAGATAAATTTGAGAAACCAGATTGTGACCAAACTGGCCGGTATTGCTGAACAGGTTCAGTACAAAATAAACCCCAAACTCCTCCACACTGGAGAAAACAAAAAAGTAACCTGCACTCAGGATTAAAGGCAGAATAAGCCCGAGCAAACTGGCGATAAAGGAACGTACCGAAAGGACCCTCAGCACCCCCATTGCAACCACAATCATCGGGTAAAGATAGAGCCCTTTGGCATAAAACAGCACACCAATACCAAGCAGCACCCCTCCATCAAAACATCTGACTTCTTTGCGGGAGGAGGCAGGAGCTCCCATTATCCGCTCTATCCCAAGCAAGAAAAACAGTGCAAACATCCATACCATATGCAAACGCTGCACACTCAAAAAGCCACTGACCAACAATCCGAAAATCAAAGCGGGAAGGACCGACTGCCTGCCCAATAAACCATAACGGCCAACCACCCGGTTGACCGTAAAAGCCGTCAGGACAGCAAGCACATAGGAAAACACCGCTGCCCAAAATACACTTTGCCCAAAAACAGGACGAATCAGCCACTCCCACAAGGGCATATGTATCCCATCGAAACTAATTGGCTGAACCCCCTCAAAAAGAAAAACCCTGACCCAAAACAAGAGCAATATAAAAGGGACAAGAATAAAAGCCATTAAGCTATTATTGTGCAACGTCCTGTAGAGCATTTTTTAATTACTTTAAATCAAACCCGATGTCCTTTCGGTAATACTTCTTCTCAAACTGTACTTTTTCTGCATTCCGATAGGACTTCTCAAGCGCCTCATCAATAGAGTTTCCAAGCGATGTAATCGCCAGCACACGGCCTCCGGACGTGAGGACTCCGTTGCCGCTTGTAGTCCCTGCATGAAAAACAATACTGCCTTCTACGTGGTCAAGGCCCAAAATGTTTTTACCTTTTTCATATTTTCCGGGATAACCACCGGAAACCATCATCACAGTTACCGCGGTACGCGGATCAAACTTCGGTGTCAGATCTTTCAAACGACCTGCAGCAACCGCTTTAAACACCTCTACCACATCCGATTGCAGCCTGGGCATCACCACTTCAGTTTCCGGATCTCCCATCCGCACATTGTATTCTATCACATAAGGATCATTTTCAACTTTTATCAATCCGAAAAAGATAAATCCTTTGTAATCGATTCCGTCTTCTTTTAATCCGTCAATGGTGGGTTTAATAATGCGATTCTCCACCTTTTCCATGAATTCTTCATCGGCAAAAGGCACGGGCGAAACAGCTCCCATTCCTCCCGTATTGAGGCCTGTATCCCCTTCCCCGATTCTCTTGTAATCCTTAGCATCTGGCAGAAGCATGTAACTGTGTCCGTCCGTAACTACAAAGACCGACATTTCAATGCCAGACAAAAACTCCTCAATCACAACAGTGTCACTGGCTTTGCCAAATTTACCGCTGAGCATCATCTGAAGCTCATTCTTTGCTTCGTCAATATCATCAATAATCAAAACCCCTTTGCCTGCAGCCAATCCGTCGGCTTTCAAAACATAAGGTGACTTCAACGTATTCAGGAAACGCTCCCCCTCATCAATGGTATCTGAAGTAACAGCCAGATAGCGGGCTGTAGGGATTTTATGCTGAACCATGAACTGTTTGGCAAACTCCTTGCTTCCCTCCAACTGGGCCCCGCGGGCCGAGGGACCGATAACCGGTACGGATGAAAGTGCAGGATCATTCAGAAAAAAATCGACAATTCCTTTAACAAGCGGAACCTCAGGGCCTACAATTACCATATCAATGTTGTTTTTGATTACGGCATTTTTAACCCCGTTGAAATCGGTGGGATCCACATTCAGGTTTTTTCCAATCAGTCCGGTGCCCGCGTTTCCCGGTGCAATAAAAAGATTATCCAGCAGCGGACTTACCCTCATTTTCCAGGCAAGTGCATGTTCCCTGCCCCCCGATCCCAGAAGCAAAATATTCATAATTTCCTCTTGTTTTGGTTTATAGAAGTCAATAATTCTGTTGTATAACCATTGGCTTTGAGCCAATTCAAAACTGCGGGCAATGCCTCCTTCAGGTTAGGCCAGGCCTTTAATGAATCGTGAAACACAATAATGGATCCGGGCCTCACATTACTCAATACATTATCAACCACCTTAGCAGGAGAAAGTGAGCGGTCATAATCGCATGACAAAACATCCCACAAAACAACCTGCAATCCCTTTTTTTTAATTCCTGACACCCACCAGGGAAAAATTATTCCGTGAGGTGGTCGAAACCAATTTACCCTGCCACCATATTCAAGCCCTCTGTCAATATCCTTAAAATACCGGTTTCTCCCGGTTTTATGACCGGGCCGGTGTGCAAACCCGTGCGCACCAACGTCAAAGTTCTCCCGGAGAAGCTTTTCATAGACTCCGGGATATTTTCTAACATTATCGCCGATGCAAAAAAACGTCGCTTTTGCACCCGAATCTTTCAGCTGGTCAATAACCCAGGGGGTAACTCCCGGCACCGGGCCGTCATCGAAAGTGAGGTAAACACGTTTTTTCTGTGTATTTTCCCTCCACAGGGTGGCCGGAAAGAGCCATCTCACCCACAGTGGGGGCCTCACAATCCATGAACTCCTATTACTCAAAAAATCCCATTTTCTGAAGACTTGAATTGTACTCCTGATCCAATCCCTCCAGTATTTCTTCCCGCTCAAAACTCTCAGCAGTACGAACTATTTCTCCGTAAATCGCCATATTGCGACGAATGTCGTTCATTACCCGATTCCGTTTGCGCGGCGACAACGAAAGGAAATAATCCAGCTCCTGGAAGTTCACTTCAGCAAACCCTTTCAGAATTTCATCTCCTTTTTCAAACTCCCCGCCATTGTAATAGCCTTCCGCCAGGAAAATGGAGAAATAATTGTGCGGAATTCGGTCGGCGGGAAGTACTTCCATCGCCTTATCCAATACATCCAATGCTTTTTCAGTCTTTCCCTCATTCAGCAATGCAGTGGCCAAACGCCCCATATTGTTCCGGATATTGATGGCCATACGCTGGTGGTTCTCATCCAGGTAAACCCTTGGGTCCTTGAAATTTTCCAGATTGTAAACCTCCATGAAATTGCGATAGGCCTTTTCAGTATCAACCCTGCCGGTGAGCCCCTGCTGATTACTTCCTTTTATCGGCACAATTCTGTAACCAAATCCTTCGAGCTGGAAATATTTATCCAGTCCTACATAATTATCGCTTCCTACGGTCACAGCATAAAATATCGGACGTTCCCAGTCGTTGGTAGCCAGCATATCCAGCACAATCATCTCATTTTTGAGCAGATAATCCCTGTTTCCGAGATTAATTTCCATCACAGAATCAATCAGGTGAGCATATTCCTCACTAACAAAATCCTTTTGTAACAACTTGAGACTGTCGGCCGGCAAACTAAATGAATTTGAAGGAAGATATTCAATTTCCTCACTGTAACCGGGAACTCGCTTGGTTCTTTCATTATCACTTTTCAGAAAAGCCATAGCCTCCTGTAAGTCAGGAGCTCCTTCAGTTCTGTTTATCAGATAAACCATATCACGGGTACCAGTCACATACTGATCATGAGTCATGGAGATGGGAAGAGGATCCGATTCATAGGCTTTTCTCTTCATCTGATCGATGTACCAGTCGGTTTGCAGATAGCTCAGGTTACACACTCTCACATCCGTACGTACACCCTCTACCTCCTGAACATACCAGAGCGGGAATGTATCGTTGTCACCGTTGGTATAGATAATTCCGTCTTCATCAATTGTATTGAGATAATTGATGGCCAAATCACGGGCAATAGTCCGGTGCGACCGGTCATGATCGTCCCAGTTTTCTGCCGCAAGAATGCCCGGCACCAGTCCAAGTGCAATTAAAGTGGAAGCCAGAGCTGCATTTCTGCCACCGAGGATCTTTCGCAGACCATCCACCAGAGCCAGTACACCCAGACCAATCCAGATAGAGAAAGCATAAAAAGATCCGGCAAAAGCATAATCACGCTCACGGGGCTGAAGCGGAGTCTGATTCAGATACAACACAATGGCCAGTCCGGTAAGGAAAAACAGGAGCATCACGATCCAGAAACCCTGCTTGCCCTGCCGGCCGGAGCCATACTGAAAGAGTAAGCCAATAAGCCCCAATAAAAGGGGCAGGAAATAATAAGCATTTCTGGCAGGATTGTTCTTCAAGTGATCGGGAAGTTTACTCTGGTCTCCAAGCATGGCATTGTCGATAAAAGGAATACCGGAGATCCAGTTGCCGTGATGCAACTCGCCATGACTCTGAATATCGTTCTGACGACCGGCGAAATTCCACATAAAATAGCGCCAGTACATATGACGTATCTGGTAATTAAAGAAGAATTTAAGGTTTTCGCCAAACGTGGGCAGCTGAATGGTTTTGGGCTCTCCGTTGCTGTCTCTAACGGAAACAGGACGTCCTTCGATATCCGCCCACTTTTTGTATTCTGAAATATGGGACTGCTGACGACTGTACATCCTGGGAAAGAAGGTAGTGGTATTGTCGTCAAAAACATACTCGGGACGATACTGAACGATCTCGTACTTACCGTCCTTTTTAATTCTGACAGGCGACCCTTGCTTTGCCTGTGATGCCTGCCGGTCAATCACTGAATTGTAATATTCCCCGGTAAAAAGCGGACGATCACCATACTGCTCACGATTGAGATAGGATATCAGAGAAAACACATTATTGGGTGAGTTCTGATCCATGGTTGGTTCGGCAGCAGAACGAATAACAATCATGGCAAAGGAGGAATAACCGAAGATAATAACCGTAATAGCAGTAAGGGCGGTATTTAAAACCACCTTTTTGTGCTGATAGGAGTAGTAAATTCCAAAAATAAGTCCGCCAATGAGCAGAATTCCGTAAACCAGCAATCCTGAATTAAACGGAAGTCCCATTCCATTAACAAAAGCCAGTTCGAAAGCTCCGGCAACTTTGGGAACACCGGGAATAATTCCATAGAGGATGAAGAGAAGCAAAACGGCAGAGATACCTAATGCCCTCAATGTATTGTTTTGGGTAATCTCGAATTTCTTAAAATAGTAAACCATTACAATGGCCGGAATAGCCAGCAGGTTCAGAAGGTGTACACCAATGGATAATCCCATCAGGTAGGCGATAAGAATCAACCATCGGTTGCTGTGGGGCAGATGAGCCACATTCTCCCATTTGAGGATGGCCCAGAAAACTGCTGCCGTAAAAAGACTGGACATGGCATACACTTCGCCTTCCACAGCCGAAAACCAAAAAGTATCTGTAAAGGTATAAGCCAGGGCACCGACCAAACCACTTCCCAGAACAGCCCAGTAACGCCAGTCCTCGGGAGACTCCTGATTATCCACAAAGATTTTGCGGGCCAGATGAGTAATGGTCCAAAAAAGGAATGCAATGGTCATGGCACTCGCAAGTGCAGACATTGAATTTACCATTGCAGCTACATAAGTTTCATCGGGAGCAAAAAGAGAAAAAAAGCGCCCCATCAACATAAAGAATGGTGCTCCGGGAGGGTGACCTACCAATAATTTATAGGATGCTGCAATAAACTCACCGCAATCCCAGAAACTGGTTGTCGGCTCAATGGTCAACAAATAAACCATGGCTGAAATCAGGAAGGTCAGCCACCCCAATGCGAGATTAAACTTTTTGTATTGTCTCATCTGTATCTTGTTTTCCTTCGTTTTTGGCGTTTCAAAAAACAACTGACAACAGGCTGATGGCGGCAGGTTCCCACACCTCCATTTCACCAAAAGTATTTTCGGATCTGCCTGATTAATCAGAAGTTTGCCAAAAATACATAAAAGTTAGAAAAATCCCTGCTTTATCGGAACAGAAGTGAAACACTATTTAGTTTCTGTCCATAAAGTACCATTTACCTGTTTTTCAAAAAAGCTCAACCGTCCCAAAACATCAGCCACCACAACTCCAAGTTGCGCACTTTGCCGAATGTACATATCGCGATAATACTCAATAGATTCTGATATAGCCTGTAAAAACTTTTCATTTGCGGCCTTTTTCCGGACATCTGATTCTTCCTGCGGCTTCAATTTCTCAAAAAAGTAATTGACATACAGCTCCAGCTCTTTCAAAAAGATGTGTGGCCGATCTGACCGGCTCATGATGTTTTCCCGTCCGTAAATATGATCTGCCATCTCCTTTAAGGAAGCCTCTTTGTCAAAATAAGCCATATTGGGTCCGGGACAAACAGAGACTCCGGCACCTTCCCTTGTATGGGAAATGCCGTTGGCAATAAGAGCAGAAGTCCCCAGACCTACACAAATACATGACTTTTCGGTAATTTTCTTAATTTCCTTATCGATGGCTGCCTGCGATGACAGTTCTGCTTCGGCCAACAGGATTTTTTTCCGCTGATACTGACGGGAAGCAGTACATACCGGACGCCCTGAAAATTCACTATTCAACGAACAATATTGTTTGGTACAGTTGCTTCCCGGACGGTTGGCTTCGATTTTGCGCTTTTTTTCCAGGTCCTTGGTATTTCCCCTCAGGTTATTAAAAGGAACACCCAAAGGGGATATATCACTCAGGTAAAGATCCTTTTCTTTAGCCCGGCCAAGCTTATTGATGGTATCGGCATCAATACTAACGGCCTCGGGCACCATCAGAAAAGGTGTTCCCCACCCCACGGAATCCAAGTGATAATGGTGAAGTAAAAACTGGTGTTCGTCTGCTGTCCCCACACCACCCTGCGCAGAAAAACGCATTACAGGGGGTTGCTCAGGGCAGGTCATCCCTTTTGCTGCCAATCCTTCACAAAAAGTACGAAACTGATCCTCAATCAAGTCCTTTCTTTTCTGTTTAAATTCCTCCAACACAGGCCCCAAAAGGTTTCCCTGTGAAGCAAAAGCATGGCCTCCGCAATTGAGTCCCGATTCTATACGAAATTCCGACACCCAGATCCCTTTTTTGGCAAGCATTTTCCCCTGCACCACCGCCGAGCGAAAATCACTTACTTTAATGGTCACTTTCTTCTTAATCACCCCTTCCGGATCGGGGTAAAAATCATCCCATTTCTCCATATAACTAAAAAGACGGGGATTCATTCCAGCAGATAGCACCAGCGAAGAGGACAAACTACTTTTTGCAAAGCCACGCAATGCTGCATGAGCATCATTAAACTCCACGGGCAACTGCTCACTTCCTGAAAAGTTAGGTTTGTCCAGCTTGGTCATAATATTCACATCGATCTGACCGGGATGCAAATTTTCAAAGACCCAATCTTTCAAGTCGCTAAAACTTGCATTTTGTTTCAGGTAAAAATAGGTCTGCCGTGCTTTTGAGAAGTCAGGAAGCATTTCAAAATATTTGTCAACCTCCTCACTTTTTCTGTTGAAGGAACTCTTCATACCGGCAATCTTCTCTTTTACCATACCATCCATCAGATCTAAAAAAGCTGTGATGCGACGGGCCCTAAAATCGGCAACTTTGGAGGAGATACCCTGAAATGGAGAGTTCATGCTTCTCGTGTGGAACTCCCTCATTTTCTCCATCAGCATATCATCCACCAGTGATACCACGGAGGTGATTCCAAAATGAGCCAGTTTGAGAGGACTGTCTATGGTATATCCAATGCCCATAACAGGCACGTGGAATGTGTGGGGACTAAAATTGTACATACCCTTTAAATTATTTGGTGCCCGATAAAATGGACACAATTGAGAAATCAAAGATTTATTCTGAAAAGATGGGTAGAAGAAATCGAAATGATAGATATTCACAGAATAATTTTGCCAACCACGGATGTTTGGTTGCAACAAACTACGCCCTCAACCCGAGGGTTCCCATGCAGGCCGGTTACCCCGGCTTTCCTTATTAAGCTCCGGAATTTTCCGGAGATCGAAGGTGAATATTGTCAAAAAAGAATTAATCCACTTGTTCTTAACATTTATGCAGACAAAGGTAAGGAAGAATATCAGATTCGACTCATAAATATTGTAAAAACAAACCGCTTGAATCAATTAAAACAAACCGTTCAAAAACTGCAAATCCGTTGAAGCTCCATTTCCAACTCCACAGCCTGCCTGTCCATCTCAAGCTGTTTGGCCAAACGATGCAAATCTCTGAAAAACCGGCAATACCGTTGCTTCAGATACTGTAAATCAAAACCGGAATAATAAAAAAAGTACAAATCGGATAAATTTACGTAGGCAATATTGCTTACCAAACCGGCAGCCTGATCAACATTTCCTGTCAACTGCAGCAACTGTGCCGTTTGGAGCATCAGATCCTGATCCTGCATGGGAGAAAAGGGCCACTCCCGCAAACTTTTCTTCAGCACTGCTCCTGCACGTTCCTCATCTCCTGCTTCCATCAGTTCCCGGGCCAACGTTAAAGCTGTCTCCCGGTATCCTGATGTGGAAAGGGCCTGGCGGCAGGTATTATCGAACCAGGGCTCACCTCTTAACAGGGAAATACTATCAGAAAAAAGGGTCCATCGTAACTCTAATTCGGCGAAAGCTTCTTCATCCGATAATCTCCCGGGACCCAGCTTCATATTTAACCCAAATGGTTGCAGAAGATTCTGAAGCCCCCCAATTGACGCGACTTCCACATTGCGCGTAAAACAAACCGGACGCTGATGCACATTGCTTGCTACCACATCCAGCAAGGCAAGGTCTCCTATGGACAAATAGGATTGATCAAGGGTCAACTCCATCTTTTTTCCATCCGGCAAAGTCATTTCCCACTGAGGATGTATTCGCTCTTCAGGGTTTCCACTCTCTCCGGCGTCGATCCCGGCTCCAAGAGCATTCAAAACTTTAATCCCCTCCACCGGAGCAGAGAAAATCGAGGACACCGGAAAAAAGGTCACTGCATTGCTGCGATAAAAATTCTCCGGCAAGGTCATTTCCAGAGCCCCGTTTCCCTTTTGTGAATTCCGCAGATATTGCTGATACCAGAATGTATGTAACAAACCAATATTCACGATTTTTACATCAGGGCGAACCATCTCTACTTGCTGAACATACCACAGAGGATAAGTATCGTTGTCGCCATAGGTAAACAGCACACTTCCCGCAGGACAACTGCGCAATTGAGACATTGCCAGATCACGGGCAAGATATCTTTCCGACCGGTCATGGTCATTAAGGTTAACCGAAAACAACAACCCGGGCCCGGCCAATAAAAGCAACAATCCGGACAATCCCGTAGTCAGGAATGATTTTGAAAAATGAAGAACGGTTCGTAGAAGCGCATAAATCCCAACCCCTCCAAACATAGCAAGAGCCATAAATGAGGCTACATAAACATAATCCCGTTCACGGGGCTCGTAAGGTGGCTGATTGAGATACAGCACCAGCAGGGGCCCGGTCATTAAGAAAACCGTTCCAAGAATCATCAACACCTTTTTTCTTCCGGGTCCTTTGGACAACAGGAAAAACAGTCCCGCCAAAATAAATATAAGCGGAAGACCGTAATAATAATTGGCTGAAGCACTGTATGTTTCTCCGGAATGACGATGCTCACGGCTGCCCAGCATTTGCCCGTCGATAAATCCAATGCCTGATGCCCAATTTCCCGAAACAATGTCTCCATGCCCCTGGTCATCGTTCTGCCGGCCCGCAAAATTCCACATCAAATAACGAAGATAGCTGTGCCCCACCTGATATTTGAGAAAAAAATCAACCTGATGGGCCAGCCGGGGTGTTTCCGCTTCACCATCCAGACCCGACCACCACTCATAGCCTTCCTGGTGATAACTCTGGCGACTGTACATACGGGGGAAAAACACATAATCATCCGGATCATAAGAGAAAACAGTGCCGGCAGGAATCTTCTCATAAACAGAATCCTCACTGTCAAAAACATATTTATCAATATTTTTCCAGTCCTCTGCCTGCGCCCACGCATGGGATCCCACCACCAACGGCCGGCTACCGTATTGTGTGCGATTGATATAGTCATGCATCGAAAAAACATTGTCCGGTGCATTCATATTAATATCCGGATTGGCTGAGGCTCTTACAGGTATCATCAAATAAGAAAACCATCCCATAAGCAGCAGTCCTGCGATGGTAAAACCCATATGCACCAGCGGATATCTTTTAAAGGAAATAATCATGCCGAAAGCTATTGCACCTGCAAGAAATATAAGCCACAACAAAACTCCGGAATGTTGAAAGAATCCCCACTCATTAACCAGTAACAATTCAAGTTTCATGGCAGGCCAAAGTCCAAATGATATCAGACCAAAAAACAACACGCCCAAAATGACAAACCCAATAAGTAACCCCAACAGGGTTGTTTTAATCCCGGCTCCGTAAACTTTCCAAACAAAAAGCAAAACAAAGACGGGGGCCATCAGTAAGTTAAGTAAGTGAACACCCATGGAAAGTCCCAAAAGAAAGACCCCAAGATAAAACCACCGGGGGGATGCACCTCTGCCCACATACCACTTGAGAAAGACCCACAATGTAACAGACGAAAAGAAGAGGGACAGCGCATACACTTCAGCTTCCACGGCAGAATACCAGAAAGAATCGGTAAAAGCAAAAAGCAAGGCGCCAACACCTGCGGCCAGTTGCTCAACCCAATGAACAGGCTCTTGTTCCTGATTTCTGACCATCCGGAGAAGAAGCACCAAAATATGAAAAACAAAAAATACCGTAAATGCGGAAGCTGCAACCGATAAAAAGTTGATAAACAATGCAATGTATGTTGGTCCGGGGGCCAAAATCGAGAACAAACGCCCCAGCAAAAGATATATCGGCGCACCCGGTGGATGCGGTACCTGAAGCATGGCAGCAGAGGCAATAAATTCACCACTGTCCCAAAAGCTGACAGTTGGTGCCATGGTTTTGCCATAAACAAACAATGAAACGCCCAAAACCAATAACCCGGGAAATTTTTTTTTCAGATATTTCAACCCCTTATGCATCACAAATAATCTTTTGGCTGCTAAACTATTGCAAAAGCCCCATAAAAACAAGACTCAACAGAAGTTGAATAATCTTTAATTTTTTTGAGAAATATTTTTTGCGGGTTCATTAAAAACATCCTATATTTGCATCGCTTTTGAAGGAAAAAGCACTCAATGATTGTCCCGTTGTGTAATGGTAGCACAGATGGTTTTGGTCCATCCAGTCCGGGTTCGAATCCTGGCGGGACAACAAAAAAGCTGTAAATCGGATGATTTACAGCTTTTTTTTATGTCTTTTTTCAGAGTATCAATGCCCCTCCTCCAATTTCAACGGAATCTCAAAAGTAAAGGTGGTTCCCTTTCCGGGGACTGAATCCACCCTGATTTCTCCGTTCATGGCATTGGCCACCCTCTGCGAAATGGCCAGTCCGATACCAATGCCCCCGTATTTGGCATGATCCTGTCCGTCGGCTTGCCGAAAGAAATCAAAAATCACCTCCTTTTGGTCATCCGGAATCCCGATACCCGTATCCTGCACGGATAGTGCAATTCGATTCTGGCTGCATTTGAAACACCCGAGTTTCACAAATCCCCTTTCGGTAAACTTCACGGCATTTTTCACAAGGTTAACAATCACCTGATACACTTTACTCTTATCGGTCACAATTTCAACATCCCTCAATGTCGGATCTATTTCATTGAGCGAATCCACCACTTCATCCTTCCCATATTTATAAACAATTTCCTGAAGATGCTTACCGAACTCATCGAAGAGATCGCCCAATCGGAAAGTGGCAGGACGTAATCTGATCTTTCCATGTTCAGACATCGCCAGTTCCAGAATATCATCAATGATTGTCATTACCTTGAATCCTGCCTCATAAATAAAGCCGGCATATTCCCGATTGCTCTCCTGTTCAGCTGTATTTTGAATAATATCGCTAAAACCTAAAACTGCATTAAGCGGTGTGCGAAGTTCATGGCTTACAGAGGCCAGAAATGCAGATTTCAGCCGACTGCTTTCATTGGCCATATCCCGGGCAATCTCCAGTTCTTTACGGGCATTCACCTCACTGGTCCTGTCCTCAAACATCCCTATTATCTGAAGTTTCTCAAAAGCATCAATGAAAGACCTCACTTTTAACTCCCCCCACACAATACCCCCATCTTTACGAATGTATCGTTTCAGCATCTCATAACTGTCGCGCTTTCCCGCTTTAAGCTCTTCAAAAAGCAACAAATCCTTTTCCAGATCTTCTGAATGGGTGAAATCGGCAAATGTCATTTGCAACATCTCCTGCCGGGTATATCCGGAAATATCTGCAAACTTCTGGTTCACCTCCAGCAACTCTCCTGTTTCAGCCACCAATGAAATACCGATAGGCGCCTCTTCAAACAAACGCCTGAACCTCAACTCACTATACTTCAACTCCTGTTCAGCCCGGACCTCGGCATCCACATCGTTGATTAAGACCAATAACGTAGGCTTTCCACGATAGTCGAGCTTTTTAACTTTAAAATCAACCCAGACTTGAGCACCGTTTACGGATAAAATTTTAGTTCTGTAACTTTCAGGAACTTCTAGTCCAGCCAGTCTCTTCACATAAAATTCACTAATCCTTTCCCGCTCTTCAGGAACAATAAGATTAATAAACGGAGTACCTACCAACTCATCAAGTTCTTTATGGGTATAAGCAGTGAAACTATTGTTTAAGAACTTCAGCAGCCCATCCTGAATAATAGCAACACCGGAGTGCATATTATCAACAAGCATCTGATAATCGGACTGTGCCTGTTGAAGCTTATTTCGCGCAATAATTTCGGAAGTGACATCGGTAAGATTAAGATAAACCCCGGAAGGGGATTCTTCGCCATTCTCAAAAACAGGTATTGCATTGACCTTTAGCCAACAGTAAGCATTCTTAACCGGATGATAAAAACCTGCAATTTTATCGTTTACGGGAAGTCCGGTCTTCAGGGCAATTCGGGATGGTTGCTGATCAATGGGGATGTCTTCGCCATTTTCGGCAAGCAAACGCCAAAAGGAAACATCATTCTCTCCTGACATTAAATCATCCAGACTTATGCCAAGCATTTCAAGAGCAGCCGGATTGGCACACATAACCGCCCCCCTCTTATCGAAACAAACCACGCCGGTTGGCAAAGTCTGAAATAAAATATCGTCACTAAAATCCCTCATAATCAACAATCCCGAAGACTAACAACTCAAAAATTCATGAGTCTTTACAAACAAATCATTCTACGCAATCGGGGTGCCAGGGTTTGAAAAAAACCAAAAACAATTAAAAAAAATACTTAAACTGAGTACTGAATACCAATGCAATACAATAACAGAAACATAAAATCGTTAGTAACAGCACCGACCAAAACCAGAAAACCAAACCATTTGGTACATCTTTTGTTAAATGAACAAGCAGACAAAACAAACTTTACGTAAATTTGTGGTCAAATAGTAAAAACAATGATAAGATGAAGAAAACAGGGTTAATACTTTTTGTGCTTTTCATGGCAATTCCGGCCATTTCAATGGCCCAGAGAGGCGACAATGCCATCGGTCTGAGATTCGGTGGCGGAGTGGGTTATGACACAGAGATTACATTCCAGACTCCATTCGACAACAACCGTGCAGAACTGGATCTCGGATTTGGTGGAAGAGGCGACTTCAGCTACTGGAAATTAACCGGACTCTACCAGTGGGTAATGCCCATCGAAAGCGGTTTTTACTGGTATCTGGGTGTTGGCCCCTCATTGGGAAGCTGGGCGCATGACGATCTTGATGACAGTGGTGTATTTCTGGCAGCTGCCTTAAATGCAGGAATTGAGTACAATTTCTCAGAGGTACCGCTTCAGGTGGCCATTGATACACGACCTGAATTGTCGTTTGTGAATCCCCCGGACGATCCGTTTGGATTCGGACTTGCACTCTCGTTGCGATACAGATTTTAAAAGAATTAAAAAAGCGGTTTTCACCGCTTTTTTTAGTTTATAAGATTGTCCAGCATCGATTTCATTTTCGTGGAGTTCCATTTAGCTGCCCCTGTTTTGCTGATCAACAACCGTCCGTTGGGCCCTATCAAATAAGTTGACGGGATGGTGGAAGTTTCAAAAACAGCAGGCACTCCTCCCCTGAGAATGTAGATAGGAAAGGAATAGTCATGCTTTTCAAAGAAAGTCTTTATTACATCAACCGACTCATTGCTTACCAACACAAAAGCTACTTCATCCTTATACTCATCATACAGCTCCTGAATGGAAGGCATTTCTGCAATACAGGGAGGACACCAGGTGGCCCAAAAATTCAAAAAAACGGGTTTCCCCTTAAAGTCGGCGAGTTTCATCATTCCATCCGCTCCTTCCATCTCCATCTGCATGGACCAGTCCCTGTCAGACAGATAAACGACATTCTCTTTTTCGGATGGAGAAAACAATGTTTGCCTGATTAAAAATGCAGACAGTGGTTTCCGTGTTGCAGGAAACAGCATTGCAATCAGTAATCCCGCAAAAATAAAATCCAGTGCAATGGTCCACCACCGTTTTTTTCTGCTGTACTTCTCCCAAAATTTTTTTAGCATATCGGTCTGTTTAATGATCACTGAATTGATTTAAAACAATTTTCCGGCTTCCCGGTTCATGTCCCGGTAAACTTCACGCTGCTACCTCACCAACCATGCCAGCCAGGAGGGCAATGCATACGCACGATATTTCTTACCATCGGTGGTCTCCACAGATGCTCCAACCCTGTTGCTGCTGCTAAGATCGGGTATCTTCTCATAAAACTGCTCCAAATCCAGAACCAGCCTGTGACTTGTTCCGGGGGTTAACGTCAGGGGAAACATATCCTCCTGATTGCTGCCTTTAAGTCTGAAAACCCGCTCTTTTCCCCACTTACCAAAGACAAGGTTGGGTGGCAGAAAAGTAAGCCCTTCATCTGTTTTGTTTACAATTACAATTTTTAAAATGCGACGGCCGGTCACCGAATCATGCGATCGGCTTGCATGAAACATTACTCTTCCGGGCAGCCATTTGCGCACAGTTTGCTGCACGCTCTTTTGCTGGAGTAACCAAACCAGGCCAAATGCAATGGTCAGCAACAAAAACATGATCATAAAGCTTCCGGGCCCCTCATTCTCCTGCATCTGCCGCTTGGTTACCAGTTCCTCATAAGTTTTAAGGGTGGTAATTTCATCGTTCTGCACCGGGGCTGAGTTTCCCTGCTCCTGTTGCTCAGAAGGGGGGGCCTGTCGGTCACGGGGCGACTGGTTGCAATAATTTATCAGGAATAGAAAAAACAATCCTGCCAGAATGAATTTCCCGTATTTTTTCAAATATGATTGGAAATCGAATTGCCTCATGACAACTGATGGTTTTAGTTTTTAGTTTATAGAGAATAGTTTGTAGCAAGGTTGCTTATCCTGGAAGCTAAGTCCCATGCCTACTGAGGAAAGGGCTGCAATCCTTTATAGTTGATAAAATACTCCCCGTCAAGTTCAGGTTTACCCATCTCCTCATCAGTCTCTCCCTCAGCATTGGCAATGCCCACACTGGCAAAATAACAAATGGCTTTATGTTTGTTGGCATGCATCGTCACACGCGCGGCAGTCCTGGGTTTTAAAACACCCATATCAGGAAAACGTGCGGTACGGACCACGATAAAAAGCATTTGCTCATCTTTGCGCGCCAGAATTTGGGGATCAACATCCTCCTCCTTCCGTACATTCAATACTTCATAGCCTTTGTCCACCAAATCCTTATATACCACTTTGATCCCAAGAAAGTGTAGCTCCTCATCGTTCATCTCTCTTTTTTTCCCCATTTTCTGTTCAAATTTTTATTATTTTTGCACCATGTGGATTTTACTATTAAGCATTGCAGCAGCGCTCATCGTCGCCCTGGTTATCAACAAATTGACCTCAACAAAGGAAGAATCCAAAGAGGCTCCTCCGTCAGATTGTTGCGGTGCACATGAGGTATGCGACAAAGAATCTCTTATTGCCCATACGCATGGTGAAATTATCTATTTCAATGATGAAGAGCTCGACCGCTTTAAAGGTCAAGCCCCGGATCAATATACCCCCGATGAAACAGAACAATTCCGTGAAGTCCTCCTTACAATGCATCCACATGAAGTAAATACCTGGCTTCGCAGCATGATGGCCCGCGGCATCAGACTACCTCTTGACGTACGGGAAGAGGCCCTGGCAATTCTAAAACGCCAAAGGGCCTAGTAACTCACTTCACGAGGGTACCTATTTTCTCCCCTTTCATCACCTTCATCAGGTTGCCTTTCACATCCATATTGAAAACCATTATTGGCAACGAATTCTCTTTACACATGGTGGTAGCGGTCAGGTCCATTACCTTTAATCCACGGTTGTAAACCTCATCAAACGAAATGGTATCAAACCTGGTAGCTGAAGGATCTTTCTCCGGATCGGCAGTATAAACACCATCCACACGGGTTCCTTTCAGCATCACGTCGGCTTTCACCTCAATGCCCCGAAGTGCAGAAGCTGTATCGGTAGTGAAATAAGGATTTCCTGTGCCTCCTGATATAATAACCACCTCTCCGTTGTTCAATGCATCCAATGCCTTTGGCTGGGCATACAACTCCCCAACAGGCTCCATCCTGATGGAGGTCATCACACGCGTTCGTGTGCCCATTGCATCAAGAGCAGAAGCCAGGGCCAGACTATTAATTACTGTTGCCAGCATTCCCATCTGATCGCCTTTGTAGCGATCAAATCCCTGGGCTGCGCCACTCAGACCACGAAAAATATTGCCTCCGCCAATGACAATGGCAATTTGCACACCGGCTTTTACCAGCTCACTGATCTGCCCGGCATAATCATTCAACCTTTCGGAATCAATGCCATGTCCCTGCTCGCCCATGAGCGACTCTCCGGAAAGTTTTAGTAGAATTCGTTTGTACTGCATAATGGTTTATTTGTTTTCCGGACACAAAAATACAAATAAATTCAGGGGTTTTCATTTTTTGGCAGATACTCTTTTGGGAAGTCCAGTCAGAGGGCATATGGAGCGGGAATAAGTTAACAAGGCAGAAGATAGAAGGCAGAAGAAAAAATGTCAACGGTAGCTCGCCCGTTTCAGAGGTTGCTAAAAAAAGATTTAAAGATCTAATAATAAAACGATTATAGCCAGCCATTTCATTCAAAGTGCAAGGTATTTCAAGTAAATCTTTCAAAAAGTTTGCACTAGTGATGGTTAATAGTCAAAAGATTACTGTTCAAAGGATTTTTTCTAGGTTAAACGACTTTCCCTGGTTAAAAGGCGCGGTGGCCTGTCCGTTTTCCGGGCCGGCGGATAGCGGGAAGCCAAAATGGGCGACTTTTAAGGCCTTGCGCAATGGCCGGAAATTTTGGCTTTCGCGGGCGGATAGGTTTAAACGGACTATATTTTTTTGCTTCTTTTTGGAGCAATGCCAAAAAGAAAATCAATAAAGAAATTAAAATTGGTCTGCTGACTTTTTCAGCAGCCCCTATTTTATCCGCGAAATTGGATAATTTTCTTATTTCCTTAGGAGAAAGAGTTCGTTGAAGTGTACGTACTCCTCAATCTGTCTGCTCCAGCCCCCGCGGAGCGACAGTTTGGTCATAATGACATTACCATAAATAGTGCCCTTCTATAAACTAAGCAAAGTTTCTCAAGTTCGCTGTGTCTGTTCAGAAGGTTTCGTTTACAAGGCTTGCCATTAGCGGAAATGCGGAGTTTACTCGAGTAAATGAGCAGTTTCCGCTAATGGCGTAACGCAGTAAACGGGACTTTATGGACAGATACTAAATAAAGAAGCCCGATCAAATAAATGACCGGGCTTCCATTATATTGCGAAAAATTATCAGCAATGATTAGCTGTTCAAAGAGTAACGCTCAAAAGCTGTAACAGTAAGCTCTTTGTCGGCACCTTTCAGGTATTGCTCAATAGACATCTTGTTGTCTTTCACAAAAGCCTGTTGCAACAGAGTGCTTTCTTTGAAGAATTTACCCAAACGCCCCTGAGCAATTTTGTCAAGCATAGCTTCGGGTTTACCTTCGTTACGAGCCATCTCTTTACCGATTTCCAACTCTTTATCAATAACATCCTGGGGAACTGAATCCTTATCAACAGCAACAGGAGCCATAGCAGCAACCTGCATGGCAACATCTTTACCCATCTGCTCTTCCAGGTCAGCTTTATTAAAACCAACAAGGGTAGCCAGTTTGTTACCGGGGTGAATGTAAGCAACCACTTTTTCTGCTTCAACCACGTTGAAAGCAGCCAATTCAAGTTTCTCACCAATCACACCAATCTGCTCGGTAATAACGTCTTTAACAGCAACTCCATCCAATTCCAGCTCGTTCAGTTCAGCAAGCGTTTTGGCTCCCTGAGTAAGTCCGAGATCAAGAATAGACTGAGCAAGAGCTACGAAGCTTTCGTTTTTAGCCACAAAGTCGGTTTCGCAATTCAAAACCACCAAAGCACCTTTTTTGGCATCATCGGTAACTTTTGAAAGCACAACGCCTTCGGTAGCTTCACGGTCGGCACGCTTATTGGCAACAGCCATACCTTTTTTACGAATTACTTCAACAGCTTTATCGAAATCGCCGTCGGCTTCCTGAAGGGCTTTTTTGCAGTCCATCATACCGGCGCCGGTCATTTGTCTGAGTTTGCTTACATCAGCAGCAGTAATAGCCATGATATATAGTTTAAAGGTTATTAATAAGAGGAGGTTCGCTTAAAAAAACGAACCCCTCAAACAATACTACTCTTCTTTTTTTGTTTCCTCGTCTGAAGGTTTTGCTTCGTCAGAAGAAGAGGCAACCGGTTGCTTGTCGGCAGTGTCCTCTTTGCGGGCACGTGCTTTACGACCTTCTCCTTTGTTACCACCTTTCTTGTCACCCTGAGGCTCTTTGTCTTTCTCAGCTTTACGCTCAGCCAGACCTTCTTTGATAGCCTGAGTCATGATGTCCACGATCAGCTCGATCGAGTTGGAAGCGTCATCGTTGGCAGGAATTACAAAGTCCACTTTATTGGGATCTGAGTTGGTATCAACCATACCGAAAACAGGGATATTCAACTTTTGGGCCTCTCTCACGGCGATGTGTTCTTTCATCACATCCACCACGAACATAGCAGCAGGAAGACGATTCAAATCTTTGATTGAACCCAAAGTTTTTTCCAGTTTGGCACGCTGACGGGTAATCTGCAACTTCTCACGCTTGGAGAGACGGTTCCAGGCATCGTCGCCCATCAGTTTGTCGATTGAACCCATTTTCTTAACGGCCTTACGCACAGTTGGGAAGTTGGTAAGCATACCACCCGACCAACGTTCGGTAACATAAGGCATATTGATAGCGCCAACTTTATCAGCAATAATATCTTTTGCCTGCTTTTTGGTAGCAACGAAAAGAATTTTGCGGCCCGACTTGGCGATTTGTTTTAAAGCATCAGCAGCCTCTTCAATTTTAGCAGCTGTTTTGTGCAGGTCTATAATGTGGATTCCGTTGCGCTCCATGAATACATAAGGAGCCATAGCGGGGTTCCACTTTCTTTTGAGGTGACCGAAATGTACTCCGGCCTCTAATAGTTGATCAAAATTAGTTCTGGGCATTTTCTTTTGTTTTTTTCGTTTACATTCTGTTTAACGCAACCATTAAGTAGTCCTTTACGCGGAATCTTAACAGTTTAGATACTAAACGTACCAGACGATTATTAACGCTTGCTAAACTGGAATTGTTTCCTTGCTTTTGGTTGACCGGGCTTCTTACGTTCCACAACACGAGAGTCGCGGGTAAGAAAACCTTCTGCACGCAAAGCAGGTTTGTTTTCTTCGTTGATTTTCACGAGTGCTCTGGCAATTGCCAGGCGGGTAGCTTCAGCTTGTCCTTTGATACCACCACCTGTGAGCGTCACTTTGATATCGTATTCACCGGCAACATTGATGGTATTCAAAGGTTGCTTAACGATATACTGAAGTGTGGGGGTGGGGAAATACTGAGCCAAATCTCTTTTGTTGACGGTAATCTGACCTTTTCCCTCACTTACATAGATACGGGCAATGGCCTCTTTCCTTCGTCCAATTGCATTAATCACTTCCATACTGCTTATTTAATGGTATTAATATCAATTACCTTTGGTTTCTGGGCCTCATGCTTGTGCTCGCTACCTACATATACGAAAAGGTTTTTGAACAGCTTGTTTCCCAGCTTATTTTTTGGCAACATTCCTTTGATGGTATGCTGAACCAGTTTGGTGGGGTCTTTGGCAAACATCTCGGCAGGAGTTGTTTCACGCTGACCGCCCGGATAACCACTGTGCGAAAAGAACACACGATCGTTCCATTTTTTTCCGGTAAGCTTCACCTTGTCGGCATTGATAATAATGACATTATCGCCACAATCCAGGTGAGGCGTATAATTGGGCTTGTATTTACCACGAAGCAATTTCGCTACGCGGGTACCCAAACGACCCAGCACCATATCGGTGGCATCTACTACAACCCACTCTTTGTTAATGGTAGCTTGTGAGGCCGATTTTGTTTTGTAACTTAAAGTATCCACAGTCTTCCTCTTTTGAAAATTAGACCTACATTAAAAAAATAAATTCACACAACACATAGCTGTATCTCTTGCTGCCATTGACGTCGGGCAAACAGCAACAGCAACAAATCATCTGCAATACAATCACTTGTGTCGTTTAGCACGGATAATAATCGGCCGCAAAAGTACGGCTAATTTTATTAATCACCAACCTTTTAGAGATAAAAATTGGCAGGGAGCATGGGGCAGGAGCAATGGGCAGAGAGCATGGCGCGGAGAGCCTTGGGCGTAGAGCATGGGGCAGGTCAAGGCTCTTAGCTGTTGACTCTTAGGTAAAGAGTTGAAAGCATAGGAAAGGGAATGACTTGTCCTGAACAAGCATTGCAGCAGATGTCAGTCATTCAAATAATTACAAAATGAAAAGTCAACCTGTATCAGGACGGCGCAACACGAAACCCGCAACTCAAAAACAAAAATTCCCCCTTCGCTTACCCCCTAACCACCTGAAGGGGGAACGCCCCCCGCAGCGCCTCAACTAAAAGCACAAATCCTAAAAATCAGACACGAAACTCGGAACTCTTCTCAATTTCCTTAAACCACAAGATTTCTTCATATTTGCAAGTCGTAAAAAGATAAAAAAATGAGCAACCACGAAGAATATATGAAAATGGCAGCGAAGCTGGCAGAAGAGAATGTGAAAAATGGAGGAGGGCCCTTTGCAGCGGTAGTGGTAAAAGACGATAAAGTTATTGCCACAGGCTGTAACCGCGTGACCGACAAACATGATCCCACTGCACATGCGGAAGTGGAGGCCATTCGCAAAGCCACCCAAAAACTGGGCACCCACGACCTCAGCGGCTGCACCATTTACGCCAGTTGTGAGCCTTGCCCCATGTGTTTGGGTGCCATTTACTGGGCACGGCTGGATCGTCTTTTCTTTGGTAACACCCGCTCCGATGCAGCCTCCATCGGATTTGACGATGAGTTTATTTACCTCGAACTTGAAAAACCTATTGATCAACGCTCCATCCCTACTCAGCAAATCGTCACGAAAAACATTAAAGATGCCTTCGAGCATTGGGCTCAAAATGAAGATAAAAAAGAATACTAATTAGTGTTTGTCCATAAAGTACCATTTACTGCGATACGCTTGCCCGAAAAATCCTCATCCCGATTGTGTTTTTTGTTGGTTTTTTTCAAAAAACCTTACATAAGTTACTTCGGGACTGCGTATTTTCGGGCTTCGCAGGCCCCCGAAGAAAAATCGGGGCAGGCTTTGTAATTGGCACTTTCTTGACAAACACATAACCAGAAATAAATTTTGCTTAGTCTATAGATAAACACTTCTATGAGATTACCCCGCGACTTTTTCTCCAGAGATGTACTGGAAGTAGCTCCCGAGCTTATAGGTAAAATCCTGGTGCGGCGATTTGATGATGGCAGCGAACTCCGGCTTACCATCAACGAAGTGGAAGCCTACAGAGGCGAAGAAGATCTGGGATGCCACGCCAGTAAAGGACGCACACCCCGCACCGAGGTGATGTATCATCAGGGAGGCCTGGTATATGTTTACCTCATCTACGGAATGTACTGGCTGCTCAATTTTACCACAGGAACCGAAGGTCATCCGCAGGCAGTTTTAATTAGGGGAACTACAGAAATTCAAGGGCCGGGACGCATCGGACGTGCCCTCAATCTTGACAAATCCTTCTACGGAGAAGACTCCATTTCTTCAAAACGTTTGTGGGTAGAAAACAATAAAAACCTGCCCGGGAAACCTAAAATTATCACATCACCCCGAATTGGAATTGACTATGCAGGTGAGAATTGGGCCGGAAAGCACTGGAGATTTATTGAAGGAAACGGATCATGAAGGGCTCCTGTGTTTACAGCTTTCGCAAAAGATACCATATCGGCGCTGAAGATCTTGCATGCTGAAAGGACCGTTAAATATCCGACCCCCTCAATCTAAAAAACATGATAAATTTCATAAAATAAATTAAAACCATTAATTTTGCATCAACCCCATTAATGCAAAATTATGACCCGTAAAAACCCGATTTTCATCCTGTTAATCTTTTTTGCACCCCTCTGGGGAGCTGCAAACCCCCAATCTGTAAGATTTAAAAACCTGAATGTTGAGGATGGATTATCCAGCAACTGGGTAAAATGTTTCCTTGAAGACTCCCGGGGTTTTCTGTGGATAGGCACAAGCGATGGCCTCAACAGGTACAATGGCTATCAATTTGAAACCTATAAATACAGCAGCGATTCTATCGAAAGCCTCAACGACAATAACATCAATGTTATTTTTGAGGATAGAAACAAGAAACTGTGGGTTGGAACACACTGGGGAATAAACCTGTACCTCAGGGATCAGAATCGTTTTATGAGTATTCCGGGATTGGAAAATTATGTCTCCGACATCTTTGAACTCCCAAATGGGGAATTACTAATAGGTTCACCGGGAGGCCTCTATCTACTCAACCCAAAATCATTGTCTGTACTCCAGATAAACCCGCGACTAAAAATTGAAAAAATATCCGGAGACTCTTATGGAAATATTTTCATCGCCGGAGCCCATGGAGCCTGTCTCTTCAAAGCATCTGAAATACCCAATGCTCTCTTCAAACCGCCCGATGACGAAACCTCTCTTCTGTCCGGATGCTTTATCAACAGTATGCTCATTGACAGCCACGACCGAATATGGCTGGGCACCAGCAGTTACGGACTCACCCTTCTAATCCCTGATTCAACACATACCAGGTTCTCATCTCAACGTTTTCAACATGATCGGAATGTTCCCTCTTCCCTCAGCAAAGGAGCCATTCTTTCGATTGAAGAAGGACCTGACGGCAACATCTGGGTGGGTTTGGAAAACGGAGGCCTGAATATCCTGACTCCCCCGGACAAAAAAAATGACCAGCCTGTTGTTGAGCATTTCACTCATTCTCCGGTTGACAAACGCTCCCTGTCATTCAATTCTATTCATGCCCTCTACAAAGATTCCAAAGGCATTATGTGGCTTGGATTGTATAGCAACGGTGTCGATTTCTACCACCAAAACCTTTTTCAGTTCAGCCACTATTATTCCCTTCCGGGAGTTCAAAATTCCCTTACCAGCAACTCTGTCAACACCTTTCTGGAACTGGAGAACGAAATTCTCATTGGCACCGAAAACGGCCTCAACACCTTAAATAAACAGTCAGGAGATATTGGTCTCTATCTGCCCGAAACAGAAGATCAGGATCGCCAGATTGTCTGGTCACTGCTTCGCGACAAAAAAGGCCGCATCTGGATTGGAACCTGGGACAATGGAATAATCGTCTATGATCCTGAAACAGGAGAAAAAAGAAACTTCAGGCATGATCCGGATAACCCTCATTCATTGGGAAACAACCATGTATTCGGAATCATCGAGGACAGCCGGGGCACAATCTGGGTCGCCTGCCTGGGAGGTGGTCTGAACCGCTACAGCCCTGAAAAACAAAACTTCAAAAGATACCAGTTTGGCAATCCCGTAAACAGCATCAGCAACGACTGGGTCGTAACGCTTATGGAAAGCAGCAACGAGGAAATCTGGATTTCCACCACCCGGGGACTCAACGTACTTAATCTGAAAACAAACCGGTTTCACACTTTTTGGCATGCACAAGACAATCCGGCCAGCATCAGTTCTGACAATGCCATTTGCCTCTTTGAAGACAGCAAAAAAAATATATGGATAGGAACAAAAAACGGATTGAACCTTTTCATCAGAAAAGACTCCTCATTCATGCGCTATGGGACTAACCATGGCCTCTCGGACAACACCATTAACGCCATCCGGGAAGATGAGTCAGGCAACTTATGGGTTTCTTCCAAGAAAGGACTATCGCGAATTGTAAATGGCATTTCCTGCCCAAAAAGTCCTGTAATTCAGAACTTTGACATTCACGACGGATTGCAGGGACTGGAATTCAACAGACGATCTGCTCTGAGAACAAAAGACGGCCGTTTGTTCTTTGGCGGGATGAACGGGTTCAATGTTTTCGACCCGCAGGATATAAGAACCGAAACCCATCATCCTCCGGTTGCATTCAGCGACTTCCTGCTCTTCAACAAAACTGCTGAGATCGGAACTCCGAATGCCCCGCTGGAGAAACACATCAATGAATGCAGGAAGGTGGAATTGCAGCACGATCAATCGGTTTTTACCATTAAATTTGCCTCTCCCGAATACCTGCATCCCCAAAAAGTAAAATATGCCTACCAGCTGAAAGGTTTTGATGCGCAATGGACCGAGGCAGACCAAAGCCGGTCGGCAACTTACACCAACCTCAATGCAGGTGAATACACTTTTCTGGTTGCCGGCACCACGGGAACCGACTTTAATTACAACACGGCAGCATCAGTCAGCATTATCATTCACCCTCCCTGGTGGCTCTCACTCCCGGCAAAGATCCTGTACGTAATACTGATAGTGCTGACGCTATACTTTTTCAGACGGTACACTATAATCTCCGTCAACATGAAAAATAAACTTTGGCTCGACCATCTTCAAAAAGAGAAAGAGGAAGAACTGACGCAAATGAAATTGCAGTTTTTCACCAATATTTCGCACGAACTGCGCACCCCCCTGACAATCATTCTTAACCCATTAATAAAACTGAAGGAAAAATGGAACAACTCCCCTGAACTTCAAATTATCCATCACAACTTTCTTAAAATCAACAGGCTTGTTGACCAAATCCTTAATTTCCGACGAATAGAAAGCGGAGCAATGCCCGTGAGTAAAACTCCTTTTGATGTTATCTGTACAGTTAAAGCTACGGCTGACAATTTTGCCTATCAGGCCAGAGCCGCAAAAATCGACCTCTTCTTTCAAACAACACACTCCAAACTACTGATTATTCACGACCAGGAGAAAATCGACCTCATACTCACCAACCTGATTTCCAATGCAATAAAATTCACTCCCAAAAAAGGAGAAATTTACATTGAAACAGCTTTAAATACCGATACCCTTATTCTAAAAGTTACTGACACAGGAACAGGTATTCCGGAACCGGAGATGCAGAAAATATTTGACCGTTTCTACTCTGCCGGAAAGGCAAATTCCAGCAGTGGAATCGGCTTAAATCTTGTTAAACGTGTTACAGAGTTATTGAATGGAACAGTTACCGTAGAATCAAGGCCCGGCCAGGGAAGCAGCTTCACCATCAGGCTCCCCCTTTCAGAAAACGAAATACTGGAAGCTTCACCCGGATCTTCACTCACCATGATTTCGAAAATCAATTTACCCGACTCTTCTCAGCAAATTGCTGCTCCCTCCGAAAATATTACCGTAATGGTGGTGGATGATGATCCTGAAATTTGCGACACCATACGTGAGAGTCTGAAGGACTGGTTCTACGTAACAACAGAATGTGATGCAAAAGAGGGCATAAAAAGAATAAAATCGGTTGTCCCCGATTTGGTCATCAGCGACGTGATGATGCCAGACATTAATGGGTATGAATTGTGCGAAAAAATAAAAACAGACCTGCGCACCTCTCACATCCCGGTAATACTGCTAACGGCTGACAGTTCACGCACCGGACGACTGGAAGGTTTCGAAACAGGCGCAGACGACTATCTGTGCAAACCGTTTGAAGCCGACATTCTGATCTCCAGAATCCGCAACCTCATCAAACAACGGGAACGTCTCAAACATCAGCTCATCAGACAGGATCTGACCATCAACCCCGAGAGTAAAATACGGGAATCAGAAAGAAGATTTCTCCAACAGGTCCTGGATATTATCAAGGATCATTTCGAGGATCCTGAATTCAACGCTTATGCAGTGATTGAACAATCGGGCATGAGTCGCAGTGTCTTTTACAAAAAGTTCAAGGCTGTGTCCAATCAATCTGTAAGTGAACTGATAAAACAAAACCGGCTCAGACGCGCAAGTCAGCTACTCTCCGAAGGAAAACTCTCTGTTAGTGAAGTGGCATATGTCTGTGGTTTTAGTGATCCTTCGTATTTCAACCGGGTGTTTAAAGAGGAATTCCAGGTAACGCCGGGGGAGTTTGTGAGTAAACCCAATTAAAAGAACTCAGCCTCAGTCAAAAAGAAACTGGGTGAAAACACCAACTGAATGCCCGGAGCAAAGTCAAAACGGGCATCAGGAATATCGTAATAGCCCTCAAAAAGAAAGGAGAATTTAATTTTCTTCAAAAACATACGGTTGTATCCAATCTTCATAGTAACCAGCTGTCGTGTGGGGATATAGACATTGTCGCGAATAGGGGATACTGACTGGAAAATGCCCCCTCCTCGCAGTGCCACAAAATCGTGTCCGTAAAAATAGCCTGCCATCAAATTTGTGCGCCGGGTATTGGCGGTAACTCCGGCATACCAGGCATAGCCATTATTCACACCCAGTTGACCAACATCATTTAGGTTGTTATAATTCATGGCATAAGCGAACAGTCCCGCATCCTCAAAAGCGCCTTGCAATTTCCTGTTCAGACGAATGCCGGCTGCCAGATTCATGGAGGTCTGTACCCGTTCGGGATAATTGCTTACTTCTCCTCCCCGATGCACTGCCATCATATTCAATGGAATATTCAGTTGCCATAAACGCCCGGTAGTATCATTTGGCTGAAGAGAAGTACTCATGCCGGCAGTAAACCACTCCGGAAAGTCATCTCCCTCCTGGATAAACTGCTCCCAGTCAACCCACACATCCATATCGAGCCACGGGCGGTCAATCAGGAACTGAATTCCGTTTTCCACCGGACGGGTGTATTGACGCTCCGTATCGAACAAAGGCTCTATCACATCATGATGCACATGCCCTTTGAGCGTTCCCATAATCAAATCGAATGAGGGACTGACTCTCAAGTGAGCCGACAAAACCGGACGCACTTCGCTGTAATAATTGAGACCACTGTATTGCTGCAAAAACAGACCTGCCCTTAATCTCAGGCGGTCTCCGGCATAATACATCAGCGAGGGCTGAATGCCATAACCAATAAGTGTATGTCCCCAGGCAAACTTATTTTTATACTCGTTATTCTTTACAAAGTTGATATTGGCCAGGTGCAGCAATAGCTGATGTTTACGCCCTTCTTCAAACTCCGGGTAATAGTACCGGGATTCATTGTTAATCTGAGCTCCAGAAAAAAGGGGGACACATAGAAAAAGAAGAAATAAGATAAATGGTCGTATCGGCTGTTTAATCATCTCCGGGCAATAATTTTCTCTAAATTAAATAGAATATTTCTCTTTTTACTGTGATTCCCTGAAAAAGTTTTAAACAAATAAAACGAGCATGATATTTTTTAAGCATAAATATCACAAAAGAAACAGAATAATAATTTTCCCGTCAAATTCTTTAAAATGTATTCTATAGCCTCTGGCATAGTTAATTTTTAATTGCCGAATACCATTGCCAGCAGATTCACTGTCTCAAAAGTGTTCATCAATCTCCATCTTTTGAATGCGGCACAATATTTTTTCTTCTGCCTTCGGCCTCTTAAACTTCTGCCTGTTGGTCACTAACTTCTGCCTCATTAAGATCACACATGATTGCACTCAATCCCATTATCCACATGAGTCTCCACCTGAACCGTTGTGTGCGAGATATTAAACCGGTCATCGAGCATCTGCTGAACTTCTGCCAAAAAATCATCACTGCCGCCATCGGGCACCACCAAGTGCACCGAAATAGCAGTTTTATTAGTGCTAAGGGCCCACACATGCAAATCATGGGCATCCTTTACCCCCGGAAAATCGTTCAATGCATCACGTACTTCAGCAATATTGATATTCTTTGGAACCGCATCAAGTGCGAGATTTACGGAATCCACAAAAAGGCCCCAGGTACCATAGAGCACTACTGCAATAATCACAAAACTCACCACGGGATCAATCCACTGATATCCTGTTGTATTGATGAGCAAGCCGGCTACTACAACGCCCACAGAAACAGCCGCATCAGCAGCCATGTGCAAAAACGCACCTTTAATGTTCAGATCGTGTTTCTGACCTTTCACAAAAAGCAAAGCCGTAATGGTATTGATAACAACCCCGATACCGGCCACAATCATCACGCTGGTTCCTCCCACCGGCTGTGGATTATCGAGTTTTAAAATGGCATCTTTTGCGATAAAGAAAACAGCTATAAAAAGCAGCACCGCATTGAGTATTGATGACAAGATAGTACTGCGCTGCAATCCATAAGTATATTTACCCTTGGGTTTCCTGTTGGCCAGACGAAATGCCCCCCATGCAAAAAAGAGTCCCAACACATCGCTGGCATTATGCCCCGCATCGGCCAGCAGCGCCGAAGAGTTGGCCACAAGGCCATAAAAAACTTCAACCCCTACAAACACAATATTCAGTGTAATCCCGATAGCAAATGCTCGGCCACTGGTGACATGATGATGTGTATGTGACATTTCAACAAAATATTTAATTTTTATCTGGATAATTTAATAATCCGCACTGCTCCCCATACAACAAGTCCGAATACAATGGTTCCTGTCACCAGGTCAGGTATGGCTGAACCTGTCCAGTAAACCAATCCTCCTGACACAATAATACCTGCATTGATAATAACATCATTGGAGGTGCAGATCATACTGGCTTTGACGTGTTGCCCCTTACTTTTGGATTTTTGCAGCAAATAAAGACTAACAGAATTGGCTACCAATGCCAGAACAGACACCACAATCATCGTCCGGAAATCCGGGAATATCTCTACTCCGGTAACCCTTCTGAGGACTTCCATCAATCCCATGGCTGCCAGTGCCAGCTGCAAATAACCGCTGACCGCAGCCACCCACTTTTTCCGGGAAACCAATGCACCTACCGCCCAAAGACTAAGTCCGTACACCAGTGCATCGGCCAGCATATCCAACGAATCGGCTACCAGTCCCATCGAACCGGAAAGCCAACCGGCAATCATCTCTCCCACAAAAAAGACCGCATTGATGATCAAAACCGCCCAAAGCATTTTGCGCTCGACAGAATGATCAGCAGTTTCATCGGGCAATTCATCTACCTCCGAAACCAGGTTGAGCCTGCCCCCCATATTCAGAGACTCAATCAGTGGAGTAATATCTTCTACTTTCCCTGAATGAAATACATCCAGTTTCCGTCCGTCCAAATCAAAATCCAATGCTTCGAGCCCCTCTACACCCTCCAGCTTCATGCGGATAATCCGCTCTTCAGAGGGGCAATCCATTCCGGGAATATGATAACAAATCTTCTTCATGACATCAAAAATAGAAACAAACAACTAAAGAAAACCAACATCCCCCCGTCTTGGTTTAAAAATACCAACAAATGGGGATCAACATGAACAGATTGCTCATGGTAAAAAAAGTCCATATATTTGAATTGTCAACCAATATTTAAATTTTCATGCATCTTCAATATATCCTTGATAACAAAGGTGAAACAGCCGGAGTTTTTATTCCCATCGAAGAATGGGAAAGACCAACCAAAGGATTCAAATAGCCCCATGTGGATCGACCTCGGATATCTCGGCCTCTTTCTGGCCAGCTTTTTAGCAGCAACCATTCTTCCTTTCAGTTCCGAATTTGTTCTTAGCGGCATTTTGGCTGCCGGAGGAGATCCGGTTTTGAGCCTGGCTACAGCAACACTGGGCAACTGGCTGGGGGGACTGACCTCTTTCTGGATAGGATGGGTAGGAAAATTTGAGTGGATTGAAAAATATCTGCACATTCCCCAATCAAAATTGGAAAAATGGCACCGCAAAGTAGAAGGAAAAGAGTGGTGGATCAGCTTTTTTTGCTGGCTTCCCGGAGTGGGAGACATCATAGCTGTCATTCTGGGTCTTCTCAAAAGCAATTTTTGGGTTTCAGCCATCGGAATGTTGGTGGGCAAGGCTCTACGCTATGTAGTTTGGGGATTGATGACACTTGAAGTGATTGAGCGGTTTTGAGAGGGATTGGCAAAGGGCAGGGAGCATGGAGCATAGGGCGGGGAGGTCGTTCCTGGCTCATAGCTGTCAGGAGAAACAGCGGGGGATATGAAATTGGGACAATGCATTGCATGCTGGAACAGCCCCAGCGGGGCGATAGTATGGTAGCAATGGTATTACAAAATGTGATAAAAACCCCGGCAGGGGTGACACCCTAATTAAAAAGATAATGGAAGAATTATTCTCAAAAGAAGTTATTAAGCAATGAAGAAACTGAAAGAAACCCGTCAAAGCTTAGGTTTTATCTTCCACCAAGAGCAATTGAAGTTTCAATTTATGAACCGTTAATCTGTAAACAAAATCTAGGACGGATCAGTGGTTATAAACGCGTCAGCGCAGGCCATTTGAGCACTGCGAACAGTTGCGTTTGCGGACAGAACCTCGAGGACATAAGCGCTAAGAGCTAAGAGCCAAGAGCCAAGAGCTAAGAGCTAACAGCTAACAGCTACTCCCCTCTCGGAGCACCAAAAACCTGTACCCAATACTGCCCGTTGTTCGACAACGCAGCCCCCATTTCCGTAAAACCATCACTCATAATGTTGCTACAATGGCCGGGACTATCCAGCCATCCTTTAACGGCTTCGGAAACCGAACGTGGTCCCATAGCTACATTCTCCCCAACAGCGCGCCAGAGATACTCCTCACGCTCGACTCTCACCACCACAGTGGATTTATCAGAACCGGTATGATCAAAAAAGTCATTATCGCCCATATCATCGGCATGCTTTTGGGCTGCTTGTGCCAGCTTTCTATTCCATTGAAGCGGAGCAACTGCATCATGTTTCTTACCTCCGCAACGACGCTTGGTCATCCGGGCATTGTTGACCAATTCCAGCATTTGTTGCTTGTCAAACTCCACATCGGAATAATCCGGGGTTTGTGCCGTCCCGAATAATCCAAATGAAAAGAAAAGGAGAGAAATAAATATCTTTTGCATAAAAAAGCAGCTAAATTATAGTTACACAACCAATAGTGTCCTAAACATTTTCAAAAGGGATTTCATCCCTTAAACCCTGATCCCGATTATGATTTTGTAAGGTTTTGATTTTCCAAAACCAACAAAAATTTATTTCGGGACAAAAAAGATCAAGACTTTGCCAGCTTTCGCTCTAAAAACTACGGTTCTTCCATCGAAATCGTCTAAACTCATCTCACTTGCTGCGCGCGTGAGATTCAAACAAAGACGATTTTTCGATAAAACAATCTTGTTTTTAGGCTTACCTGCCAAGGTCGGCACCCAACAAGCCTGACAGCTCTGTTAAAATAATTATATTGGAAAGGTTTGTTACACAACTAACAAAAAACAAGCCGCTTTTGTTAGCCCCCAAAACTCTTACTATTCAACAACTTTCGGTTGTGGATCATTAGCCTTAAACGAACCAATAAACATAATAATAACAAATCCCAAACCAAGCCATCCCATGGAAGTATAGGTTTTAAATATCGTTTTGGAAAGGCTGAAGAAAAACGGAGCCAAAGCACTGGCAAACACCAGCATGGACATTGCCTTCCCGGAAATTGCGCCCAAATGTTTTCGTCCAAAAAGTTTGGGCCAGGTAACAGAGTTCAGTACAGCAAACAAGCCGCCGCTGACTCCTGACCCAACAATTATCAACCACAAGCCCCAGCCGCCAGACAAACCAATGAGTCCGACTACCCAAACCAAGGCTCCCCCAATCATTACAAAAAGAAGTTTCTTAAGCGGCATCGAATCACTAAGGAAATTGAAAAGCAGGGAAACACTCACATTAATGACCGATATGGGGAGAAAAACAGCCACTGCCTCCTCCCGGTCGAGCCCGGTGGAGGTGAAAATATCAACCATGTGAAATGACAAACCGGTAATAAAAAAGGAGTTGAAGGACATCATCATGGCATACATCCAAAATGCCCGGGTGACAAAGGCTTCTTTGGGCAGAAATTGTTTCAGCCTGGGCATCGGCTTGTGCTTTGGGTTGCTGCTACCCCGTATCCCATCAGGAACCAACCCCATATCTTCAGGATTGTCGCGATAAAAAATCCACATCAGAACACCAATAATCAGGATTCCGATGGCCAAAATACGCCAGGCTCCATTCCAGTCCCAATCCTTAATAATGGCATCGAACAACAGTGGTGAACTGGAAAAACCCAAAGAAATGCTGATACTCACAAAAGCATTGACCCGTCCGCGGTAACGATCGAACCACTTCATTATCATATTACGCGATGCCATGGTCAGTACTCCCTGACCACTAAAGCGCAACAGGAAAAAGAACACCATCATAATAGAAAAGGGCACTCCCCAATGCTCAATGCCTGTAATCGATTTTACACTTTCGCTTAGGACATCAGAGATAGAACTTAAAAACAAAGTACCTGCCAGCATAACCGCTGATAAAACAGCCACAATTCTTGCTCCGGCGCGGTCGAACCAACGTCCGGCCCATCCAAGCAACAACGAACTCCCAAAAGTTCCCACCATATAGGCCGCACTAAACTGGTCACGCGTCAGCCCCAGTGCATCTTTTACCGGGTCGGTAAAAGTGGATACCCCGATAGTCTGACCCGGAACACTTGCCCAGATGCCAATGGTGCCAACAACCATCACCACATAACCATAAAAAAATGGCCATTGAATGTGTTTTGTTTTGCTTTTCATAATCCGACAAAGTTACCAAAAAGCTATAAGATGAATTGTCAGAGGTGGTCAAAAGCTTATAAAAAACCTAAATGAAATCCCTTACATTCTACCCCTCCTTTAAACCGGTTAGACCATTTTATTTCATCTTTATATCAACACATCCAGATATGGCACTGTTTTTGTAATTAATTTTTTATTAAATTACTCATAATTATTTGAACATCCGGATTGGAAAAGTGATTCAGAAAACTGACAAATAAGTGAATTTTGAATGACAGTCCACTAATAATTATAAAATCATGATTGCATTTCGTCTCAGGCCTGCATCAATTAAAAGATTAACACCTGGATTATTAATGCATTAAAACACTGATACAAAACAAAATGAACTCATTTAGGTCCTTCAAAAATAATAGTTCATGCAAATTGACTCAAAACTAACAATCATTGTTCCGGTTTACAATGAGGAAGAGAGCCTGCCCAGACTAAGAGCAGAGGCTAAAAAGTTTAAAACCGAGAGCCTCATTAAAACAAGTATTCTTTTTGTCGATGATGGCTCCACCGATCAAAGTCTTTCCATCATCCGTCGCTATTGCTCCGAAGACCCGGATTATTTCAGCTTTATCGCACTGGAAAGGAACAAAGGACTCAGTACGGCCATTAAAGCCGGGATTGATCATGTAAAAACCCCCTATCTTGGTTATATCGATGCAGATCTACAAACCAGTTTCATGGATTTCATCAGGTTTTATGACTTCATTGGGGAATTTACCATCATTAACGGCATTCGCAAAAACAGAGCAGACACACTGATAAAGAGATGGTCTTCAAAAATAGCCAACAGCTTTCGACAGTGGATGATTCATGACAATGTAAAAGACACCTGCTGTCCGCTAAAACTGATGGAAACACAAATGGCCCGGGAGTTGCCATTCTTTAACGGCATGCATCGTTTTATTCCTGCCCTGGTACAACTGCATGGCGGCAATGTTAAGCAAATTCAGGTTCAACACTTTAAGCGAATGGAAGGTACTTCGAAATACAATCTTAGGAACCGCCTTATTGGTCCTTTTCTTGACACCCTCGCATTTGTGTGGATGCGCAAAAGAAACATCAGCTATTCAATCAAAGAAAGCACCACAAAGCAATGATCAACAATTATTTTATATTTGGACTGGGCTTTGTGGCTCAAGGTCTGTTCTCAGCCAGACTATTGGTTCAGTGGCTATTATCCGAAAAAGCAAAAAAAGTTGTCTCCCCGGAAATTTTCTGGCAATTAAGCCTTTTTGCCTCCTTATTGATGATGGGATATGGTCTGCTTCGCAAGGATCTGGTTATTCTGGGAGGGCAATTAGTGTCTTACTTCATTTATATCCGAAACCTGAAACTTAAAGGCAGCTGGGAACCTCTTCCCCGTCCCATACGGGTTGTCGCATTTATTGCCCCGGCTTTCACCCTGGGGTTACTCATTTTTAATCATCACGGCTACAACTTTTTCGATCTTACACACAACCCTGACATAAACATTAAACTTTTTATTCTTGGTACCGCCGGACAGATTATTTTCACCTTCCGTTTTATTTTTCAATGGCTTTATTCCGAGAAAAAGAAGATTTCCGTACTTCCCCCGTTATTCTGGTTAATCAGCATAACAGGTGCAGCCGTCATCATTGCATATGCCATCATTCGAAAAGACCCGGTAATAATTGTCGGTCAAGCATTTGGCATGCTTCTCTACAGCCGAAATCTGATTATTCACTACTTCGTGCAAGAGAAAAGCGTTGGGCTCAAACAGAATAAAACACAGTGAAAGTTAGGCAGTAGGCAGTAGTCGAATTTTAATTACCGACATACCTAAGGAACTAACAAAATTACCTAAACAGCACATCTTGAAGTCTTTATGATTCTTGTTATATGAAAGTACCCTACAGGCAGAAGTTGGAGAGGCAGAAGGCAGAAGAAAAGTATTCAACTTTACAGTCATTCCTTAGCTTTTTGAGGAAATTTTGACTGATAAAAAAGATCTAAATTAAGGATTAATTAACTATAACAGAGTGTTTTGACAATTGAGTTAGATAAAATATTTACGTAAAACCTATAATTCTGATAACCTGTTAGATAACACAATCCCCCGCAACGTCAACAAACACCTGAATATCAGTATGTTTCAGGACATTAACGGGCTATTGACAAAAGAATATGTTAAAAAAATTTTTGCGAGGGCGAAGCTGTTTCATTTTTTCTAAAATTTTAATTAACTTCCTATCAGGTAATTACAAAATTTTAAACGAATGAAACGAGCATGGCAACGATTGCCACAAGAGGATATGTATAAGTTCTTAAATGCGAGTTCCATCAGACCTTAATTAATAAATTTTATACGAATGAAAAAGATTTTCACCGCAAGATTAGAGCAAGGAAAATATTTATGGTTCATTATCCTTATATCTGCTATAGCACTTTTAGTCAATCTGAACGGATGGGGGGTAACCGAAACCAGTGAAGCCCGCTATGCAGAAATTGCTTATGAAATGTATCAAAGCGGTGATTATCTTCATCCCCGTCTGTTAGAGATTCAGCATTACCATAAACCTCCTGTTACTTATTGGATAACTGCACTTTCTTATCATATTTTCGGGCCGAATGCTTTTGGAGCACGCTTCTTTCTGCAAATAATGATACTAATACAGATATGGTTAGTTTTTCGTTTGTCGGTATTGTTTACAAAGGACAAAACAATCGCTATCACGGCCGCACTCATTTACATCAGTTTCCCGGCAGTACTTATTTCTGCACGGGCCCTTACCACAGATGCATTTCTCAACACTTTTGTATTGCTTTCGGTTTTCTTCTGGGCCAAGCGACGTATCACCCAACAACCCCATTGGCTTTATCTTACATATTTGTCTCTTGGACTCGGCTTCATGACCAAAGGGCCGGTTGTCTTTATTATTCCGGCTGTTACCCTACCATTGATCAATCATCTTTTCCCGTTAAAACAAAAAAAGCAGTTTTTTCATCATATTTCCGGATTGATGGTATTTTTATTTAGCGGGATTTCCTGGTATCTTTTTTTGGTTTGGCAAAATCCGGAATTTATTGACTATTTCGTCATAGACCACACCATCAATCGATTTGCCACTAATCAATTCAATCGGGGCGAACCTTTCTGGTTTTATCTCGCTTTTGTACCAGCCATGTCCTTCCCATGGTTTATACTATCGATATACCATTCAGCCAAAAATTTTAAAAGCCCATTCAGCTACAGCAAATTACTATGGCTGTGGATCGCCATTCCTTTGTTTTTTTTCTCGCTTTCCACTTCTAAATTAATTCTGTATGTACTTCCCGTTTTTCCTGCAATTGCCATCATTGCAGCCAACACCTGGGGGGTTATATCTGAGAAAAACAGAAAACGATGGAGTAAGGCTCTTGCCTTCTACCACATTCTAATTATTGTCACATTGTTATCGGCAGGATATATAACTTCTGAAGACATCAGCTTTTCTGTCGGCATGTACGTGATAATTGGCCTGATGGGTTTATTAATATCTTTTCAGACCATAAAAATCAACAGGACCCAATTTACGGTTCCTGTCGCAAGCGCATTTACGCTGTTACTTGTTGTTTTCAGCACCTATTTCATGCAAGCCAATCCACGCATAGCCAATGACCAGAGAAATGTAGCCATCGAAGCAAAAACAAAACTAACTGAAGACGGGCATATCATGGTTTATGACAGACGATTGCCATCAGTGGCCTTCCATGCCCATCAGCCCGTAATATCAATATTTAATGGGGACAGAGGACTGAATCGGGAAACAAGATTTGAAAAAACGGACAAATGGAAACATTCCCTGATAGATTTTGGTGATGAACGATTAGAAAATCCTGCTTTCTTTAAAGGCAGTGTTCTAATTGCCAGGCTAAGTGATGCCCGCAAAACGGACTTCCAAAAACTGAAAAATTTCTTCACGGAAAAAGAAACTCTGGACGGATGGGTAATTCTTTACAATTCCAAAGCACAATAGATCGTCAGACTTATAGACATAAGTTTCAAGGCAAACCATATAGCACTTATGACCAGAACATTGAAGCGAACACATGTCCAACTGAAAGAAGATAATTTACTATCTCTTATAAGAGTTTACCGGAATATTGAAAGAAGATGTTTTATAACTTTGGAATAAGGGATTTCTTATATTTAATTGTCATTACGCTGACATTCCTTGTCTGATTAATCCATAAATTAATCCAGCTAAATAAGATGATACACTCACTCTCAGAAAAAGAACCGATGCAAACAGAACTCAGGTATATTTTCAACATCTTCTGTATTTCTTTAGCAATATTGATAATAACAGGCTGCCAGCAACAGCAAAAAAGCGATCTTGACATCATTAAAGCATTCAAGCCTGAAGACAAGTACTTCAAGTCTTCTTTAATGAGTCTCCACTTCATCATCGAAACTTCCCCCATAGACAGAGTGGACTCTTCCTTTCAACAGATTATTGATGCATACCAGCTCCCCATTTCTGCCAAAGGAGTTCCGGATGGCACCTACAGCGCAGCGACTCCTGCTGATGCCTTTGACTACCAACATGTCGTTACCATTTCTGTAAAAAACGAAAGAATCACTTCAGTTGACTACAATGAAATAAAACAATCCGGCAAAGGCAAGCAGGAAGATCCCGCTTACTGCAAAGAGATGCAACCCGCCGGAACCACTCCGGCCATTGCTTACCCGATAATGGAACAGCAACTGCTGGAAAAGCAGAATATAATGGATGTGGATGCAGTGTCGGGAGCTACCTATTCGCTTTACCGAATGCGGTATGCATTAACCATGGCATTAATGAAGGCAAGAATTGAGAACAACAAGAAGTAGGCCAGCACTGGCGGGGCACCAGTTTGGCAGCAGTTAGGTTGCCCTATCAGCTAAGAGCTATGAGCCAACAGCTATCACCTCACCTCATGCAATCTCTGCTCACTGCACTTTCCTCTCTGCTCCATGCACAATGCTCTTTCCTAAAAAAGTCCTGAGATTACGCCATCATCATCAATGTCAATATTCTCAGCAGCAGGAGTTCCCGGCAGTCCCGGCATACGCATAATGTTACCGGTAATGGGAACGATAAAACCGGCCCCTGCGGCAATCTCAATTTCACGAACGGTAACCACAAAATTCTCGGGTCTTCCGAGCAGTTTGGGATTATCGGAGAGCGACTTCTGGGTCTTGGCAATACATACCGCTTTGTTGCCCAGCCCCAGTTCTTCAACCACCTTGAGATCTTTTTTGGCCTGAGCTGTATAATCAATGGCTTTGGCTCCGTAAATTTCTTTGGCAATGGTTTCTATTTTCTTCTCTACTGACCAGTTCCAGTCGTAGAGCGGTGTCATTTCAGAAGTGCAGCTTTCAGCTGCCTCTGCCACCAGGTGAGCCAATTCCTCGGCACCCTCACCTCCTTTGGCCCACACATCGGCCACAGCCACCTTCACGCCAAGCTCTTTGCATTTTTCTTTTACTACAGCGATCTCCTCGTCGGTATCGGAGACAAAACGATTGATCGCCACCACCGGACACACATTGAATTTTCGCATATTTTCCACATGCTTCTCCAGGTTTTCTATTCCCTGCTTCACCGCCTCCACATTGGGATTGTTCAGATCGGGCACAGGAACTTCTCCATGATATTTCAACGCCCTCACGGTTGCCACCAATACCGCGGCCTGAGGCTTCAGGTCTGCCGACACACACTTGATGTCCAGAAATTTCTCTGCACCAAGATCAAAACCAAATCCGGCTTCGGTAACCACATAATCGGACAGGGAAAGGCCCATTTTGGTTGCCAGCACAGAATTGGTTCCCTGAGCAATATTGGCAAAGGGACCTCCATGGATAATGGCCGGATTGCTCTCCAGTGTCTGAACCAGATTAGGTTTAATGGCCTCCTTCAAAAGAGCGGCCATAGCACCCTGCGCATTCAGATCACGGGCAAAAACCGGTTTCTTATCAAAGGTATATCCCACAAAAATATTTCCGATTCGCTCTTTCAGGTCGTGAAAATCCTCGGCCAGGCAAAGAATGGCCATTATTTCAGAAGCAGCGGTAATGTTAAATCCTGTTTCACGAGGTATTCCGGAGGTGGTTCCGCCCAGCCCGACAATAATATTCCGCAGGGAGCGGTCGTTCATATCCATCACACGCTTCCAGTGAACGGTACGTGGATCAATATTCAATGAGCGACCATTGTTCTGGATATTGTTATCGATCAAAGCAGCCAACAGGTTATTGGCTTTTTCGATGGCTGCAAAATCCCCTGTAAAGTGTAGATTGATGTCCTCCATGGGAATGACCTGGGAGTAGCCTCCGCCGGTGGCGCCGCCTTTAATCCCAAAGACAGGCCCCAAACTGGGTTCCCGAAGCACGACGGTGGTTTGTTTGCCAATTCGGTTAAGTCCTTCGCTAAGTCCGATGGAGATGGTGGTTTTACCCTCCCCGGCAGGTGTGGGAGATATGGCCGAAACCAATACGAGTTTACCCTCCCGGGCTTTTTCAGAATCAATCAAATCAAGCGGCAGCTTCGCCTTGTATTTACCGTAGAGTTCCAGTTTATCAAACGGAATCTGTAAATTTTCTGCAATTTCCGCAATGGGTTTGATGCCCGCTTTCCGGGCGATTTCTATATCACTTGCCATATCCGTAAAAGTTTAAATTGAAAGGGATATGAAGATATATAGAATAATTGAAGTGTCAAAATCGATCAATCAGCCAAAGGGATTGTAAATTCAAAAACACTTCCTTTCCCTACCCGGCTCTGCACAGTTATCTTACCGCCCTGTTTTTCCACAAACTCTTTGCAAAGCAAGAGCCCAAGACCGCTACCCTGCTCGTTTTCGGTTCCTGCATGCGAAGTATGCCCGGCAACGTCCCAAAGTTTCAGAAGATTCTTCTCATCAATTCCAACTCCGGTATCGGCAACCGTAACAACTGCCTCATTATGCTTGCGGACAACCGAAAGCATAACATTTCCCCTCTGTTCAGTAAACTTAATAGCGTTGGAGAGCAGATTTCTGATTACCGTAGTCAGCATAAACCGATCGGCTTTCACCAATACTGTTTCTAAGGTGTTACAGGATATTTCAATATTCTTCCGGTCTGCCTGATCCTTCATTAACTCCATTACATTCAAACACACCTCCCGGGAATCCACTTCTTCAGTCCGGGCATTAAGTTTGCCTGACTGAGAATTGGCCCACATCAGCAGATCCTCCAACAGGCTATATGTTTGCTCCCCGGCTCTCAGAATTTGTTTTAATTGATTTTCCACCTCACTTCTCTCAAAAGAATCCAGATCACTCAGCAGCAATTCGGAAAACCCGATAATCGTGTTGAAAGGATTCCTCAAATCATGAGCAATAATGGAAAGAAACTTATCTTTAGTAGCATTGGTCTGTTTAAGTTCATTTCTTTGACGGATAAGTTCCCTGGCCTGCATCTCAATTTGCTCCTGCCGCTCTGTTAGCTTAACATTGATCTCCAGCAACTGTTGCTTTTGATCTTCCAGCACTTCATTTTTTTGCCTGATTTCCTCAGTTCGTTTTTCCACCAGCCGGTTCAGCTTTTTTATCCGCTGCAGCCTTGACCGGTAAAACAGGGCAAAAATCAACAACACAAAAAGAACCACCAGACTCCGAAACCAGAAAGTTTGCCAAAAGGGAGGAAGAATAACAATTTCAAGTTTACGCTGTTCTTTGCCCCAGGCTCCGTCTATCTTGCATTTAATCTTGAAAACATACCTGCCGGGATTCAAATTGGTATAAGTTGCTTTCCGGTTCTTACCCACAAAATACCACTCCTTATCGAAATTCTCCAGTTTATAGGCATATTCAATATCCGTAGTGAAATTGTAGTTCAGGGCTGCATACCTCATCGAGAACATGGAATAGCGCCAGGGAATTTCTATATAACTTGTTTCAGTAATGGATTTTTTCAACAGCGAGTCCATCTCACCTATCTTCACGGACTTGTTAAAGATCTCAAAATCGACGATTTCAATAGATGGGGCTTTGATAGCAATATCAACACTATCGGGATGAAACCTGTTAAACCCGTTAATCCCTCCAAAGTACAGATAGCCATCTTTATCCTCGAAAGATGCACCCCGGCTAAACTCTATATCCTGCAATCCATGCGCAGTAGTAAAGCGCCTGAAGTATCCCGACTCAGGGTTAAAGACCATTAATCCGTTGTTGGAACTAATCCACAGATTATTGTGAATATCCTCTTCTATGCCCAACACCCGCAGCTCAGAAAGACTGTCATCCATAGCATAATAGTGAAACTGCAAGGCTTCAGGATTAAGCTTGTGCAATCCTTTATTGGTCCCAAACCACAAACCACCCTTTTCATCCTTTAAGGAAGATAAGATATTGCCGTTTCTGAGCCCCCTGCGGTTGTCCTCAATGCCCAGAAACTGCCTGAAAGTATGATTACGTCGCATCATATTGATTCCTCCACCATCTGTGCCAAGCCAAAGCAGACCGTTATCCCCTTCCAGAATATTTACCACATGATTATTGCTAATGCTCAACAGGTTGCCCGGCTCATTGGTGTAATTTGTAAAGGTCCCCGTTTCATAATCAAACAAATTGAGGCCACCACCAAAGGTTCCCACCCAGAGATTTCCCTTTGAATCCTGATAGGCCATGGAGACATTGTTGGAGTTTATAGCCCCTTCATTGTCAGGATTTCGCTGGTATCGTGTAAACTTGCCTGTATCAAAATCATATCGGTTCAGCCCTCCTCCCCAGGTACCAATCCACATATTTTTTGCGGAATCAGTAGAAACACCCATCACATAATCAGCTCCCAGGGTTGTATCATTCCCTCTCTGAAACTGATGATGCCTGAAGCGGGACTGATTCGACTCCAGAATATTTACGCCTCCTCCATCGGTCCCAATCCAGAGATTGCCTGAATGATCCTGCGCAAAACTGGTAATACTGTTGTGATTCAACTGTTCCCGTCCACTCTTTTTACGAAAATGCTCAAAGGTGTTATAGCTTTTGAAATAGGCATTCACCCCCCCGGTATAAGTACCAATCCAGATATTTCCCTCAGCATCTTTATACAGTGAATAAATAGAATTATTATTGAGGCTTTCTTTGTCGAAATCATCGTTTACAAGATTCGTAAACTTTCCGGTGGACGGATTTAAAATGCTGAGCCCTCCGTTCTCTGTTCCAAACCAGAGGTTTCCTTCGTCATCCTCCACAATAGCTCTAACCACATTACTGCTCAATGAATTTGGATTGAAAGGATCGTGCGAATAGTTCTCAAAACGGTTTTCCTCCGGATAATAGCAGCTAACACCAACTCCCCTTAGAGAAATCCAGATTCTACCTTTTGAATCTTCGTAGATATCATAGAAGCTATCACCGGTAACAACTCCCTCCTTATCTTCCCTGACAATGAGATGGTGGAAAACCCCTGTTTCCGGATCATAGCGGTCAATTCCTGTCTCAGACCAGAAACCGACCCATAGGTTTCCGCTGGAGTCTTTAAGCAAGGTTCGGATACTGTTAGCTCCCAACGACCGGTCGTTTTCCGGATCATGAACAAGATGCGTCATGCGGGTACGCGCCTTGTTGATGACATACATACCATTGCCAAAAGTCCCAATCCATAAATTTTCCTGATCATCCTCTGTAATGGCAGAAACATTTGAATTGGGTAGTTCCACATTTGTTTCAGGAGTTCTGTTGAAATTTTCAAAACTGTCGGTTTCAGGATTATACCGATCCAGACCTCCTCCCTCATGTCCTATCCAGATATACCCTCTTTTGTCTTCGTACAGCGCACTTATCTGACTGCTTATTAATGTGTTTTCTTCGCCCGGAATGTATTCATAAAGCCGGTAGTCGTAACCATCGAAACGATTCAGTCCGGCTCTTGTACCAAACCACATAAAGCCTTTTGAATCCTGCAGGATGACCACCACATTATTCTGAACCAGTCCATCTTTAGAGGTGAAATGTCTGAATTTCATATTCGGACTTTGAGCTCCTGAGTGCAGCAGACAGAAGGATAGAAGTATCAAAAACAAACTCCTGAGCATAAGTTTTCTCATTTTCTTCATCCCGTTGAGACAACGGGCTTAATGCAAGTACCCAATAAAACAAAAATGCATAACTCCATTCATCTCTGTTAAAAAACAATCTGTTTTGTAAAAAAAACAAAACAAGCCATTTCCCAATACGAAACAATTCCAATAAAGTTGCTTTTTGTACTGCAGAAAGGAGCATTACAGGGGAAATTACAAAAATCAGGGTATGATTTTCTCACAAACAAGCTCCATCAAAGCTTAACGAATATATCCTATGGTGATAAAGCTCCGCTTTTACAAAACAAAAGACAAGCCCATCCTGTTTTCTATATTAATGCCTTAATAAAAAATACTATGAACAATACCCAACATACCAACCACCTCATCCACTCCACATCCCCCTATTTGCTGCAGCATGCGCACAATCCGGTGGACTGGCACCCATGGAACGATGAAACTCTAACAAAAGCCAGAGAGCAGGACAAACTTATGCTGGTAAGCATTGGTTACTCTGCATGCCACTGGTGCCATGTCATGGCGCATGAGTGTTTTGAAGATGAAGAGACAGCCCGAATAATGAACGAACACTTCATCTGCATTAAGGTGGACAGGGAAGAACGCCCTGATGTGGATCACTTTTTCATTACAGCAGTTCAATTAATGGGTGCTCAGGGGGGATGGCCCCTCAATGTGGTGACATTGCCCGACGGACAACCATTCTGGGGTGGAACCTATTTCCCCAAAGACCAATGGAAAGAGATATTATTCAAGATCAATAACTTATTTCAGTCCGACCGCGAAAAACTAACGCATCATGCTCATCGGTTGACCACAGGAATTCAACAGTCATCCCTGATCTCACCTGAACAGACGGAAGCTCCCGACCTTTCGGAAGTCATCAATGAAGCAATTGAACGCTGGTCGGCACAGTGGGACCTGAAACTTGGCGGCTCACAAGGCAAACCCAAATTCCCCATGCCTGTAAATCTGGAGTTTCTGCTTCATCTCCATTTTCATCATCCTCAAAAGATCTTTTCGGATTTTCTCAACACCACACTTCAGCAAATGGCCCGGGGCGGCATTTATGATCAGGCAGGCGGAGGTTTTGCCCGGTACTCGGTAGATGAGTTCTGGAAAGTCCCACATTTCGAGAAGATGCTTTACGACAACGCTCAGCTCATCGAACTTTACAGTCATGCTTACGCTCATTTTGGAATGGAGGAATATCGGGACGTGGTAAAAGAAACCATCGCTTTTGCGGAAAATGAGCTGATGCATCCTTCCGGAGCTTTTTATTCAGCTCTTGATGCCGACAGTGAAGGAGAAGAAGGAAAATTTTATGTTTGGACAGAAGAAGAGCTCGTAGATATCATTGGCAGGGATTTCCCTCTGTTTGCTGATTACTTCAACGTAAATGCAACCGGCTTGTGGGAAAACGGAAATTACATTCTGCTGCGAACCGCCTCTGATGAAGAATTTGCTCAAAAGCACAAGATGACCCTTGAAGAGGTGAAAAAAAAGGTATCTGCGTGGAAAAAAGACCTGGTCAATCACCGCAAAAACCGGATACGACCGGGGCTTGATGACAAGACCATCACCTCATGGAATGCCCTGATGACCAAAGGTCTGGCGGAAGCCTACAAGGCGTTCGGCGACAGTCATTTTCGACAACTGGCGCTCAAAAACGGCGAATTCATCAGTCGCTCTCTGATTTCAGAAAACGGCAACCTATTCCGCACCTGGAAAGACGGCCGGGCATCAGTCACGGGATTTATGGAAGATTATGCCTCAGTAATCTCCGCTTTTATCGGATTGTATGAGATAACCGGTGATGAAAAATGGATTGACCAATCAATCAGACTGGCTGATTATGCCGAAAAAGCCTTTTATGATGAAGTAACCGGTCAATTTCATTATATGGAAAAAAACCAGACGGAATTACCTGCCAATCATTTTGACACACAAGACAATGTGATACCATCAGCAAACGCGATGATGGGGCATGCTCTTTTCAAACTGGCGGCATTGACCCGCAATCAACATCATCGGGAAACCGCGGAAAACATGTTGAAGCAGATGCTGCTGCAATTCAAAGATTATCCATGGGGTTTTGCGCATTGGGGCAGTCTGATGCTGATGGTTCACAAATCCTCGTTTGAAGTGGTAGTAGCAGGTTCCGAGGCCGGGCAGGCACTGCAACAACTACAAAAGCAATACCGCCCGAACGTCATATGGGCTCCTCTAAAACCGGAAAGTCCGGGAAAGTTGAGCATTACAGAAAACCGCAAATCAAATGACGAAATCACCATTTACGTTTGCGCTCAGGGAGCTTGTCAGTTGCCGGTACACTCTGTGGAGGAGGCGCAACACCTCCTTGACTGAAAGAACCTGATTATTAATTGTCAGGTTTGTTTTTGCAGGTGTTCACACCAAACAAGGTATATGCCCCGCAAAACCGGAATAAGGAAGTAACCAATAATACAATTGCCACAATTAAAAATATGGTTGCCAAAGTACCTGAAACAACCTCTGCCAGGTAAAGTCCTGCAAGAATGGCGGCAATTACAATTCTAATCAGCCGGTCAGTGTTTCCAACATTTGTTTTCATGGTTTTAGTATTTAGAACATTTACTGACAAATAAACAAACCAACCGGTTATTAGTTTTCACAACAAAAAACCCACCTGCTGTTAATCGCAAATGGGTTTTTCTATCTTATTGATAAAGACGTTAACCAGCGTCTGTCCATAAACTAAGTAAATTCTGTTTTCAGAGCTGTTTCTGGTCAGAAAGTGCCAATTGCCAGGCTTGCGAAGCCGCCAAAAACGGAGTTTACTAATCGTAAATGAGTATTTTGGCGGCAAGCGTAACGACGCAAGTGGTACTTTATGGACAGAAACTAACTATTCTTGGCCAGTCTCTTCCGCTCATGCTCCTGCAACAGAATTTTTCTCAAACGAATGCTCTTGGGCGTTACTTCCACATACTCATCTCCCTGAATGTATTCAAGTGCCTCTTCAAGACTGAAAATGATCGGGGGAACCAGCTTGGCTTTCTCATCAGAGCCTGAGGTCCGCATATTGGTCAGTTTTTTCTCTTTGGTGACATTTACAGTCATGTCTCCATCGCGACTGTTTTCTCCAATTACCTGGCCCAGGTAAACCTCTTCCATGGGATGAACAAAAAACTTACCCCTGTCCTGCAACTTATCCAGTGCATAAGCGATGGCTTTACCGGACTCCATGGCAATCAAAGATCCGTTCTGGCGCTTGGTGATTTCACCTTTCCAGGGCTGAAACTCCACAAAACGGTGCGCCATAATGGCTTCTCCTGCTGTGGCGGTCAACATATTGTTACGCAACCCTATAATTCCGCGCGACGGGATATTAAATTCCAGCACCACACGTTCACCTTTGCGCTCCATCGACAGCAACTCACCTTTGCGCTGGGTCACCATCTCAATGGCCCGTCCGCTATACTCATCCGGCAGGTCAATGGTGAGCTCTTCAACAGGCTCATGCTTCTCACCGCCAATTTCCTTAATAATTACACGAGGCTGCCCCACCTGCAACTCATATCCTTCGCGTCGCATGGTTTCAATCAACACCGACAAATGCAACACTCCGCGTCCGTAAACATTCCAGGCATCAGCAGAGTTGGTTTCTTCCACCCGAAGCGCAAGATTTCGCTCCAGCTCTTTATCCAGACGATCCTTAATGTGTCGGGAGGTAACAAATTTTCCGTCTTTTCCGAAAAATGGCGAGTTGTTAATGGTAAACAACATACTCATCGTAGGCTCATCGATGGCGATGGGATCCAATGGCTCCGGATTTTCCGGGTCACAAATGCTGTCTCCGATGTCAAATTGCTCAAGACCGATAATTGCGCCCAGTTCTCCATTGACCAAAACATCTGTCTTGGCACGCCCAAGCCCGTCAAAAATATTAAGTTCTTTAATCCGGGTCTTGCTTACCTTGCCATCGCGACTGACCACAGCCACTTCCTGACCGGTTTTCAAAGTTCCTCGATGCATACGCCCAATGGCAATCCGACCAACATAAGGGGAATATTCCAAAGATGTAATGAGCATTTGCGGTGTTCCTTTGCGTTCTTCCGGAACCGGGATGTATTCAATAATGGCATCCATCACGGCCGAAATATCTTCGGTCTGTTTCTTCCAGTCGGTGGACATCCATCCGTCGCGGGCAGAACCATAGACCGTCGGGAAATCCAACTGATCTTCGGTGGCATTGAGGCTAAACATCAGGTCAAAGACCATCTCCTGAACCTCTTCGGGCCGACAGTTAGGTTTGTCCACTTTGTTTATTACCACAATAGGCTTCAGTCCCAGTGCCAGAGCTTTCTGCAACACAAAACGAGTCTGAGGCATCGGCCCCTCAAAGGCATCCACCAACAACAAAACTCCATCGGCCATATTGAGCACTCGCTCCACCTCTCCTCCAAAGTCGGAGTGACCGGGGGTATCTATAATGTTAATTTTGTGATCGTTCCAAACCATTGAGGCATTTTTGGAAAGAATGGTAATGCCTCGTTCCTTTTCCAGATCATTGCTGTCCATGATAAGTTCTCCCGGACGCTGATGCTCGCTAAAAAGCTTTCCCGCTTTCAACATCTCATCCACCAGCGTGGTTTTGCCATGGTCAACGTGGGCAATGATCGCAACATTTCTGATTGACTGCATAATTTTTTCTTAAAAGAGCGTGCAAAAGTACTCTTTATTAATAACAATCAACGCTGTTACATGGTTTTAATCGTGTTAAATATGCTTAACGAATTTAAAGCTTCTCAAGGTTTAAAGTTCTGGTTTAATTAGTGTCCGTCTATAAACTAAGCAAAATTTGTTTTAGTCATGTATTTGTCATTAGAGATTGCTTCTGACATTGCCCTCGGAATGACACGTTCCTCCCTCTCCTTTCCGACACTATGCGGACGTCATTACGAGGGAACACCTCAATTAAATTTTGAGACATAATGGGAATATGACAAGCTGAAATGCTCAATATTAAAACTATAGGAAAGGTTATTCATTAAACAGGTGCGGCGGATTCTGATCCGCCGTACCTAATCTGTCATTGGTAGAGTTTACGCCGAAGCAATCTCAGCAAGTAACAAACTTCTGTGGCTAAAGAGTTCCTACCGAAAAATATTTACCCGACTATAAAAATGACAATTCAATAAAAAAAATTAGTACTTTGTATTGCATGGTACTAAATTTTATTCATATATTTGCATTACACTATTCAGGGTAATAGATAGTACCCTGAAAGCAAATTCAATATTTTGGTTAAACAAAAAGGAAATGAAGACCTTAAAAATCAGGCATCAAAGAGAAATAATACCGGTTGTTTTCATCGGCCTCATTCTCTTTGGCCTGCTTTCCGGGAAGCAGCAATGCGACCTTTTTCCCTGCGAAAGCTTTGCCACACCCAATGAAGAGCTCTTCAGACAAGATGTTAAACCATGTTCCGAACCCGATTCGGGCACCGATAAATCAAATATGAAGGCCACAGCTGCTTTTATGATTGGCTTACCGTTCTAAAAACCAAAAAGTATGAAGATAGAAAATGCGAAAGCCCAAATGCGAAAAGGAGTGCTGGAATATTGCATTCTTTCAGTTCTTTCGCGGGGCGATGCCTATGCGTCCGACATCATCCATGATATGAAGGAGGCGCGCATTATTGTAGTTGAGGGAACCCTTTATCCGCTGCTCACACGGCTGAAAAATGCAGGGCTACTCTCCTACAGATGGGAGGAATCTACCCAGGGACCTCCACGTAAGTATTACGAACTCACCGATCGTGGCAAGGAGTTTTTGCAAGACCTTGACAAGTCATGGCACGAATTGGTAGATTCAGTTCAGTTTATCCACTCCAAAAATCCGCAATCATGAAGAAAGTAATGACCATCAATATAGCAGGTCGCTCCTTCTACATCGACGAAGACGCCTATGCACGCCTGGAACAATACCTTAAAAGACTGGAGCGCTGGTCGGAAAACAAAGAGGAAGGTCGGGAGATTCTTAGCGATATAGAAGGCCGCATTCGGGAACTGCTGGAAGAAAAAATTAATCCGTCCACCGGTGTTATTACTCTGGATATTGTCGGTGAAATTATTGCAACAATGGGTGAACCTGAAGAGTTTGCCGAGGAAGACAGCAGCCACGCCAAAACCGGAACGTCCACAGACTACACCACCAGCCCGAAAGGTCCGGGTCGCCGGCGATTATACCGTGACATGGAAGACAAAGTTTTCGGCGGGGTTTGCTCAGGCATTGCAGCCTACTTCAACATCGACAGGGTGGTGGTAAGAGTTCTGTTTGCATTGCTGGCTTTCCTGAGTTTCGGCACCGCTCTGCCGGTGTACATCATATTGTGGATTGCCATCCCTCCTGCCCTTACCTCCTCTCAACGCCTTGAGATGAGGGGAGATGATGTAACCATTTCCAACATCGAAAAGAACATCCGAAATGAATACAACGATGTGAAAGAAAGATTTCAGAAATCATCCGCTTTCAAAAGGGGCGAAGATTATCTCAGCCGGTTTCAGAAACGCGACCGCAACATCTTCATCATCGCGGCAGTAATTGTCGGGGTCATTGTGCTTTCCAACCTCATCAGCATCCCTTTTCATCTGGGAATCGGGCCTGCATTTCACATGAATATGCCTTTTACCCAACTGAGCTTTCCCGGCCTCTTCCCCCTGATCCTGATTTTGCTGATCCTGGGTCTGGCATTTCGTTCTGCTATGAAAGGTTTTTTAGTCCTCATCGGGGTGGTAGTGGCGGCAGCTATTCTGTTTAAAATAATGGGATTTGTGTTTTGGCCACACGTAATGCACAGCTTTTTATAGCCGGAGAGTTTTGAGTTTTGGGCTTTGGATTCTGAGTTTTGAGTTAACTCCGGCTTCCTACTTGCCGATTCTCCAAATTTCGGATTAAAAGAAATTATAAAAACAACGTAAATTATGAAGAAAACCATACATATCAATCTGGCAGGTCACGCATTCAGCATTGATGAAGATGCCTTCGAAAAACTGGATGCTTACCTGAAGGCCGTGGAAAAAAAGCTCGGCAACAACGAAGAGGCGCAGGAAACACTGGAAGACATTAATCTTCGCATCGCAGAACTATTTCGTGGCGTTCATACAGATGCCACGTCTGCCATCACTTTAAATGATGTGGAAGAGATCATAAAAACACTGGGTGACCCGGGTGATTATGAAACCCCGGAAGACCCGGAAGAGGCAGGTCAGGAGCGCCCCTCCTTTGAACCTCCCTATAAAAAACAGCTTTTCAGGGACCCTGACAACCGGGTACTGGGGGGTGTTTGCAGCGGACTGGGCAATTACTTCGGAATTGATCCCATCATTTTCCGTCTGCTCTTTATTGCAGCAACCTTGCTCTACGGCACATCATTTCTGGCATATCTGGTATTGTGGATTGCCATTCCCAAAGCCGTTACAGTACAGCAACGCATCATGATGACCGGGGGAAACCGCAGCAGCGAATCGTGGCGCCGGCGACAAACTTACCGGCCGGCAACCACAAACTCCGGAAACGGTATTATACGGGCATTGGCAGTTGTTCTGGGTATTTTTCTGATTCTGGCATCGTTCATTTCCCTTACCGGACTCATTATTACCTTTACAATGACCGATGTATTGCTGGGTGTTTTCCCGGGCAATGAAATTTGGATTGGACAACTTGACTCCCTGTTTTTGATGCCGGATCAGCGATTTTCTGCCTTTCTGGGACTTTCTTTAACTGCCGGAATACCTCTGTTGGTATTGTTTTATCTGGGTATGTACCTGATTTTCCAATTTAAAAAAGGAGGTCCTGCATTCCTGATAACCGCCCTGGTTCTCTGGCTGGCAGGTATCGGCCTGGTCATTTATACTGCTCTTAATGTTGCCTCGGAATTCTCTCATCACGAGACACTGGAAGAAACATCTCAACTGGGCATCTCCCCTGCCGACACCCTTTACATCGATGTAAACAAGTCCTCTCTGCCCTTGGGCAAAGGCGACTTCCTGTTCAGCCACAAAGGGTTATCCGTCCGAAAGCAGAACAATCAGCTCAACCTCATCGGAACCCCTGACATTAATGTAACCAAAAACACCGATGCACTGAGCATTACCATCAGAAAAGAAGCACGGGGAAAAACACGTGAAATCGCAGAAAGAAACGCATCGGACATTGAGTTTTTCTATCTTCAGAATGACTCAGTTTTGATGCTCGACCGTTACTTCAACATCCAAAAACCATCTATCATTCGCAACCAAAAAGTAATTGTGGATATCAATCTCCCTGAAGGTAAAGAACTGAAAGTGTCAGATGACCTGAAATACATCGTGGATGTATCCAATGAAGAGAATAGTTTTTAAACTGCCTTATACATAAGACAGGTGAAATATAAACAGGCTGAAAGCCTGAGAGCAATAGCCCTGGGTTTTGAGGTATTCCTCATCCCCCCTCATTATTGGTCGCGACCAATAATGAGGGGGGGAGTAGTTACAATTTCCCTGGGGCGTTGCCCCAGGTTATTGCTTAAAGACCTTCGGCCTTAAAAAAACACAGCCTAAATCTTGTCAAAGTAGCATTATGCATTTACCTAATAGATAAAAGCCATGAAAGCAAAAACACTGTTAACGATTTTGATCATTTTGGCCTCCGGAATCACCATGACAGGTCAAAACAGTCCTTCAGAAAAACTCTATGCACAACTCGACGGTGCCGAGGGTATTACCATTCTCTCATTTTCGCAAAATGCCATAGAATTGGCCAATATTTTTGTGGATGAGGATGAAAACACGGAAGTCAACGGAGAACTGAAGAAAGTTAAAATGATGATTTGCAAAGGAACGGATGAAAAAATCCGCCGAGATGTGGTTCGTACCTTTGAAAAGCATCCCTATTCCGAAGTCGAAGACGAAGAAGGAGATCACGACAATGACGGTCGCATCTTTGTCATCAGAAACGGACGAAAAGTAAAGGAATGCCATTTGCTCAGCAACGAGGAAAAAAACCTGGTGGTTTTCTCGTTCTATGGGGATTTCAGAATTGAAGACATTGATGATCTGACAAATAAAGCCTCAGAGATGAAGTAATCAACCAATATTTTACTAACTTGGTTCTGGATAACGGGCAATGCCCTAACTGTTCAGGACCATGTTAAGTAAAGCAACTTTTCTCATTTCTACATTGTTTTGGATGATCGCCGGTCAACCTTCTTCCGGTCAGGTTAAAGATTTAACCGATGCCGACATCCGACATTTTATGCGCACACTTCCGCGAATGATTCCTCAGCTCAGGGAGACAGAAATAACCATCAACGAGGCTTATTACATCTGGCCCCGGGATGCTTCATTGGATGCCAGAGGTGCAATTCTGCTCGAAGATTATGGCTACGATGCTTTGCGTCTGGAAGCACTCGAAACTTTCTGCAAAACCTGGTTCTGCCTCCATTACGACTCGCTGCTCACGCAGCGGCAGCAGATACTAATGTCGAACGAAGAGCAGCTCACGGAGAACCCCTACATCTCCGACGACCAAAAACGCATCAACATCCGCATTCTCAACAAAGAACTGGGCCAAAACAAAGAAAAATTACAGGAAAGTGTGGGAGAATCAAACCTGCAGATAGTAAAAACATATTGCCCGGAAATCCGGGATATGTGGGAAAAAGTAAGTGAGGAAGAGTAACATAAATCGTTCTTTATGGACAGAGGCTACCTAGAGTCCGTCTATAAACTACGCAAAGTTTGTTTTTAGTCATGTGTCTGGTCAGAAAGTGCAGGTTGAAAGGCTTGCGAAGTCGGAAAATACGGAGTTTGCTAATTGTAAATGAGTGATTTTCGGACAAGCGTAACGCAGCAAATGGTGCTTTATGAACAACCACTACTTAAACTCCATTCCTATAAGTGAAATATCATCAAAAACAGCACCCGACTCAATATATCTGCTAACCAGCGCTTTTGCCTCCTCCATATTGGTCTCCATATCGTGCCCGTTGCTGATGATCTTTTCAATTTTGGTTAAGCCCGAATGCACTTCATTGTCGCGCTCCAGTTCTATCAAACCATCAGTAAAAGCCATCATTTTGGCATTTTTGGGAATGGTTATCCGTCCCACCTCTACCGATGGAATAACATCCAGCATACCCAACCCGATGCACCCTTTATCCAGAGACGAAAGATGGGATTTCTTGGAATCGAAAAGCAGCGGTGGCAAATGACCTGCGTTCACATAGGTAAATCGCCGGCTCCGAAGATTATACTTTCCTATAAACATGGTGATAAACTTCTCATTGTTGGCACTGCTGTTTACCCGCTCATTCAACTGATGCACCAGTTTTTTCAGGTTAATCCCAGATGTGAAAAGTGTGCGTATGACGGCCTGAAAATTGGACATCAACAAAGCAGCTGCAATTCCCTTTCCGGAAACATCGGCTACGCAAAACCCCACAGAAGATTTAGAAAGTGGAATAATATCGTAATAGTCACCGCCTACCCCCCAATGTGGGTGATAAAAAGAGTGAAGCGATAGTTTTTTATGCTTTGGCAATTCATCTTCCCCGGGAATAAGTTGAGTTTGAATACGTGATGCCACCTCCATCTCTTTCTTTAAAGCTTCCTGTTCAAGGATGGTCTCCTGCATTCGTTTGTTTTCTATAAAAACAATGATCAGGTTGGAGATAATCTGAATCAGTTTCAGGTGTTTAATGGTGGGACTGATGCCCTGGTGCTCCTCTTCCACATCACCAATCAACACATAACCAATGGCACGATAACGGTGAAAAAGCGGAATGACAGCATCAAAACCCTGCAAAGGCTCGGGAGGTGCCAGGGTAATGTTTTCGATGGATTTAAACTGCAGAAGGTCATGCTCCACATCAATCTTCTCCACTTCTGATGCAGAAACACCGGATATAAGCAGGTTTTTCCATTCGCCATCTGAATTGGTAAACACCAAAATCTTTCCCACCTCCAACTCTTCACGCAACAATATCTCGAACTCCCCCAGCAAGTCCTCAACCGTATGGTCCTGATTGATAGTCTGAGCAATGTCGAGTAATATATTGAGCCTGTCCTTATATAGGCGAAGTCTTTTCTTTTTTACCTGCGTAATCATGAATAAATATATATAACAACAAGCCTAAATGTACAAAATAAAATTTTTATATGCGAACATTTGTTCGTCGGATGTCAGGAGCCTTCAACAATCGAAAAAAAGAACCCGTCAGATTTCTTCCTGATAAAAGAAACCTGACGGGTTCAAAAATATTCGGTAAAAGCCTACTCCTTAACCCGTTCCACGTAAGACTGGTCGCGTGTATCTACTTTAATGTTGTCACCGGTATTTACAAACAGGGGTACCATAATAGTAGCTCCTGTATCCACTGTAGCAGGTTTCAGTGAATTGGTGGAAGAAGTATCTCCACGAACACCGGGCTCTGTATAAGTTACCTCATAATTGATAAACTGTGGAAGGTTCATCATCAAAGGCGTTTCGGTATCTGCATGGTAAACGATTTCCACTTCCAGCCCCTCTTTCAGCAAATGAGAACTGTCCACCAAATCTTCAGCAAGATTGATTTGCTCAAAAGTTTCACTGTTCATAAAGTGATATCCCAAATCGTCCTTATAAAGAAACTGATGAGGACGTCTTTCCACCCGGGCTTCGGTCACTTTAACACCCGATGAAAAAGTATTGTCGAGCACCTTTCCGGTGGATACATTTTTAAGCTTTGTACGTACAAATGCAGGCCCTTTTCCGGGCTTCACGTGCTGAAACTGAATAATGAAAAACAACTGTCCGTTGAATTCTATGCACATTCCGTTTCTAAAATCTGCGGTTGTTGCCATTTTATCTGTTCTTAAATGTGGTGTGTATTTTTTTGCCCTGCAAAAATAGTGTAAATCAATTAAAACGCCACATTATTTTAGAGTTTATGTGTTAGGGGTTCGGTCAACTCTCAACTCTGCCCCCTTCAATCCAGGTGAAAGCTGGAAAACGGATTTTCCAATCCCCGGAATTGTTCCAGATTACAGGTAAAGGCACCAACACGCAATTCAAACCGGATACGTACCGGAACCCGGTTTTGATCACGGGATATCCAAACCTCCATATCGTCTTCATTTTTAAAAGCACGCCCCACCTCCGTAACAGGAACAAACTTGTAACACTCCAATTTGCCCAAAGGGGTATCTATGGTTTCGAGGCCTTTGTAACGAATGCGTAGCGGAAACAGTTCATCCGAAAACCAGGTCATGATTTCAATCATCTCCCCTTTTCGTAAATCATCATTGAATTTATGCTTGCGGGCAAAATAAAATGCCGACAGAATGTCCTGAATGTTTTCGGGCACCCAGTGCTTTCCGGATTTCTGACTCAGCACCAGGGCGGAATCGGCATGATGATGCTCATATTCCACTTCATTGTAATAACGATAGCTTCCTTCGCGGATGCTGCGAACCGATTTCACGGGAAGATCTGTCTGAGGATGGATAAAACTCTCGTAGCGATCGCGCACTTTATAGATGGCATCGGCCAGCCCCACTGTTTTTCCGCTGGCAATTACATGATGTACACGCTCACCTTTGAAAACTGTATCTTTAACTGTAAGATTGGCTTCACCTCCCTTGATGAAACCATATTTCAGAGAATACATTAATTCTTCTCCCCCCTGATAAACAGCCGGATTGCCTGAAAAGCCACGCCCATTCGCCGGTGGATATTTGTTTATGGCACTTACACCACTCAAAGTCAGCCAGATCAGTGCAGATATAAATATAAAATTTTTCATAACAATTACGGTTTTGGCCCATAAAGCAGCCACTTACATGCCTTTTTATGGATTTGTTTCCCTAATTGTTACAATTTTGGGGCCGTTTTATTCGTAACGAAGTGCTTCAATTGGGTCAAGCCCTGCAGCCTTGCGGGCAGGATACCATCCAAAAAAAATTCCGACCACCGCACAAACAACAAAAGATATGACAATGGATTGGTTGGTTACAACCACAGGCCAATCAAGCATATTTCCCATGCCATAAGCAAGCGCCAGCCCCAGCAATACTCCAAACAATCCGCCTCCTACGCTTACGATCACAGCCTCCATCAGGAACTGGGACAATATGTCGCGTCCCCTCCCACCAACGGCCAGCCGTAAACCAATTTCACGGGTTCGCTCTGTTACCGAAACAAACATAATATTCATAATGCCAATGCCTCCCACCAAAAGTGAAATCCCGGCAATGGCTCCCAGCAGAAGGGTTAGCATTTCACTGGTGGAACTAAATGTATTGATAAGTTCCTGCTGCGACCGGACATTGAAATCATCCTCCTCATCATCAGCCAGACTATGGGATGCTCTGAGGGCCATTGTAATTTCCTTTTCTGCCTGTTCGGATACCCCCTCACTCTCTGCACTTGCATAGATAGATTGAATGTGGGTAATGGCCATAATTCTTTTCTGAATGGTGGTATAAGGGGCCAGTATTACATCATCCTGATCCTGACCAAAAGTGTTCTGTCCCTTGGCAGCCAAAACCCCAATCACTTTTAACGGGATATTCTTAAACCGGACAGTTTGTCCCACCACATCCTCAACGTCCGGAAAAAGGTTTTCCGCCACTGTCTGCCCCAACAGACAGACTTTCGCAGCACGTTTTACCTCATAGTCTGTAAACATAACGCCCTCTGCAACCTCCATCTTGCGAATCATCAGAAAATCCTCTCCCACCCCCTGAATAGTTGTAGGCCAATTGCTGCCCCCTGCGATTACCTGACCTCCGGAACTCACCATTGGTGACAAAGCCGACAACTGAGCGGCATAACGACGAATGGCAGACAAATCGTCCAGCGTCAAAGACTTCATGGAGGAAGGATCCATTCTTACACCTCCCCTCATGTCGCTTCCCGGATGTACCATTATCATGTTGGCCCCCATGGAAGAAATCTGTTCCTGAATGCTTTGTTTGGATCCTTGCCCGATGGCCAGCATCGTAATAACGGAAGTCACCCCGATGATAATGCCAAGCATCGTCAGAAACGTCCTCATTTTATTACGGGCCATTGCCTTCACGGCTATTTTAGAGAGATTAAATACAGTCATTGGATATGCGTTATGGGATTTTTCTTTTGCAGAGACGCACGACCGTGCGTCTTTTACTTTAACCCTGCGTAATTCATGTAATAAAGAGACGCACAATTGTGCGTAAAACCAGAAAACACAAATTTGATTGCATCAGTTTTATTCAATCCAGAATAGCCTGACGCCCTTGATTTGTATAATCTTTGACAATTTCTCCATCCTTCAAAACAATGGTACGATTACTATATTCGGCTATTTCATTTTCATGTGTCACAAAAACAATGGTTTTACCCTCGCTGTTAAGCTTTTGAAAAAGCCCCATGATATCCAGGGTTGTTTTACTGTCCAGATTCCCGGTCGCTTCATCTGCCAGTACCATTACAGGATCATTGACAAGGGCCCGGGCAATGGCGACCCGTTGCTGCTGACCGCCCGACAATTGATTGGGCGCATGCCCCATCCGATCAGCCAGCCCAACAGTTTCAAGTGCCTGACATGCCATTTCCCTGCGTTCACGTGGAGACACTTTTGCGTTGTACATCAACGGGAGTTCCACATTTTCCAGTGCCGAGGTACGGGCCAGCAAATTGAATGACTGAAAAACAAACCCAATCTTACGATTTCTTATTCCGGCCAGTTGATCTTTTGTTAATGTTCCCACATTTGTCCCATCAAGTAAATAATCACCCGCCGAAGGACGATCTAAAGCTCCCAGTATATTGAGTAATGTTGATTTCCCCGAGCCACTGGCCCCCATGATTGTCACAAATTCTCCTTCCAACACATCAAAAGAAACCCCCTTTAAAGCATGAATGGTTTCTATACCTACCGAAAATTCACGCTCCAGACTGGCAATTCTGATTATTTTGTTTTCCATCATCATTTCTGAACTATATCCGCTTTATCATTATTTTCCGACTATTCTTCTTTAGCTTCTTTTTTCTCATTCCCGGGAGGCCCGGGCATAAAAGGACTTCTGGCCTGTCCGGAATGAGTTTCATTGCTGATTTCGAAACCGGTAACTACAGAATCGCCAACAGTTAACCCGGATAAAACCCCGGCCATTACACCATCCTGAAGTCCTATTTTTACAGAAACCGGCCAAACTCTCCCATCCTTCATCACCCATACATTCTCAGCATTCTCCTCTTTGCCGGTAGATCTTTGCTCAAAACGTCCGGGCGCACCGGGAAGCGGAGTAATATCAGGCAGCATCTCCGGATCCGGTTCAAAACGCAATGCGGCTATCGGAACTACCGGAATATCCGTCACCTCACGTGTAACAATGGTTACACTGGCTGTGAGCCCCGGTTTTAATTTTAACCCGGGATTGGGAGCATCAATAATCACGGTGTAAGTAACAACATTACTCTCCACTGTTGGTTCCAGTCGTATTTGCGTAACCTCCCCCTTAAACTCCGTATCAGGAAAAGCATCCACTGTAAATGTGACCTGCTGCCCCATAGCTACCTGCCCGATATCTGCCTCATCCACATCGGCTTCTACCTGCATCCGGGTCAGATCTTTGGCAATCAAAAACAAGGTGGGCGTATTAAAACTGGCAGCTACCGTCTGCCCTACCTCCACACTTTTGCTCAAAACCACCCCGCTGATAGGTGAATAAATGCGTGCATAAGAAAGATTTACCTCAGCCTGTTCCACCTCTGATTTCAAAGACTCCACCGATGTTTTCGCATTTCTGTATTTGTAGAGCACCTCATCATATTCCGTCTCACTCACCATCTGTTTTTCATATAATTTTTTGGTGCGATCATAGTTCTTTTGCTGATAATCCAGTTCATTTTCGGCAGAAGCCAGACTGGCACGAGCCTGAAGCAAACGAGCCCGCAGGGTACTTTCATCAATACGGGCAATCAACTGCCCCTTCTCTACCTTTTCATTATAGTCGGTGAATATCTCTTCAATGACTCCGGACACCTGTGTTCCTACCTCTACCTGATCGATGGGTTCCACTGTTCCGGTAGCAGTAACTGTATTTATGATGCTGCCTTTCTCTATCAGGTGAATTCTGGGCTGAGCAGTTTTTGGTGACGTACCCGTACGGAAAATAAAGGCTAATGCAAGGATCAGCACCAACAGGATAACAAGAATAATGACATGTTTTAGTTTCATTGTAGTTATAGTTTTTATTGACCTGATTCTTTTTGGGCAAGCGTGATCGGTTTTCCACGGTAGAAGTCCAGCATTTTCTGATACAACAATGCTGAATACCTGGCCTGGATCAATTCGGCGCGGGCATTTAGGTATTCGTCTTTCGACTGCCTGAGATCTATGGCATTGAGCATGCCCAAATCGAATTGTTCCTGTCTTAACTCATGACTAATGCGCGCAGTCCTTTCCTGTTCAACAGCTGCGCTGTATCGCGATTGTTGGGCCATCGCATCCACATACAACTGTTCAACTGTCTGCAGCAGTTGATTTCGCACATTTCTGCTCTCCAATTCTAATTGTTGCAGATTTATCCTTGAACGGGCCACGTTGGCTTTGTTTTCATTTCGGCTAAACACCGGGATACTGATGGAAAGACCTATATTCTGAGAGAATCGGTCATTCAACTGTGTACCGAAAGAGGTAGCATAAATATCAGAATAAGAAGATGACGCCGAAGCACTCAAACTAAGGCGGGGCAAAGCTCCGGCCCTGGCATTTTCCAAATCGATTGAGGCCACTTCTTCCGACAAAGCACTATTCTCAATCTCCGGCCTATATGCCAAAACCTCTTCTGTTATCTGACCAAAAGCAGGCAACTCTTTACCAGGCTCGGGAATCTGTGCCGGCCAGGCAGGAGAAAAATCAGTATCAAAAGATAAATCCAACAGGGTTTTCAACTCTGTAATCCTCACATTCAGTTCATTCCGGGCCGTCACCAGCGAATACTTATCAGATGCATACTGGGCCTGCATTTCGGCCAGATCCTGTCTGGAAACGGCACCCGCCTCCATAAGTGCCCCGGTACGCTCAAGTGCAGCTGCAGATGTTGACTCCGCTTCTTTAAAACAAAGAAAGTTTTCACGGGCAAAAAGAATGTTCATCCAGGCCTGAGTTACAGAAAGCACTATGTCATTTTCAGCCTCTTTGGTATTTAACCTTGCCTGATCCAGCTCAATGCGTGATGATTGAATGTTATTGGAAATTCTGCCTCCCTGATATAGGGGTAATTCGGTATTAATGCCCATTTGCGCTCCGGTTGAAAACTCCCCTCCTGTATTATCGTAGGCTCTGCTATTGTTCCCGGAAAAGGACGCTGACGCATTCACCGACGGCAAACGACTACTCTTTGCCTCCATAAAAGAAGCCTCTCCGGATTTTTCCTGCAGCCGGGTCTTTTGCACAGGAATATTATTTTCAAGTGCATATTCAATACAATTCTCCAGCGTCCATAGTCTCCCGGCAACCGAATCATTGATTTGTCCGAATGTTTCCAGGCAGAGGCCCCACACTAAAATGAGGGAGAAGATACCAGCTTTTATTCCTTTGTTCATTTGTCTGACCTTTCAAAATTGATTTCGGAAACAAATTTCCAAAAGGGAAAAATATTCCTGAAATCATTTCACCCAACCCTTTAAAATCCTCAACCAACAGCCATTTCTGTCTTATTTCACATTCACAGTACATCTCCACGTTAACTTTTCATTAACATGAAATAACAACACATTAACACATCTTTATTAAGATTCAATCTAAACTTGTATGAAATCAAAATGAATTTTTAACCTAATAAACAATAGCGCTATGAAACGTAAATTAGCTTTATCATTTTTGTTTGTATTCACACTGGCTCTTTCTGCTCCGGTAATGTCTGAAGCCATGGTTCAGGAACCAGAAAAGAAAGAGTGTGAGCAAAAGAAAGAGTGTTGTAAAAAAGAAAAAGCTGAATGTGACAAGAAAGCTGAAAAGGCAGAATGTGACAAGAAAGCTGAGAAAAAAGAGTGTGACAAAGAAAAGAAGTAATCTTCAATTTATTGTGAATGAGAAAGGGAGGTAGCCTAATTGGCCGCCTCCCTTTTTTTCATCTATCATACCCTTCAAAAATCTATGCCGGACATCACAACGAATCCCAAATCATAAACTATTCAGTTCAGGTTAAACAGCTCTTTCCGAACCTCATCCCTGTAAGATTGTCCTATGGGAACGGTTTTATCACTATTGTGCAGTTGTAACTGATTGCCATAAAGCGCCTTCACCTGTTGCCGGTTGACGATGTAAGATTTATGTACCCGCATAAATAACCCGGCCGGAAGCTGCTCTACCAGATTCTTCAGGGATTCCAGCGCAACCAGTTTCTGGTTTAAACAATGAAACGTTACGTACTCCCGCATCCCTTCAATAAAAAGGATATCAGCAACATTGACGCGATAAGATTTATGATCGGCCTTGACAACAATAAACTCCCTGCTTTCGGCAAAGGCAGTTGCCGTCGTAGAGCTATCCGAATTTCTTTGATGCAACCGATCGCCGGCTTTCTGCACAGACTGCACAAAACGCTCAAATGCAAAAGGTTTCAACAGGTAATCAATCACATCGAGCTGGTATCCCTCCAATGCATATTCCGGATAGGCAGATGTAATAACCACCAGAATGTTTTTAAGGTGAAAAGCTTTCAGGAAATCCATTCCGGAAATCTCGGGCATCTGAATATCCAGAAACACCAGATCGACACCCCCACTTTGCAATAAGGGCAGCGCTTCCAACGGTGATTTGAAACTGCCCGTCAGTTCCAGATGCGGAAACCGCTCGATATAATCTTTCAGCAGAGCCCGGGCAGGAAATTCATCGTCTATTATTACACACCTAATCTTCATCAACTCAGGTTTATTTCCAACAACACTTCAAAACGGTCTGCTTCATCCTTAATTTCAATATGATGACAATCTCTGTAAAGATAAGAAAGCCGTTTTTTTACATTATCTATGCCAATCCCTCCCACTTTGTCCTTGGAAATATCTCTGGGAGGTTTACTATTCGCACAACTAAACCGGATTGTCTGCCCATCATACTCAAGCTTCATCTGAATCCAACCATTCACAGTATCATCGATGTTGCTATGCTTAAAGGCATTTTCCACAAAAGGGAACAGAAGCATAGGCTCAATCTTCACACCCGGACGAACATCTTCCAGATTGATTTCAAGCCGCGGTTCCTCCTCCAGTTTAATTTTTTGAAACTCCACAAAATTGCGGATATAATCCACCTCATTCTGAAGGGGTATTTTACCGTTATCGGTTTCATAAACAATAAACCGCAGCATGGAGGAGAGTTTCAAAACCAGAAGAGCAGTTTTATTACTCTGCCGCTGTGCCAGAGAATAAATATTGTTCAGGGCATTAAAAAGAAAGTGCGGATTCATCTGGGACTTGAGAAACTTCATCTCCGTGGACAGATTCTCATTGGTCAGTGACAGTCGTTCATTCTCTTTCCTTCGCGCATCAACCATCAACCAAAACATGGTACTTAGAAAAAGAATCCCCAGAGAAGAGAATATACTGAACATGGTATGTCTTCCAAAAAGATCCCAGGGAGGCTTTGGTGGCTTTTCATCCACTTCAGGTCCCGGTCTCCCGGGCTGTGGAGGTCTTGGCGACAATTGCTCCCCACCCGGATTCTCTCCCTGGCTAAAATGCAACACCTCCGGCTGACTCCTTCTCAGCTTCTCCCAGTCCTGTTGGCCAACCGGATCGGTAACCTCCCACAACAACGAAACGCTGCCCAACAAAATGAGAATAGCAACAGCATAAGCTTTAAATTTGCTGCGACCCACAAGTAAAGGCAACAAAACCAAAACATTAATATAGAATATCAATGCATTAACAGCCAGCGTTCGCAAGGTCATCAAGATGGCCGTTTCAGTATCGAATATAAGATTGGGGCCATAAAAAAACACCAATGAATAACCTACCCATATCATAATATGAAGCCATCCCAGCCGTTTAAACTCGGTTGAAATCACATGCCATACTTTCCCTTCAGATTTGCTATTCTTCTCCCAACTCATCGCACTTCATTAAAAACAGGTTAATCATTATCATCTTGTTCTTCACCGGGGCGAAACGTCCACACATCATCGAAATAATAGGCCGAACTGTTGCCGGTGGCCACATAAGGGGTGTTGTTGATGGAAAAAGCCAAGGCATCACTCCTGGAAGATCCCTCAAAATTAGTCTTTTCCTCCCAAAAATCGGTAATAGGATTGTACTCCCAGGTAGAATTGCCGGCATATCCTGCACCCCCGGTTGTAAGATACCCACATCCATCCATTGTAAATGCTACGACGTTGCTCCCGGCAAGACTGTAATCATCATCATACGACTCATCATCATTTGTATTACTGGTAATCTCACGTTTCTCGGTCCAGCTGTCACTTTCCGGATCATACATCCAGGCATCGGTCACATACTCACTATTGTCAACCCCGGTAAACACATAGGCTTTGCCTTCCAATACGAAGACGGCGGCATCCCGGCGTTTGGAACCACCAATGCTGGTAATTTGCGACCAGCTACCACTCGAAGCATCATACCGGTAAAAATCTTTGAGCCGGTTGCCATCATAGCCGGTGCCCACATATCCATGGTTGTCGATACCAAAGCCAATCGCTGAATAACGCGCGGTACCGGGGAAATCGGCAATTTGTGTCCATTGTCCGTTGTCGCCTTTTGCAGGATCAAATTCCCAAAAGTCCTTTAGCTTGTTGTCCCCATCATACCCTGTACCAACATACCCTTTACCGTTGGCAGAGAAAGCTACGGCCCCATTTCGGGCAGGAGCTTCGTCAGGAAGAGCAGCCACCTCTCTCCAGCTGTCATTGGCTGCATCATAACGCCAGAAATCTCTCAGGCGCTCATCTTCCTCTCCATTGTAACCGGTGCCTATATAGGCATAATCACCAATTACAAAAGCCACAGCATCGGTACGGGGAATTCCTTCAAAGGCTCCCATTTCAACCCAGTTGCCCAATAGTTCTTCATCGTCGTCATCATCGCATGCTGCAAACAGCAAAATTGTGGATAATAGAATCCACCATAACATTTTAGATAATTGCATAAGATATTGCTATTTAATATTCCAAACTATATTTTTTCTTTTTACCCTCTCACTGATAACGAGCTGGCTGACCACAAAAAGACAAATAACCTGACTCTCCACCACCTTTTTTTCAACCAACAGGAGAGCAAACTCTTTCAACGGTTCGGTTTTCTCTATTTCCTGAATGTCCAATACCATCATTGAGAATAATCAGGTGCTTGCCGGCAGATTGGCCCCTCTCGTTGAAAAAAAGAGACTGAAGAGCGCCCCCTGTCATACATTCGCGGTCAGGAAAAACAACCATGTATGAATAAGCAAACCACGTTACTTCTTCTTCAGATTCTCTTGTTTACCGGAATCCCCCTCTTACCTTCCTGCTCAGAGGGGGATCTTTCTATTGGAGATGATTTTGTAGATACAGAAACCTACACAGCTATTACAGATACTTTTTCACTGAACCTTTCTACCTTCAGGATGGATAGTGTGGAAACATCCGGAACAGGAATTGCTCTTTGCGGCTATAGCGAGATACACGAAACAAAATCCACCAGTTATTTCAATATCGAACTAACTTCCGATAACATCAACAAAGGTGAGAAGTACGATTCACTATGCCTGGTCTTACAACATTCAGGATATTACCTGGGGGATACAACTCAACTATTTGGGGTCAGTGTTCATTTGCTTCAGGAAGAAATCACTGCCAACGATGCAGGAACGCTTTGTGCAGATAATTTTTTCCACTATGCAAAAGGGCCTGTCGGACAGGTAACTTATTATCCCGAGCCGAACACCACCGAAGAGAAGGAGTTACTTATCAGGATAGATGATTCATTTGGTCAGATGCTCCTGGATACACTGCAAAGCAATACATCACTTACGGCTGTGGACTTTGAAGGGATCCTTCATGGTCTTGCCCTGGTTCCCGACTCAACCATCTCCAACGCCGTCCTGGGATTTGAAGCCGAAGAAGGAAGCATCAATCTACGGCTATATACCCATAAGGTGGATTTGGAAAAGACCGAACTCACCCACGATTTTCCACTGGCAGAAACAACCCTTCAGTTCAATAATATTGTAAGCATCTCCGATAAGGAAGCATTGCGATCATTGACATCTTACAAACAAAAAGTCCCCGAATCTCAATTGAATCAATCAGCTATCTTGCAGGGAGGAACCGGTTTCTTCGCCCGCATAGACCTTCCCGGACTCCCATCCATGAAGGCACTGAAACAGCAGGGGCAAATTGTAAAGGCTACCTTGCAAGTGGGTGTCAAAGCGGAAAGTCACCAAACCCAAACACCACCAACAACTTTGTATTTACTGGAAGCTGACAAAATCAATCAGCTATCATCCTACATTGTGAACAGCAGTGGCAATACTGTAACCGGCACCTTGAGTAAATCAACCTCCCTCTATGAGGAATCCTATACCTACACTTTCGACATCACCTACTTTCTGAATGCGCTCATCAATGAAGAAGTTACCACCGAAGGCACAGGTATTGTACTGGCACTTCCCGAAGAAGACCTTCAAAGTAGTGTGGACAGAGTGAAATTTAAAGGATATACCGACCCTTCGGCAGAAACCAGATTAAATGTTTTTTACTACAATTATGACAAAGAATAGACAACGTATTCTCCTGTATTTTCTGATTGCAATCAACGGTATAGTGCAGCTAAAAGCGCAGAACAACACCTCATCTCCTTATTCTGTTTTTGGATTTGGGGTAATGGAAACAGCTGCACATGCTCACAACACTGCCATGGGCAACAGCGGAGTGGCAATACCCTCAGAAAAGTACCTAAACACACTGAATCCAGCTTCACTCAGCAATCTTGATTCTCTGTCCTTTTATTTCAATTTCCAGGCACAGGGAACTTCCAACAAATTCATCATGTCAGGAAAGGAACAAACCAATTTTGATTCCAATTTTGACATTCTTTCCATGGGCTTCCGGATTACTCCCCGGTGGGGAATGTCGGTGGGTTTATACCCCTTCTCAAGTATAGGATACGAGATTAACGCCCAAAGTGACATACTGGGGTCAACATCCGAGTACCCCATTGTTTATGAAGGAGGTGGAGGCCTTTCGCGGATAACCATGTCCAACGGAATTAAGCTTTGGAAAAACCTGTCGGCGGGTATAGACTTTTCTTTCCTCTGGGGATCTACCGACATTATGGAGACAGCTGATTATTCATCTCTTAGTGGAATGACCATTAGCAACACCAGAAAATGGTATTTCAACAATCTTTATCTGAAATATGGTTTGCAATACAAGGCGCGACTCAAAAACGGGAGTCTGCATGCCGGTGCCACCTGGCAACCCCAAACCAACATTTATGCCACCTTCAACCAAACCATCGAACAGGATGAAAGTACCACCTATTACGATGAAGACCAATCGGCTGATGATGTGTGGTTACCCAACATTTACAACATCGGATTGGCAGCTCAATGGAACTCCGGATGGCAGGTAGCAGCTGATTACTCATTGGCGGAATGGGCTCTGTTGAACCACAGCAGCACACTGAACGGTACTTTTCATGATTCACAAACCTTTGGTGCAGGAGTATCCTGGTCCAATCCTAACAACAAACACAAATGTATTAATCAGATGAATTGGCAGGCAGGAGCTTTTTATACCGACGGACATATCAGCATCAATGGAACACGCATTGCTGAAAAAGGATTTAGTGCCGGTTTTTCTGTTCCGGTAAGCGATCGCGGAAACAGGTTCCATCTATCATACCAATACTCCATAAAAGGAACTGCAGACAACGGACTTATCGAAGAGCGTTATCACAAATTCAAACTCAGTTTCTCCATTATTGAACATTGGTTTGCAAAGCAGAAATTTTATTAGAGTTGTCCGGCTCAGATAGTTCCTCCAAAGGCTCCCAGGCCCGAATCCAGGCATCACTAAAACGACCGTTTTGCTGAATACGGGTTCGGTATTGTTCAGCCTCCTCCCGATTGCGGAAGCGTCCGGTTACGTATCGCAGATAGCCGTCACGACCTTCAAGAGCGTTGACCGATTCCAGATCCAGACCCCGGAAGAACCAAAAACCTACTTCGGGATAATGGCGGAGTGCCAGCACCTGAATGGTAAAAGTGGTATCCAATCGAGCCTGCAGTTTTTCTAAGTTCTGCGGAATTTCTGCCAGTTTGCGATAATTTCCCGATTCAGGAACCAGACCCGGTTTCAGAGGAGCAGCCATCCGCGGATCCTGCAACATCACTATTTGCTCTGTTTTATCGTACGACAATTGGTCTGACACATGAATATTCAAAGGCTGTTCCGCCGATTCGGGCGTAACTTCTTCAATGGTATAGTTTTCACCTGCTTCCAGGAACAATAGATAACGACCATTGGCAGGGTTGGGACGGTAATCGCCCACCTGCTTATTATCCGAATCACGCGAAACAAGAAGCCTGATCTGTTCAACAGGTACATCCCCGGAATTTCTGATGGTTCCCTCAATCACTGCCAGAGAACCGCTATACAAAGAATCAAACTCTACTTTATAGATGTCTGAACGACCCACATTTTCAGAAAACCGGTAAGATGCATAATAAGCCTGACTCTTGTCCAGCGTGGGAACAAAGAAAAAATCATCATCGGGTGTATTAATGGGATGTCCCATATTCACAGGCTCGGTCCAGGTCTCTTCTGACTGGATCTGGCTGTAAAAAACATCAAATCTTCCCATAGAGGTATGTCCCTCGGAGGCAAAATAGAGCGTTTGTCCATCGGGGTGTAACATGGGAGTCTCTTCATCCAGTTCTGAGTTGATCATCGGTCCCAGGTTTACCGGTTCTCCCCATTGTCCATAAGCATCAAGTTTGCTCCTGTAAATATCAAGTCCTCCAAATCCTCCGGGTCTGTTGCTGGTAAAATAGAGTGTGCTCTGATCCGGCGACAAAGCAGCATGCGTTTCATCCCAACGGGAATTGATCGGATAAGGCAATTTTTCAGGTTCCTGCCACTCTCCGTTCATATAATCACTCACATAAATACTTTTCCCCTCCCTGTCGTTTTTAAAAAGAAATAACCGATTGCCATCGGGCGACAAAGACAATATGGATTTGTGTTCGGTGCGCGAAAAGAATTCATCCAGCACCCGGGGTTTGCTCCACCCTTTTTGGTTTCGCTCGGCGAAAAACACCTTTTCGGCAAATTGTCCGTCGGGCAACTGTGCCCCGCGACCGGCAGGACGGCGCGATGTGAAAAAAATACGATTCCCGGTTAACGAAACCAGCGGACTGTGATCGTCATAGTCAGAATTAAAAAAATCCCCAAGGTTGGTAATCTTCAACGGCACGGGATTCTTCAACAAAATAGCAGAATTCCGGATTTGCTTCATCTCTGCGGCGATTTCCTCCCGCAAATTAGCCTCTGTCACGGAATCGCGAAGGGTTTTAAGAACAGACAAGGCCTCCCGGGGTCTTTGTTCCAGGTGGTATGTACGCGCAATGGTGCGTTGCAAATCCACCCCGAACGGGGAAAATTTGTCGGATACAGGAATAATACTAAGTGCAGTATGAAAAAGCGCCAATGCCGAATCAAGCTCCTGATTGGTATGTACAAAGCAGATACCCAGCTGTGTCAGGGCATCCACATGCTGCGGATTTTGCTCAAGAATCTCTGTGTATAAGGCAATTGCCTCCTCATAATTTTTATCCCCGGCAGCAGCAAATGCTTTTTTAAATGTACGCATATGCAAATCGTCTCTACCTGCCTCGGCAGGTAGAGCCACTGATATCAAAAGCACAAGGATAATTGCCTTTCGTGTCAAATTGTGTAAAAACCTCATGGTCATGGTCTTCCCCTCTACATGTTCTATCCCCTCTTACGCCACAAAAATGTAAAAGATTGTAATTCAAGACAAAGCAACACCACATTTTGACGAACAACCCAAAATAAAGGATAAACAACTCTGTATTGCCGAAAACAGAAGCACCTAAACTGCTGATTGTTAACAAAAGCAAATGGGGAGTTGGATCCTCAAATCCTTCCCTTCGGGATTGGGGTGTTCAACCAGTTGGATTTTCCTTTTCCTTCTAAAAATACTCTGCCACCTCCACCAGCGGAGCGACCCATACCTCATCCTCATGGACCTGCAGGTATTCCAACAATTTGTTGTGTGCCTCCAGCGAAACATTCATATTGTGCTCGCCCCCCACTCCGTGAAACAGGAATACCAGCAAACCGCCCTCTTCACGCACCTTTTCAACCTGTGCAATCAGTTCTTCACCAGTGTGATTCATGGCGACAAAAGAACCTACCTCCATACGATTGATCTCACCTTGTTTCTCGATGCGGTAAACCACATCACGAGCGGCAGTAAACCAGCCGGAGATGGCTTCCACAAAAGAGGAGTCTTCGGCAACTTTATCGCCACAAGTATAGGCAAAAGTGCGTTGATCCTTTCCGTCTATGGCTTTCAGGAATGCATTGGCTATCCGAATCTCTTCCGTCAACTGCGAAAACGAGTAGGTGGAAAGATCCTGATCCGCACTCACCCATTCGCGGCCGGGCAAACTGCCATCGCAAGGATGGAAAAGAGTGTGGTTACCCAATTCATGACCGCTTCGGGCTATATCCCGCCATTCATCCATGCGCTCCACCAGTGCCAAAGCATTGCCGGGTACATAGAATGTTCCTTTCATACCTGCGGCATCCAGGGCAGGGACCACATTGTCGAGATGCACATTGAGCGCATCATCGTAAGTAAGTACCACTGCTGCTTTGTGATTGTTCCAGGGACCTTTGGGTTGGTCGGTTTGTGCGTGACTGACGGTACCAGCCAATAGCCCGGAAATTGCAATAATTGATATCAATTTGTTCATTTTTCGGATGGTTTTACTTTTCTAAATGCGCTGTTAAGAGACTTACGGGGATTCAGAAGATTCAGTTCCATGAAGAAAGATGCTTTTGTTAGCGTAAAAATAACAAAAATATCCGTTCAGAGACAGGGAATAACCGGCAGACTGACCATTGCCGACATTAAACGACAAGGAAGGGGCACCTAAGACAATTTCCCTTCTCATCGCCATTCGTTCAAATCCCTCTTTCAAAAATTTACACTACATTTGATCTGTTGAATGTACCGAACAGGCTCCCCAATCATCCAACCTTCAGGAACTGCGAAAACATCCACAAATATCACTCTTGAATACACTGCTAAACAGCAAATATGAGCAAACTGGTAAAAAACTTAAAGAACAACAGAAAAGTCGTATATGACCAAGGAGCCGTTGACAATCGAAGCGTCTGGATTGTTGAGGCAGATGGTACCCGGAAAACACCCCGTGAAGAAGAATACCTTACTGATCTCTATAAAATCTCAAAAACCTATGCACCTCAAAAACTTTACAATGATTTTGTTGAGATTTATGAACGTACCTCCTACAACATCAACACAAGTGTTTTGAGCCTGATTGACTCAATTACCGGGTCTTATCTTCACGGCGATCAAAAAATAGTGGAGCAATGGTTTTCGGTGATCTATGCCGAACTCATTGCCGGAGAGAATGAGAATAGTTCTCTGTTAAAAAAACGAACAATCAGGCTGGCGCTGTATCAGGTGCTGATTTTGGGAATGCCTGCTGCCAAAGCTGTAAATTCCAGCAAAGGAAAACATTCATCGGAGCTGGATGCCATTATGAAATCTTTAGGTTTTTAAGCTGCTTCATACAATTCACACCGCCCTCTGCTACCGTGTTTGCAAAATTTTATTATGTTTGCAACATCAGCATAAAATGTGATTATTCCTTTCTTACAAAACCCCTTCCTGTAAAACACCTGTTTCTTTAAAAAGCAATATTTGGTGATATTGGGAAACATCCCGGACCATACAATACCAGACACCGAAGGCCTTGAGTTTTTGTGAAAGCAATGCCAGTCGCATTTGGGGGGTAACATCCTACCCCAAAATTAAATATTAATTCACTAATATGCTGAAATATATTTAATCTGTTAAACAAAAGGACAATGAGTCACACCCCGGAAGCGGTAATATTAAAAAGTAAAAAACATTTTCATCTCCTGGACGGATTAAGAGGGATTGCGGCCATTGCGGTGGTGATTTTTCATTATATGGAATGGATAAAACCGGACATTTCCCAAAACTTTATCGGACATGGGTTCCTCGCAGTGGATTTTTTCCTGTGCCTCTCAGGGTTTGTAATTGCCTATGCATACGACAATCGGTTGCCCAAAATGAGACGTAAAGATTTCTTTATCTCCCGCCTGATAAGACTACATCCATTGGTAATTATCGGCTCCATTCTTGGCTTGATTGCGCTTCTGGCTGACCCTTTTGCCAACCATGCAGAAGGATATTCACTGGCGGCAATGGCTCTGATTTTCCTTGCCTCCATGTTGATGATTCCTCTCCCCGTAATGGAAGAGAGAGGCTTTAATCTTTTTGGGCTGAATGCTCCCTCGTGGTCACTCTTCTGGGAGTACATCGCCAATATACTTTATGCATTTGTTTTGATCCGACTTTCGCGCAAAACTCTGTGGGTCTTGCTTATTCCGGCAGCTATAGCTCTGGTATGGGTAAGCTACAGTGCCGGCAACCTTCTGGGAGGCTGGGATGGCAACACTTTTTTGCACGGCGGGGTAAGAATGTCCTATTCATTTCTGGCAGGACTACTCATCTTTCGTTCCGGATGGATTATCAAAAACAAACTGGGATTTGTCCCATTGGCCCTAATGCTGTCCGCCGCCTTTTTCATGCCATGGCACTCTCAAAACTGGATTACCGAATCCCTTATAGTTCTTCTTTACTTCCCTTTTATCGTTGCTCTTGGAGCAGGTTCTGCACTTTCCGGAGTTCTGAAAGAAACAAGCATCTTTCTGGGCAAAATATCCTATCCATTATACATGACTCATTATGCAGCCATTTGGATGTTTGGTCACTATTTTACCACACGGAATCCTACGGATGAGCAACTTACGTGGATCATCGCAATAGGAACGGCGCTCATGATCTTTTTTGCGTGGCTGGTTATGCAACTTATTGAAACACCTGTGCGCAAATACCTTACCAGAAAAAGAAAAGAAAAATTGCTAAAATATTAATGCGTCTTTGTTAAAATCACATAAATGAAGAAAATATTATTTTCCTTACTGCTTATTACTGCACTGTCCTCCTGCACACAGGAAAAAATGAAGGTTGCCTGCGTGGGTGACAGCATTACTGAAGGGTTCATGATTTCGCCCCAGAGCAAATTGGCCTATCCCGTAATTCTGGACAGTCTTTTGGGCAATCAATATTCTGTGATGAATCTTGGCCGCACCTCCACCACGATGCGATATGACGGCAATTTCCCCTATCATACAGCCAAGGAGTTCTCCAATGTTTTTGCGTATGAGCCTGATGTAATCATACTAAAGCTCGGAACCAACGATACCAAGCCTGTCAACTGGAATGAAGACAAGTACGAAAGCAGTTATCAGGCAATGATTGATACGTTTAAGACCATCCCAACCAACCCGGAAATTTATGTCTGTCTCCCCGTGCCGGTTTTTAAAACCAAGTGGGGCATCAATGATTCTACGGTGGTCAATGGCGTCATCCCCGTTGTAAAGAGGGTTGCCCAACGCAACAACCTCCGGGTCATAGATCTCTACACCCCCATGCTGGACAAAGGCGAAATGTTTTTCGACAGCATCCACCCGGATACCCGGGGGCTGGCCACGATGGCAGAGATTATTGCAGGAGAAATATTATAGATTTCAATCAAGGTATCACCCCGGCTGGGGCTTTTCCGAATGGCCCCATGCTATGCCTCGGCAGCATTCTCATCATAGAGCACTACCACAGCATCAAATTCAGTCTTGACAACTTCCTCTTTGGTGAGCCATTTTTCTGAAGTGATCACCTCATAATGATCATCCCCTTTCTCTTTCAATTCCCAGACAATTCCCTCGGCTTCGGGAAACGGAACCTTTCCTTCCAGTTGATCTCCAAAAAGGCGATGAAGCAGGTTATTGTCCGACAAGCCCTGACTAAAAGCCTTTAAAACCACCTCTTTATTAAACTCAGCACCTTCTTCATTGGTACTTAGCTCCAAATCAATCACATTGATTTGAATATGCGGGAACTTTCCGTTATAGGCTTTGTAAAGCAATTGATTAACCTCAAACAAAGGTTTGTGAAGGTCAATCTCTGTATATTTTTCCGCCATCTTCTCACTGAGCATTTCCAGCGAGATATTATCAATCTGCCCCTCTGTCAGCTGGTCAGATAATTTGTAATCAAGCACAATGGCAGCGGATTCCCTGGGCTCAAATTCATTAATGGCCATAAAAAGAAAATCCTTCACTTCGTTATCCTTCACCGTTTCGGCATCCGGCACCTCAAAACGGGTCATCAGTTCTTTGAAATCGGCCAGCGACCAGGCATCTTCCAGCTGGTCTGTGTTTTTAACCTCATTAATCTTAACATGAAATTGCATAAACAATCTTTTTCGGTTCATAAGGCTAACCAACGAGATTGTGAATTGTTGTGAAAAACTCAGCAAAAAACCCGGCATCAATTGAATCATCAATCGATACCGGGCTTTTGTTTATGCGTTTGTTATTCTGTATTTACACAGAAATTATTTCTGATCACCGTTGTACCCCCATTTCAGATAGAGGGCACCCCAGGTAAATCCTGCCCCAAAAGCAGCCAGAATTATGTTGTCTCCTTTTTTCAACTGGTTTTCCCATTCCCAAAGGCAGATGGGCAATGTGCCGGCAGTAGTGTTGCCATAGCGATGAATATTGATCATTACCTGTTCCTTATCGATACCCATACGCTTTGCAGTACCTTCGATGATGCGCATATTGGCCTGATGAGGCACCAGCCAGTTCAGCGTTTCGGAAGTAATGTTGTTGCGTTCCATCACCTCAACGGCCACATCGGCCATTTTCGACACCGCATGTTTGAATACATGAGGGCCATCCTGGTAAATGAAATGTTCCCGGTTGTCGATGGTCTCGTGCGATGGCGGTTTCACTGATCCACCGGCTTTCTGATGAAGGTAAACACGCCCGAATCCGTCACTTTGCAATTTACTGTCGAGCACTCCCACCTCTTCGATTGTAGGCTCTAACAGTACAGCACCGGCTCCGTCACCAAAAAGCACGCAGGTGGTCCGATCGGTGTAATCGGTAATGGACGACATTTTATCAGCTCCCACCACAATGACCTTTTTCCTGCTTCCGGTCTGCACAAATTTGGCTGCAGTATCCAGGGCATACAAAAACCCGGAGCAACCCGCGTTAATGTCAAAACTATGAGCATTGCGAATATTGCATTTGTCAGAAACAATATTGGCGGTTGCAGGAAAAACATGATCAGGAGTTACGGTGGCACAAATCAGCATATCCACCTCTTCGGGAGAAGTGCCTGATTTTTCCAGTACCTGATTCACGGCCATCATAGCCATATCGGAGGTGCCTTTGCCCTCCCCTTTCAGAATTCGGCGTTCTTTAATACCTACGCGGGTGGTAATCCACTCATCGGAGGTTTCCACCATTTTACTTAATTCCTCATTGGTAAGAACATAATCGGGGACATATCCTCCGACGGCGGTAATAACTGCATTCAATTTTTCCATTGTAACAAACAGAATTTTTGAGGCCGTAAGTATCCCGGTGCGTCACGGAATGTGGCGGGCCATGGCTTGGGCCTGATAATGGCAGCGTTTGGCACCAACCAAACATCTGCAAACAAAACTGCCCCTAAATGAATCACTTAGGGGCATATTTCAATCAATCAGATTTCGTAGTCTGCAAAAACAGTCATTTGAAGGGATGCCGGTTCAGTACAACAAGTCACACCATCTTTCACACTGTTCCGCAAGACGGGAACACGTTGCAAGCCGATGATTCGTCTGTTACAACCGAACATCTCAATCAACTGAAACTTAAGCGGTAACTTCTTTCTCTACAGCCAGTTTTCCTCTGTAATGGCCACACTCATCACATACAGTATGCATTTTGATGGTAGCGCCACAGTTAGAGCAAACTCCCAAAGCAGGCATGCTGGCTTTGTAGTGAGTTCTTCTCTTGTCTCTTCTCGTCTTCGATGTTTTTCGTTTTGGATGTGCCATCTTATAACCTCTTTTTACTTGTTGTTTTTATTTATTAATTTCTTTAACTCATCCCATCGGGGATCTACAGGTTCATCATCATCCGCATCCTCTTCTTCGGAAACGGAAATATCGTCGTGGACCATATATTCTTCCAGTCGCTCCAGCATTTCGGGATCACATCCCGGTGTGCCGTCTTCGTTATCGGGATGAATATGCCTGATGGGCACGCTAACCACGATAAATTCATAAAGATAGCTGGCAATATTGAAGGTGTGTTCCTCATGCGGAATGATCACAATTTCTTCGGTAGGCTCCGCATATTCATCACCAAAATTGACATAAAGTGTTCCTTCATAATCGATGGGAACATTTACATCCGACAAACACCGGTCGCAAACCGTGCCAACTTCTCCTTCGATGCGGAATCGAAATTCCAGCATCCGGCTGCTTTTTAAGAGCGTTACAGTGGCCAAAAGGTCACCGGTCTCTACCTGAGGCTGCTCGAACAGCTCAAAAAAGGCGTCCTTCAAACGGTACTCAAAGAGGTGTTCTCCATCCTTAAGTCCCTTAAAGGCAATGCCATACTCTTTCAATTTCTTCTCTGCTGCCATACGTAAAAACTTCGCAAAGGTATAAAATATTCATTGTGTGGGAAAAATAATTTCAGAAAAAGTTTTTTTGATCTGAAACCATCAGCAAAAACACTAATAAACCCAGGATTGTAAAAACGCACGATCGTGCGTCTTTACAGACACCCAACCTCATTCCTCAACCCTCATCCCTCATCCCTCATCCCTCAACTCTCATCCCTCAAAACCCCCTATCCAACCAAAATCCGGAAGGTAGTTCCTTTTCCGGGTGATGACTCCTTTACAAAGATGCGCCCGTTGTGATAATCCTCCACTATCCGTCGGACAAGGGTTAATCCGAGTCCCCAACCCCGTTTTTTTGTGGTGTAACCGGGCTTAAAAATGGTTTTCTGATTTTTCCGGGCAATCCCCTTTCCCGTGTCTGAAATATCGATAAAAGTTTGATTTTTAAAAATTCCCCAGGCAAAAGTGAGCGTTCCCTTCCCCTCCATGGCATCGGCAGCGTTTTTACTGATATTCTCCACCACCCACTCAAAAAGGGGCCGATTCACCCGAATCCCCGGAGTATCCATGTTTTCAGGTGGCTCCACCCTGATTTCCACGCCCGAAGAGATGCGATGTTCCAGATAACCGATCACCTCATGAAGCATATCTGTAACATCCACATTTTTGAGTTCGGGACGAGACCCGATTTTCGAAAAACGGGCAGTTATGGTTTGCAGCCGTTGAATGTCATGCCGCATCTCCCCAACCAATGATGGATCGACCTTCTTCATCTCCAGCAGTTCGAGCCAACCCAGCAGGGAGGAAGTGGGAGTACCCAACTGGTGCGCTGTTTCCTTGGCCATGCCTACCCACACCTGATCCTGTTCCCATCGCCGGGCAGCACTAAAAGCCCAGTATGCCAGCAAAACAAAAACAATCACCACAAAAAGCTGAACCAGCGGAAACCACCGCAGCTTGCGCAGAATAATGGAGTCTGCATAATAAAGATACTGCCTCTGACCGTTCCCCAGGTCAATTACAATGGGTTCCCTCCCCTGCTTCATCTGCCGAAGCTCCTGCTGAAGAAAAGCAGACTGGTTTTTATCGGGCAATTCCAGATTCCTGTGAAAATATATGGTATCCACCTTGTCTGCGATGATCAGTGGCACGGTGGTATTATTCTGGATAATTTCAAACACCAGCTCCAGCGACTGCTCATCAATATCGGGACGGGTAAACTGCCTGTTGGCTTTGGCCCACAATTCCATTTTACGCGTCTCTTCACGCCGGAGCTCCGAGGTAAGTTTATTGGTATAAAACAACGAAGCCCCTCCAATGACCAGGGCTCCTGTCATCAAAAGAAACTTCCACCACCTTTTCCGACTGTAAATCTCCATTTATGAATTGTTCTATTCCAATGCCCAATATCAACGAAAGTTTTAATCACATCCACCAATCCGCTCAACTCAAAACTCCAAACTCCGAACCCAAAACTCCGAACCACGAACTCACAACCCAGAACCCCGAACTCACAACTCAGAACCCAGAACCCCGAACTCAGAACTCAGAACTCAGAACTCAGAACTCAGAACCCCGCCCCCCGAACTCCCTCTACCGGTACTTCTCATCCCGGTTGAGATAGATGCTTACGTAGCTCTTGTATCTGGAAGCGGCAATTTCACCGTTTTCCACAGCCTCTTTTACGGCACATCCGGGTTCATGCAAATGTGTACAATTGTAATAACGACAACCGGGAGCCACCTTAAAAATCTCCCTGAAATAGTGGGCCAGCTCTTCTTTTTCAATATTAAAGAGTCCAAATCCGCGGATACCGGGAGTGTCGATGATATATCCTCCGAAAGAGAGGGGATGCATTTCAGCAAAGGTAGTGGTATGCCGCCCTGTGTGGTGACGCTCAGAAATGCGGCCGGTCTTAAGATTCAGCGAAGGTTCCACCCTGTTTACCAGTGTACTTTTCCCTACACCTGAATGACCGGCGAGCAGAGATACTTTCCCTTTCAATAGATCTTTCACACACTCCAGATCTTCATCATGCTTGGCGGAGGTGGTCAGAACATTGTAACCTGTTTTTTCATAAATCTCCTGAAATTCAGCCAGCTGATCCTTATGAAAATGATCATACCGATCCACCTTGTTGAAAATAATGGTGGCAGGGATGTCATAAGCTTCCGTACTGGCGAGCAACCGATCAATAAAAACAGGAGTGGTAACCGGATAGTTGATGGTGGCCACAATGATGGCCTGATCTATATTTGCAGCCAGAATCTGGGTTTGGCGTGACAAGTTGGAAGCGCGACGGACAATGAAATTGCGGCGTTCTCCGATTTTCTCGATCACGCCCGTTCCGGTGGATTCATCAACACTGTACATTACCCTGTCGCCAACAGCCACAGGATTGGTACTCTTGAGTTCATCCAACCGAAATTTCCCCTTGATTTTGCAGGAAACAGGAGCTTCATCATTGGTTTGCACATTGTACCAGCTACCGGTCGATTTTATGACAACGCCTTCTTTCAAATGTCTCTTTTTAGTAATGGTATTCTAACTGTTAGCGTAATGAACCTTAATTTAATCAATTATGGATTTTTACACTTATCAAAAATAATGATTTATCAGTTTCAGTCACAATCCTGAAAAAATAAATTATTCGTTCCGCTTCTTTTTTTGAAGAATGATTACTCTTTTCCCGTCGTCCCAAACAATCTCAAATCCCCACCTGCGGGCAATGTATTCAAAAGATCGGAATGAAAAGAACAACACATGCGTATCATCCCGGGCATAAAACCAATTAAGAAATTTTTCCGGACCCGAATGCCACATGGTCATGATTACCAGGAATCCACCGGGATTTAATCGGTCATGAATAAGATTCATCTCTTTTACAGGATCGTGAAAATGCTCAAACGCTTCGGTGGAAAAAATAAAATCAAAAAGTCCCTCCGGGAATGAAGGCCCGAAAACAGGATCATAATCCTGACAATCAAAGCCCCTTTTGCCAAGCAACGTCGAAAGGGCAGGTCCCGGACCACTGCCAAAATCAAGCCCCCTCATTCCTGTATTTATAAAGGGAAGCGCAGGATCCATTGCCTGATTAAGAAAATTCACATACCCGGCATCGTTGATGTCATTTTCGTGTTTTTCGTAGCGTTCCTTTTCTCCGTCAACGGTCAGCAAATCATCAGAAGAAACAAAAATCAGATCGCAAACCGGACAATGAAAATAGTGCCTGTTTAGGGGGCCTTTCAAGGGGGAAATTGCTATAGAATTATTGCACAAAGGACAACTCCGGGCCATAAAAATCTTGCTTTACATATACTTCAGATAATCTTTGACCTCCAGAAAGGCTTTCTCCAGACGTATCATCCGGTCAATCATAAAAGTAAAGATCTCGGGCCAGGTCTCTCTGACATACATATCACCCGGCTGCTCCACATACACCCGGCACACATCCCGCCCATTGTCTTTGGTATAAGCAAAATCCCAAATCAAAGGCCCTTCAAACTCCCGCTCAAACAATTCTTTGGCAGCTTCCAGCTTTTCATAGAGGGCCAGGCGGTCCTCTTCTTTTTTCTTATTGATCTCCAAAGCCACAATGATCTTTTCACGCCCTACATCAAACCGCAAATCCAATCCCTTAATTCCGGTATTGTCACCAATCCACAGACGTTTTCGCCCTTTTTGGCCTGGCAATCTTCTGGTACGGTTGGAAAGTTTTTGCCAAAACTCAAGACGCAACTCTTTGGCTTCTTCTTTACTGAACATATTCGCTTCAGATCTGATTATACATTATCCTTTGACAAAAAAGCGGAGCTTTAGTCATTCTTTTGCTCTTCGCTCTTTTTCTGCGACAAAAGCAGGTACAGAAGATAGGCAATTCCGGTTCCCATCAACCCTATGGCTATACGCTCCATGGTTTGCGATCCACCGTGAACCATTCCAAACCCCATTACTACAAACAAAACAGCTACAATTCCCAATTTTGTCTTCATATGCTTAAAAATTATACCGTAAAGATAACAACATCCGATGATTAATATATTCTTCGGTATTGACAGGAACACCATAACTGTCGTAATTGTTTCCCCACTGCGCTGCAGTAAACAGATATTCCAGTCCTACCCAGGCATTACCCATGAGATACTTTATACGTGGTGACACCCCAAAGACTGAGGCCACCAGCCCCTCGCTGCGTGACAACTCCGGGATTACGGTCACCTCCCCGGGAGCACCCATATTTGCAGTATATCCGGCAAAGAGTCCGGGCTGAAAACCTTCCTTATTGTTGCCATGAATATCGGTCCAGACAGAAGCAGTATGAAGAGAGACAAACTCATTGTCACCAACCGACCGGCCGGTACCTCCCAGCATCACCAAATCAGAAAGATTGCTTCCGTAAATACCCTCCATACTGAAAGTAACAGCAGGCAATTTATATTTAAAAGACCCGTTAAAATGAAACCCGGAAACTTTTTCCACATCCGCACCTTCGGTAAATTCACCGGGGACAGCCAGGGTTTTATATCCTGCTGTAAAAGCAGTCCAGACACCATCTCCGCTCCATTTCATCTGAAGATCCAGCTCCGGCATCAAAGCATGCTCGGTACCGGAAACCTCAAAACCACTGTTTCTGAAATTGTTTTGCTCCACCACAAAGAAGAGCAACTGCGTTTTTGGAGATAGCTGTCGGGAAATTCTGATCTGAGGATTCCTTATCAGGGGATGAAACGGAGTTCCGGCATTTACATTTACGGTGCCCGGACAATTTTCGGGCAAAAACATTGGATGCCATGTTTGACCTGCCGTAATCGACCACTTTTCTTTTGCAAAGGTCACAAAAGCATGTCGCAGCCTGAAATTGTTGTCGCCGTTGCCCTTCCCAAGGAAGTCACCCTCTACCATGGCAGAAGTTTTGAATCCTTTAAGTTCGGGACCGGAAATATGAAGCCCAAAACGGCTGTAAGCAGCATCCAGGTCAAACTGCGACTTATCACGTTCGTCCTCTCCTGCATCGTTCAACAGTTCGGGCAAAGGATAGAGATAAATATGTCGGTTGCGGGCTTCAGCACTTTCACGGCTGTTAACCGAAGCATTCACGCCAACATATCCTTTCAATTCAATTTTGAAATCCTGGGAAACTACATCCGGCAAAACAAAAAGCGTTAATACCAGAACCAAAAAAAGACTATTCATTCGTTTAAAAAATTAATATCAATAAGAAAACTAAAACCTTATAGTCTTCAATAAAAAGCGGATAATAATGTGTCCTAAAACAAAAAAAGTCACCCCGAATCCAGGATGACTTTCAGCTCCCCAGGTAGGACTTGAACCTACGACCTACGGATTAACAGTCCGCCGCTCTAACCAACTGAGCTACTGAGGAATAAGTGCAAAACAACAATTTCTTGTTTTTTTAAAAGCCGTTGCTTTTATCTGATTGCGGTTGCAAAAATATGACCTTTATTTTAACTGTGCAAGACCTTCAATGCATTTTTTTGAAAAAATTCCTGCTTTGTAAAAAAATCCTCATCTTTGCACTCCGAAAATCAAAACAGAAAACATTATGAGCAAGGTTATTGGGATGGGCAACGCGCTGGTGGATATTTTAACCCGTTTACAGGACGACACCATTCTCTCCGAATTGAAATACCCCAAGGGGTCAATGCAACTGGTAAATGTTGAGGAAGTGGCCAACGTTTTACTTGCCACACGCGATTTTCCCAGAAATCAGGCATCGGGAGGTTCGGCTGCCAATACCATCCACGGACTTGCCAACCTGGGAGTAGAGACAGGTTTCTTTGGCAAAGTAGGAAGAGATGAGTGGGGAGCATTTTTCCGTTCCGACCTGGAAAAGAGGAGTATTAAACCCTATCTGCTGGAAAGCGACAACGAATCAGGACGCGCCTTTGCACTGATCAGTCCCGACTCGGAAAGAACCTTTGCCACGTTTCTGGGTGCTGCTGTTGAGCTGGCACACCACGAAATACCTGACAGTCTGTTCGACGATTACAGCATATTGCATATTGAAGGATACCTGGTTCAGAACCGCGATTTGATTCGTCATGCCCTTCAACTTGCCAAGTCTAAAGGATTGAAAGTATCTCTCGACCTGGCCAGTTTTAATGTGGTGGAAGACAACCTGGACTTCCTGCATGAAATGGTGGAAAAATATGTGGATATTCTTTTTGCCAATGAGGAGGAAGCAAAAGCCTTTACCGGTTTGGCAGAAGAAGAAGCACTACATAAAATTTCCGAATTTTGCGATCTCACCGTTTTAAAACTCGGAAAAAAAGGCTCTGTCATCAAGCACCATGATGAAATCGTGAAAATCGCCCCCATTCAGGTTGAAAGCCTGGACACCACCGGTGCCGGCGACCTGTATGCTTCCGGATTTCTCTTTGGAATGATTCACGGTCTCTCCATGCAACAGTGCGGCCGCATCGGCTCATTGCTTGCCGGAAAAGTGATTGAAGTAATTGGTCCCAAAATGGATGATGCTACCTGGGATATGATTAAAGAAGAGGTCGCAGCGCTGATAAACTAAGCGCCGGACAAATTATTTTGCTATTTTTGCAGGCGTTTTGCAGATAATCAAATAAAAGAACGATATATATTATGGAAACTGTTGTAAGTGGTATTCGGCCTACGGGAAATCTTCATCTCGGCAATTATTTTGGTGCAGTAAAAAACTTCCTGAAAATGCAGGAGAACTTCAACTGCTACTTTTTTATTGCTGACTACCACTCACTAACCACACATCCACACCCGGCAGATTTGCACGGAAATGTGCGTCAAATTCTTGCTGAATACCTGGCAGCAGGTCTCGATCCTGAAAAAGCGACCATTTATATTCAAAGTGACTTACCCGAAGTAGCGGAACTGACATTGCTGATGAATATGAATGCCTACCTGGGTGAGTTAGAACGCACCACCTCCTTTAAGGATAAAGCCCGCAAACAGCCCGAGAATGTGAATGCCGGTCTGCTGACCTATCCGGTGTTGATGGCTTCAGACATCATTATTCACCAGGCCTCGAAAGTACCGGTAGGAAAAGATCAGGAGCAAAACCTGGAGATGACACGCAAATTTGCCAATCGTTTCAACCGAATTTACGAAACGGATTATTTCACCATTCCCCAACCTTTTAACTTTGGAGAGTCTCTTATAAAAATCCCGGGGCTCGATGGTTCAGGCAAAATGGGGAAATCCGAAGGCAATGGCATCTTTCTGGCCGAGGAACCTGCCTCCATCCGCAAAAAAGTGATGAAAGCAGTCACCGACAGCGGCCCGACCGTGCCCGACTCTCCGGTCAGCGAGCCTGTTCAGAATCTTTTCACCATTATGGAAGTGGTTTCACAAAAAGAAGTGCTCGATCAGTTTAAAGAGGATTACGCCAAATGCATCATTCGCTACGGAGATCTGAAGAAAAAACTTGCTGAAGACATCATCAACTTTACAGCTCCCATCAGAGAGAAAATCAATGCCATTGCCGCCGATGATGCTTACCTGAGAAAAGTTGCCCAAATGGGAAAAGAAAAAGCACATGCCAGTGCATCCAAAACAGTAAAAGAGGTAAGAGAAATTATCGGTTTCAAACCGTTTTAACCTGCTCTGCAGAGAAAACTCATATCATCAGTCAAAGAGGTATTACGGAACAATTTCGTAATACCTTTTTTTTACGGTTTCGTATTTCCGTGCTTCCAGAGGAATGCCTGAGCCTTCATCCATCCAGACGAGGGTGTTTTTCTCATCCAGGCTCTCAATTCGTCTAAGGTTTACCACATACAAGGGATGGCAACGCAGGAACCCAAAATTGGCGAAAAGTTGCTCATAATACCGCAGGGGCCGAGGCACAAACAAACTTTGACCATTTTCGATATGCATCACAGATCCACCAGCCACAGCTTCCCCAAAAAGGATGGAGGACAAGGAAACGGCTTTCACCATCCCCTCTACAGGAAAAACCACCATTTGTGAGGCGGCAGGAAGATTGGCATTGGTAAGAAGAATCTCCAACTTGTAATGATACTCAGCTTCATCAATGGCTTCACAAGCTTTATCCACTGCCAGTACCAAATCGGAAACATCAAACGGTTTCTTTACAAACCCCACCGCCGAAAACTGAATAGCCTCTTCCCGGAAATCTTCATGACCCGACATAAAAACCACCTTGAAATTGTAGAATTCCACCTTTTGAAGAAGATCAAAAGCGGTCCCGTCGGGAAGTGCAATATCCAGAATTAAAAGATCAGGTGTCTCTTCATGTATAATCTCAACAGCTTCAGAGACCAGCGAAACTGCCCCCAGAAGTTCAAACTCAGGAAAATGATGTCTCAGAATCTCTCCCACAATTTTCTGCATCACCCGATCATCCTCAACAATTAAGACCTTCTTCATTACGTTATTTTATATTCTGGTTGTAACTTTCAGGTGCGGGTTTGCTTATTTAATGAATCTGGCAGCCGGTTCTAAACTGATACAGACTCTGTTTTTAGAACATTGTTTTTCTGACGGGAAACCGTTTTCCCGTGCTGATCAATTTCCACAAGAGGAATAACAATCCTGACAATGGTTCCGCGATCAAAAGGATTGATCTGCTTTTTATCTCTGATGGACAGCTCGGTACGTCCTCCGGAATCTCTCCGCAACATATCCAGCCGCTCCCGGGTGATCTTAATGGCCATAGATTCATGGCTACGCTCCTTTTCGCTGGCCTCTTTGGATGCGTCAATTCCAATTCCGTTGTCTTCAACCTCAACCACTACCCGGTTTTTATCATTTTTAAAGTGAATCTGAATCTGTCCCTCACTGCCGATAGGTTTAATCCCATGTTCGATGGCATTTTCGATAAATGGCTGGGTAAGCATTGGCGGAACCATCACATGCTCTATCTTCAGAGAATCATCAATATGAAGGCCGTAATCGAACGACTCAGAAAAGCGAAGTCGCTGGAGTTCGAGATAATATTTCAATATCTGAACCTCCTCTTTCAATGAAATGTAATCGTGAGTGGAATTTCGCAATACCTGACGCATCAGGCGTGCAAAATCAGTGAGAAAACGGGATGATTTTTCGATATCATGCTCCAGAATATAGACCTGAATGGCACTTAAGGCATTAAAAATAAAATGCGGATTCATCTGCGAACGCAGCAATCTTTGCTGGTGACGCACATTTTTGTACCGGCTCTTCAACTGCATCTGTCTCACAATCATGAATATTCCAAACGAAATGGTCACCACAATAATCAATGCGGTAATTAAATAAAACCGCTGACGATCGAGCATCGACTTTTGACGAATGGTCTCCTGATTCAGTTGATTAATTTTCTCCCGTTGCCGCTCCGACTCAAGAATAGCCTCCTGGGTGGCCAGATGATTGATGTTTTTTGTATTGATAATACTGTCTCTGTAAACAGCTGCGGTTTTAAAGAAATCAAGTGCCTTGCCAAATTCCGCTTTCTCCTCATATAATTCTGACAATAACCGGGAGCCCTCTTCTATCTGGTACAGCACTCCGATACCTTTGGCAATCTCCAGACTTTCCCTCAGATGTTTTTCTGCCTCCTGCAATTCTCCCATACCCAAATAGGTCTCTCCAATTTTGGAATGGCTGATGGCCACCTGCATCAGATCCCCCAGCTCTTCATTAAGATGCAGAGCTTTCTGTAAATACTCCAGTGCTTTATGAGGCCGGTCGAGTGCGATGTAAGCTCCTCCCAGACTGTTAAAGCAGATGGATTGTCCCACCTTACTGTTGATTTGGTAATTATAGTCGAGTGAAGTGAAAAAATGATGAAGTGCAGAATCAACCTGCCCCATCTTAAGCAGAGACTCTCCCATATTGTTATGGTTAATGGCCAGTCCAAGCTTATTCTTTTGTGCCTCTGACATGGCCAGTGACCGCTTAAAATACTCAATGGAGGAGAGGTATCGTCCAAGATTGTAATTCACATTCCCGATACTGTTGATGGCAGAACTGATGGTTAAAGAGTCACCAGCCTCTTCTGCAAGAGCCAGCGCTTTCACATGCATCTCCAATGCCATGGGGTTGTCATCAATGCGCCGGTAAACCACCCCAATCTGATTATATACACTTGCCAACAGCTCCTGCTTATTAGCAACAGTAGCGAACTCCAGTGCTTTTTGATGAAATTTCATGGCCTCACCATAATCGGCCCGGTTTCGGTAGCGTTGTCCCAGTAAATTATAGATGCGCGCAAGCTGATAGATGTTATCGTTTTTCCGGGCAATATCCTCCGCCTCGGCAAGATAACTGTCGTTAATATCCACGTGTACACCTCCCTGCCCATAATGAGAAAAGGATTTTTCTATCAGCTGTTCCACCACCAGAGAATCGGTACCGGGGAGCCGGTCTCCTTCCGGTTTACCGGGCACCTCAGCCTGCTCCCCGATTTTATTACAGGAGATTGTCAGGAAGAAAAAAAGAAAACACAGGCACTGAAGTTTTCCCATAATAATTCAGAATTTTATTCTTCATGCAATTCGGTAAAGATTTCCCGGTAAATTTTCCGGAAACAGAACGGCTGATTCACACAAAATTCACCGCCCGGGGAAACCCACCTGCCATTTTCAGGCAAGGTCTTAAAGATCAACCCGAAATTTGAGCAATTATAACCGGATTGTCCACCAAAATACAGTTTTTTTTATCTAATCAGCCCATGCTGTTTCTCAATTTTTGATGAAGGGTTATCTTTGCAGGCTAAAATGGATACAAGTGAAGATAGGGAATTTACAACTGAGGGCTGAACCTTTGCTTCTGGCCCCGATGGAGGATGTTACCGACAGAATGTTCAGGGAACTGTGCAAACGGTATGGCGCCGATCTGATGTACACAGAATTTGTGTCATCGGATGCACTGGTGCGCGAAGTGGATAAGACACTAACAAAAATGGAACTGAATGATGCAGAACGTCCTGTAGGCATCCAGATCTACGGCAAAGAGATTGATGCCATGGCAGAAGCAGCAAAGATTGCCGAGCAGGCCAATCCTGACATCATCGACATCAACTTTGGCTGTCCGGTGAAAAAAATCGCTTCCAAAGGAGCCGGAGCCGGTATGTTGCGCGACATTCCCAAGATGATTGCTATTACCGAAGCCATCGTCAAAGCGGTAAAAACGCCTGTAACAGTTAAGACCCGTCTGGGGTGGGATGAGTCGTCGAAACACATTGTGGAAGTGGCCGAACGGCTCCAGGACACCGGCATACAAGCACTTACCATTCACGGACGAACAAGAGCACAGATGTACACCGGAGAAGCTGACTGGACCCTGATTGGAGAGGTGAAAAACAATCCCAGAATGCACATTCCCATCATTGGAAACGGCGACATTACCTCACCTCAAAAAGCACGCAGATACCTGGATACTTATGGCGTGGATGCTCTGATGGTTGGACGTCCGTCCATAGGCCGTCCATGGATTTTTAAAGAAATCCGTCACTTTCTTGACACGGGAAAATTATTGCCCGCCCCTACAATGGCAGAACATGTGGAGATGATTCGTGAGCAGGTAAATATGTCGGTGAAATGGCTGGGCGAAAGACGAGGCATCCTGCATTCGAGACGTCACCTGGCAGTGACCTTTAAAGGTCTGGAAAACTTCAGACCCCTGAAGATAAAAATGTTGCGGACAGAACACATTGAAGAACTCAACGAAATACTGAGTGAGATTGCTTTGAAATGGGCCAATTACTCCTCCCCCTGCTCCGAATAGTAGCGACGAACAATCACCCTTACGGGATACCAGGCGGCCAGAAATCCAATGGCTGAGACACTCACATAAACCAGCACCATATCTGTCCATTGCAGTGCCACAGGATAGGCATCCACCACAAAGGTGCCGCCACCACCAAAACGTAACAAACCGTATTGTTGCTGAATCCAAACCAGTAAAGCACCGAGAAGGACTCCGGCGGTAACCCCGGCCAGAGATATCAACCATCCCTCAATGAGAAACACACGGTTGATTAAAGTTCTTCCGGCTCCCATACTGCGGAGCGTTCCGATACTTTCCCGTTTCTCAAAAATCAGCAGTGACAAAGTTCCGATTACATTAAAAAGAGCAATCACCAGGATAAAAAGTAAAATCAAATAGGCCATCAGTTTCTCTACCCGCATCAACTTGTAAAAAGTGGCATGCTGTTCATGCTGATCCTGCACTAAAAATCCGGCGCCGAGAAGCTCTTCCAAACGCCGTTTTAAATCATCGGCATCCACCCCCTGCTTTAAAGAAATTCCCAGTGACGACACTACCCCGTCACTATACTCAAACAGGCTGCGTGCCTGTCCAATATTGACAATCAGATATCGCGAGTCATAATCAAGCTGTTGGACTGCAAACATTCCTGATGGATGAATATACTCCTTTCGAAACGACAAATCCGGACGCATCAGATTGATCTGTCCGGTACGCCGGGGAACATACATCACCAATGGTTTAACAAAGTTGAGTCGCAAACCAAGCTGGTCGGCCAACACATAACCAATGACACCAAAGTTTTGCATCCCCTCCTGCAGTTTGTATTCTCCCTCAATGATAATTGAATCAATACCCGACACTTCAGCAAAATTGTCATCCACTCCCATGATCATGGCCGGCACCTGACGGCTCCCGGAGCGCAGCAAAGCCTGACTCTCCAACACCTGCGAAACAGCAGAAACCTCTTCCATCTGCACAATTTGCTGATAAGGAATAGAATCCAGGTAAAAAACCTTGCCCTGATCAGGTGATATCTTCAATTCCGGATCAAAAGAGCCATAAAGTGACCCGATAAGTCCGTGAAGTCCGTTGAAAACTGCCAGCACAACAATCAGGGCCAAAGAGCCCACCAAAACCCCTGTCACCGAAATCATAGAGATCACATTGATGACATTTTGAGATTTTTTGGCAAACAAATACCTCAGTGCTATATGGAGAGCCAGCTTCATTCGATTAAAAATTACCTGAATTAGTGTTTGTCTATAAAGTCCAATTTCTACGTTGTTGCTCTAAATCTAAATCCTTAAATACATTAGTATTCTGCAGTTTATATTTTTCACACGCCTTGAATTTGAACTTTCTAATTCAAACACGTGAAAAACATTTAGTTTATGGACAGAGACGAATTATTGGTTCCCGGCTTCGCATCAGGAACCATATTCTACTTTTGCATCGGTCTGTATGCCTTTACAATCAAACCCGTTCCCTCTTTGTGTTGCATGGAAACATCCATAAGATTCAACAATGCGGCAAGAGGCCAGACTGCCAAATAATAAAAGGGTAGCAACACAAAAAAGAGTCTGCTTTTATTGAGCATGGTAATGGGAAACTTCATGGAAAGTAACCAGGAGATATGCCCCGGCTTCCCATAGGAGTACCGGCAATCAATATCTGAGAAGCCGGCCTCTTCCAGCTTTTCATGAATATCCTCCATGTTGTATCCGTCGCGCACATGTTCATCAATAAATCCGGAGATACCTTCCTCTCCATGTTCATGTGCATCAGAGCCTCCCTTGTCGGATGGAGTGGAAATCAACAACATTCCACCCGGTGCCATACTACTGAAAAAATTATGAAAAACTTTACGGTCTTCTTCAATATGCTCCATCACATCAACCGACAATATCAGGTCGTACGATTCAGGCTCATTGAACCGGGTAAGATCAGCGATTTTAAAAGTAACGTTGTCACCCTTCCCGAGTTTATCAAAAAACCGGTTGCAATCGGCCACCTGTTCTTCTTTCACATCCACTCCCAAGATCTGATAACCGGCTCCCAGTCGCGACAAAGACCAGGTATATTGCCCAAATCCGGAACCAGCATCCAGGATGGCTGCCCCACGGCCCTGCCTGGAAGCCCATTTTTTTAATTCACGCCGGATATACCACGAACGCAAAAGCAACAAATTCAAGAGTCTGTAAAACAACACCCTGAATCCGGGTGTAGCGTTAAAAACACGTCCCAGCGAACGTTTTATAGGATCATACTGCATAACTTACTTCCAAGATTTAAGCACCTGCTATTCCTGCAACAACCTGTCAATATTGTCGATATAGTCCAGGCTGTCATCAATAAAGAATTCCAATTCCGGAATAACCCTCAACTGTTTGCCTGCTCTCTTCCCCAGAGCAAATCTTATTTGCGATGCATGCTCCTTAATTTTTTCGTACACCTCCTGTTTCCGATCGGTGGGGAAAATGCTCAGATACACTCTGGCAAGGCCCAGATCGGGTGTAACCCTCACCACGGTCACCGACACAAGAGCACCTGCAGTAACCTCCTTTACTTCACGCTGAAACATCTCACTCATATCCTTCTGAATGAGTCTTCCTATCTTCTTTTGACGAGTACTGTCCATGATTTTTTATTTTAATGCACGAAGTTAGGCAAAATTATGCAAACACATTTCCAACTCTTCAACCATCCGTTCCGGATCAAAAAGTGCGGAAACAGTTTCCTGCCCGTTACGCCCACAGGTGCGCAATTCTTCGGGATGCATAGATTTAAGTCCTTCCAGTCTGTCAGCGATAGCTTCAATGCGCCGGTCAACCAAAAAACCGTTCGTTCCATCCTTAATAAATTCCGCAGCACCACCCGCATCGGTGGTAAGCACGGGCACCCCGGCTGCCATTGCCTCAATAAGGGCATTACTGATGCCTTCATTGGCAGAAAAAAGACAAAACAGGGAGGCTTTTCTCAGCCATGGACCGGGATCTGAAAAACCCTCCATCGAAACAATTTTCTGCAAACCACAATCCCGGATTTGCTTTTTCAGGGCCTCTTCTTCCCTGCCTTTACCCAAAACATGAACTTTCATATCTGACAGCCTCTCTTCAGGCATCTGTGCCAGCGCCCGAATAAGCAGATGAAATCCTTTTCGGCGGGTAAGCATTCCGGTGGAAACTATGGTAAACGGATTATTTGATATTGAAGAGGCCGGTGCTTGTTTCAATCCCGGCATTCCGTTGTAGATCACTCTCACGGGATGATTCTGCATCCAGGAGTACCTCATCAGTTCCTTCTTTATTTTATGTGCATTGACAATAATTCCATCATTGAGCCGACCATAGACCCATCTGTGCCACAAAGGCCACCTCATTTTCCGTACAATCCCAAGTCTCAAAAAGTGCCTGATTCCCTGCCGTCTTGCTCCCAGACCACCCAAAATGTACTCCTTCTTTTTAGTAGAAACAATAACATCAATCCCATAAGCAGAAACAATCTGTTCTATTTTTCGTCCGGAGCTCCGATCAAAAGCAGATCTAAAGGGTGCTGAAAAAAACGGAATGTCAGTGTCAAAACGCCCTTTCAGGTATTGATCTTTTCCCAAAAAAAACACATTGTGCCGTTTTTTAAGTCCGGTCATGGCAATGGAAATCCATTTCTCATTTCCACCCCATACTTTGGAAGAACAGATGAAAAGTACCTTCATTGGTATTATATTTTTTTATATCTTGCAAATCAAGAACTTAAAAATCCTGATATCCATGAGAAAAATAACTGCCTTTCTGCTTTCAATTGCCGGAACTGCTGTTTCGGCTGTAGCCCGAATGCTTTCAGATTCCGAACAGAAAGAATCAACATCCGCTCCTGAAACCGCCCTTTCACCGAAAAAACCAACAGAATCTTCAGAAAACGGTAAAGAGTTGTACAAAACAGCCGGCATAAAAAAAGCTGAAGTCAAACAACTCACCAACAATGCCCCTCTTACCATTCCCGGATTTATTACAGGATCGGCCTCCGTCAGACCACACGAACACGACAAATACAATGTGGATATTCTGGATACACATGAAAAGGTCATAGGGCACATCGAAAAAAACAGACGCCTGTGCAACTCTCTGGAAGAATGGAACAGAGGCACTGTTTTCACCTTTGTAAAGGTAACAGAATCCAATGAAACAGAAACAAGTTCAGGAACTGCTTTTATTCCGGCAGGATTGGCTACAAAAGAAATCAATAACCTAAGAGAGGTATTTGAAAAACTCTCCATTCGCAATAAGATACTCTCCAATGAGAATATTCACTCAGCTGATTATCTGAAGATTCTGGACGACCACAAACAAATTTCCCGAACGCTTGCCGGGCTGAACATCACTGACCTTATAGATATCTCCCTGTCTAAAAGACTGATTCCGACACTCTCCAAACAACTGGAGGACCAACAAGACTGGGCCGGTCTTCTAAAGCTGGAAAAACACAGCGACCTGATTGATGAACTTAGCAAAAGATTTGCAGGAACCACTTACCGGAGAATCAGCAAAGCCAAAAAAAATACCGGGCAGAAAATCTGACCCGGTAAACGGTTTGTTTTTGTACAATAGATCGTTAGATTTTTATAAGTTGGAGGTTGGTGACTAACAGGCAGAAGTTTAAGAGGCAGAAGGCAGAAGAAAAAACCTTGCCCCAAAAGCCATCTTTCATCCGTATAAAATTTATTAATTAAGGTCGGATGGAACTCGCATGCAAAAATTTATACATGTTTTTTTGAGGCAATCGTTGCCATGCTCGTTTCAACATTCAAAAGAAATATTGTCAGGATACCATATCACTGAAGATCTCCACACAAACATCTCTCTCCACTTTGCTGGTAAGTTTTCGGACCACATTATTGAGATTGTGTACCACATAGCCCAGCTCTTCAGAGGGTGCAGACTGATACAAACGATCGGTAATCCAGTAAAGTGAACGAAGGGAACCTTCCAGCAGCGGCCGGGTTTCTCTTACCGAAATATCTTTAAAAGCACCAATTTTTTTCTCATCGCTCAGGTCGTCAAACTCGTTCTGAGCCCTTACCAGTTCATCAAACCAGTCGGCCGCCCCAAGTCGGGCAATCATCTCATAATGGTTGTGCCTAAGTTCCCTGATCAGTGCCGGAAGTCCGGTTGACTGTCGCTGGTAACCATCGCTTTTAGTATGCCAGGCATGTTGCTGCAAAACAGCGAGCAACTCCGTTCCCAGCATGCTGTGTTTCTTCGATGCCCGGTGACACGATGCTTCCACAAATCTGTAAAACGCAATGTATGCCTCATCCCGCTTACTTGCCTGGAGGGTTTTTCGCTCCATCACACAACTGATTACTCTTCTTTGAAAGGTCTGTTCGTAGCTGGCGAGACTTTCTCTCACATCTTCCACAAAAGTCATGAGTTCGCCCTTATTTACCGGACAATGGTCATAGATCTGCAGGGTCACTTTGGCAAGATCGTAAAGATCGAAGGAAAGGAGCTGGGAAAAGTTTAAAGACTTTAGCATAACACTATAAGGGTTTAGGAGTTGGAAAACTCTCTGATAAACATAAAATAGCAATCCGGTTTCCCGGACTGTTGCATCTGTCAGAGTGCTTATTCTTACATATATTTTACGGACGATTCATCGCAAAGGTTTCAAAAAACCTGTTGAAACGAGCATGATATTTTTTTAAACATAAATATCACCAGATAATATGTTTAAAATAATGTTTTTGCGTTTTTTAAGGCCGAAGGTCTTTAAGAAAATTGAAACTCCCTCCCCCCCACTCATTATTGGTCGCGACGCGACCAATAATGAGTGGGGGGCATGAGGAATACCTCAAAACCCAGGGCGTTGCCCTGGGCTGTTGCTCTCAGGCATTCAGCCTGTTTACATCCAATATATCTTATGTATAAGGTTAAATGTTTCCGGAAATTCCGGTCCCCTGAATCTTACGGAATAAATCCAGCGCATAAACATCCGTCATTCCGGAAATAAAATCAATGACCGTTTGTACCCGGTGATGCACAGGGGCACTTTCCGAAACTTTATATTGTTCAGGAATAAAAGGGAGTAGCAGACGTGAATAGTAGTGTTTGGGTTCCAGCACTGCTTTGATAAACTCATCAAGCAGAGTACCCAGAATCCGAAAACCGGCAATTTCAATCTCCACCACAGAAGGATGCCGGTAAATACGCTCGAACCCCACGCGGGCACACTCTTTCATGGCAACATCCATATTGCCCGACAATTTATCGGTAAGAGCCCCGCTAAAGGTCCCATCCAGAATGCTGTCGTGATGTTTAATAAAAATTTCGGAACAGGCCCCCACCAGCTTACCAATGACTCCGGCTCTGAGGTAGGCAATCTTTTCATTGGTATCAGTGACTTCACGATAGACCTCTTCTATTCTCTTTAGATGTTCTTTATCCTCCACCGGATCATAAAAAGCCATCAGGAGATCCATGGTCTCCGGAGTGGACAAAATCCCCAGCTTGTGGGCGTCTTCAATATCCATCAGCTGATAGCAAATATCATCGGCGGCTTCCACCAGATAAACCAGCGGATGACGTGCAAAAATACCCGGAGAGGTCTCTTTCAGTCCCAACTCGGCAGCAATGTCCAGAAAAACTTCCTTTTCACTCTGAAAGAAACCATACTTTTTCAGATCCCTGTTCCCCGAAGCATAAGGATACTTAACAATGGATGCCACAGAGGTATAAGTCATGGCAAACCCTCCGGTACGCCGTCCGGAAAACTTATGTGTCAACACTCTCAGGGCATTGGCATTCCCTTCAAAATCGACAAAATCGTTCCAAACAGCCGGGGAATGAATCATGGATTCCAGATAACGCCCGTTTCCATGCCTGAAAAAATCAGAAATGGCTTTTTCTCCCGAATGACCAAAGGGCGGATTACCCATGTCGTGTGCTAGACAAGCAGCCGCAACAACAGAACCCAGTTCCTGAGCCAATGGCAGTTCATCCCCATAGATTGAAAAAAGATACTTTGAAATATTGTTTCCCAGCGAGCGCCCGACGCTGGCAACCTCAAGACTGTGGGTCAACCGGTTGTGCACAAACACACTTCCTGGCAATGGAAACACCTGTGTTTTGTCCTGTAAACGCCTGAACGGCGAGGAGAATATCAGTCTGTCATAATCGCGCTGAAACTGCGTACGATCATGAGAACTCACACCCGAAGAAGTTCCGGTGCGCTTTGTGGATAAAAGTTGTTTCCAATCCATGAGCCTTCCTGTTCAATATATGGTTGTGCGATACTTTTTCATCTCTGCGGCCAGCGAACGGGCTTTCCCGCCGGTCACCCGATCCAGCAACTGCCAGAAACCGGGACCATGGTTCTTTTCCCTGGTGTGACACAATTCATGCAGCACCACATAATCTATCAGGTGCTGTGGCAGACGCATCAATTGCAAATTGAGATTGATGTTATTCACGGAAGAACAACTCCCCCACCTGGATTTCAGATTCTTAATAAATACTTTGTTCACTTTAAACCCGTGCAATCCGGCAAAATGCCTGACTCTTCCGGGCAACATCGTCTTTGCTTCAATTCGAAGCCCTTCCTCTATCCCCTGACGGATTGCCGCCTGAACTCTTTCATCCTCCACCTTCATAAAAGAAGGGTATGCAACCCGCAGAACACCTCCATGCAAAGTCATACGCAACTGATCACTGTGATGGCTTTGGATACGAAGCTCAAAAGTGCGGGTGCGAAACTTCGTATCTTCATTAAAGACGGTCTTCATATTCTCATGCGCAGCCATTTGTGCCTGATTCTGCTGAATCCAGGAACGCTTCTCCTCCACAAACGACAAAGCCTTTTTGATGGAGTACCCCGGAGGAAACAGAACTGATACCCCCTCAAAAGGCTTTAGCCTGATGGAAAGCCGTTTGCACCGGGCATCACTTTTAAAAAGTACGGGTCCGATGCCCTCTATATCTACCAATGATGTTTTTACCGACATAATAACACAAAGGTAAAGTTTTCCCGCTATTGCCAAACCAATGGTCTGTGTCGTAAATTGGTTTCCTCTAAAAACGACTTCCTTCCTGTAACGAAACACTACTGCTATGCGTCACACATTGGATTATGTTTTCAAATGAAAACAAGTACACAATCAGGTAAACTGTTACCTAAAATGACAATTAAACTTCATTTTGTTACAAATATGCCCGATTTCGAACACCCGCTGTTTCGAAATCAGACAGTTTTATTTTAAGTACAAAAAGGAGATTGCTAAAACAAAGCGTTATCTGACAAATACTTACATTATTTGGCAGGACAATTGATTAGAAAAAACCGGAAAAAACACACAAAACCAGATACCATGAGCAACAGCATTATCAAAGTAAGCAGCCTTCACAAATCATACCGGATGGGAAACAATGCTCTGCATGTCCTTAAAGGTATTGATCTGGATATTAAGGCAGGTGAGATGGTTAGTATCATGGGCTCCTCAGGCTCAGGTAAATCAACCTTATTGAACATTCTCGGGATTCTTGACAACCATGATCGGGGAGATTATTACCTGAACAATGTAAAAATCGAGAAGATGAATGAAACCAAGGCCGCCAAGTTCCGCAACAACTATCTGGGCTTTATTTTCCAGTCATTCAACCTCATTTCGTTCAAGAATGCCATGGAAAATGTGGCTCTTCCACTTTATTATCAGAATGTCAGTCGCAAAAAAAGAAATCTCAAGGCATTGGAATATCTGGAAAGACTGGGATTAAAAGACTGGGCGGGACATCTTCCTTCAGAGTTATCAGGAGGTCAGAAACAACGCATAGCCATTGCCCGGGCACTTATCTCCGAACCAAAGGTAATACTGGCCGATGAACCAACAGGAGCTTTGGACTCCCAGACATCTTATGAAGTGATGGATATTCTTCAGGAGGTCAACCAAATGGGCATCACCGTTATTATCGTAACCCATGAGGATGACATAGCACACCGCACACAGCGAATCATAAGACTCAAAGACGGATTGATCGAACACAATGAGTTGAACGGAAAATATGAACCCGTTGTCGCCGGTGAAATCTTCACGTCCAATTAAACCCTGCATTTATCACCAATAAAACAGGCTAAACCTTTCAACAACTTTGAACTATGTTTAATTCACTGCAGGAAATATTCTCCACTCTTAAACAAAATAAACTGAGAGCCATCATGACAGGCTTCAGTGTGGCCTGGGGTATCTTCATGCTTATCCTTTTGCTGGGGTCGGGAAACGGGCTTCAGAATGGCATGGAAAACAACTTCAGAGGCACTGCAAAAAATGCACTGTGGATCTGGAGCCGGCAAACCCAGCTATCATACGACGGCCTCCAGGCCGGCCGGCGGATACAATTTACCGATGAAGATTACGATATGCTGGTCAACCACTTCAAAGATGACATCTCGGACATTTCGGGTCGTTTCAGACTTTGGGGCAGCGGGACTGTAACCTACAAAAATGAATATGGTGACTATAGCCTTGAGGGTGTGATGCCGGAGTTCAAAAACATTCAGATTGTGGACATGGAGCAGGGGCGCTACATCAATGAGCCGGACATTCAGCAATTCAGGAAAGTGGCCATCATCTCTGTTCCGGTAAAGAAAGCATTGTTCAAGGAGGAAGATCCCATTGGCAAATACATCCACATCGACAAAGTTCCCTTCAAAGTGGTTGGTACCTTTATTAACCCGGAACGACGGGACGATGAACAAGTCTATATTCCGGTAAAGACTGCCCAGCGCGTTTTTAACGGAAGCAACAAACTTAATGAACTGGCGGTGGCTACCAATGCACTTACCGTGGCCGAAAATAAACGTGTTGAAGAGGCCATCAGAACCACCCTGATGAAAAAACACCGGATTGCCCCTGACGACAAACAGGCGCTCGGTATCTGGAACACCCTGGAGCACTTCAAGCAGGCACAGGGTGTATTCACCGGAATCCGGATATTCGTCTGGGTAATCGGCATCATGACCATCATTGCAGGCATCGTGGGTGTCAGCAACATCATGATTATTCTGGTAAAAGAACGCACAAAGGAACTGGGCATCCGTAAAGCCATTGGCGCCACCCCGTGGTCGGTCATTCGGCTGGTTCTCTCCGAATCAGTGTTCATCACCACCCTGTCCGGATTTTTCGGGCTGGTGGCCGGGATGGGACTCATGGCAGCCATCTCCATGGTGTTGCAAAGCGCAGCACAGAGTAATCCCAGTATCGAAAGCACCTTTTACAATCCGTCGGCAAACCTCTCAGTTGCTGTGTCAGCCCTGGTGGTCCTTATTGTTGCAGGATTAATAGCAGGATATGTACCAGCACGCAGAGCTTCGGCCATTAAGCCCATCGAAGCACTGCACGACGAATAAACAAGTATGAGCACGGTCTAAAAAGGATCTTTATTGCCAAACTCTTCGTTCTTTAAATTTTTTGAGTCCTCATTAACATTGAGTTAACTCCGGCACAAAAATTTTAAACGCCTTGATTTTGACAAAAATCTACCTTTTTATTCCACACTCAAGTATCAATGTAACCAGGAAAGCACATTTTTTTTAATTAAAACCATAATACCGTGTTTGACTTAGACCGCTGGCAGGAGATTCTAAATGCCATAAAACAAAACAAGTTTCGCAGCATACTTACCGCATTTGGGGTATTCTGGGCCATTTTCATGCTGGTTGTTATGACCGGTGCAGGAAACGGACTGATAAACGGTGTCACCAGTGGCTTCCAGGATTTTGCCACCAACAGCGCCTTTATGTGGTCTAACCGCACAACCATCGCCTATCAGGGATACGATCGCGGTCGCTGGTGGAGCATCAACAACGATGATATTGAAGCCATCCGAAATGAAATTGACGGAATAGATGTAATATCACCCAGGTTGCAGGGCTGGAATCTTCGCGAAGGCCAGAATGTGGTACGTGACGAAAAAGCTGCAGCTTTCAATGTGATGGGAGATTATCCCCAATACCGGAAAATAGACCCGTGTACAATGCCCTGGGGCCGATACATCAACGAAGAGGATATCAAACTCAAAAGAAAAGTCTGTATCATCGGAGAAAATGTATATGATGTGATGTTCGACGAAGGAGAAGATCCGGTAGGTCAGTATTTGCGCGTAAACGGCGTCTATTTTATGGTGGTGGGTGTTTTCAGATCGAACAATCCCAACATCAACATCGGAAGCAATAAAAAAGAGACCATTTATCTGCCATTTACCACGATGCAGCAAACATTCAATTACGGAGATGAAGTTCATTTCTTTGGTTTTACTGCAAAACCCGGGGTGAATGTTCAGGGTATTGTGGATGAAATAGAGCCGCTGGTAAAAAAACATCACAAAATTGCGCCGGAGGACGATGAAGCCATCGGTGGTTTTAACGTTCAAAGCGAGTTGCAGACCATGGAATACACATTTCTGGGTATCAACATCCTGATATGGGTAGTAGGTATCGGCACCCTGATTGCCGGAGCAGTGGGAGTCAGCAATATCATGCTGGTGATTGTAAAAGAACGGACACGTGAGATTGGTGTTCAACGCGCCATCGGAGCCAGACCGGCAGTCGTCATTGGTCAGATTCTTACAGAGTCGGTATTTCTGACCACTGTGGCAGGTTTTCTGGGACTGGCCTTCGGAACACTTATTCTGCATCTCACCAATATAGCATTGACAGCTGCAGCGGCCAATGCTCCGGAAGATGAAATGACCTTCTTTGCGAACCCTGAAGTAGGTTTACCTCTGGCCATTTCTGCCCTGGCGTTGCTCATTCTGGTGGGTCTCTTTGCCGGATTGATTCCGGCGATGAAGGCTGTAAGAATAAAACCCATTGATGCACTCAGACATGAATAACCTCTGTGCCCATTGTGATATATAGTCATGAAGAACACAGGGGAATAAAATAAAAACAAAAACAATTTAAAATACGGGCACCAATGCCTATTAAAACCTGAACAAAATGAAGAAGTTTTTTAAAATTCTGATGGTAGTTGTTTTGATAGCCCTTGTAGGATGGGTCGTTTACTACCTTTACAACCAGACCAAAAAATCGCCCGTGGTTTTTGAAACCCAAAAGCCAGAAGTCACCAATATCATTAAAAAAACGGTGGCCACAGGATCCATTGTCCCTCGAAAAGAGATTCAGATTAAGCCCCAGGAATCGGGCATTATTACAGAAATTTACGTTCAACCGGGCGATTTGGTAACGCAGGGCGACCTCATGGCCAAGATTCAGATTATTCCGGAAATGCTTCAGGTCAATGAGGCCGAGAACCGCCTGGCCAAGGCCCGGCTGGCTTTTGAAAATGCCAAAATCGAATATGAGCGGTCTCAGGAGCTCTATGACAACAAAGTAATACCCGAATCACAGTTTCTTGAAGACAAACTGAGCTTCCAGACTTACCAAAAAGACCTGGAATCGGCACAAAACAATCTGGAACTGATCAAAGAGGGGGTTATCAAAAAGGCCGGCGCACAAACCAATACCCTTATACGAGCCACCACTTCAGGCATGGTCCTGGATGTCCCCATCGAAATCGGAAATTCTGTAATCAAAAGCAATACGTTCAACGACGGAACCACCATTGCACTGGTTGCCGACATGGGTGAAATGGTATTCGAAGGAATGGTGGACGAAACCGAAGTCGGAAAGATTAAAGAAGGAATGCAGCTGCTGCTGACCATCGGGGCCCTTGATGAAGAGGAATTCAAAGCCAACCTGGAATTTATCTCACCCAAAGGGGTGGAAGAAAACGGAGCCATCCAGTTCGAGATTAAAGCGGCCGTGGAGTTACAGGAAGGAAGTTTCGTGAGGGCAGGTTACAGTGCAACTGCCGACATCGTTCTGGATCGTCGGGACAGTGTCCTTACCCTGCAGGAAAAAATGATAACTTTTAAAGATGATTCCACCTTTGTGGAGATTATGACCAGTCCTCAGGTCTTTGAAAAACGTTTGGTTAAGACAGGTCTGTCGGATGGTATCAACATTGAAATTGTGGAAGGTCTCTCTCAAGAGGATGAAGTTAAAGTGCCGAAATCGTAAAGATTTAGGGAACTAGTCAGTAGTTTATAGTCAGTAGAGGAAATTTAAGGAAACTGAAACACTCAGAAAACTGTCGAACTATATTAATAGATGCAAAAATTGACAGACAAAGGGGTACCACACTGACGAATCTTAACTTAACTGTACTTTGACACTAAACTCAAAACACTAAACTCTCGATCCTCAACCCCTGAGCCCGGAACCCGAAAATTAAAACCGAAATAAACAAATCATGAGAAACATAGCTGCAATACTGATGCTTCCGATGCTCCTTGCCTTTACGGAAGCCGATGCTCAACAGCCTGAACAATGGAGTCTGAAAGACTGCATTGAATATGCAAAGGACAACAACCTGTCCATCAAGCAACAGAGCCTGAATACCGAATATCAACAAAATGTCTATGAGCAAAAGAAACTCGACCGCATACCATCTGTAAATGGTAGTGTGGGATACCAACTGAGCTTTGGACGCGTGCTGGATGACACCTCTTACGAAATTACGGATCAAACAACTCAGTTCGGACGTTTTTCGTTAGGTGCATCTGTCCCCCTTTTTCAGGGATTTTCGCTAAACAACCAAATCAACCGGGATAAAGCAAACTGGCAGGCATCACGCAAAGAACTGGAAGCTGCAAAGAATGACCTTGCACTGAACATTACCTCTTTGTACCTGCAGGTTCTTTTTGACAAAGAACTGCTCCAGGTGGCTCAGGAACAGTACAAGGTGGCCCGGGAACAGGTAGAGAATACCCAGAAGCTTGTGGATGCCGGACGCGTGGCAGAAGGCAATTTACTCGAAATAAAATCACAGGCAGCACGAGAGGCGCTTACAGTAACGCAGATGGAGAACAATCTTACAATGTCTTTGCTAAGCCTCGCACAGTCTCTTGACTTGGAGGACACCGGAAATTTCGACGTAGTGACTCCGGAAATTCCTGAATTGAAACAAAACACACTGACACCTCCGTCCGATCTTTTTATCCAGGCAGTGGATTTAATGCCGGAAATTGAAGCATCCGAGTTCACCCTGGAAAGCGAACGTTTTGCTTTAAAAGCAGCGCAGGGACAGCTCTATCCTTCCTTAAACATGGATGCCGGATGGAATACGTCAGTGACTAAAAAAGAAAGTACCGTTGATTTTGACTTTGGCGAACATTTTAGTGACAACGCTACCCAGTATGTGGGCCTGACTTTAAGAATTCCTGTCTTCAATGGTCTTGCCGCCCGAAACAATGTGAAAAACACAAAACTGAGCATCCGAAGTGCCCAGCACGATCTGGAAAAGGAAAAACAGACATTGAGAAAAGAGATTCAGCAGGCTTATGCAGATGCACAGGCAGCTTACCTCAAGTACAATTCAGCTCAAACAGCGGTAAATTCTTATGAAGAATCATTGCGATACACCGAAAAGAAGTATTCCGTAGGCCTGGTAAGCCCGGTGGATTACAGTGTTGCAAGAACTGATTATTTGAAAGCACAGTCCGACTTCCTTCAATCGAAGTATGAATATGTGTTACGAACGAAAGTGCTGGACTTTTATACAGGAGCCCCTTTAAATCTTGATTAAACACAATCCAAACTGTCAATACGCAAAAAAGGCGCTGCGGGATTTTCCTGCAGCGCCTTTTTCAAAATGTTTAAAGAAATCCACTCTCACAACATCATGTAACTATTTAAAAGTCACTTCAAAATCCAATTCAAAATCATCATAAATCAGATTGTCACCGAGGTTATCAAAGAAAGAACCGGATCCGTAACGTACATTATATTTGGAACGATCCACCACCAGTTTCCCGGAGAATGTTTTACCCTCCACTTTAGCCTCAAAAGAAACGGGGTTGGTCTGTCCTTTTATGGTCATGGTACCGGTAAACTTGTAATTACCCGATTCAACTTTCTCCCCATTCTTAATTTCAAGGGTTGCCGTAGGATATTCATCCACACTAAAGAAATCATCAGACTTCAGGTGACCAACCAACTGGGCTTTTGAGTCTTTATCTTCAATGTCATGATTACTAATGGAGGTCATGTCGGCCACAAATTTTCCAGAGACAAAGCTGTCTCCTGATTTCTCCAGGTATCCCGACAATAACTCAATGGCTCCGGTGTGAGATCCACCAACTTTCTTCCCTGTCCAGACAATCTGACTGTCCTCTACTTTCAATTCACTTTTTTGCCCGAAGGCCGCCGGGGTCATTACCAGAAATCCCAGCGCCAATATCAAAGTTGACAATTTTTTCATATGATTCTCCTTTTTATTTATATTCGTTTATATAAAACAATCCGGGGTTAAAAAAGTTTTAGCCCCCAAAAAAGAGATCATCTGAATAAATCAATTGAGATTGCTTCGCTACGTTAGCAATGAAAGATTAGGTGCGGTGAATTAATAGTTGGCCCCATTCGGAGACCTAATCCATTTTTGAGCTGTAGCCCGAGTTTGCACTCGAGGTTATTGACTATCGTCGATCTTCGATTCAAAAATGCTCCTTCCAGGGACCTCCCAGATCTGTCATATTCCCATTATGCCTCAAAATTTAATTGAGGTGCGCACTTGCAATGACGGCAATAATTAGGATTAGCAGCCGTCTTTAGGCGGGTGTCCCTGCGGTACAGTCCCTGACACATCAGCCAGCTTTAAGCCGGCTTCTAAACAACAACAAGATCTCATCTGTTTTTTAAAATGAAAAGCCGACTCAAAGCCGGCTCTGACAACCTGAATTTCAGGCCATCAGCCCCGGCTGAAGCCGGAGGCTAATCTCAGGGGGCCTTAGCTGCAGATAGATATAAATAGATGATGTTTTCCTGCAAACACTATATTACTTCTAATTCTTTCCCGATTTTAATGAAAGCAGCAATTGCTTTATCAAGATGTTCTTTCTCATGTGCTGCCGAAAGCTGAATTCGTATTCTTGCCTGCCCTTTTGGCACCACCGGGTAATAAAATCCGGTAACGTAAATGCCCTCTTCAAGCAACCGTGCAGCAAAAGTCTGAGACAAACGCGCATCATAAAGCATCAATGCCACAATTGCCGAGTTGGTCGGTTTAATATCAAACCCCGCCTCGGAAATCCTTTGCTTAAAATAGTCAGCATTGCTCATGAGTTTATCGCGAAGAGCTGTAGATTCGCTCATCATATCAAACACCTCAGTGGCAGCACCAACAATGGATGGAGCCAGAGAATTACTGAACAAATAAGGTCTTGAACGTTGGCGCAACAGGTCAATAATCTCCTTTTTCCCGGTGGTAAAGCCGCCTAAAGCCCCTCCGAGAGCCTTACCCAATGTGCTGGTGATAATATCCACGCGGTCCATCACATTGTGGTATTCATGAGTTCCTCGCCCGGTTTTTCCAATGAAACCGGATGCATGGCTGTCGTCCACCATCACCAGAGCGTTGTATTTTTCGGCCAGATCGCAGATTTTATTAAGTGGCGCGATATCTCCATCCATGGAGAAAACCCCGTCGGTAACAATTATTCTGAATCGCTGCTGTTGGGCATCCTGAAGTTGTTTCTCCAGATCATCCATATCGGCATGCTTGTACCGGTATCTGGCAGCTTTACAGAGTCGCACTCCATCAATGATACTGGCGTGGTTCAGTGCGTCAGAAATAATGGCATCTTCAGCGGTAAAGAGCGGTTCAAAAACCCCTCCGTTGGCATCGAAACAGGCAGCATACAAAATGGTATCCTCCATGCCGAAAAATGCAGCAATCTTTTCCTCCAGATTTTTATGAATGTCCTGGGTTCCGCAAATAAACCGTACAGACGACATTCCATAACCATGAGAATCCAGTGCCTTGTGAGCAGCCTCAATCACTCTGGGATGAGCAGAGAGCCCCAGATAATTATTGGCGCAAAAGTTTAAAACCTTTTCCCCTGAATCAAGCGAAATCTCAGCTTGCTGAGGCGACGTGATGATTCGCTCGGTTTTATACAAACCTGATTGCTTTATATCCTCAAGTTCTTCTTGCAGATGATCTTTGTATTTACCGTACATAACTATATTTTTTGATGACTTCAGACAAAGTTAAAGATAGTGTCTAAACAAAAATATGACAAAAGATCATTTATCATTTATGACCTGTAAAAGTGTTACCAAAATTGTTTATATTACACTAACGATTGTTTACCAAAATAAACACGGCTTTACTCAAATATAACCACTTCTAATGATCCTGAGCCCCCTCTTTTTCCTATTTTTATGGAGATTTAACACCCACCCCAAAAAGTAAACTGTATGCATAATGTAAAAGGGTTCCCCCCAACAGCATTGGAAACCCTTGGTATATTGACGGCTTTCACAGCCTCTGTGGTAGTACTCACGGTGGAAACAGAAGGTGATATTACCTACATCCACGCCGGAGCGGGCAATGCCCCGGAGGAAAAGTCCCTTCTTGAAAAAGCCGTTAACAAAACAGCCGGTTTTGGCCACGGAATAAGCGGATGGTTCGAATTGAACGATCCCTTATTGGTGCGTCCATATAAATCGGGTCGCTTCATCAATCTAACCTCCAAATCGCTCAGTGGCAACAATCGTCTTTGCCTTTTCACCAACAACCCCGAAGGCTGGAGCAAGCAGCAACTCCTCCTAATGGACCAGACAAGAAAAAGCATCGAACAACAATTTGAGAACTATTTCTTCGAGCCCAATACCATCGACCAAACTGACAACGACCGTTTCCGTTTGCTTTTTGATTATTCTCCGGTTGGGGTCTTTTTTTACACCACTTCACTGAAGATTTCAGCTTTTAACGACCGCTTTGTTTCAGTTCTCGGTGCCCCGGCATCCCGGTTACTCAACCTGGACCTGAATACGATATCTGACCGTTCCATACTACCAGCGATCCTGAGGCCTTTATCGGGAGGTGAAGGCGATTATGAAGGCACCTACACATCCATGCTCAGCGGGAAAAAGATCAACGTTACGCTCAAAACTGCTCCCATACTAAACAATTCCGGGGAAATAACGGGAGTAATCGGTGTTGTTACCGACAATACCGATAAAATCAACACCCTAAACGAATTAAAAGAGAGTAAAAACCGCTTAAAGGTACTTATCAACGCAACACCCGACATCATCTGTTTCAAAAACGCAGAAGGTCAATGGATGGAGGCCAATGAATCCATTCAGGAACTATACAGACTTAAAGGGAAAGATTTTCTTTTCAAAAGCGAAGAACATCTTAAAAAACTGGTTCCGGAATTGTCGGAAGTCTTCAGTCAATGCAGTATCTCGGACCAAATGGCATGGGAACGAAAAGAGCCGGTGGTCGTGGAGGAGATTATCCCCTTACCCAATGGGGATGAACGGAGAATTGATGTCATAAAAACACCCGTATTTTATGCCGATGGGACCAAAAAAGGAATTGTAATTTTAGGTCGTGACATTACTGCCAGAAAAAAAGCGGAAGAGATGCTCCGTGAGAGTGAAGAGCGATTCAGAATAGTTGCAACACATGCCAATGACATCATATTTGAATGGAACCCGGCCTCGGACAAAATCAGTTGGTTCGGAAATTCGGGGTATATAGGCTCAGCGCAGACCCCGCCCCGAACCTTTCATGAGTTTGTAAAGCTTATTCATCCGGATGACCGCAAAAGGGTGAAACACTTCTGGACCAATCGTTTTCCGCTCAAAGAAGAATGGAACGACGAATTTAAAGTACAGCTGAGAAACGGGAACACCAAACATTACCGCGCATCAGGAATCATGATATTTAAAGAAGGAAATCCGGAAAAAGTCATCGGAACCTTCACCAACATCACACAGGAAAAAGAACTGATATTCAGCCTCAAGGAAGCTGTAGAAGAGGCACAAAACAACCAGGCACGAATAACGGGATTGCTGGCAGTAATTCCTGACCTCATCTTTGTTTTCAACAGAGACGGAGTCATTAAAGATTATCATGCCGACAGTGGCGAAAACCTTTATGTTGCCCCCGAAGTATTTCTGGACAAGAAAATAGATGAATTCATGCCTGAGGAGATCGCCCGCCTGACACATGAAAAGATTGCATCAGTCATCAGCCATAAAGGTATAGAGACCTATGAATATGAAATAACGGAAGATGGGAAAACAGGAATTTACGAATCGCGAATGGTTTTTGTGGATGAAAACCGGATTATGACCATTGTGAGAGATGTTACCCATGCCCGACAAGTAGAAAAAGACCTGATCGCAGCCAAAGAACAGGCCGAAAAAAGCGATCACCTCAAATCCGCGTTTCTGGCAAACATGAGTCATGAAATCCGAACCCCGATGAATGGAATTCTGGGCTTTTCGGAGCTGCTCCGCAACGAATACCTGGATCCGGAAGAACGCCGAAAAAGCATAGACGTCATTGTTAAAAGCGGTCAGCAATTACTGGCAATCATCAATGATGTGCTTCAGGTATCGCAATTGGAAACGGGGCAGGTAAGCCTGATGCCGGACAAAGTTAACCTCAATAAACTGGTTACCGATCTGGCCAGATTCTTTGAAATAGAAGCCACAGACAAGGCAGTGGAATTAATCACTCAAATCCCGGAAAGACAAATTACCGCCACGGTAGATGGCGGAAAAATCACCCAGATATTCAACAATCTCATCAGCAATGCCTTCAAATTTACTTCTCCCGGAGGACACATTGCTTTTGGTTTTGAAGAAGATGGCAATGAAATTCGGTTTTTTGTGCATGATGATGGTATTGGCATCGCAGAAAAGCACCACAAAATCATCTTCGAAAGATTTGGCCAGGTCCTTAAAATTGGTGCCAAAAACAAAGGTGGAACAGGACTGGGACTCTCCATCTCAAAAAGTCTGGTAGAACTGATGGGCGGACAAATATGGGTGGAGTCTGAAGCAGGCCACGGAGCCAGTTTCTTTTTCAGTTTGTCTCGCTCAATGGAAGTTTAACGCTTTATTCCCGGGTTTTACCCTTTCATCCCTCTTTTTCGGTAATACATCGGTTCTCGGTTGTTTACAACAGGAAAAGGCTGTTTTTTTGCTCAAAACTTACAAAAAACCATGAGCAGAAACAGATTACACTATCATATATGGGGATTGATTCTTATTCTTTCTGCAGGCTGCGAAAATCTTATCGAGTACAGTCCTTATCAATCGGGTTCCGGAGACTTACCACAAAAGTTGAACGAAAAAGTCATTTCCGGACTAAAAAGTAAAAGTTCAGACACTTTTGAACCGTTTAGAGTTGCCATTATCGGTGACAGCCATACCTACTACGACGATTTCGACGATCAGATTAAAGCACTGAACAGCATCGACAGCATCGATTTCGTCATTCACAACGGAGATATTACCATGAGTGGTATTTACCGTGAATTTATGTGGTACCAGGACATTGCTTCCGGGTTAAGTCACCCGATGATTGCCATTGTGGGAAATCACGACTTCCTTTCCAACGGCGAACTGGTTTATCAGGATATGTTTGGTCCGTTGAGTTTTTCGTTTGACTACAACAACTGTCGCTTTGTCTTTTTCGACGACATCATCTGGGAACGAAACGTGGAGGATCCTGATTTTGAATGGCTTTATAGTGCATTAGAAGCCGACGGCAACATTTCTCATGTTTTCCTGGTAGCTCATATCCCCCCCTGGAGCGCACCTTTCAGTGTCGGAAACAGTTATCTGTTTTATCGCATCCTGGAGGAGCAGCAGGTTTCTTTATCCATTCACGGGCATACACACAGCTTTTTTCAAGGCAAACGCGATGAGTGCGAAGTTCCGTTTCTGATTTCAGGTGATGCTACCGATCGCGAAATCATACTCATGGATGTCCGGCCCGACACCGTTCTGATCACCAGAGAATCCTTTTAAAGAATCGAAGAAATGCGCTTAATTTATTTGACAGCCCTGCTTCTGGCGATGCTTTTTAATTCAGGCGCCAAAGCCCAATTTTACTCAGAAGGCACGTACCAAAGAGCCGGAATATTTGACCGGATGTATCAGCCCAGAAAAACGGTAATCTCCGGTGATACAGTTCATTACCGTTCACGCTGGTTCTTTCCGAAACACGCCAAAATACAATATGCCGGAAGTGTGGGATTTTTATCTGTCGGGGTGGGTTACCATTTATGGGACATTTACGAACCCACCTTTAGCTACGGTTTGTTAAACGAATTCTTGGGAGGCAGCAATGTAACGGTGCATACCTTTTCGCTAAAAAACAGTTTCTTCCTGACCCAAAGACCATGGTTTAATCACTTCTGGCCAAAAGCAGGATTAATGATCAACCGGGGAAACACCAATAATACATTTCGAAAACTGCCGCCTCACTATCCCGAGAGTTACTATTTTCAAAACAAGATACATGCAGCACCCTTCTGGGGAGGCGAATGGTATCAGCCACTGAAAGACAAACACCTTACGGGATGGGGATTTTATTTTGAGTTTTCGGCACTCGATGCCTATTTACTGGAAGCGATTCGCACAGAGTATGTGACCATGCTGGATGTATGGAGCCTCGCATTTGGGATCACATTCTACTTTCATTAGGATAAAATTTAATTATAAAGGTCTAATGGAGCTCGCATGCAGGAACTTTTACATATTCTCTTGTGGCAATCGTTTCCATGCTCGCTTCATTAAACCGTATCAAAGGAATAAACGTTAAAACCAACGCAGCCAGCAATTAATACCAATCCCTTCAAAACTGAAAAAACGAAACAGGATCTACATTTTCTTTTATGATATAGATGGTTTCGCTACTTTTGCGAAAAAAATATCCCGATGGCGTATATTCTATGCATTGAAACTTCCACCACGGTCTGCTCTGTAGCACTTACCCGTAATGGGGAAGTGGTTGCAGCCCGGCAGGAGAATGAGGGCAATTCTCACGCCAACAGACTTACTGTTTTAACGGAAGAACTCTTCAAGGACTCTTCGGTAAATATAGAGATGAGTGATATTGACGCAGTTGCAGTAAGCAGCGGCCCCGGATCCTACACCGGATTGCGAATCGGCGTATCCACCGCCAAAGGCATTTGCTTCGCACTTGGGAAACAATTAATCGCCATTCCTTCCTTATCGATTCTCGCTCTTCCGGTAGTACAAAGCCTTGGTTCATTGAAAAATAACCAGGATGCCTGGTACTGCCCCATGATTGATGCCCGTCGGATGGAGGTTTATGCCGCAATGTATGACAGCGGAATGCAGCAAAGGAAGGAAACCTCAGCCGACATTATAGACAGCGAAAGCTATGCAGAGATTCTCAACCGTAGAAAAGTTTTCTTTTTCGGTAACGGAGCCGCCAAATGCAAAGAAACGCTGACTCATCCCAACGCATTTTTCCCGGAAGATGAAGGCCCGCTGGCACGCAACATGGCACAACCTGCTGCAGAAGCCTGGAATAACAGGCAATTTGAAGATGTGGCTTATTTCGAGCCCTTTTATCTGAAAGATTTTATTGCCACCATCCCAAAAAAGAAGATTCTTTGATTAAAAAACACTCCGCGTTAAACCCTGCCCCAGTATGTCTTGTTTAAGTTACTGATGGACTTTCATTTGCTTAACATACTACTCGTCGAAGACGACCTTACTTTGGGAGAAAAGCTAACTGATTTTCTGAAATCCTTTGGTCACGATGTCGTGCATTGTGGCGATGGCGATAAAGCTTTCGAGGCTTTCTGCGACGGTAGATTCAACTTCTGCATTTTCGACCTGATGCTTCCCGGAATTGACGGCTTCACACTTACCGAGCGGATTCGCAGGCGGGACAGTTACATTCCGGTTGTCATCATCAGTAAAAGAAATCATAAAGACGATAAACAAAAAGCTTTTGACCTGGGGGTAGACGATTATCTTGTAAAACCTTTCGATCCGGATGAACTCCTTTGGCGAATCAGAGCTGTCGCAAGACGTATCCATGCACCTTTACCTTCAGGCAATGTTGCCGCTCCCCTGTCCATCGGAAAATTCACCTTCGACCTGAATCGTCAGATGCTGCTAAACGGATCAACCATCCGCCGCCTTACCCGCAGAGAGAGCGAAGTTCTGAAATTGCTGTGCACCCGCAAAAATCAGCTCATAAAGAGGGAAGAAATTCTTATGCAACTCTGGGGCGATGTGGATTATTTCCACGGGCGCAGTCTGGATGTATTTATCAGCAAAATAAGAAGATACCTAAAGGAGGACAACAGCATCAGAATTGACAACATCCCAACTGTGGGGTATATTTTAAAAGAGGGCAAATCCTGAAAACAAAATCGGGCTGCTCCACATAAAGCAACCCGATTTGTATAGAATTTACAGCCGATAAAATCAGCGTTTTCTTATTAAGCACACCTAAAAAAAACAGGAGTTTACTTGCTAACACTATCTAGCCTGGTTTCCGTCTATAAACTAAGCAAAATTTTGTCTAGAAAGTTCCAGTTACAAGGCTTGCGAAGCCCGAAAATACGCAGTTTACCTGAGTAAATGAGGAATTTTCGGGCAAGCGTAACGCAGTAAATGGTACCTTATGGACAAAAATTATTTAATCAATCCTTCCTTAATCATATATTCAGCAATCTGCACAGCATTGAGTGCTGCACCTTTGCGAATCTGATCAGCCACAGCCCAGAAAGTCAATCCGTTGGGATTGGCCAGGTCGGCACGAATACGTCCCACAAATACCTCATCTCTTCCGGACAGGAACAAAGGCATGGGATACTCGTTGTTGTCGGGATTGTCGATCACTTCAACACCTTCTGCTTTATCAAAAGCCTCACGTGCTTCCTGAACACTTACAGGGCGCTCTGTTTCCACCCAGATGCTTTCGGAGTGTGCACGCAAAATAGGAATACGCACACAGGTGGCGCTTACCTGCACATCTGAATGCATAATTTTGCGGGTCTCGTTAAACATCTTCATCTCCTCCTTAGTGTATCCGTTTTCGGTAAACACATCCACATGAGGAATAACATTCATCGCCAGCTGATGGGCAAATTTCTCAACGGTGGGCTTTTCACCCTTTACAATCTGCTCAAACTGCTTCTCCAGTTCGTCCATTCCGGAAGCTCCGGCACCACTGGCAGCCTGATAGCTGGAAACATGAACCTTGCGAATGTGAGAAATGTTCTCAATCGCTTTGAGCGCTACCACCATCTGAATGGTTGTACAGTTGGGGTTGGCAATGACTTTACGCGGAGCATTGGCACAATCAGTTGCATTCACTTCCGGAACCACCAAAGGTACATCATCATCCATACGGAAAGCACTTGAGTTGTCAATCATTATGGTTCCGTGCCTGGTAATGGTTTTCTCAAACTCTTTGGAAGTTCCCCCTCCAGCACTGGTCAATGCAATATCAATGTCTTTAAAATCGTCGTTGTGTTGAAGTTCTTTTACGACCAGCTCTTTTCCCCTGAATGTGTATTTTTTGCCTGCACTGCGGGCGGACCCGAAAAGCACTAATTCATCAATCGGGAAATCCCTTGTTTCAAGAATACTCAAAAACTCTTGTCCTACAGCACCGCTGGCACCTACAATAGCTAACTTCATGTGATAATATTTGGTTTTACATTGTTGAATAAAATCTCTAAATTGCATTCGGCCGGGTTTATTACACGTCGGAAAGATTTCAATTTCATTCCGGCAGATTTTTCATGACCGTACGACACAATCGTCACAAAATTAATACATTTAAGTAATAAACCCTAATCCAATGAAGCCGATTTTTTTTCATTTAGTCATTACCACCCTGCTGATTCTCACTTATCAACCGGTTTCTTCCACCACATTTCAGAATTTCCCTTCATCATGGACCGGAAATACCGAATGGTTCATTTTCCACCAGGAAGAGAACTCCCTTCAGTTGAATGCTCCGGAGGATTCTGAAAAAGCCATGCTTTTGCACCCTTCCACCGCTTTTGAGGATGCAGCGTGGACAACCGGTTTTCAACTGGCCTTCAATCCTTCCTCTTCCAATTACCTGACAATTATTCTGGTAGCTGACAATGCCGAAAACTTTCAAAACGGTTTTTATCTGGAAGCAGGAACATCGGATGACAACATTTCGCTTTGGGAAAGAAAAAACGGAACCGACAATCTTCTGATCAGAGGTACCGAAAACCGGCTAAACAGTAGTCCGGCTGTTGCCCGGGTAAAAGTAACCCGCAAAAAAGGAGGAAACTGGACGCTGGAAAGCGACACCGGCAACGGCTGGCAAACAGAAGGCTCCATCATACACAAGCGTGGACTTCCCTCTGCTTATGCAGGATTCAGCTGCCACTACACCCAAACCCGACGGGATAAGTTCTATTTAGAACCACTGGAAATATCCGGCTCGGCATACCGGGACACCATTCCCCCGGTAATAGAATCCATGAAGCTAAAAAACGGATACACCATTGAATTGGGTTTTTCAGAGCCTGTGGACGGGAATTTGTCTTCAGAAAGCTTAACCATTGCCAAATCGGGGAAAAACATCATTCACAGCATCGCATTTATCGACGTTTTCACCACTGCCTCCATTCGTTTGACACACAAATTACCTGACGCACAGAATGAAGACCTCCTAATTTCAGGATGGTGCGATGTGAATGGCAATTGCCTGAAAGACACAGCCATTCGCTTCTCATACCTCGCACCTGACATACAATCAGCCCATCTGCTCAATTACACCACCATTGAACTCCGGTTCAACCAACCCATTCCTTATGAAATCATTCATCCTGAGAACTTTGTTTCCGATGAGATTCCTAACGGCTTCTCTCATGTGGAACCTCTTTCAGAGGAAAGCTGCCATCTGTTTCTCAATAAACCCATCCGGGATGCGCTCCAGGCAAATCTTTTCATCAACAATCTTATTCTTCCGGAAGGAGACACTATTCCATCGGGCCCGTATGCTCTTTACTATCATGAAGCAGCCTTTTCTGACCTGGTTGTAACGGAAATCATGCACGATCCCACTCCCCCGGCATTACTTTCCGAAACCGAATTCATAGAATTGTATAACCGGTCGGACCTGCCGGTGAATCTGAAAAATATGACCCTGCAAATCAATGGCAGTATCTTGCAACTACCGGAACACCTCCTTTTCCCGGACACCTATGTAACCATTGCCGCAGATGACACCAACTTTACGGATGCTTTAGTTCCTGACAAATGGATTGTCCTCACCAACGGCGGAGGTGAGATTGTTTTGCAGAACCCCTCAGGCAAAACCACCACAGCATTCCGATATCCCGGCATTTTGACCGGCTCATCTTTCAAGCAGAATGGCGGATGGTCGATGGAGTGTATAGATGCAAATAATCTATCGGGCGACCTGATTAATTGGGCCTATTGCAACAACGACAAGGGAGGCACCCCGGGGGCGGAAAACTCCGTTAAATCCCTGAATCCCGACATGCAAAAACCGGAAATTGAAGATGCGTGGCTGGAAGGCGACTCCATTCTGAAGGTTAACTTTGGTGAGCCTATTGACGAATCAACAATAGACAAAGATGATTTTGAATTATCTGTTCCGGATTTAAACATCACTCATCTGACACAGGAAAACCTGTTTGGAAACATTTTAACCTTTGAATTTCAACCACGTTTAACTCCAAACCGGATAATAACACTAACCTTACCCGCTGAACTGACCGATCTTGCCGGCAACAGCTATGACGGTGCTCCGCAGATGTCTTTTGGCCTTCCCGGAGTAACCGACAGCCTGGATGCAGTCATCAACGAGCTCTTGTTTGATCCACCTTCAGACGGCTGTGATTATGTAGAGTTGTACAACCGTTCAACAAAAATTCTGGCATTAGACAGCCTGTGTCTGGCTCGTGGCGGGAACAACGGCATGCCTGAACCTCTGGTGCTACTCTCCGACAAGTGCCGATGGTTTCTCCCGGGTACCTGGCTTTGCTTTGCCAACGACCCCGACTGGGTGAAAAAGCAATTTAACCAACCCGATGCGGCTAATATCCTTGCTTTAGCTGGGCTTCCCAACTTCGAAAGTGAAGGGGGCAGCGTTTTTCTTACCCTGAAGAACGGCACCATCATCGATCAGATGAATTACACCCCGTCACTCCATTACGATTTACTCTCTGAAACCAAAGGAGTGGCACTTGAAAGAACCCGGTTCGAAGGGCCTTCAGACAATCCGATGACCTGGCATTCAGCAGCATCGACGGCAGGATCAGGAACTCCGGGCTATGCCAATTCGCAGGCGATAAATGTAGAAATAAAACAACCAGAGCGACTCTTCTCGGTATCGCCTGAAATTTTCACTCCGGACCTGGATGGCAACAATGACCAGTTAAAAATTACCTATCAGTTCAATAATCCCGGGAAAAAAGGAACATTTACCATTTATGATGCAGATGGTTTTCAGGTAAAAAAGCTGGTCAATAATCAAAGCCTCGGCACATCGGGGGTTATAACCTGGGACGGCACAAATGATAATCATGCCGCCTCTCCTCCCGGCATTTACATCATCGGAGCAAGAATTTTCGACGAAAAAGGGAATGTTCAAAATGCAAAAGAGTCCTGTGTTTTGGGCATCCGTAGTTATTAATTCACCACTGCAATTTCATAACCGCAATCAGGGCAATACCCTTGCTTAATGTGGTTAAACAATACATGATAGCCTACTCTTTTAATTAAAACAGCTCCGCACCCCGGACAAAGAGTATTTTGATCGGCTGATGCAGGTACGTTTCCCACATATATGTAATTCAAGCCGGCCTCTTTTCCGGCCTCAACAGCACGTTGCATTGTACCCAACGGAGTGGGCGGAACATCCTGCATTTTGTAATCGGGAAAGAAACGACTGATGTGCCACGGAACATCCACACCCAACTCATCGGCTACAAAATGGGCCATTTGGTGCAAATCTCCTGCGCTGTCATTGATCCCCGGAATAATCAGGCTGGTTACTTCGAGCCAGATCCCTTTGCCAACGATGTACTTCATGTTTTCCAAAACCGGCTGCAGCCTCCCCCCCATCAATCGTCGATAAGCATCCTCATGAAAAGCCTTCAGATCAACATTGATGGCATCGAGCCAGAGAGCTGCTATATCCAACATTTCTCTGGTCATAAAACCGTTGGAAACTAAGATATTTTTGAGCCCTGCCTTCCGCGCCAGCAGGCCAATATCGTTGCAATATTCAAAAAAAATAGTGGGCTCGGTATATGTATAGGCAATGCTTTTGCAACCGGCATTCAAAGCCTCCTGTACAATTTCTTCAGGTGAGGCAGTACTTCCCAATTCAAGTATTCCGGGAGAAGTAACCTGTGATATTTCACAATTCTGACAAAAATCGCAATGGAAGTTGCAACCGGCAGTCCCGATAGAGAACGCCCTACTGCCGGGATAAAAATGGTACAAAGGCTTTTTCTCTACAGGGTCTGTGTGTCGCGCAATGGTGCGTCCATAAACATGGGTGTATAAGGTACCATCAATATTTTCACGAACATTGCATATCCCCCACTTACCCGGAGCAATTTTGCAATGATGCGCACACAGGTTACATTTTACGTTTCCATCATCAAACTTCTCGTAAAGCAGAGCCTCTTTCATACAAAAGATCGTTAGATTTATAGAAATTAATGGTTAGTGACCAACAGGCAGAATTCAAAAGGCGGAAGACAGAAAAAATATTGACGCAAAAGCCATCTTTCAACATTCTATAAGAAAGTTTTGCCTGATTAGCAAAAGCCTAACTGCCTGCTATAATGTTTTGATAACAGACAACTTACAACTCGAGTCAGATAAAACCAAAACCGTATAGCGCTGACAATATGGATTTTACCAAAAACATCCATTTAGGCTTAAGTTTATAGTTGCGTGTGGATGTTTAGAGATTGCTTCGGCTACGCCCGAAGCAATCTCTAATTGAAAAAACGTTATTTTAAAATATAGCCTGACCCGACGGACCAGGAAAATTGTAACAAATCACCTCAATTTACCACTGAATAACTGCTTTTGCAAGCAACAACCGTCAAAATCAATAAAACACTCATATCCATGACGATAAAAGAAGTTCAGCAACTTGAGAAATAATCCAAAATAAGTTAGTTTTGTAAAAAGTAATCTTATGAATATTCAGGCAAAGAAATTACAGTTAATGAAATTGATTTTGGAAACAGAAAACCCCAGGATTTTAGAATCAATTAACAACTCAAAACTTAAACACGGTCTTATTGTCGTCCTGTTCACTTTCACAACTATGCTAACAGCCCAGACGCCCGACACAGGCATTTTTAACGAACACAACGATATCGGAGAAACAGGCATCCAGGGAAACGCCTTGTATAACCCGGAAAACCAGACCTACACCATCAGCGGAAGCGGGGAAAACATTTGGTTCGATGAAGATGCTTTCCATTTTGCCTGGCGCGAGATATCAGGAGATTTTATCCTGAGAGCCAGGATGAAATTTGAAGGAGAGGGCAATCACTCACATCGCAAGATGGGATGGATGCTTCGCGAAGATAAAACCACAGGTTCACCTCATTACAGTGCGGTTGTTCACGGTGACGGGCTCACATCGCTTCAATACAGAGAGAAAGAAAACGGTGAAACCCTTGAAATGTCATCAGAAACAGAAGCACCTGACATCGTACAACTGGAACGAAGAGGCGGGACACTTATCATGTCGGTAGCCAAATACGGTGAACCTTTCAGTTCGGTTTCCATCAAGGCAGACAGCCTGTCGGATAAGTTAATGGCCGGGCTCTTCGTCTGTTCACACGACAGCACCACTATTGAAAAAGCAGTTTTTGAAAATGTGCGTTTGGTCAAACCGGCACCTGCTGATTTGGTTCCCTATCAGGATTACCTGGGAAGTCACCTGGAAGTAATGAATATGGAAACCGGGCACAGAAAAATCATTTTTACCTCTCCCATCTCTATTCAGGCACCCAACTGGACACCGGACAACAAACAATTGATCTACAACAGTGAAGGATTGTTATTCAGCATTCCCCCATCCGGAGGAATCCCCCAACAAATAAACACCGGCTTTGCCACCAACAATAACAATGATCACGTGCTTACCTTTGACGGAAAAACCATCGGAATCAGCCATCACACAGAGGAGGACAACGGAAACTCCGTAGTTTACAGTCTTCCCACAGAGGGCGGAACCCCAAAACGAATTACCGACAAGAGCCCCTCCTATCTTCATGGCTGGTCGCCCGACAAACAGTTCGTAATTTATACAGCCGAACGCAAGGGTCAATACGACATCTACAAAATTTCTGCGGACGGCGGCGAGGAGATTCAACTGACCAACCAAAAAGCACTGGATGACGGATCGGAATACTCACCCGACGGGGAATACATCTATTTCAACTCAGCACGGACAGGTACCATGCAGCTCTGGCGAATGCGTCCCGACGGATCGGAACAGACACAACTAACCTTTGATGAATACAACGATTGGTTTCCGCATATCTCTCCCGATGGGAAAGAACTTGTTTTCATCTCCTACGGACCTGAGATAGACGCAGGCGACCACCCTTTCTATAAACACGTATATCTGCGAAAAATACCGGCAGAAGGTGGCCAACCTGAAATCGTTGCCTATCTCTACGGAGGTCAGGGGACGATGAATGTACCCAGTTGGTCGCCCTGCGGCAAATACATCTCGTTTGTAAGTAATAGCGGGGTGTGGTGGTAAGCCCCACCAACCTCCCCCAAGGGGAGGCTAAAAAAATCCCGAAAAAGTTTTCATCTAAGCGAAAGACGCTAATTCATCAGTATAAAATTAATTTTTCAAGGTCTGATGGAACTCGTCCCGAACAATCGGGACTCGTTTCATCTGTAACACAAATCCTTAAAAGTCCCCCTTGGGGGGATTTAGGGGACCCTTTCACTTCCCGCTAACGACTAATTCACTTTCATCTTTCTGTTCTTCCAAAAGGCAGACCCTATCAACACACCAATTATCACCACCGCATAATAAACCGCTGACGGTATGGGCACCGGGTCACCACCGGCATAAGAGTGCATGCCGGTGAGGTAATAGTTTACGCCCAAATAGGTCATTATTACCGATCCGAAGGACAAAAGAGCAGCGGTATTAAAGGCCATGCGTCCCCGCAACCCTGGGATCAGGCGCATGTGTACCACAAAGGCATAAATCAGGATGGTAATGAGCGACCAGGTTTCTTTGGGGTCCCAACCCCAGTAACGGCCCCACGATTCGTTGGCCCAGACACCTCCGAGAAAGGAACCAATCGTCATCAGATACAATCCCACAATCAGGGCCATTTCATTAATAGCTGTCAGTTCATCAATCGCAAGACTTATTCTCGATTTATTCTCTTTGGTTTGCAATGTAGTAAGCAAAAGATTCATAAATCCAAGCAAAGCACCGAGTGTCATGAATCCATAACCACCAATGATTACAGCCACATGCAAGGTCAGCCAGTAAGATTTCAGCACCGGAACCAGATTGGTAATCTCAGGATTCATCCAACTAAGATGAGAAACCATCAGCACCACACCGGCAAAAAGGGCCGTCACCGACAGCACCAGGGGGGAGCGACGGCTAAACAGGAGTCCTGCCAGCAACAATGCCCAGGCAATGAATATCATCGACTCATAACCATTGCTCCAGGGAGCATGCCCCGAAACATACCACCGTAGTACCATTCCAAATGAATGGTAGAGGAAACCAGCTCCGATAATCCATAGCGATGCCGTCTCCACCACTCTCTTTGAAAAAGGCGGATAAACCAATCCCAGAATATTGTATAAAACCAGAATAATGCCCAAAACAAAAAAGAAAGTGGCCAGCCACATAAAAATGTTCAGCCGATTGTAAAGAATCTCTGCATCACGAATGGTTTCGGAAGGCAGCAGCCTTCCGCCATGTACCGACTGAAATTCGGACATATCCTCCAACACAGACAGAGCCTTTTCATTATTATTCTCCCGCAGAGACACAATGAATGCCGGCATCGCGGAAGCGACAAACAAACTGTCTTTTGCAGAGAGCCCTTCAGGTGCTTTGGAAGGAATAAGCCAGGGGTTAGAACGCTCGTTGTTGACCGGAAACATCCGATGCAACTCACCGGACTGGGCCATATAGAACACATTAACCTGTTCGTCCACTTTTATCAGTTCCTGCTCCAGTTTGTCGCGGTTGGCCGGATTGTTTCGATAAGCCGCATCCACCATTTCTTTGATTTTATAGCGACGGTCGGAACCGAAAAAGTCACTAAAAGCTGCCTTCTTCCCGGAAACACCAAGCATCTCTTTCAAGTGAGGATGCTTGACCGTTATCAATGGTACCTGTTGCCACTCGGCAGGGTGGGTAAACATTCCCAAAAGCATTTGATCAGGGTTAAACCCATTAAAACTGTTGTGTTTTACCAGTTTCACCATGATCTCCTGATGCAGGCTGTTGAGTGGTTTAATCCGTCCCCCTTTGTCCTGAACCCACAACTGCCCCAACTTTCCTGCAATATCCTCGTCAGGCCGGGGAGGCATCTCCTGAGAAAAAGCAGTGGTGGAAAAGATAAATAACAAAAGAATGCCTAGACTTTTCCTCTTTTGATAAATGGTATTGGTTTTTTGCAACAACTGACGAAATCTTGTTTTTGAAGCAAAAAGTGACCAAAACATACTGACACTCATCAGAATATACCCCAGATAGGTAATAACTGTCCCCAAAAAATCACGATTTACCGAAAGAATGGTCCCTTTTTCATCCCGATCATAAGACGATTGGTAGAAACGGTAACCTTCGTAATTGAGAATATTGTTCATAAAAATACGGTAATCCATTTTTAAATCTTCGCGCTGATCAATCAACGTAACCTCACTGGCATAGGATGAGGGACTCTCCGAACCGGGATACCTCTCCAATTGAAAATCATTCAACCGGATGGCAAAAGGGAGCTGAAGCGGCAGTGAACCATAGCGAACCGAAATTTTTCCATCAGGCAGAGATAGCGTGTTGGGCTCTCCAAAGACCCCTTTCTCTCCAGTGACATGAAGGTCATAACTCTTCTCATCTCCGGAAATTCTGAAAGAAACCACGTCAGAAAGTCCGGATCCTCCCTGTCCGGGCACGGAAACTGGGCCCAATACTGCTTCGGGCCAAAACCGGGACAAAGCAAATTTCACCTCATCCCAAGAAAACAAAATGCCCGGCTGCATCTCTACAATGGTTCCGGGAGCAACTGATTCCTGAGTTCCTGAAGTCATTGATGATTTCTCTAAGGTCTTCCGGCTTTGCAATACGATACCTGCCTCGCCATGACGACGAATGATGAAGTCCACCCCCGCTGGATCATTGGGCTCAAAAGCAAAGATTACTCCCTGTCGGTTTATTCGCTCTCCGGGAGCCAGGAACTGCTCCGTCCTGCCAACAGAGGATGAAAACAGAATACCTGCCAACGGTTGTCCTCCCGGTTTTTCCACAGGGCGAACAGCTGCATTTTGTACATAAGAGACACTCTCGATCTTGTAGGTTTGATTGTTAATTTCCACACTTTCAGAAAATTCCCGGGGGGTCCGGGGCGATAGAAAAACCTGTTCATGGATTACATCTGTACCACCCTGATCGGCAACCTCAACGGTTACATATCCCTCCAAAGAATAATAAGTATCCGATATTTCTCCTTCACGAATGGGCATGCTCCCCTCAAATCCCACATAACGCGTTATTGCTGCACCCACAATAATGATAAAAAACGACAGGTGAAAGAGCAAAACAGGAAATTTGGACCAACGCCAGAGATTGAAGGCAAACAAATTTCCAAACATATTTATGGCCAGCAAGAGAAATATCAGTTCGAACCACCAGGTGTTGTAAACCAGCGCTCGTGCAGCATTGTATCCAAAATCGTTTTCCAGAAATGTGGCAACGGCCAGCACAACAGCCAGAAAAATAAAGAGAGCACCCATCAGTTGACGGGAGGTGAGAAAATTAACAACGCGATCCATAAAACATTATATTTACATAGTTCGATTTGATTTGCGAAAATAGGATTTTCTTCCGGTTTTAAGCAACAAGTGGTCAGCTAACTCCGTCTGTTGGCTTCTTCCTCACGGTTGGGACAAGTACTTCTACAGCCCCAACAAACCTTTGTGACAGTTTCCAGAAAAAACCAGCCTACTCCACCCGGTATCCAAAAGGGGTGAGTGCCAACCCGGCCAGTTTAAAATGCTGCCGTGCAAATGGAATCCCAATAATGGTAATCGCCAGTAATACCCCGAAGATTAAATGTGTGGCCGCAATCCAGATTCCTCCAATCAGAATCCAAATGATATTCATTACGACGCTCAGGCATCCTCCGTTGGAACGAGTGGGAACCACCTTCTGACCAAAAGGCCACAAAGCCAGCAATCCCAACTTAAGTGTCTGTAAACCAAAGGGAATTCCAACAATGGTAATCATCAGTAAAACACTGGAAACAAAATATTCGATGGCGGTAATAATTCCGCCGAAAATGAGCCAGATAAGATTTCCAAGAATTGACATAAGGATCGTTTTAAATTTAAAAGATGCCAACAACCGAAATCACCATGAGGTATTACGGTTTGTATATTAAAGTAAAAATAAAGAAATATTTAAACTTTCCTGCAGACATCAAGCAACAAGGGTAAAGATTGTTGTGATTCAGCAAATAACTTATCTATTGAATCAGGCTGAAAAAAGTTTGACTCAGCCCCGGCCTCCCCCTTGTATGCATTAATTAACACAAAAGGCGTCAGTACCGTTTCTTTTTAAAAATTTTTACCTCTTTGCTTAAAATTTTCACTCTTTTTAAGAAACGTACTCCCTTTAACCGAATAAATACCCCGCAAGAAAGTGATTAAGAGTTAATTTCGTAAAAATCATTATTAATATTTACCTCAACAAATCACTTACCAATGAGAAAAACATTTTCCCTGCCGACAATCCTGCTGGCCATTTCAACGTTAATTGCCTACAGCGCAATGGGATGTGAGGACAAAGACAACTTCACGCCAATGCTGGAAGTACATTCCTCCTCCCTTACGCTAAATTCAGCAGCTCAAAGCACTGACACATTCAAAATCATCTCAAACACAGAATGGACCATCTCTTCCGGAGCTGAATGGCTCTCACTGACTCCGGCCTCCGGAACCGGAAATGCAAAAATAACTGCAGCAGCAGATGAAAACACTGATTTTACTTCCCGTTCGGCAACGGTTAAGGTTACTGCTGATGGAGTTTCTTCCAAACTGGTGGAGGTAACCCAAAGCCGGGCTCTTTCCGTGTCCAGCAATGAGATAACCATTGATCCGGAAGAAGGTAGTACGGAAAAATTTGTCATTAATTCTGAGGGCAAATGGACCATCTCCGCCTCCGAAGACTGGATAAGCTTTAGCCCGGAGTCAGGAACAGGCAACGCCACCGTTACCATCACTGTCCTTTCAAACCCTGACTCCGAACCAAGAATCGCCACCATCACTGTTACAGAGGCGGGTGCCACCGCACAATCGGTGGATTTGATTCAGGGTGGAAACCCTTGTGACCCGGCTGATGATAATCAGTTTTGCGAAGTAGCTGGATGTGTTATACCCGAGCTTCCCTCATACAATGACCTAACGGAAAACCCGTATCTTCCGGATCCTTTCGAATTTCTGGACGGTTCCAGAGTCACCAGCCAGGCAGACTGGACCTGTCGCCAGGCAGAAATCTCAGCTTTGGCTCAAAAATTTCAGTATGGTTACAAACCCTGCATTCCCTATGATGCCACCACCGGCTCATTCAGTGGAAACACTATAACGGTAACGGTACAGGAAAACGGGCGCTCCATCAGTTTCGACTGCAGCATCACTTACCCCACAACGGGACAGGCACCTTATCCCGCAGTAATCGGTATAGGATTTTCCTTTCTCAACAATCAGCAGTTACTGGACCTGGGGGTTGCCGTAATCAATTTCCCACAGGATGAAATTGCCCTTCAGGATAATGCCGGATCCAGAGGAACAGGAAAGTTCTATGACCTATACTGCAGCAGTCATTCAGCGGGCGCCATTATAGCCTGGTCATGGGGTGTAAGTCGCCTTATTGATGCCTTGGAAAAGACACCTGCCGCCAACATTGACCCTCTTCATCTTGCCGTAACCGGCTGTTCCAGAAATGGCAAAGGCGCTTTGGCAGCCGGTGCTTTCGATGAACGAATTGCACTTACCATTCCTCAGGAATCCGGATCTGGAGGTGCAGCCAGCTGGCGGGTCTCCGATTTTCAGGGATCAAGCGTTCAGCGCTTAAGACAGATTGTTACCGAAAATACATGGTTCAGAAAGAACTTCGATCAATTCAGCACATCCGTGGATAAAGTTCCTTACGATCACCATTCCATCATGGGATTGTGTGCGCCCCGGGGATTGCTGGTCATTGAAAATACATCCATGGAGTGGCTGGGCAATTTGAGCACATGGACAGCAGGAAATGCAGCACATAAAATATGGGAAGCTCTGGGGGTCCCTGACAATATGGGCTTCTCGCAGACAGGCCATTCCGATCACTGTGGATTGCCTGAATCTCAGGAACCGGAAGTGGAAGCATTTGTCAGAAAATTTCTTCTTGAAGAGGAAAATGTCAACACCTCCATTATGAAAACAGACGGAAACCTGACATTTGATGAAGATAAATGGATAAATTGGTCGGTGCCGACCCTCTAACCCAACTATGAGAACAAGGTAATGCCGGAGAGGGATAACTTTTCTCCGGCATTATTTTGATCAATCAAAATGAAACATGACACCCACCGAAAACGGATAAATTTCCGGACCTTCTCCCGTTTTAAACATCGGTTCAGGGTAGTATGTCGCATACAAAGAAAAGTCACCATAACCTGCTTTTGCCATAAATCCGTAACGGAATGTGGGCAGTCCCATATCGCCACGCTTTTTCTTTTTCTCCTCCCCGTTTCCGTCATCAAAAACCAATTTGGTATGCGTTTGCAAACGGACTCCTCCTACCACTCCTCCTGAAAGATACAATGAATTGTGCCGGCTCCTGTTCGAAAACTGGAGTTCAGCCATAAGCGGTACATTCACGTGCATCATCATCAACTTACTTTTGGAAATGGATGCTTCACTTCCTACCTCAGGAAACCATTCCTGTCCGGGTTCATCCACCTCCGAAATATTGTCCAGATTGAAGCGGTAGTTGTTGTATTGCAGTCCAATACCTGTTGTGAGACCGAACCAATTCCCCAAAAGCCGTATGTTTTCCGAAACAGGATAGATACTTACCTCCACAGACTTGGTCTGATTCAAAGACATAAACTCATACCCTGCAGGCAATTCTTCCTGCAAATCTGCATCCAAATACCCGTTCAGAGCAATTCCCACACCTGCCAGGTGACCATCGAAGTATCTTCGCTTCTTTTCCTTTCCGGGAAAAGATATCCCTTCTCCATTATGGCGAATATCAATATAATCCTTTTCTATTTTAACACGATATTGTTGAGGTTCCTCCTCCCCGGTATCCGATATTTGGGACGCCTCTTCCCGGGGCTTATGAGTCACCCCAATCATGCGCCCTTCCCGGTCAATCACCAAATACTCATCATCTGATGTCACAACGGTTGTATCCCCTTCAAAGGGTAGTACTTCATCATAGATCGGCGGTATTACCTCATTTCCCTGCTCATCAATAAAGCCCATTTTTCCACCACGAATAATTCTTGCTCTACCATTCCTGAACGGCTGGATATCCTGATAAACAGGCGGGGCAATAATCTGTCCGTCGGCAGCAACAAACCCGGTCATACCGTCCTTAATCACCTTGATTCTTCCATCATGGGGTGCCCACACATGCTGATATTCACAAGGCACGACCATCAAACCCTCCATATCGACAAAACCAAACTTGCGGTTTTTCATCACCTTGGCCAATCCATTTTCAAACTCCCATATTTGATCATATTCAGCAGGTAAAATGATGCCTTTTTCGATATGATAAAGTCCTGTCTTCATGTTCAACAACACCCTGATGTAATTGTCCTTGTTTGGTGTCCAAACCTGATCAAAACGACAAGGAACAACGATCCGGCCGTTTTTGTCCACCACTCCAACCTGCCCTTCCTCCATCACCCGGAACAGGCCGGATGACATTTCCCAAAACCGATCATACTTCTGCAAAACCGAATCAGGAGATTCGTTTTGCCCCCGGACACTTGTAACCACAAGCACCATCAAAAGAAAAATAACAGCTCGTTTCATAGTTTGATATTATGATACTTTCTAAACAACACCTGTTTTTCAAAAATGAACCAGCGTCACACCAACGGTCCAGGGATAAACTTCAGGTCCCCGTCCCGATTCGATAAGAGGAGTCAGATCACACTTTGCAAACAAATTCAGCCACTTATATCCTGCCTTGGCCATTACTCCATACTTAAAGGTATTGATATTATAGTCATCCCGGCCTTTTTCCTTTTCTCTGTTTCCGTTTTCGGAGTAAACCACTTTGGTGTGGGACCCAAGACGGAAGCCTCCGTAAACACCTGCCGAAATGAAGAAATCTTTTTCTCCGGAACGTGCGGGCAGCTGTAACTCAAGCAAAACAGGCACCGTTAGATAGCTCGTCACCAGTTTATTCTTCTCCACATTCCGATCGGCAACCCGATATGAGGTAATGCCTTCATCACTCCTGATTAAAACATTTTGACTATCGAAGCGGTAGTTGTTAATGGTCCAGCCCAATCCGGTGACAATACCAAAATTATCCCTTTCCTTTTGGAGTCCGATGCTGTATTGCAACAAATTCATTCCCACAGAAACCGATTTTCCGCCATTTAGATCCATCCATTGCCCGTCTTCAGGCAGATTGGAATCAAAGGGAGTGGAAAAGAAATTGGTCAGGCCCAAATCAAATCCCGCCCAGTGACCTTTAAAAGTTTCGCGTGGCTCCCGAACCATCTGGATGCGTGTGTGGTGCCCCGGTCTGTCAATCACTTCATACCGCCGTCTTCCGATGGTAATTTTAGTAATGGTATCGTTCATTTCATCCACCTCCACATCGCCACCGGGAAATTTAACCCTGGTGCGGTGGGGCTCCTCCTCTACGGAAACAATTTCTTTAAATTTACCTGCCCGCCTTGTGGTATCTTGCTGTGCAATAACGCTTCCGGGTAAAATCAATAAAAATGCCAATGCAATGACGCTGTATTGAACTATTGGTTTCATAGTTTTTGGTTTTTAGTTTTGTTAAAAGTTGTCTTCCTCCCTCACTATTGCTTTAACCTACCATATACATAAAACAGGTAAGATATAAACAGGCTGAAAGCCTGAGAGCAATAGCCCAGGGCAGCGCCCTGGGTTTTGAGTCATCCCTCTCACTCCTCTTATTATTGGTCGCGACGCGACCAATAATAAGAGGAGGATTTTTCAATTTCCTTAAACACCTTTGGCCTTATAAAAATACATTCGTTTAAGAACCACGAAATGATGAACGTCTTTAGTTTTTTGTTTGCAAACAACGATAAAACAAGAGTCTTTCAGGTTCGTTCTGTTTTTGAGACGTAGAGAAACTATGAATTGTTACAGAAGAAAAAAATTAATGTGGTTATCATCGCTGACGGAGACTCCGGTAAAGGCTTTTTGCTTCCTTTAGTTCATCGCGGCTGATGTGTCCCGTAAGAAACAAGATGACTACAAAAACGGCAACAACACCAAGTTTAAGAATCAATCCGCTAAAAAACGGAAGCGCGAACAACTGCATTCCGCCCCATACCATCAGACTCCAGATAACCAAAAGAAGAATGTTTCGAACCGGGGAGAAGTTTATCTCCTCAACTTTCCCGGCTTCACTTAAAAACCATATCAAGGCAAAAAGCTGAGCCACCACAGTGGAAATGGAAGCCCCCATTTTACCTATCCAGGGAACGAGAACAAAGTTCCCGGCCACATTAATGACTGCACTCACTATCAAAATCATGGAGATTTTACGGGTACGTTTGTGCTTGTTCAGGGGAAGCGTGAAAAGCTGCCGAAGTCCGGAGAAAATCATCCCGAGCATTAATACCGGTACGATGATTACAGAGGTCTGGAAAAACGCACTTCCCATGGATACCACATAAATAATTTCAGGAGAAAACAAGACAATTCCCAGTCCTCCCAACGTAATAAGCACTGTAAAATAGCGCACAATTCTCTGATAAAAAAGAGTGCTGTTCCCGCTGTGCAGTGTTTTAAAATAATAATTGGTAAAGCCTGTGATGATAGATGCCACAACTACAACCTGAATGAGATTAGAGATTTTAAACGCCATGCTGTAACCTGCCACTTCACTCAAATTCTGATACTGATTAATGATGTGGCGGTCACTTAAGGTTAAAACAGTGGTAAGAATATTGCTGATAGCCAGCGGCAATCCGTATTGCAAAAGCTTTTGGAGCACATCGTACCGGAACTTAAAGGAAAAGTTCCGCCAAATGAGCGGAATCATCGGCACAAAAGTAAAAAAATGAGCAACCATCTGCCCCAGATAAATCCCTTTGAGTCCCATATCAAAAAACTCCAGAAACACGAAGGTGAACAAGAGTACCAAAACCACATTCAAAGAAAACCAGCCGGTCTGTTGCGCGGCTTTCTGCTGAATGCGCAACATAAAAAAGGGAATGTCAAAAAGCAGTCGAAACAGTGTTCCCAGCGAGAAATAAAGAATGATATCACTGGAGATATTGGTCTTAAAAATTGCTGAACTAAAGAAAAAAAGAATTCCGCCAATCACCAAAACTGCCAGAAAACTGCTGATTAAATTGAATGAGTATGCCGTGAAAAACAGCTGTTTCTGCTCCATACGTGACTTAAACTCATAATACCAACGAGAGAATCCGGCGCGAATCCCCCATCCGGAAAGTATCATAATGAATTGTGCAATGGTCTCAAAAAGCGAGACCACACCAAATTCTTCTTCCGAGATGTATTTCAAATAAAGCGGAATCAGCAACACCCCGCTCAGCTTGGAGAGGATATTGCCCACACTGTAAATGGCCGACTGACGAAAAACAAAACGGGTTTGATTCTGCATAATTCAAAATTAGCGGAGTCGCTTTAAATGACGGGCAATTTTTATTTTATTCAACATTTGCCGGTAATACGAAGGTCGGTAAAATTCACGAAACGCTTTGCTGATTTGAGGATTTTCAAATGCCGGATGCGGAATCAGGGGCTTTGGAGACAGCTGAACCCGGTATTTCCCGGTACTCCTCACGTGTGTTCCCGAACCGTCGGCGCCCATATTCCTTACCAGCGATCTCACCGGATAAATATTGGTTTTCCCTTCTCTGAAACAGGCCTGGTTGAACCTAACTGCCCAGGAACCAATCTTTCCGGTTTGTTGTTTGAGCAACATAACCGGCAAATCCTTTCCCAGCAAGGTTAATTCCTTCACCCGGCTTTTATTACTGATAAAGGCATCAAAATCTTTTACATCCCAGTCCACCCGATTCCATCGGTTTCGCCACGTTCCCCAGCCCCAGGAATTGATGCGCGGAAACCTGAAAGCTTCGGCAGCATAATCATCAGGAATGGCAATGGGGGGACAATAACCCGAAACGGAAAAAATTTCTGAATCATCAGCATAACAAGAAAGTCCGCTATTGAGAAAATCAAGAAAGAAAGGGGCTGTTTCCAAATCGTCTTCCAGAACAATACAGGCATCGTCTTGCGCCAAAACCGCACTGACTCCGGCAATAATGGAGGCAGCTAATCCCCTGTTGACATCATTTTTAACAACCCGCACTCTTTTAAAGCCTTCGACATTATCAATAATCTTCCGAACCTCATCAACAGAAGCTCTGTCACCCTCACCTGCAGGCCCGTCTGAAAAGAACCAGACCTCAGTATCTACCGCTCCCGCATTTTTCTGCAGAGCCGCAATGGTCCGTTTTAAATGAACGGGACGATTGTAACAAAATAGAGCAACAGGATAATGCATACTTATGATTTAAGAACAATTTGATTCCAGAAACTGTCTCGCCGGATCTGTTCCAAACGGTCAGTTATTTTTTCCGAAAGAATTTCCTTTTCAGCAATCAGCCCTGCCACAAATCTATTCACATCCATGTCTTCAATTTCCTGATGCTGCAAGTCCATCAAATGATTTTTGAGGTCGAAAAGCTGAACCAGATGGCGATACTTCCCTGCCCATCCGATAATCAACAATGGCTTGTGGCAGATGAGCGCGTGAACGGCACCGTGATAACGCGCCGAAACCACCATTTCAGCGCTGGAAATAATTTCAACTAAAGCTTCCACTGAATAGTCTGAATTATCTATAATCAATAAGTTGTGCGATACCAATGCACTTATCCTTCTGCACAATTCTTCATCATCTCGGCTGTGCCGCACAATTCTGACAACCATCGATTTTTCGAGAAAACAATGGATCAACTCCGCAAACAGTCCAACGACTTTTTCAGGTTCTGAAAAATTAAAAAGCTGTCTGTTGGGTATGACAATCACCTCCCGGCCTGCCTGATTCCCGGCTTTCGGCTCCCTGTGCAGCACTATATCGGAAGAGAGCAGCACAGGACTCTTTCGCACTGACTCAAGGGCTTCCATACTTTCAGGCTCACGCGCAAATGCAAGAGTGGGATAATTGAGAAGATCTTGTCCCCACCATCTGAACAGGAGTTTTTTTATCCCCCTGAAATTGAACGGGCCGAAACTCTGAGGGAGCAACCAGACCGGAACCCTGCTTTTCCGGGCAAGATGAAACGGGAGCAGATAGGCCACACTCCACAACAATGGCTGATTATGAGCACTTAGGCCATAGCCACTAATATCAAACAACGCATCAGCTTCCCGAAACAGACGCTTTATCGAATTTTCATCATCACTGATTGTTTTGCGAGTGAAGAACATCTTCAAAAACGGAAATGAAATGCGAAAAAGAGTGCGCACATGCATATTCACAATTCTGTAATCATAGTTCTTTTTTTCCACATCGGTTTTAACCGGAAACAAATCCACCAACACCGGATCATAGCCTGGAAAGTGTTCCCGGATTCCATCCACGGTGGCCATCAACATGGATTCAGCACCCTTGTTGATGAAATTTCCTCCTATGATTAAAATTGTCTTCATTGGCACAATACACTATTCTTAGGGTTGATGAAATTCCAAAAGTTCAGTGACTCCTTTTCTCACAGAACAGGCTACAAGGCCGGTCCCCGCTGCCTGCCCCATAGCTATCAACATCACCGGCCTTTCGAACTTCTCCAGCGCCACAATCTTTCGCAGGGCCTTCTCCGGTTTCTTATTGTCAGGCCAATTGATCGGACAGGAAGAAACGCCCATACTTTCCAATGCCAGCATAAAATTCATAGATGCCAGACTTCCGTCGATGTACATCAAATGGCGGTCGCCCGGAGAGGGAGAGACACTGGTACTTCCCACAACTACGGCCAGTGAAGGGATACCTTCCGCAAATGAACGGGCACCTCCGGCAAGTTTACTCACAGCCACCACACTCTCTTTATCTTCCAGTACAACAAACCGAAATGGCTGGCGATTACAAGAACTGGGCGCTGTGGCAGCCATCCGAACGGCTTTTTGAAGCTGATCCCGCGACGGGTTACTTCCAGGAACAAAGCTGCGCACAGATTTTCGGATATTCAGAAGTTTTTGGAAATGAATGAAAGCATCCGAATCGGGGGATGACTTCACAAAAGGCAATTTGCTTTGGTCCGGCAGGTTTTTAGTATAAATAACTCTTCTGAAATACTGATAAGCATCCTGAACAACAGGAGATTCTCCAACTATCCTAAAGTATTCATTCAGGATATCGAATACCCAGTCGTTCAGTTCCGATGATCCGGTCTGAGCCACTGACGCCGAAAATTGCGAAACAGTTTGCCCGATAAAATCAAGGCCAAAAACCTGCTTCCGGTCTTCAGCCATCAGTCCTTTTTCCAGCCGGTGGGTATTACGTCGCAACAGCGATTCATTAAAAACAGGACCACGGCTACGCTTCAGGTAAAAATAACGCCCGTGAATATACTGGCGCATTTCGGCACTAAAAGTAGAAGAAAAAAGAGCAAAATAAATCCGACGCAACAAGCCGGATCTTTTAAGCATTGGCAAAACAGCCAACAACTCAGCAACCTCCTTTAAATCCATCCATTTCAAATAGACCTTTTGGGCAAATTCCAAAAGGCCTGCTTTTTGAAGAATATTCTGAAGCGGTTTTCCCATTTTCTGTTTATTCAAAATCTCCCACAAAGATAAAAGTATTTAGTGGTTAGCAGGCAATCCGTTGTACATCTCCTAAAATCCGGCTGGTGTATCAAATGCCGGAAAAGTCATTTTTGTTCAGTTCCATCTTTTCCTCAATCAGTTTTTTGCCTGTAACAACTTCTGCCCCTTCTTCCACTATCGCTTTAAGTAGATCTTGATAAAAAACTGTAACACCACCATATTCATACTCGCTCATCCTGCAATTATGCCAAAGCAAAGAAAAAAGTCCGTTAAACTTCCGGGCTTCTCTGATGTAATGAAAAACAGATTTTCGAATTTCTTCAAAACCCTCTTTGCGGTATTGCAAAACAGAAACTTCCATCATTACCAGGGGAATTTCCCATATCTTCATCATGCGGTCATTTTCAAAATCATACGGGTGAAACGGAAAGCAATAACCGTTGCGATAGCCGTCCTGTTCCGCAAAAGCCAGAGAAGTATCGTAAATCAGTCCTGCTTTTTCCTGAAGCTGAAAAGTTGAAGGATGGAAAAAACGAAGATAATGCTGACGAATACCCGCAGGGGCTTCTCCCAACACTTTGGTGAGCTCATCTCTCTGTTGGAGCATATTATCCCCGTCGGCTGCAGAGCGCATAGTGCCATGAAGTCCTACTTCAAATCCCTCTTCTTTGAGAACTTTAATCAAGTCACTTATCCTTTTAAAATGAAATTTATACAATGAATTATCAAACCGGTCCTCCTGCTTCAGGAAAAAGAAGGTTGAGCGAATGCCCAGTCTTTTCTCCAGGTTTGTAATCCAGTCAAAGTTCCACCACGGATCCTGGTTTCTGAAAGGATTCAACTGAAAAGCAATCCCTTTAAGAAACAATTTAAATGTTGTCTTTCGGCTGTTTTGTAATGGTGCAAGCCCCAACAATTGTTTGATTTTAAACAAAATACGAAACGGATGATGAAAGGATATCCGATCCACATCGTGTGAAAGCAAAAACCCGAAGTTTTGGAACAACCGTTTGCGATGAACAGAGCAATTCTGGTGCTTCTCAAACTCCTCCAAACCCCGAATCACCATTTCCATATAATAATTCACCAACGGTAAATGCGCACAACCCAGTTTGTTTTGCAAGGAACAGGCATACGGGAAACGGCCATATCGATCCCGCTGTGAGACCTCCAATTCCTGAAGTCCGGAGAGTAAGTAAAAAACAGAAGACAAAAAATCAAACCCAAAAATCAGATTTCCCCTCTCGTCCATGCGATAAAGATCCAATTGAGATGGGCCAAGCGGAAAAAGAATCGGAATCTCCTCCCCCATAAATTCGACCGATTGCGGGGCCGGTGTCCCGGCATCTGACAACAGAAAAACAACTTTATTTTGAATTTCAGGACAGATCTCTTCATGTTCATTTAAAACAACATAACAGGAATCATTCAAAGCATTGGTTGAAATATGCTGCTTTAAATGAAACAACACATACTCTATTTTATTGGTAGAAAGCAACATAAAATCTCTGTTAACCGATCAATAATACCTGCTTTATCCGGAAGAGAGGCAGACTGCAAACAAGCTGAAAGCTTGGGAACGATAGTCATGGGCGCTGCTTAAAGACCTTCGGCCTTTTTAAAATCATGTATTCCTTAAAAAGCAAAAAGACTTTTCCTTTGGAATACTAAATTACACACAACCACGCTACAAAACAAAGGTATGATTATATCCTGTTTTTATTCATCCGTATAAAATTTATTAATTAAGGTCGGATGGAACTCGCATGCAAGAATTTATACATGTTCTTTTGAGGCAATCGTTGCCATGCTCGTTTCACAAATAATTATTGATGTCCGTTTAAAAAATTGAAATTGCTTTACAACGTACCAAATGACAGATTTTTTTGGGGAATAGTCGCCACCATCCACCGATTAATAAAAATTAACGTCAGTATATTAAGAGGCCTAAGGAATTAGCGTAACTTTGCACTCAACCAAAACTTAAGCCAATGGAAATTTTCACCACGCAGTACTTCGGTCTCTTTGTCATCATCTGCCTGGGCTTCATCCTTGGAAGCATCAAATTTAAAGGCATCTCACTGGACATCTCTGCCATCATTTTTGTGGCATTGATTTTTGGACATTTCGGGATGACCATGCCCCCAATTATTGGAAAACTCGGACTTATCCTATTTATTTATACCATTGGTATGCAGGCCGGTCCCGGATTTTTCGAATCATTCAAGCAACAGGGACGCAATCTGGCCATCATTGCCACCATCATCGTGGCATCTGCTTCGGCCATCACTTTTGCCGCATTTTGGTGGACCGGAATCGAGATGCCCGTGGCCATTGGCTTGTTGACAGGGGCTCTTACCAGTACTCCCGGACTTGCAGCGGCCATTGACGCCACCGGATCCCCATTGGTCTCCATCGGTTACGGTATCGCTTATCCCTTTGGCGTTATCGGAGTCATTCTGTTTGTCAGACTTTATCCCAAATTTGTGAAGGCAGACATCAAAAAAGCTGAAAAGGAATATGAGAAACTGAGTGAATCAGGCTTTCCGGAAATTAAAAGCAAGACATTCAAAGTGGAGAATGAAAATGTCGAGGGAAAATCCATTTCGGAACTTCGAATCCGCTCCATGACCCAAGCTGTAATCTCCAGGATCATGCACAACGGGGAAGCAGTGGTGCCGTCTCCAGATACCATCCTGCACAAGGGAGATCTTGTAAAAGCAGTAGGCACCGAAGATTCATTAAACAAAATCAACCTGCTGATTGGTAACGAAACGGAAGAGCAAATCCCCCTGCATAAATCCTATGAGGTTCAATCCATCCTGGTTACCAATAAGGAAGCCGTCAATCAGATGCTGGGAACTTTCAATCTCTGGAGCAACTATCAGGCAACCGTCACCCGCCTGCGACGTAGTGGAATCGACATCACCCCATCACCCACCATGCGGCTGCACATGGGCGATAAGCTAACGGTTGCCAGCAGCCGGGAAAACATGAAACAGGTAGTTCGGATTTTCGGAAACAACGACAAAAAACTTTCCGACACCGATTTCTTCCCTATTGCAGCAGGAATTGTACTGGGTATTATCTTGGGCGGTCTCTCCCTCTCATTTGGAGAAAACATCTCCTTCAACCTGGGATTAACCGGCGGAATACTCGCAGTTGCGATGATATTGAGCCGCATCGGACGTACCGGCCCCATCATCTGGAGTATGTCGGGGGCTGCCACACAGCTGTTGCGGCAGATTGGGCTGATGTTCTTCCTCGTGGAGGTGGGAACAAAAGCCGGATCCCAACTGGTGGAAACTTACAATCAATATGGCTCACAGCTTTTTGTCATAGGAGGAGTCATCACTTTACTCCCTATGTTGCTTGCTGTTATATCTGCTCATTTCATGAAAAAGATGAATATACTGACCATGCTGGGTGCCATTACCGGTTCCATGACCAGTACTCCTGGACTTGCAGCCGTTGACCCCATGACTGACACCAACGCTCCCGCCATTGCCTATGCCACAGTTTACCCGGTAGCCATGGTATTGCTGATTATCTTTACACAACTACTGGCAATTTTTTAAAGGATTGTTTTGCCGATAACAGTTCGTTAAAGAAAACTTAAACGCAAAGGCGCAATGAGGCAAAGGTTTTACAATGGGATAGGAGTAGTTCAAGAATCTTATATCTCAGCGAAGTCTTGACAAAGAAAACCATGAAAAAACCAGTGAAAAGAATCATTACCGGAAACCTCTTCCGTCTGTTGATGGGGATTTTGGTAGTTTTTTTACTTTTCCTGTGCATTCCGCCTCCCCAATTTAACAAACCTCTTTCGACGGTCGTTTTTGCCGGTGACGGCTCACTACTGGGTGCCCACATAGCAAAGGATGGCCAATGGAGATTCCCGGCGCCCTCTGACCTGCCAAAAAAATACAAAAGCGCTCTGCTTACTTTTGAGGATGAATACTTCTATTACCATCCGGGCATCAACCCATGGTCGCTTATCCGGGCCACCTTCCAGAACATAAAACAAGACAGAATAGTAAGTGGTGGCAGTACCATCACCATGCAAGTGGCCAGGATGTCGGCCGATGCTCCCAGAACCATCGGCAACAAAATACTGGAAATGGTCAAGGCTTTGCGACTGGAGTTGACGCACAGCAAAGAGGAGATTCTGCTCATCTATGCCGGCAATGCTCCTTTCGGAGGGAATGTTGTCGGTTTTGAAACAGCCTCCTGGCACTATTTCGAACGACCGCCAAAACATCTCACCTGGGCTGAAGCAGCTCTTCTGGCTGTTTTGCCCAATGCTCCCGGATTGCTTCGCCCGGGACACAACAGCATCATACTCAAAGAAAAAAGAGACCGTCTGTTACAAAAGCTTTCCGAAAACGGCCACATCTCTCCCATTGAGCTGAAGCTTTCGATCGAGGAACCACTCCCTGAAGGCACCCGGCCACTTCCCTCATCTGCTCCACACCTGATTGATTATTACCTGAAGACCCGTCCGGGAGAGATGATACACACCACTCTGAATGCAAATCTGCAAAAACAAGCAAAGGATGCCCTGCAACGGCACTCCAACCGTATGGCTTCCAACCTCATCCGTCATGCCGGAGCCATCATCGCAGATGTGGAAACCGGACATGTGCTGGCCTACATCGGCAACAGTGCATCTCGTAAAGAGAGAACAGGCCATGCGGTTGACATGATTCGGGCCCAAAGAAGTTCCGGAAGCATACTTAAACCAATACTTTATGCGGATGCCCTTCAGGAAGGGACCATCCTGCCTCAGAGCCTTCTGGCAGATGTCCCCACCCAGTACCAAAGTTACACACCCTCAAACTTCCACCGCAAATACGATGGTGCTGTTGCAGCAGATGAAGCACTTTCCCGATCACTCAACATACCCTTTGTGCGACTCCTGCACCAACACGGGGCAGAAAAATTTCTCAACAAACTAAACATGGCCGGTATCACTACAATGAATAAAGGCTATGAACATTACGGACTTAGTCTGATTCTCGGTGGCGGGGAAGTAACTCTTTGGGAGTTGGCAGGAACTTACGCCTCCATGGGACGGACTTTAAAGCACTACGTTGAAAACAACAGCCGTTACAGCAGCAATGACTTCCACCCGCTGCAGTTGGAACAATCTGTTACAGCTCCAACACAACCCACCGACCACCCTTCTGTTTTTTCGGCAGGTGCCATCTGGTGGACCCTCGAAGCCATGAAGAGCCTAGTACGTCCTCCTGAAGAGAGCGGATGGGAACATTTTACTTCCGGACAAAATATTGCATGGAAAACCGGTACGAGCTATGGCTTCCGGGATGCCTGGAGCATTGGTGTCAACGCGCGATACGTGGTTGGGGTTTGGGTAGGCAATGCATCCGGCGAAGGACGGGCCGGTCTGCTGGGGGGACTCACCGCCGGCCCTTTGATGTTCAGGCTTTTTGATCTCCTTCCCACATCCCCCTGGTATAAAGTGCCGCATGACGACTTAAAAGAGACGCAGATCTGCCAAAAATCGGGGTTCAGAGCATCACCGATATGCCCGGAAACAGAAACAATGCTGATTCCGCATACCATAAAATCCAATCCTGTCTGTCCCTACCATCAGCTGATCCATCTCACCCCTGACAGACAATTCCAAACCCGAAAATCATGCGAACCGGAAGGTGAAATCATCTCCGAGCCGTGGTTTGTCCTGCCGCCATTAATGGCCTGGTATTACAGTCGCCAAAAGCCGGACTATCGGTATCTACCACCCGAAAAACCGGGATGCTTTCAATCCTCCAAATCTCCAATTGGTTTTATCTATCCCCCGCCGGGGGCAACCATCATGCGTCCTGTGGACTTTGATGGAGAACAGGAAAAAATTGTTTTCAAAGTGGTTCATTCCAATCCGGAGGCTGAAATCTTCTGGCACCTTAACCAGGACTATCTGGGCAAAACCAAAGAAAACCATGAAATGGAACTTGAACCGAAAAAAGGAGAACATCGGCTTACTCTTGTGGATGACCAGGGAAACAAAATCATCCGAAAATTCACCATTAAAGAATAAAATCTCTATTCTCGTCAAACAAATTATTCCTTTTTCATCCCCTTTACTAAGTTTGTGAACATTAGCTCGCTTGGCGTACTAATATCTACATTCATTAACCATTAATAAAGACCCGTAAACATGAATTTAGTTTGTACTAACTCACCCAAATGCCCTATTTTCAATGGCATTCTGGCAGGAAAAGAATACACCGCATCTGTGTATCGAAAAAAGTATTGTGAAGGTGGCGAAGCGGCCTTTAAAACATGCAAACGCTACATGGCAAATGAGAAGTTTGGGAGTTGTCCCCCCAACTTGTTGCCTAATTCCAGCCTCAGTCTGGGAGAAATAGGGGTAAGATATAATCTTCTCTGACATGCTACTCATCAACAAAAATAACTGTGGCTCACCGAATACACGACGAGCCACAGTTTATTTTGTTCACACAGAATTACCATGCAACCTTTCTATTTCTTAGACCTTCTTTGAGGTTTCTCCTTTTTCCTCACATAAATCAGCTTCAGCTGTCCTTTGGAGTTTTCCCGTTTTTCAATCTCAAAATTACTGATGGACTTAATCAGCGGTGTCAGCTTTTGAAAACCATAGTTACGGGAGTCGAAATTGGGCTGTTTCTTCTGAATCAGATTTCCAACATCTCCCAGGAAGGCCCATCCGTCATCATCAGCAATATCATCAATGGAGCTTGCAATCAATCGAATGACCTTCGGAGTGATCTTATCCACCGAGGCTTTAGGAGGCTTCTTATCTTCTTCTGCCTCATCATCTTCATCTGCAATATTCTTCAATATCTCGATGTAAATAAACTTATCACAGGCGACTATAAAAGGATCTGGTGTTTTCTTTTCTCCAATACCGATGACCTGCATTCCGGCTTCACGCAAACGGGTGGCCAACCGCGTAAAATCACTGTCGCTGGAAACCAGACAGAACCCGTTGACCCGCTCGGAATACAAAATATCCATAGCATCAATAATCATGGCCGAATCGGTGGCATTCTTTCCGGTGGTGTAACCATATTGCTGAATAGGTGTAATGGCATTTTCCAAAAGAATATTTTTCCACCGCGACAAATTGGGTTTGGTCCAGTCGCCATAAATTCGCTTGATGGTAGGATTGCCGTACTTGGCAATTTCTTCCATCATCTCTTTTACATATCCCGAAGGAATGTTGTCTCCGTCGATGAGTACTGCAAGTTTTAAATCCATAATTGCAAATTACGAATAATATTTGAAGTTTTAACTACCCTATAATATTATGCAAGCCCCCCGGGGAGCAGAAGTCCCATTTTAGTTTGAGATTTCTATTTTGACTCTTTTCTTCTTGATTCTTTCTTCCTTTATCAGTTTAAGCGTATTATTGATCTTATCGCGCTTTACAGCCACATAAGCCGAATGATCCAGCACTTCAATTCTACCCAATTCTTCTTTTTGAAGCTGACCATTGCGCAGCATCATCCCTACGATGTCCATCTTGTTGATCTTGTCCTTTTTCCCGGCTCCGATGTACAAGGTTTTCCATTCGCCGGGTTTTGGAAGAGTCAGTTTTTCAGGTAACTTTTCATCATCAGGCACAGTACTTATAAAATCGGGTAAAAAATCATCCGAATCCAACAAAAAATAGGCCGTACCACCCGCATGCATCCTGGCTGTTCTTCCGTTGCGATGAATCATAACGTCTTTGGTTGCCGGCAGTTGATAATGAACAACAGCTTCAATTCCGGGAATATCCAACCCGCGTGAAGCCAGCTCGGTGGTGATTAATATTTTAATACTCCCGTTCCGGAATTTCATGAGTGTTTTCTCTCTGTCGATTTGCTCCAGACCTCCATGATAAAAACCATGTTCAAAACCATTTAACTTCAGTTGCTGCGAAATCCGGGTTACCGCATCGCGGTGATTACAAAACACGAGGGTAGATTGTGCATCAATGTGCCCCAGCAATAGCATGAGGGCATGTAATTTGTCACCGCCCGTCACATTCACCGACTTCATCACCAACTCCGAATTTGATGTCAATTGTCGTGTGGAAAAATTTAACTCAATGGGGTTATTGATACCAACAAATGCCGGAATCTCTTTAATCGGGGTTGCCGAGGTGAGAATTCGTTTTTTCACCCCTTTGCATTGTTTCAGGACGTACTCTATCTCACTGGTAAAGCCAAGCTCTAAGGATTTATCAAATTCATCTAAAATGACTGTGGAAACATCCTCAAGAACCAGGTTTTTCCGACGCAGATGATGAGCCACTCTTCCGGGAGTGCCCACTAAAACAGCGGGCAACTGTTGAAAATTGTTTTGTTCTATGCGAACCGAATGTCCTCCATAACAGGAATTAACCTTATGGGGAGTTCCCATTTGTTTAAATACCTGCTCCAATTGTATGGCCAGTTCCCTCGATGGAACCAGAATTAAAACCTGAACGCCCGATTTATCGGGGGATAACAGTTGCAATACAGGCAAAAGAAATCCGATGGTTTTCCCCGAACCGGTGGGTGAAATTAATACCACATCGTTTGGCTTTTGGACGGCAGCAAGCATTTCATGCTGCATCTCGTTCAGAGCATCAATATTGAAGCGGGAAAGTATTGTAGAATGAGACATTTTATTAAAATTGATTGTGTTAGTATTTTGGATTCTATTTTTGCAACAACTAATAAATCCACCCTCAGTTTGCTTCGTTTCACTACCAATGACAGTTTTTTTTGTAACAAACAAAAATCAGCAAATTAATAGTTGGCCCCCATTCGGGGACCTGATTATATTTTAGCTTGGAATCCCTGGGTTCGGCACCCTGGGTTATTCAATTTTGCCCCCTCCGGGGACCTGCCACATCTGTCATATATAAATTATGCCCCATTTTTTTGGGGTAGTCATTCACAATGACCTGTTTTATTTACCTTGTCGTGAGATATAATCTGAGAATATACATCCCAAAACGAGAACTTTTCCAGGAATAATATTTCTCAGTCCATTTTTGCGGATGCAGGAATCGGTCAGGTTAATCCGTGGCAAAGGTACTATTAAAAAGAGGTAAAATATTATATCGTAGTTCTTTTCAATGTATCTTTGCAAACAGCCTGCTTTATTGATGAGTTTTCGCTTTTAAACGACTGAACATTCAAACCTAAAGAGATCACTGGTGTCCGGAGAAACTATTTTTTTAAAGGAAGATTGCTTTCCCGATAACCCGGGACAAGCTGCGTTGCGACCAATGAAAAAATATAGGCAATCGGCGGAAAATCCTAAGAACCATAGGCTTTAATCATTAATTATCAACTCACTTTTTATGTCATTCTCTTCGCTAGGACTATCGCCAGCTTTATTAAAGGCTGTAACCGAACAAAAATACAAAACCCCTTACCCGATACAAAAAGAAGCAATCCCTGCTATTTTAAGCGGTAAAGATATTTTGGGCATTGCACAAACAGGCTCAGGGAAAACGGCGGGTTTTGTACTGCCCGTTTTGGAACAAATTCAGAAAAATACCCGGCCCCTGAAAAACCGGCATATAAAAGCCTTGGTGATGGTGCCTACCCGCGAACTTGCAGTTCAGATCAATACTGCCTTCAACATGTTTGGGAAGTATCTTCCTGTAAAAACAAGAAGTCTGGCAGTCTATGGCGGCGTTTCCATCAACCCACAAATGATAGATTTACAAGGAGTGAATATTTTGGTTGCCACCCCCGGGCGACTGTTGGATTTAATTTCTGCAAAAGCCACTTCCCTCTCGGAGGTAGAAATATTGGTGCTTGATGAGGCCGATAAAATGCTCAACCTCGGCTTCAAAGAAGAAATGACCAGGGTTCTTAATCTGTTGCCTGCCAGGCGACAAACTCTTTTGTTCTCTGCCACCCTTAGCGAGGATTTGAGTACGTTTCAAAAGAAATTACTCCGCCAGCCGGTTGTAATTAAGGTAGAAGAAGAAAAAGCCAATCTGGATTTAATAGAACAAACTGCCTATCTAATTCCCGAGGAAAAGAAAGGTCCTCTGTTGCGCTATCTCATCAAGCATGAAAATATGCAACAGGTTCTGGTGTTTACATCGTCGGTGCACCGGGCGGATGCCGTCGTCGTAAAGTTGCAGGCAAACGGCATCAAGGCAGAAGCCATTCACAGCAAAAAGAGCCAGGGAAACCGAACTTCCGTTTTGCGTCTGTTTAAAGAAGGAAAACTTAAAGTGCTGGTGGCAACCGACCTAATCGCAAGAGGCATCGACATTGAATTTTTGCCCTATGTGATAAATTACGAATTACCCCGATCGCCCAAAGACTATGTACATCGGATTGGACGGACAGGTCGTGCTGGCTCGAAAGGAAACGCCATTGCGTTTGTTTCGCCCGAAGATGAGCATCATTTTAAAATCATTCAGAAGAAGATGGGCAAAAGAGCGACGCAGGTTGATGGAAATGCACTTAACCTGCAAGGGGTTTAGTGATATTCCCTGTCAGCGTCACCGTTTTGCCTTCTCCTCAAGATGCTCAAAGAGTAGATTTTAAAACAATATCATCATTAAATCGTCTCACAATCGTGTCGAAATGTTTTTTTACTTTAGAATATTCATCGGGACTATAAACTGCTTTCTTTAAGGTATATTTTCCGGTGACAAGAATTTTGTCTTCTTCAGTTTTCTCATAATTCAACTGAATATCCGCCAGGTCATCAGAAGTATTTTCATTACCTGGTAAGTGTTCCACTTCAAAACCTTCGGGGATAAAAATGGTTGTCGAAAATGATTCTTCTCTGGCGTATATCAGGTCAATGGGATAGTTCCGATCCTTTTGACTGAGTTTGTTTTCATTCATTGCCAGGTCAAGAAAAGGAGAAATTACAATTTTATCTCCGATTTGCTCGATATCCATTTCACCATCAATAAAAATTTGATACGCTTCCTCAGGTTGGTCATAATTTCTTGTTTTGACGCCATTTATTTGTGAAATCTCTTTTGACAAGAAGAAATCTTTTATTGAAGCGATATCGTCGTTATGTTGATCTTTAAACAGCCCTGCTTCATATCCATCGTAAAAAGATGAAATACTGGTGGCTGCTTTTAACGTTTCGGGATTAGGACGAATGATTATCTGGTTTCTTTTTGAGGAAAGAATCTGGTCTTTTAATTCCACCCAATTCACTTCATTCTTTTCAACAATCAGTCCGGTTTCATTAATACAGCGGACAGGTATTTTATAAAATGGAAGGAACACATTGGTTGCATCCACCAATATTGGTTTCTCACGGCCAGCCATCACCACAACATAATTAAAGTCTTTTTCAAAAGGATAATCGGTGTTAATCTTTCCGTTTTTCCGTGTACTCAGGATTACAGGCTGAGCATCAATTTCGGCGGCATTAAAAAGCGCCAGTAGAAAGAGATTTATGTCGGCTGAGTTTCCTGTTTTTTGAGTATCAAATTCAGAAGGGGATTTAGAAGCAAATTTGGAATTATACTCGTTCCATGTATAATTATCTTTCACATACTGAATAAGCGTTTTTATTTTTTGTGCTTCGTTTTGCCCCTCAAGATCAATGGAATTTTTCATGGCCTTTTTCGCAAAACGGCTGCATCGTTTAATATACTTCCCAAATTTATCGTGGTCCAGCAAAGCTTTATTGAGTTTGGGCCAGGTTGTCATTATTTCATTGGATCCTCCACTGGGATAATGAACCTTGGAGAGCTGAAAATCAAGCTTTATGATGTAATCGCTTATAGACGTAATAAAAGACTCATCTTTAAAAGCAGGAACATTCCTCATGCCGTAGGTATGAATATTCTCCTTATACTCCACTCCATTTCCTGTTGTTGTACCCATATGCTTGTTTAGAGTGCCCCAGATTCGTGTTTGGCTTGAAAGTCTGGACATTTGCATATCGAAGGCATTTTTGCCCTGTAAATAAAAGACATATTCATAAAAAGGGATGATTCGAACCTCATATTGACTATAAATAACCGGAATCTTTTCCTGAAACTCCCAGTCGGGGAGATTGAACAAAAACGGCGATTCCACAACATACCTCATTTCTAAAACCGAACCTTCCTGAACATCAGGGAAGACAAATTTCTTTCTTCGCCACCGCTCATTGATACGCTCTTCAAAAACATCAGAACTCTTGACCGCAGTGCGTGTAATTTCGCCATTTACTTTATTGTAGGTAAAAGCCTCAATGGATTCCACGGTTTCGGTTTTTCCCCGTCCATCGACATAAAAAGGAATAGAAATCTCTGCCTGATCCAATTCCGACTTATCAAAAATTTTAATTCGCTTGGATCTGATAAAACGGATGTTATAATCATATTGGTCGTCAATAAAGCGCGATTCTCCCATATCATAAAGGACAACCGCTCCGGCATCCGGGTCTTAATCATAACTGGTTAAATTCATTTCAGCATCCGAAATATCACCGAATTTTCTGGAGAAATTTTGTGCTCCTGCCAATTGCGTAAAGACCAGGAATAGAATAATAAGACTGTGTTTCATGGGTTTAAGTTGTTTTCTCAAACGCAATTATTGTTTGTGGTTTGTAAAAAAATCTTTTCAACGACTGGCGACAGACTAAAAATCTCTTCTTCCTTCAGCCGGATTTTTATTTTATGTTTATTACAATGCCAGACTGATGTCTTATTTTATCAATTTCACTAAAAAAAGAGTAGAACCCATCATAATCTTCTATGGGATAATCTCCCTGAAACAACTGGAATTTACTGACAACTATGAGTTTATTGTTCTCATTCAGGTAGCGTGTTTCGTACTGACCATAAGGTGTATCCAGAAACACGTCCGCGGGGAGTTCTATCTCATGGTTTTCAGGTAACGAAAGATTGTAAACCATGGAATCTGCTTTGTTAACCGGAATATGAACCCGGACGGCATTTCTTCGTTTTTCTGGTTTTTCGGGCATGGGAACGGAGAACACAGGTGGTTTAATGATTTTAATATTCCCAACCCGCCGGAAAAGATTTTTGCAGGATGCTTCGACAAGGATATTGAACTGACGCTCATCCCTGCCCGCCGGGAGAAAAGAAAAGCTTTCTAAATCGAAATACGTTGTGTTGAGACCATTTTTAATTGCCCGCTCCTGCTCTTCGGGATTTAAAGCCTTTTGAAAATACCTGTACTTTTCAAATTCCCCGCCCCTCAGATGCTGGCTTATAATAATCGCACCACTACCCTCGCTATCCAAACCGAACACAAAAACCCTGTGTTCATAAACCTCATCAAGGGTCATTGCCGGAAAAGTGATTAGTTTACTGCGGTCCTTATTTACAAACAGAGCTTTCCTGTTTTGCAAGGAGGTTCCCAGATAATTAAAAGGAATAATTCCTGAAGTATTTTCCAGCCAAAGAGTGTCATTTCCCAATGGGACACTCAGTATCGTATGGTTGAACTGTTGACCGGGAAGATTGGGATTAATCCGGGGAACGTCGAAGCCGCCACGGATAAGCACATAATTGGATGGGATGCCGGCATAATTTAACAACGCCTTCATATAGGTGGTAAGCGCTTTGCAATCGCCGTACTTTTTTTGACAAACATACTCGGCGGGATACGATTTCAGTCCTCCAAGGTCAAGCCGAACGTTGACATATCGGACATTGTCCTGCAAATAATGATAAAGCGTTTTAACAATTTCTCTTTTATCATCAATACCCTTTATCAGGTTATCAATTATCATTTTTTCTCTTACCGTCAACATAAGAGAACCCCTGTTAAGCGAATCGAACCATTCGCCGAACGAAGCCCATGAACCGGAATTCCCCGCTACACCATACTTAAACTCTTGCGGAAAAATGTAAACATAGGGAATCGTTTCAAATTCATGGGGTGCAAACATTTCCTGTTCCGGTTTTTTATAATCCCGAATCTCCCAGACCATCGTTTTAACATCGTCGCGCTCATTTACCTGGTATTGGAGCTGATCTGAAATATCCATGGATACAGGATAGTCAGAAGGAATTTCCACCTGAAGGGAAGCCTTTTTAACAGAAAGACCTTTTTCAACAATGGGAGACCAACCAGCTACCGAAACAAATTTATATTCAACTATGCTATAGACGTATTTTATTTGATACGGATAATTGTTCCAGTAAAGTTCAAACTCCTTTACCACGTCATCATTGAAAAAACTATCATACGAAAGATTGCTGCGGGTTTTGACATCCCGGTTTTTAAGTTTTCGGACCTTTTCTCCATTAGCATAAAGAACAGAAGCTTCCAGCAATTTGAATTCCTGAGAATTTTGAACCTCAATTTCTATATCAGCAAGATGCAGATCGTCTCTGGAGTTGATATTTATTAAGAAGCTTTTTTCGATAATCTTTCTATCCTCATCAATTTTCACTTTAGTGTCATAACTGGCAATCTGTGCCCGCGCAAAAAAACCGGTACTAAAAAAGAGAAAAAGGGAAATATGAAAAAGGCTTATTCGGGGCATAGGGTTCTACATTAAAAAAAAGAAAAGCAACTAAATAGTATTTACAACGCTCTTGAGAATTCAAAATTATCATATTTTTAAACTTTTGCACATTTTTATGCAATTTTATTGGTGATATTTGATAAAAAGGATTAAAACAAGAAGCAACGCCAGATAGACAAAGGGAAATTCGGAGATTGATGCAACCATGGTTTAAGGTTGGATTCGGGATGTTAACTGTGGAGGTGAGGAATCAGGGAGACTATTGCCGAAAATATATTTCAGAATCCAAATCTTTTTCTATGCTCTTCAATTTTCCCCAAATCCGGGTAATATTCCACATTCCCGGGCAGTGCTATTCTTTTATTTTCAAATTGCTTAATGCTGCAACCGGAACTCAAATCCATCACTTGCCTATGGATCAAAACAGTATAGTCATCCGACAGGGCAATCATACCCTGGTCAAAGGCTCGATGTAAATGCGGGGATAACGCAATACCGTTTCGAATGGTATCGTCGAAGGATTCAGCAAAAGGCCGAATATGGCAGGCATCAATAAGCCCTGCTTTTCCATTAAAATTAACTTTCAAACCACTTATGGCACATCGATAATCATAAATATCCAATATGGCATTACGAAAAATATGACTTCGAACTATAACTTCCTGTTCCTTTAACTCTTTCGGTAAATATTCAAGCTTCTTCTTAATTTTTCGGGCATAATTTTCAGACTCGTCATAAACCATCTCCTTCCTGAGATTAGCTTCGTAGGGAGATTTATGATATTGTACATTTCTTGTTTCCGGGAAGTAACGGTTAAGAATTAATCCTTTAAGCACCTCCCGCTCAACAGGATGAGAAATCGCCTTAAACAGAGAGCCGGACAAACGCGCTGCTGCCACAGAGTCCCTTAACGCCTTATAACTTTTAATAGAATTACTACGAGTCAACGGGATACTTCTCCCAGGAAATGGAATTAACTCCCAGATTCTGCTTTTCTCATTTTTTAAGTGAAAAAATGGGAGAGCAAAAGTAGGTGAATGATTCGTCTGAACTAGTGTGGACCAAATGCTGCGAAACCGAACAACCAATGCTTCAGTCGGCTCAATCCAGTTTTGAAAGATCTCATTACTTTCAAACATATCAATAACAGCCAACAAAAGTATTGGTTTATGTGGAGCAGGGCCATAAACGGTTTCTCCCTGATTTAAAGATAATATGTCTTTTTGAAGCCTGTTCATTAATTCCAACCCTAAGATAATTAATTATGGGGGATTCTGATCACTCTTCGAGATGAAATCCATTGGTACATGACCTTTGTAAATAAAAAATCCACACTCAATACTCTATGGATTCCTATAGACCTCTTACTAAAAAAAGATTTCTCAGATAATATGGGAGTACAACACTTGGTGTCAAAAAACAAAAGCACCCTGATAATCAGAGTGCTTTGTAGCCCCAACAGGACTCGAACCTGTATCTAGAGTTTAGGAAACTCTTGTTCTATCCCTTGAACTATGGAGCCTTAGTTTGCCTGCAAAAATAGGAAAATCATTCGTAATTAAAAAGGTCATTTGCGAGTTCCTTCTTTCATTGATGACCTAACGACTCCTTTTGAGGTAAACGAACCATCTGTATAAAATTTGAATTATGCCCTACATTTAAACTTTATGTCCTTAAATAAATCTATATATTTACACAATATTAAAGAAAACTTGCATCAAAGCACCCTTTTCAACCCAGTACCAGTAAGATGTTTTACATTTATTAACACATAAAGTTCTTGAACATGAGTTTCAATTTCAAATTAACAGTCATTCTTTTATTGTTTTCCGGACTGATCCGGGCAACATCTCCGGATAACACCACAACACAGGCAATGCTGGAAAAGCTGGCAGAAAACTTTTCACCGGAAAAAAATATAAATACCGAAGGACAACAATTAACCTACGTCGATATTCCTGAGAATGTTAAGGTAGAAATAGCCGGTACTTCATTTGAACAGATAATCGATTTTGAAGGGAAAATAATCCGTCCTTTAAGCGATAAGGCCAGTCAGGTAACATTTTTACTAAAAAAAGACACCCTTAGTGCTCTCACTAAAACCTTTTCGATAACAATATCAGCTAAGGAGACTAAAACTCCGCAAGACAATCCCAAACCGAAGGTCATTCCTGCGCTGCAGGAATGGAAAGGTACAACAGGAAGCTGGATGGTGCCCAACCGCAAACTAAGCATCCAGATTGACCATAAAGATTTGGAGGAGAGAATGGAAATCTTTGCTAAGGATTATCAGTCCCTGACCGGAAATCAGGCAGAAGTAATTCATTCAGCCACTGATCAAAGTAAAGCTGACATCTCCGTCGATCTGAGTGCTCCTTCTTCGGTCGGCGAAGAAGGGTACATCTTAAATATCAGCAACGACAAAATATCCATCTCAGCCACCACCCCTACCGGTGCTTTTTGGGGTACACGCACCCTCCTTCAGGTTTTTCACAACAATGAATTCAGATTCCCCTGCGGTTCCGTACGTGACTATCCTCAATATCCGGTACGCGGATTTATGTACGATGTAGGTCGAAAGCCGGCAACACTGGAAGCGATTCAATATGTTATGAAAACTATGTCGTATTACAAACTGAATGACTTGCAGTTACACCTCAACGATAATTTCATATGGCTCCATGAATATACCGAAATTCCGAATAAAAAGGATGCCACTGACGAACAAAAAGCAGCTGCCCGGAAAGAAGTGATGGATGCTGCCCCCACGGCATTCAGACTCGAATCATCAATGGTCGGGGAAAATGGGATTCCGCTCACAAGCAAAGATGTTTTTTATACAAAAAAACAATTTGGCAACCTTATTGATGATGCCAAACTTTACGGTGTTAACATTGTGCCTGAAATTGATGTTCCCGGTCATGCCATGAGTTTCGTACGCGTACGTCCGGACCTGATGTATCGTGGTGAGTTACAAAAGCCTTATGATGTGGAACGGACTGCGATGCTGGATGCCTCAGAAGACATCTTTGACCCTGAAACCGGGCGCACCTACAGAGAAGAGACCATGAGTTTTGTTCAGGAAGTTTTCGATGAATACCTGACCGCAGAAGATGGGGAGAAACCTGTTTTCAGAGATGGGATTGTGCATATCGGGACCGACGAATACTATGGCGAAGCCGAAGATTACCGTTGGTTTGCCAATGAATTACTGACTTACGTCAAAGAACGCGGATTTACTCCTCGCTTGTGGGGAAGCCTGACTGCCAAGCCGGGGCAAACACCAGTAACCAGCAAAGGCGTTCAAATGCATGTGTGGTCACTTGGCTGGCAGAGACCACTGGATGCCATTGATGCAGGATTCGACATCATCAACATTCTGGATGTTGACACCTACATGGTCCCCAACGGAACTGAAAACATAGGAGGATATGGCGACTACGTCAATCTCCAGCATCTTTACGGGGCAAAATGGCAACCCAATGTTATGCGTCAGTACACCGTAATTCCAGGACATCCTCAAATGCTTGGTGCTCAATATGCATTGTGGAATGACAACTCGTTTCGCCGTACCACCGGACTTACAGATTATGACTTGTATGAGCGGATACGCACAACCGGTGCGGTTATCGCTGAAAAGACCTGGAACGAAGCCAAAGACAACAGTTTTACTGACTTTATGTGGTTGATAAAAGAGACCGGGACACCTCCCTCCATCAATCCCCAATACAAAGCTGATTTCACAGTATTAGAACCTGACTTTTCAGCAAACAACCCGGTTTTGCAGAACGCAAAAATCAGAAAAAATGTCATCCATCTGAAGGGTGGGAAAAGCTACGTTAAACCCCTTCTGGTTGAAAATATAGGACCAGATTACATTGCTGAATTTGAAGTTAAAGTGACTGGCAGTTCAAACCAGGAACAAATCTTATTCTCTTCTCACACAGGCTCTTTCAAAATGGTTCAGAACAAAACGGGACAGATAGGTTTCTCCAGAGACGGATTCGACTATTCATTCAACTATACTGCTCCAAAGAATCAATGGCTAAAAATAAAACTGATTGCCAAAGGGCGAACGCTCAACCTCTTTGTGGACGGAGAAAAAATTGAAGGACCAATCCGCAATAGATATCCGGAAACAAACCGTTTTAACACATTCATCTTCCCGCTGGAATTTATTGGAGATGAAACCAATGCACTAAACGGGGAATTAAGAAATTTCAAGATTACCCGGTAAATAAAAAACTCCCGGAATCAAAAGGTTTCGGGAGTTTTTTTATTCGATAATCAGAACTGCCCCAATCGCTTTGCTACTTCTTCCAGATTCTCATCTGTGCGTGCAAAATTAAACCGCAACAGGTGCTTTTTCGATTTTTCGTGATAGAAAGCACTAATCGGAACAGTTGTTACCCCTGCCTCTTTAACAAGCCGTATGGCAAAATCCTTATCGCTCTCATCAGATATATTATCGTAACTAAAAAGCTGAAAAAAGGTGCCGTGCGAAACAATTGGCTTGAAGCGGGTGGTGGCCATTAATTCATTGAAACGATCACGCTTTTCTTTGTAGAATTCGGCCAGTTGAAGATATTCCTCTTTATACTCCAGAAATTCTGAAAGTGCCCATTGGAAAGGTGATGACACACTCTGCATCATAACGCGTTGCACCTTTCTCAATTCGTGCATAACATCAGCAGGACCGGCACAATAGCCTATCTGCCAACCTGAAACATGATAAGTTTCGCCAAAGGAACTGATGATCACACTTCGCTCGGCAAGCTTTGGGTAAAGAGCAACGCTCTGATGCGAATCACCATTGAAAACAATGTGTTCAAAAATCTCATCTGAAAGAACCGTGATTCGGGTGCCATTGATAATCTTCTGCAGACGCAGCATATCCAACTCAGAAAAGACCATCCCGGTAGGATTGTGGGGCGAATTAATGATAATCATGCGGGTGTTGGCAGTAATCAACTTCTGAACCTCTTCCCAGTCAATTCGAAAATCATTCCCTTTCAGCGGCACGAAAACCGGCTTCCCTCCATTAATTTCAATGGCAGGTACGTAGCTGTCATAGGCGGGTTCAAAAATCACCACCTCATCACCTTCCCGGATAAGGGCAGTCACAATGGTGAAAATCGCCTGGGTAGCGCCGGCAGTAATGGTAATTTCTGTCTCCGGATTGTATCTATGTCCGTACAGATTCTCAATTTTTTCGGAAACACGCTCCCTCAAACTCGTTACTCCATATGGCGGTGCAAATTCATTGATTCCTTCGGATATATGCTTCTGCACAAGATCGATTAACCTCGGGGAACAATGAAAATCGGTATAACCGGTGGCCATATTAATGGCATTGTGGCTATCGCCCAACTCACTCATTGCATTTACAATACTGTTCTCAAGGGTAATAAGCTTGGGAGCTATCATGATAAAATATAATTTTTCAATGTCTGTTTAACCAAATATACTAATAATAGATGCAAAAATGCATCTTTTAATTCAAATAGAACCTCGCCTGTAAAAAACACCATTAAACAAGTAATCAACAATAACATACGCCCAACCCACTCAATTCAGGCTGCCAGCAAACACCTCCTTATCAGACTATTCTCTAATCTTACAAATAGCTACTATTTTTGATATAATATCAACCCATATTTGACAGAAAGCCCTATTTAATTGACCACCTGCCCTACTGAAGCACTAACCGGCTTTATTCATAAAAACCCAGAATGAAAAAACCATACTTCAAATACTAAAGAAACGAGCAAGGAAAAGTTTGTCTCTAACTGCGTGTCACTTTAGCATTAGCGGAGGCACAAGAGAATGTAAATAACCAGCTATACGAATACCATCAGACCAACAACTTAGATAGATTATCTACTGATGAAACATGCTTTGCAGTACCTCAAGGGATTTTAACGAACCAAAGCTGTTGGTGTGAAGCCGATAGAAATCGAGTAGTGAATTTAAAATTACACTTCTTTCAGAGGCATTTTTTGCAATCTCTTTCAGTGTAAAAACATCAACATCAAATAACCGGTTAAAAAGTGCGGCTTTCCCGGGATTAAGAAATAGAGGATGGGCAGGTTCATGACTAGTGAAATCTCCGTTTTTCAAATCGAACCAATAGCGACTCCCAATAACATTATGGTTGGGATAAAAGCCCAGGAAATGTGTGAGGCGGAATAAAATAAAAAGATGAATGTTTTCGGTTCCTTCGGCTCCCGAATCCATCAGATCCAAAGACTGGTCTAAAAAATCAAACAACTCTGCTGCCGGATCCTGCATCACCAGGACTTTTGCCAACACCTCCACCAGAAAGAAAGCCTGAGCCCTTGTGCTTTGGTGATAAGGAACATTAACCAAAGGACGGTCCAGATAAAATTCCTTTATCCGGTGAAGATCTTTCCGGGGCGAATGATAAACCTCCAGTTTTACACGATTAAGAGGTTGAAGAAGAATGGTCTTCCGGCTTTTTCTGTTGCCCCGGACCCCGTTCACGATGTAATTCTGACGCCCCAACTCCCGGGTGTAAATATGAATAATGGCACTGGTCTCACGATACAGCACGTGATCCAATATTATTCCGGAAGTTTTAATCAGTGTACTCATCAACGTCGAATAATTTTCTTTGAGAATACAAAGATAAGAGTAATTGAACCACGGAAGAGGATAAAAAGGATTAAACCATATAAGGCATATTAGAAAAGCAGATTTGGTGATAGCTGTTAGCTCATGCCTCTTAGCTCTTGGGAGAGAAGCCGCAGGGCTGAACATTAGCAGTCATTCCTTTATCTTTTTCAGAACACTATCGAAGCATAAAAAAAGCGCAATAAACACCACATTGCCGGTGTTTTTCATTTTAACCATAAAAAAGTAATCAATTAATTCCGGAATTTTTGTTTGCAACACCAAAGGAATGTTTTATATTTGCACCCGCAAAACATTGATTTTGCAACCAGCAATGCCCAGGTGGCGGAATTGGTAGACGCGCTGGTCTCAAACACCAGTGATAGCAATATCGTGCCGGTTCGATCCCGGCCCTGGGTACTCAGAAAAAGCCTGACAAGTTGATTGTCAGGCTTTTTTTTGCAGTAAACAGAGGCTTTCTTAATTCGCATCACCCCCCATTTGCCAATTGCTCCACATACTGCAAAGCACTCAGGCGGTCGTGAAAAATATTCTCTTCTCCAACTTTCTGATGCAGCTTTAGTTTTCGCAGTCGTTTCTCTATAAAATGCCTACCGGGAACCAGATAAACGCTTTTCCCGAAGTCAAGGGCCTCGTCCACCATATTCTCAATGGCCAGCAAAACAGTCGTGTCGAGATGGGTTACATCCTGAAGGTCCAGAATCAGGTGATTGCATGGAGCAATGTTTTTTCGCTCTCGTTGAATCGCTCTGGCCACTCCGAAAATCATCGGTCCGCTTAGGTAAAACAGATAAACCTTATCTCTGATTGTATCGAATATTTCTTTTTCCTCATCAGATAAAGGGGCGGTATCCACGCTATCTGAAATCATACGAAGATTAAAGCTTTGGAGGTGACTGAGTTTTTCGATGGTCAGCATATTGGCCACAAAAATGCCCAACCCGACTGCGATTACCAAATCCACAAAAATGGTCACCAGCAGCACCCCATACATAATAAACAATGCTCCCTGACTAATTTTGTGGGCCCGCTTGATAAATGACCAGTCCAAAATATCGATCCCCACTTTAAATGCAATGGCAGCCAAAAGGGCCAGCGGAATATACTGAATCAAAGGTGCGGCCCCGAAAATAAGGATAACCAGAAATGCCGAACGCATAATTCCGGACCAGCGGCTTCGGGCTCCGGTGCGAATATTAACTACCGTTCCCATCGTAGCTCCGGCTCCGGGCAATGTTCCCAGAAGTCCTGCAAAGAGATTGGCCAGCCCCTGCCCCATCAGTTCACGGTTGCTGTTGTGTTCCTCGCGGGTCAGTGAGTCGGCAATCAGGGCGGTGAGAATGGTATCAATGCTGCCCAACAAGGCCAGCAGGAAAGCATCCAGAAAAACAGAACTCCAATTGTGATCCAGCGGCATCAGCGGCAAATTAAAGTTGGGCCATCCCAGATCAAACGCTCCAATGAGCCGGATCTCTCCCAGGCCCGGAATAAGAAACACCAGAAGACTGAAAAAGAGCAACACCGCAAGTTGAGAGGGGAAACGCCCCTGCCACCGTTTGGGATAAATCAGAAGTATCAGAAGGGCACTACCACCAATCAATAACTCCGGATAATTGACCGATTGCAAAAGTTCCGGAATATTTTTCGCCAATCCCACAATTCCACCTTTCACGGCATCATGTCCCAAAAAAGCCGGCAGCTGCATGACAATCAGAATCAGAGCAATGCCCGACATAAAGCCGCTGATAACAGAATAGGGCATCAACCGGAAGTAACGCCCCAACTTAAAATAACCAAGCAGGATTTGAAACACTCCTGCGAAGAAAACCACCGTAAAAGAGTAAATCATTCCCTGATGTAGCCCGTATTCAGTGACGTTGGATGCAAAAACAGCCGTCATAAAAACAGCCATGGGGCCGGTAGGCTCAGAAATAAGCGTTTTGCTGCCCCCCGCAAGCGTGGCAACAAGTCCAATGATCACCGCTCCGTAAAGTCCGGCTTCCGGACCGGCACCCGAAGCAACTCCGAAAGTAAGCGCAATGGGGATGCTGACAATAGCGGCCACCAGCCCCCCGTAGATGTCGCCTCTTTTTATCTTTCCTATATATTTTGACATGAGATTGTTTAAAATATCTTACCTGGTTTATTCATAAATTATCTGTTACGATGTTCAACTGCCTGCTAAATTCAGGCGTCCTCGATAAAAGTGACTTGAAAATAATTTACTATTTCCTTCATCAATTTTATCTGCGGTTGCCCTAATTTATTGGCATTTCAACATCTCACAACGAAAACTTACGAATAAACCAGGCTTAATGACAACCGAAAAATAGAAAGATTGTTCCAAAAAGAATTCGATCTTTTTGGAACTGTATCAACTTCCAAGTCACATTCTTTGTTAATTTTGTAGCAACTGAAGAGTATTAATCATCAATTCTTTACCCTGTGAGCAACGAAAAACAGCAGATTCTGGATCGCAGATACCTTGATATGGCCCGCATCTGGGCACAAAACAGTTATTGCAAACGCCGTCAGGTTGGAGCCTTACTGGTACGCGACAAAATGATCATCAGCGACGGTTACAATGGCACACCATCCGGATTTGAAAACATCTGCGAAGATGAAGACAACAAAACTAAACCCTACGTATTGCACGCCGAGGCCAACGCCATCACCAAAGTTGCCCGGTCGGGAAACAGCAGCGATGGGGCTACACTTTATGTAACCTCATCCCCCTGTCTGGAATGTTCTAAGCTGATTATTCAGGCCGGTATTACCAGAGTTGTTTTCTCAGAGAACTACCGCGTCGAAGATGGAGTAAACCTCCTGCGAAGAGCCAACATTGAAGTGGTACAGCTGGAATCCCGCAATTCCGAAAAAGCCGCTGATTAAGGAACAGTTTTTGTTACTACTCCGGAATTGCTAAAACTATAAGAACAGTCAACAAATGAACGAGCAACACAAGAATACCGCACGACAAATATATCTACCCATGGTGCTGGCAGCAGTGCTGATTGCCGGAATGTTTATCGGACGCATTACCAATCCTTCCGGAAACGGATCGTCGGGGCAACGCTTAATGCTTGCTCCCGAATCGGGCAAACTTCAAACCATCATCAACCTCATCGACGAACAATATGTGGATAGTGTGGACGCATCGAAACTGGTTGAAGATGTCATCCCTGAAGTACTGGAAGGCCTGGATCCGCACAGTGTTTACATCCCGCCCAAAGATTTGAAGGCTGCCAATCAGGAGCTGGAAGGCAACTTTGGCGGCATAGGAGTCGAATTCAGCATGCCCGATGATACCGTAATGGTGGTAAGTGTTGTCTCCGGAGGGCCATCTGAAAAAGTAGGCATCCTGCCGGGTGACCGTATCATCACTGTAAACGACTCTGTAATTGCCGGCGTAGATATGCCCACCAATGATGTGGTAGGAATGCTTAGAGGAGACATCGGAACCAAAGTAAATGTTGGTGTTCAGCGACGCAACCGAAAAGATCTCATTGACTTTGAAATCACTCGTGGAAACATCCCCATGTACAGTGTTGATGTATCCTATATGGTCACCGACTCCATTGGATATGTCAAAATCAACCGCTTTGCCCGCAACACCTATCAGGAACTGCTTTCTGCCCTGGCAAAACTCAAAGCTCACAATTGCAGCGATATCATTGTTGATTTACGTGGGAATTCAGGTGGCTACCTGGATATTGCCATCAGCATGGTCAACGAATTTCTGAGCAAAGGCGATATGATTGTTTATACTGAAGGAGTCAACAACCCGAGACAAGACGTATATGCCAATGGCTCAGGATCCTGCAAAGACATCGGAGTCACGGTACTTATTGATGAATTCAGCGCTTCGGCCAGCGAAATTTTTGCCGGGGCCATGCAGGACAATGACCGCGGACTCGTAGTCGGTCGTCGTTCCTTTGGAAAAGGCCTGGTGCAACAGCAGTTCTCGCTCCCTGCAGGTGGTGCATTACGGCTTACCGTAGCCCGTTACTACACCCCAAGTGGAAGGTCTATTCAAAAACCGTACGACAACGGCGTAGAGGACTATTACCACGACATCATTGAACGTTTTGAACATGGAGAATTTTTTGAAAAAGACAGCATCTCCGTCAATGATTCATTAAAATACAAAACTGTTGGAGGTCGCACTGTTTATGGTGGTGGAGGCATCATGCCTGATGTATTTGTACCACGTGATACTACTGACCATTCAGATTATTACTACCGTCTGCGGGAAACAGGAACCATTTACCAGTTTGCACTGGAGTATGCCGATCGCAACCGGGAAGAACTTTCCGCTTTTGAAAATGTAAAAACACTTAAAAACCATTTGGATCAACAAGATATCAGCAATCAATTGATTGAATTTGCAAAAACAAAGGATGTGAAATATCATCACAGTGATTTCCAAAGGTCGAAAAATCTGATCGATCTGGAAACCAAAGCTTACATCGCACGCAACATCCTGGACAATGAAGGCTTCTACCCCATCATCAGTGAAGAGGATGAAGTGTTGCAGAAAGCAATTGAGCTGATTCAAACAAACAATCTGGAAGCCGTTTTATTTGAAAATCAATCAGAAGAAATTCCCGCAGAAATAACTGCGGAAAACTGATTGACGAAATCGCAATATCAGGAAAAGAGAAAAATTATTATGGGAACACTGGCAAGAATACTACTGATTTTTATAATCATCTATTATTTGTTTCGCCTGATTGGAAGATACCTGTTTCCTTATCTGCTAAAGAATCAGGTAGAAAAAATGCAAAAGAAACAGGAGCAATCACGCAAAGATTTTGAAAACAAACAACGATCTCAAGAGGGTAAGGTAACCATCGATTACAACACCAAAAAGAATAAAAAAAGAGGAAACGACAACCCTCCGGGTGAATATGTGGATTATGAAGAGATCAAATAAAAAAAGCGCCGGTCAGGCGCTTTTTTTATTCGTTATTCAATTACAGTAACCCATCCGTAAGGATCGGGCTCGTCGCCATACTGGATGGCCCGCAACTTATTGTAAAGCTTCCTTGATATCGGGCCGGGTTCTCCGTCTTTGGAGAAACTGTACGACTTATTGTTGTCAATGTCATCGATGCGCCCAACCGGGCTGATTACAGCTGCCGTTCCACACTGCCCTACCTCCTCGAAGGTACCTACTTCTTCAAATGGAACCGGACGACGCTCTGTTTTGAGCCCCATATCCTGTGCCAGCTGAATAAGACTCTTGTTGGTGATGGATGGCAAAATAGATTTGGATTCCGGAGTAATATAAGTATTGTCTTTAATCCCGAAAAAGTTGGCCGGTCCACACTCATCAATGTATTTCTTTTCACGGCTGTCGAGATACAACACTGCCGAATAGCCCTTATCTTTAGCCAGCATACCGGCTTTCAGACTGGCAGCGTAGTTGCCGCCCACTTTAATATTCCCGGTTCCCTGGGGTGCGGCACGATCATATTCGCGCATCACAGCCACATTGGTCAATTTAAACCCTTCCTTGAAGTAAGGACCTACAGGGGTTACAAAAACCATAAACAAAAACTCGTCAGCCGGCTGAACACCCACTTTAGGCCCGGAACCAATCAACAATGGACGGATGTACAATGAAGCTCCCGACTCATAAGGAGGAACAAAGCGTTTGTTCAGAGACACCACTTTTTTCACTGCTTCCACAAACAGTTCCTCCGGCACCTCTGCCATCATAATGCCCTGAGCAGATGAAATCATCCGCTTGGCATTGTCAGCAGCACGGAAAATCCGGATTTTATCATCTTTCCCGCGAAAAGCTTTCAGCCCTTCAAAGGACTCCTGTCCGTAATGCAGCGCAGTGGCCGCTATGTGAATATTAATCTGATTGGAGGAAGAAACTTCCAGTTCTCCCCATTTTCCGTTCCGGTAGTAACAACGAACGTTGTAGTCGGTATCCAGATAACTAAAGGATAAGTTTGGCCAGTCTATGTTCATGACAATATTGGTTTTAAACAATCATAATAATGGGTTTAAAGTTAATGATTTTTCGCTAAAGAGGGATGAATAAAATCAGCTGGTAAATATGTTTTTGAACAACTACTTAGTGCCTGTCTATAAAACCGGGAAAGTCTGTAAAAAGCCATGTGTATGGTAAGAAAGTACCAATTACCAGGCTTGCGACCGCGTGCCGCCTAAAGCTTTAGCAGTGGCGCTAGCCCGAAAATACGCAGTTTACTTGAATAAATGAGGAATTTTCGGGCAAGCGTAACGCAGCAAATGGTACTTTATGGACAGAAACTACTTAAAAAACAACAGCACCGCCGACAAAGCTATTACCACCGTCACAAAAATCCGGAATTCCCGTTCAGGAATAAAACGCACCAGGTATTTCCCTGTGACAGACCCCAGCCATACGGCCGGAAGCATCACAAAGTTTAGTTGCAGAGTGGCCGTCGAAATGGACTCCCAAACAAAAAAGTGCAAGGGTATTTTCAGAATATTCAAACTCAGATAAAATACTGCCCCGGTGGCGATAAAACTCTCTTTGGGCAATCGCATGGAGAGCAGGTAAAGATTAAAAATAGGCCCTGCAGCATTGCCGATCATGGTGGCAAATCCACCTGTCACTCCAAGTATTCTGGCAAACCAGTTTTTTCGTGTAAAACCATCCGGACCGCCGGAATAGTCACGATAAAAAATCAAACCCAGACATAACAACACAGAAACCCCGATCACATTGCGAAACTGATTATCGGAAATCATCTCCCCCACCACCAGCGCAATGACGATTCCGGCCAATGCATAGGGATACAGTTTTTTGATGTGCTCCCACCGCAAACTTTTGTAGTAATAACGAATGGCAAACAGATCGCCAAAAACCAGAAATGTGACCAAGAGGCCGGCAGAAGCCATTCCTCCGTAAAAATGTGCCAGTAACGGAATGGTGACCATGGCAATTCCCTTCAATCCGCTCTTGGAGACACCAACGAGCCAGGCACTGAATAAAGTCACCAACCAAATTCCCCAACTTGTATGTAAAGGATTAATAATCGATTCTATCATGCTGCAAAGAAACGAAAAAAAGAGCAGAGAAGATGGAGGGAAGAGCATGGAGCCATACATGGGGAAGTGAAGTCATAAGCAGGCCAACTGCACATCCATGAAATGTGTGTTAAACATTTACCATCCACCGTTTCCGGCGAGTCTAAAATATAAAGCCCTATTTTTTCTGATTTTGCTCCTCAATAAGCCTCTCTAACCATTCAATAAGTTCATCCAGATAGGACACTATAATCTCCCAAACTATTTCATGATCAACGCCAAAATACTCATGAACAATTCTATTTCGAAAACCCCTGATTCTTTTCCACTCAATCTCCGGATTCTGAATTTTAAAATCATCATCAATACGGTTTGCAGCCTCCCCGATTATCTCAAAATTACGAACAACTGCATCAACTGTTTTTTCATCTGATATAAACTGCTCATAACTATACTAAAGGGTATAACGTTTAATCTTGAGGGCAGATTGAAACATATCATCCAAAAGCAATACTATATCCCGTCTATACAAAAACTAAATCAGAATTAATTGATTTAAGGTACTTCTCTTTTATCCAATTTCTGGAAACCAAATCAACTTTCATCCCTGTAATATCCTCCAGCTCATCAGCTAGATCAATAAACCTGATACCGATTTTCCCTGTAAAATCTACAAGAATATCCAGGTCACTGGATTTGTTCTGTTCGCTCCTCGAAAAAGAACCAAAAATCCCCAGTGATTTAATCGGATAGTCTTTGTACAACCTGCTTTTATGACTATTCAGCTTTTCTATTATTTCCTGTAATGAAATCATATTACACAAAATTAAAATTTTCAGTTAATAAATGAGAACTTTCTGGTTTTCAAATCCCCTCATTTTCTACTAATATTTTGCGCTATCTATTCAAAAAAAAGAAACTTTTCAATTCATAACTCTACCTCACCAACTCGCGGATAACTTTCGAAGCAGCCATCAGACCAAAGAATGCAGGCATATAAGAAATAGTGCCTACAGTAGTCAGCTTATTTCGTTCGCCTTCGGTATGAACAACGGCAGACTGATGCACCGGCTCGGGGCTGAAAACCACATCAAATCCATTTTTAATATTAAACTTAGTCAGTCTTTTGCGAACCATTCGCGCCAACTTACAATGGTATGATTTACTGATGTCGGCCATCTCCACTTTCTCGGGGTTGAGTTTACCTCCTGCCCCCATTGAAGAAATCAGTCGTTGGCCATGATGCACCGCTGAAACAATCAACAGGACTTTCGGTGTTAAGGAATCAATGGCATCCACCACATAATCGAAAGGTTGTTTCAATAAATCATCAAAATCCTCACCTGTGTGAAAAAAACCTCTCGGATGCAATATAACTTCGGGATTGATGGCTTGGAGCCGCTCCACCATCACGTCGGTTTTTGGCATTCCCTGCGTGGCTTCCAGAGCCGGTAATTGCCGGTTTCGATTTGAAGGCTGCACCACATCCCCGTCAATAATGGTAAGTTCACCAACTCCTGCACGCACCAGCATTTCGGCACACCAGGAGCCGACACCTCCAAGTCCCGCAACCAGCACGTGAGCTTTATTTAGCTTTGTAACATTTTCTTTTCCGACAAGCAGTTCGGTCCGTTCCAGCCACTCCATAATTTTTTATTTTTTCAAGTGGTGCCAAAGATAATAGATCGTTAGATTTTTAGAAGTTAGAGATGAGACAAAATGATGAATTCAACTACGCTTCAGTGCAGGAATCAGCTGCTCCCCATTTTTACTGATGGCTTCTTCAAGTACCTTCACAGAAATCCCCCGGATATCTGCAGCCTTATCATACAAAGCCACGATAGATTTGTTGGTATGATCGGTCTCCAAAAAAAAACGATCTTCCGGAATCTGACGAAAAGATTCGGCCGCTTTATTGGAAGGATAAAGAATTTTTGGCCCGAAAGAGAGATAAAACCCGGCCTTAATCAGCTGTTCCATCTCCTGAGGATGACCGTTAAAACCATGAATAATCCAGGGCTGGGCGGGGTTCATGGTTTTTCGAAGATTCAGCACCTCATTGTTTGCTTTAACCGAATGGATGATGAGCGGTTTATTCACAGCTTCAGAAATCTCTATTTGCCAGCAGAATAAGCGTTTCTGGACATCCATGGGTGGCCCCTTCAATTTATCCAGTCCGGCTTCGCCAATGGCGACAACCCGATTGAAATGTGCGGCTTCTCTTACATGCTCCAGAAGTTTCTCCGGATCGTTGCCCTGAATATACCAGGGATGGATTCCATAAGAAAGATAGATCCCCTCCTGATAATCGCAAACGGGCTCCGGAGCAACGCAGCTGACAATAGCATCGATCTCAACCGATTCTTCAGGCCAGGTATGGGTATGAAAATCAAGGTATCGCATAGGTCTGGCTTTGAAGGTTAACCAAAACGGGCAGGAAATAGTTTAATGAAACAAAAAACTTAACCTGCCCGTGTAATATCATTTATGGTTTTATAACCTCAACTACAGAACCTCCTAGCCTTGCTCTGACATCCCGATTGTACATAGCCTCGCAACTTACCGGCGGTAAATAATACTGCCCCGGGAAAGCTGCGTGGACAACAACCACAAATTGCTTGGTTTCGCCGGCATCCAAATCAAAATACGACATTACCCGGTCGTCCCGGATATCCCGATAATCAGGAATGTCCTTTTCATGCACTGCATTCCCCTCCAGTCGGGTATTTCTTATCTCCCATCCTGAAGGAATCAACTGAGTAAGTGCCAGATTCTCAACATCTCCGGATGTCCCGGGATTGCTCACACGCACAACATACAGAAAATCCGTACCTTGTTCAATATTCTCCGGATTAATACGACTACCGTCCATGGTCTGAAATGAAGTTTCCATCCGAAGGTTCTCCGAAAAAGAGGAAGAATCAATCCCAGCGGGAGTGCCTGTCACAATAAGCGTTGCAAACAACTCATCGTCAGTGTCATTGGCAACCTTTACTGAACCATCACGCACCTCACTCACTTCAATATCCCTCTGAGAAACGGCCTTATCAGACCCAATGGTCATCTCATCACCCGAATTCACACTGTAGGTATATTGCAGCGACTCCCCTGCCATGTGCTGACCGGAAAAATTAACAATACTCATCAAAGCCCATGCGGTGGTTTGCGTACTATACCAGTTTTGACTACTCAGTCTTTTTGCGGCTTCACGAACCATTGGAAACGCAGTCTCTCTCCTGTCCAGCAGTGTTAGTGCGTTGATTAGAATCGCTTTATCCCGCAAAGGTGACCCATAGGTACGGTAAACAACCTTAGCTTCATCGGAATCGACACCACCATCCATCAATTCAACAGCCACTTCCTGCATACCGGATATGGAATAAGCGGATGCCAAAAGCCAACGAGCCTGCAAGATTAGATTTTCCTGCTGTCGCAATCGGTTCATCGCCCCTACAACGGGTTCTCCGGCCAGTGCAAGCGTAAACAAGCGATATGCCTGCAACATCTGCTCTGACCCCAAATAACCTGTTTCCGAATCAGGAAGCCAGGCTTTGGCCCGTTGCTTTTGCCATTTCAACCAGGCCGACTTCACGTTTGGCTTAACCATATATCCCTGTTTCTCGGCCTCCAACAGAAAATGTCCTGCATAAGAAGTGCCCCACTCGTTGGGATACGACTGACCGGGCCAATATGCAAATCCTCCCTCGGGAGTTTGATAGGAACTATAGCGATTCAATACACTTCCGATATTCTCCCGTGCCCGGGACTTTTGTTCCTCATTCATATCCACTATTTTGTCGAGATACAATTGAGGGAACCCCCCGGAAGTGATCTGTTCAATACAACCATGGGGATATTCAAGCAGATAGGAGAGCCTGGCGGTCAAATCCATTGGAGGAATAGCACTTACCTCCAACCGTATGGAGTTAGTCCCGGCAATTCCCGGCAACTCATATTTTAAAGACCCTGATTCCTTTCCCTTCAAGCTCGTAAAAACAGTTTTCGTCACCGACGGATTAGGCATCCTAATCATCAGGCTTTTGGTGATTTCATCTTTTCCCTGATTGCTGTTTGCCGAGATGACAAGTTGCGACATTCCGGTAACAGAACCGGTTTCCAGTTCAAAATAAACGGTCTGTTCACCAGGTTGGTCAAAGCTACGTTTCTGAGAGGTTTCACCCGATATCTTATAATGTTCCGATCCTTTCAAGGAAACCGTCACATCCCGTACTTTTTCATCAGTGACAAAAATCGTCACCGGAAGCCAGAGTTTCTCCTGCGGCCCCATCACACGAGGCAGAGAGCTCCATACCATTACCGGCTTTTTCACCTTAACAGTTGTCTCTTCACTTCCGGTAGCGGCCCCGTTGGTTCCTATAACCATTACTCTGACCGAACCGGTATATTCAGGAACCGTAAATTTGTGCTTTTCAGAACCACGCTTCAAATGAAACGGACCAAAAAAGCGGACCATCGGCTCAAAACGACGCATCTGATTCTGACTTCTGTCACCCGATAGTTCTCCGTCACCTCCAACGCTAAACAGCTGCTCAATTTTACCGCCAAAAGCACCAATCACCTCATCGTACAAATCCCAGGTTTTAATTCCCAGAGCCTGCCTTGCATTAAATCGCTGCCAGGGATCAGGCGTAGGGAAACCCGTCAAATCCAGCAAACCTTCGTCCACCACGGCAACCACATAATCAAAAGCTTCATTGTTTTTCTCACTCACCTCAATTTGGGCCTCACTGCCCGGCAGCCATGTATCTGATGTTTCAATTTGCGGTTCCAGTCTTGTTCCCGGATCCTCAACCAAAACCGGAACAACGCCATAAAGTCTGATGGGCCGGTTATTTCCTGTTTGAGCATGCGGCTGAAGCAGCGTGACACTCACATAGATATTGGGACTCATCTCCGGTGTGGCTTTAAAAGAGAACCGAGTCTCTTTAGCTTCGGGTGAAATCCACCAGCTTTTAAGAATACGGGTTCCTGTTTCCACTGAAACCAGGGCACGTCCTTCTTCTGCCGATGGAAAAGTGACCACCACATCTTCACCCACTTTATAGTTCTTTTTATCGGTAGAGAAGATTAATTCGGATGCACTTTCTCCTCCCCTGGACTCACGAGCCCATCCCGGCCAGTCAACCCTGACAGTGGCAGCAGTAGAGTGCCCGGAAGAAGCATTGGCAACCCTTATCAGGTATCGACCCCATTCAGGTTTATCAATGCGCAAATCAAAACTTGCTTTTCCGTTACCGGATGTGGTTACCATGCCATGATCAACCCTGTTGTTGCTGTGAAATGACACATAACGGCCCAGATCTTCATCTGATTTTTCCCACCACCAGCGCCACTCTATTTTATATATGCTGTAGGTAAGATTCTGTCCACCAACCGGATTACCTTCGGCATCCACCGTCACCAGTTCTATGGCATGATCCTCATCGGTAAGCAGGAGTCCCCGATCGTCACCAGGTGGTGTACGCATTCCTGTATAAACATCATAGGGAGATAACGAAACCCGTTGTGAGGAAATACTGAAGGCGCCTCCCTCTTCAAAAACCCGTGAGGTAAGCTGAGCCGTCAGTTTTCCTGGAGCACGCTTATACGATGGCACTCTTTCCCGGAACGAAGCATTTCCCTTATCATTGAGAAGACCATCAAAAATAGTTACCTCGGAAGCATCCAGGCTACGGGTAGCATCATCAAAAATATATCCTGAGTAATCAGGAAAGGAGGTCTTTCGCTCCTTTACCGACATGCGCACATCTGCCCTGAGATCAGAGGCAGGAGAACCGTGTAACCATTCGGAATGAACAGAGAAATCTGTCGATACACCCGATTGTAATTCCTCTTCAGAAAAATCCAGATTTATCTTTAACCGGTTGGGCCTGATGGTTTCCACGCGCAATGTTTTTTCAAACACCACACCTCCCATCGAAATCCGGGCCAGCCACATCCCGGTGGGAGCCTCTTCAGATGTGAGGGTACGAAAGGTATAAAGCAAATTCCGTGGATGTGTACTTACCTGACGGTCAACCAATCTTCCGCGCGGATCGGTTAGCTCAAAAGTTACGGGGTGATTGGAAGACAAGGTTCCGGGACTACTTTCCACAGGCATAAATGAGACAAAAATAGAATCACCGGGGCGCCAAACTCCGCGCTCTCCAAAAATAAATCCACGCAATCCCTCCTTTACGGTTTCCCCGGCTACATCAAAACGATCCAGCGGCAAAGCCTCACCCTCATTGAGCTTAAGATACCCGCGTTGCTTGCCCTGTTTGGCCACAAGCAAAAACGGTGTCTCCTCAAAATTAAAAGCAGCAAAACCCTCTTTATCACTGATCTCTTTGCCCATAGACACCATCTGCAGATTAAACACTTCCACCTCCACTCCTTTGAGTGGTTCGGTATTGCGCAAGTCGGTAACAGTCACCAGCATCTCCCCATTGGTACCACGTTTGGCCATAATTCCCAAATTGGAAGCCAGCACATTGGTTGCCACCCAACGCTGACGAGTGTAGTAAGAATCGGAACATGGATCATCCCTGTCGTACCAGTTGTAGTTGGAGTTATAATTGTATGGATAAGTGGAATAGTAATCATCTGGCTCATCCCAAAACTCATCATCCGAATCAGACTTATTGCCAATGGAAGGTTCCGATTCATCCCCTTCTGAACAGGCATAAATGGCATCCTCTTTTTCAAATCCCAACTCCACGCGATAAATTGCCCCAGGATCGGGTTGTACAAATTTCGAGAGATCAAGCGAAAAGGTATTCCATCGATTCAAGTCCAATGTGGGATCATTATCAATGTCAATGCGTTGTCTGTGAACCAACCGACCGGCACGTTTTAATTGCGACTCTCCTCCAAGTTGGTTGATCTGAAGAAAATGTCCGATGTTGTGCTCATAAATCTTGATAATCCGGACTTTCACCGATTTGAGACTCACTGCTCTGAATGGCAGGTACAAACCATCTGAAAAAGGCATAATGGTTCCTTCTCCTAACAATTCAACCTGAGGCGCTTCAGTGGAAAAAGAAAATGAAAAAGCTCCTTTCCTGTTTAACTTTGTTCCGGCAACATTTGTGATTTCCGGCAATATCTTCAATGTCTGATTTCCCGTGACGGACTCTCCGGGATAAAGTTCCACCCTGTTGTTTTCGATATTCCAGTCAAGATCAACACCCTGCATCACAAAAAGTCCGGAAACATCCTGAGCCGGATCTATGGGGTCACTGAAGGTTACCGTAATCACATTGCGAGGAGCAGACTCCATGCGGGCAGACACAATTTTGAAGTCATCGAGGGCAGGAATGGCAACCTCCAATTCACGATTATCGTCGGGCGATAACGGGCCCTCTGCAACTTCTATCAGCAATTCGTTCTCTGAACGGCCCCGGGACAAACCTGTCACCGACAGTTCATGAACCCTGCCATCAATGTGTGTCCATTCAGGGGACAACTCCGCTCCTTCGTATGTTACTGTTACATTTTTCTCTACCACTTCGTCAACAGCTACATCAGCCAGAGCCACGCGGGCAGTAACTGTATAGGAATCATACTCGGACACCGAAACCGGCTGGATATTTTCCAGACTCAACCAGGCATTTTGCTGAACTGTGCGAAAGGTGAAGAAAAAGGATTCTTTCTCCCCGGGCAACAACCGGGGAAGATTTACCTCAACCTTAAACTCCTTCCCGGAAGGGAGCATCTCTTCAGGTTTAAAAACCAGGGTCCGGCTACCGACCCAAACTGCTGAGCCTTTAACTGATGGAGAAATCTTTACAATTCCCTCCTGCACAACCTTGCCGGCCTCGGCGTTTGCCACCGAAGAGGAAAACTCCACCATTACCGGAGAGGTGGAAGAAACCTGACCGGAAGTGAATGCACTAATTTTAGCATGAAATGGAGAATGCGCGGGCGCATCTTCTTTAACAGAAGATTCACAACCCCAAAAAAGAACTGCGACAATCAGCATTGACGCCAGCGAAGTAAAAATTTTCATAGGGACAGAGTTCCTTTAAATCTGATTTATCCATGAATAAATTGTAATGAGTTGTACAAACTCGTTCCAAATCACATATAAATCAGGTTGAATTAATAATTGAATATAAAATACAATCGTGATACCTATTAGTCTTGCGAAAAGTCATCTTCTACAACCGCCCACCCCATCAGATCAGATAGATAAGCCGTAAGTTCAGCGGCATTTTTCTGATGCTGGGCCACGGTAGGATGCGAATCAATACCAATTCCCAAATCGCCTGTTTGGGGGGACATTTCAAAAAAGGTAACAGAGCCCCTTCCTTTGTCATTGGCCGTATCCACAATATATTTGAGATAACCCCTCACCTCATTCAGTACATCTCCATTCATCATAGGCCCAAGCAGACAAACAATTTGAGGCTGATGGTATTTGGATTGAATGATATCCAGCAAACGCAGGTAGTTATCCACATACAATACTGAATCTCCCCCAATGGTGCTAAAATCATTGGTTCCAAGATTGATGCAAAACACATCGGGTTGCCTGGCAAAATCATATTTAGGAAAATCCTCGTACAAAAATATGCGGTCATAACGATTGGTCATACAATCGGAATTTCCTTCTGCGGGTCCGTCATAATTGCGATATACCCCGATACCTGACTTTGAAACAGAGATATGCCGGGCATATAAATTTCTGGCAGTTATGGCAGCATAAGTCAGATAATGATTTTCTGTCTCCGGTCCAAAAGTATCTCCATTCAGTCCTTCGTTTCCATAACCGCAGGTGATGGAATTGCCAATGAACTCAATAAGGCGGTCCTGTTTGGTAAAGAGTGGTTTCAAGGTTGCCCCCGATTCAAGCTCAAAACCTCTAAAGGTTGTTTTGCCAAAGCTGACTTCCGTGCGTTTAAAAAGTTCTATCTCATGATTTGTCCCAGTCAGTCCTTCCGCCAATACGTAAGCATGTTTTCCTTTAGCTGTATGAATTGTTCGTAACACTTCACCGTCCAAAATAACATTGTAGAAGTTTTCCCCTTTCTCATCCTCCAGTATGGCAATGATAAGGCCTCCGTCAAAACAAGCCCTGATACTCACTCCGGAATAAGCAAAAGATGGAGCTTCAGGGTTTGAAAAATCGATACGCCCTGTATATTCAATCAGAGCGTTACGTGCAGAAATACGGCTTTGAGCATTAAGCAAAAAACCGATCATTGAAAACATAAAAATCAGAAATATTTTTTTCATTAAGGTCACCTTTTCATTTGACCAACTAAAGTACAACAAATCGATGAAAGTTTGATGTTTGGCTTGAAGAGATCATCAACCCGCCATGACTTTTGTCCAATTTTATTAATTTTACAGTTCATAATCAAAAGGCAAACATTAAAAGCCATGAGACAAGCCATTTTCCTGTTCTTTCTTTTACTGACTTCCACAAACAGCGCCTTTGCCAATATTAGTGCAGAGGCTATCCTCGATAGTCTGGATCAGACCATTGCCCGAAAGCAGGAATATGAACAACAAAAAGAAAAGGAGCTTTCCCTGCTTAAAGAGTGGCTCCGGGAAGCGACGACACAAAGGGAAGAATTTGATCTCAGCACACGATTGTATGAAGCCTACCGAAAATATCAGATCGACTCGGCCATTGTATATGCTCAAAAAGCTCTGAAAAATGCAAAAACCCCAGAGAATGTTCAACACACACATCTTCAGCTCGTCATTTTGTACTCTTCCACAGGCATGTTTCGCGAAGCAGAAACCATTCTCCAACGGTTAAATAAAAATGAGCTTCCAAAGTCGCTGTTGGCTGACTACTACAATGCCTGGCGCTTGTTCTTCAATTATTATGCGGCTAATGTGCAGCTTCCCGAATATGATCAAAAAACCAGAACCTACCGCGACTCTTTGATCCAGGTATTGAATCCAGAATCGATGTTTTTTCGCATCAACCAAGCGGAAAGTCTTATAGAAAAAGGGGAAACTCAGCCAGCCGGCCAACTGTTGACCAATATGCTCGGGGAAATCAATCCTGAAAATGAGAACTATGCCATGGTCACCTTCTTAAAAGGATTGCTGCACGAAATCAGAGGAGAAACAGAAAAAAGTCAACGATTCTTCGCTTTATCTGCCATCAATGACATCCGAAAATCCACGAAAGACAACTCTTCTATTCAACATCTGGCGGCACTGGCTTATGAACAGGGCAATATAGAACGGGCTTTCCAATATTCCCAAGTGGCCCTCAACGACGCCCTGTTTTGTAACGTGCAGTTCAGAACTTATTATCTGACACAGTTTTTTACGTTCATCAATGCCAATTATAAGGAGAAAATTGAGAAGCAAAAAAACCAGTTGCTGCTCTTTCTTTTTCTTATCAGCCTGCTTTCTCTGTTTCTGATTGGAGCGGTAATATATGTTTACAAACAAAAAGACAAAGTATCCGGAATCCGCCGGGAGCTGGATGAAATGAACAAGGAACTTTTACGTCTGAACAACAACATAAAGGAGAAGAACAATCAACTGAATGAGCGAAACACCCTGCTGCAGGATGCCAATCAGATTAAAGAGGAGTACATAGCCCACTTCTTTGATCTGTGCTCCAGTTACATCAACAAACTGGAGGATTACCGTAAATCACTCAACAAAAAGGCTGTCAACGGAGAGCACGAAAAATTGTTCAAGATGCTTAAGTCCACCTCCATCATCGAAACGGAGGTGGAAGAGTTGTACCGCAATTTTGACACGATTTTCCTCAATTTATACCCTACTTTTGTGGAGGAATTTAACCAGCTTCTTACCGATGAAGAAAAATCGGAACCAAAGAACGGTGAGAAGTTAAACACTGAGTTGCGCATCTTTGCATTGGTTCGACTGGGCATTACCGATAGCGTAAAAATAGCCTCGTTTTTACGTTACTCTCTAAGCACCATTTACAACTACCGCACCAAAGCCCGCAACAGGTCGGCTGTGCCCCGTGAAAAGTTTGAAGAGATGGTTATGAAGATTGGCACCCTGCGAAAACCAAATCAGTAGATAAATCTTACGCAAAGCTTTAGCCAATCATTAACAATGCCCTGCAAAGATCTGTTCATTGCGAACGTAGTGAAGCAATCTCAATTTTCTAACCGGACACCAATCATTCCATTTCTACTACTTTTTCAAGCTTCACAACAGCAGCAACAAACTCTCTATCAGGAACAAATGTTTTACAACAACTACTTTTAGCACCTTCTTTCACAGGTCGCTTTCTATTTGGCTAACTTTGATTTCCGAAATAAACAAAAACGATAAAACAAATTCATGGCTGCAGAAAGTAAAAGGTTTTATGTAGTGGATGCATTGCGTGGCTTTGCCATCATTTCAATCATGTTATTGCACAACATCGAGCATTTCGACTTCTACTATGTGCCGGAAAACATCCCCCAGTGGATGGCATCCATTGATACGATCATCTGGGATACGATGTTTTTCCTTTTTGGAGGTAAATCATATGCCATGTTTGCCCTTCTATTTGGTTTGACCTTTTACATCCAGATGCACAATCAGGAGAAACACGGAGAAGATTTTCGACCGCGTTTTGCCTGGCGTATGTTTTTGCTGCTGATTTTTGGAATCATAAATTCTGCATTCTTCCAGGGAGACATTTTATCAATTTATGCAATACTCGGAATCCTGCTGATACCGGTGGCCAGATTCAGTGACAAAGCACTATTTATTATCGCCCTCATTTTATTTCTGCAACCCTACGAAATGATCAGGCTTTTTATAGCAATTCAGAATCCTGAAATGCAGATATCCGATCCTGCTTCATGGGCATATTTCGGGAAAATGAGTGAATACGCTGCTGGAGATTCCTTATTTGCCACCATCAAAGGGAACCTCACCAACGGCAAGGTGGCCGTGCTTCTCTGGAACTGGGAAAACGGACGATATTTTCACATTCTGGCCCTGTTTATCTTTGGATTACTTGCCGGCCGAAGAAAGTTATTTGCCTGGAATGACGCAACCAAACAATTCTGGACCAAAGCACTCATTATTTCTGCAGTAGCCTTCATTCCTTTGTTTGCAATAAAAACCAGCACCGGAAACCTTATAGACAGTGACGCCATTCGCCGCTCTTTCAGTATCATTGAAACTTCCTGGACCAACATAAGTTTCATGATTGTCTTGCTTTCTGGGTTTGTTTTGCTTTTTCATTCAAAGTTGATGCATAAAGTACTCAATGTCTTTACCCCAATCGGAAAGATGAGTTTATCAAATTATGTGTTTCAGTCAATCATAGGGGCGTCCATCTACTATGGATTCGGACTCGGTTTATACAAACATGCCAACACCACCCCCGCATTTCTCATCGGACTGGTTCTTGCTGTCATCACCTGGCTTCTTTGCAGCTGGTGGGCAGCAAATCATAAAAGGGGACCACTGGAAGCCATCTGGCACAAAGCAACCTGGTTCAATTCAGAAAAAAGACATCATTAAGGCGAGGCTTTCTGTCTGTAACAACACACTCCTTTCACACACGCCAATGACAATCTGTTACAGAGACTGCCAATTTAAAACCACCCGGAGACTGGATTCTGCGGGTGGTTTTCGTTGTAATCCGGATTATCCATAATTTTTTTAACTTCGATAAATTTTTAATTTTTCCTTTTATCCTGTATGCAACTGAAAACAAAACAATTCTGGGTTTCAGGTCTGGTGATGATGCTTTTCGGAATCACCATGGTAGTGGTGGGCACCATCAACAATTTCCTGGTCGTGGAGTTTGGCGTAGATAAACTTTTCATCGGCCTTTGCGCATCCATCCTGGCTGCCGGGGTGTTTTCAGGTCTTTTCTCATTTGGGCCAATGGTTGAGCAATGGGGCTACAAACCGGTAATGTTGGGGGGGTTACTGCTGGCAATCGCAGGCATAACAGGAATTGTTTACACCCCTCTGGTACTTTATGTTCCGGTATTTTTCTTTTTTATCGGAGCCGGAGGAGGAGCTGTCAATGGAGCCACCAATATGCTGGTGGCCAACATATTTCCAAAGAACAACAGCGCATATCTAAGTCTGCTGGGCGTGTTTTATGGCATCGGAGCATTGGGATTGCCGTTGCTTACCTCACTCATGCTTGAGAGTGATTTTCCCTATCAGACCATCCTGACTCTGGTGGCGGGATTTCTGTTTATCCCCATCCTACTGGTCTCGTTTCTGAAATTCCCCGGAGCCGTCAGGTCGGCCCCCATCCCTCTGAGGAAGTTCTTTCTCATGCTTACCCATCCGGCAATACTACTTTTTGGGTTTTATATGTTTTTTCAGGGCTCTGTAGAAGGCATCATTCCGGTATGGGCTCCGTCCTACCTTTCAGAAATCACAGGAGTAACATACGAAAAAGGGTTATATGCCATTACCATCAGTGCTACGGGCCTTACTTTCGCCCGTCTCTTGCTTGGGCGTTTTCTTAAAATATATCCTACTTTCCATGTATTGCTTATCAGCATGGTCATTTTCACTTTCGGAACAATCATCTTCGGCTGGGGTAGTTCGTTTTTGATCAGTCTCGCCGGAATTGCCATTATGGGACTGGGGATGGCAGCCTTCTTTCCGGTAATGATGGGCTATACTGTAAGTCATTTCCCTGAAAATCCTGGAACTGCCCTTAGCCTGGTTATGGCAATGGGCCTGGGTGGCAATTTACTAATCAACTATATCACCGGCATTATGCTGGATTCTTTCGGCGTCGATAAATTCATTTACATGATTGCAGCATTAATTCTCGGCCTTTTTATATTGCTTTATTTAATAAAAACCAGGCTTTTGGATCAAAAATAACCAGTGTATATCAGAAGCCGCCTCCCCTTTTGCCCAGAGCTAAAGGTTCCCCGAAATCATCCATGGTGGAATCACAATGCAACCAGGATGCTGGTCTCTCCTTAAAAAAACATTTTTTTACAAGGAAATAAATGCTACTTTCGCGGCCGATTTTTTCAACAAAACAATAATAGTAAGAGCATGGAAAATCTGGGAGACTCAGTTTGGTCAGCAGCAGTATTGTTATTTTTCCTGATGGATCCGTTGGGTAACATCCCCGTATTGTTATCCATTCTCAAAGGAATTGAAACCAAACGTCAGCGAATCATCATTGCCCGTGAACTTTTCATAGCCCTGGGAATTCTCCTCGTCTTTCTTTTTGCAGGAAAACCACTGCTCAATTTCCTTCATCTGGAACAGGAAGCAGTAACCATTTCCGGGGGGCTTATACTTCTGATCATAGGTTTACGCCTTATCTTTCCTCAGAAACACGGCCCCATGGGACAAACCCCGGGAGGAGAGCCTTTTCTGGTACCCATTGCCATCCCAATGATTGCAGGTCCCTCCGTGTTGGCTATGCTCATTCTGATGACACAAAGCCAACCCGGCAACATGACCAACTGGTTTTTTGCGTTGCTCATTGCGTGGGCACTTTCGGCCATCATCCTCCAAACTGCTCCGGCACTTCTTCGCGTATTAAAAGAAAGAGGACTCATTGCCCTCGAACGCCTCATGGGAATGATTCTGGTAATGATGGCTGTTCAGATGCTCATCAACGGTTTTAAAGTTCTTTTTGCAGGTTAACAGAATCTGTTTCTTTTTTGCCGGATTACCTTTGACAATTCCTAATCACTATTCTTATATTAGTGATTAGCTATGTTAAGAAGCCGCCTTTTACTCCCCCTTACCTTCATCCTCCTTTGGAACTCCGGGTTCATTGGAGCTGAATTTGGTTTGCCTTACACAGGACCCTTTACACTCATGTTCTGGCGCTACGGAATCCTTACGCTCATCCTTTTTCTTTACCTGCTGATAACCAATCGACTCTGTTTTCCGGAATGGCGTATAACGATTCCAAATATGTTGGTAGGTTTATTAGCGCATGGTGTGTGGCTGACCGGTGTTTTATTCTCCTTAAACCTGGGTGTTCCGGCGGGCATTGTTGCTCTGATTACAGCACTTCAACCCATGGCCACGGGGGCTTTTTCGGGATTAACTACAGGGGAGCAGACCTCCCGGCATCAATGGACAGGACTGACCATCGCCTTTGCCGGGGTGGCCCTTACCATACTTGCACGCATGGACTTTTCCGACCTCGGAACAAGCGGGGCCTACCTTATTCCTTTTGTCTCGGTAGCAGCCATGACCTCAGCCAACCTGATAGAACGAGAAATGGAAATTGCAGAACACTGGCGCCTTCTACCCATGGATCAGACACTTTTTCTCCAAAGTCTGGCCACATTTATGGTTTTCATCCTGCCTGCTGTATTTTTTGAAGATCTAAAAACTCAATGGAAACCCCCTTTCATCCTAACCCTGATGTGGCTTATTGTACCTGTATCAATCGGGGCCTATGCGAGCATGTGGAAGCTGCTTGAACGAATGGAAGCAAACCGCTTTGCAGCCTTTTTCTATTTCAGTCCACCTGTCACCATGCTTATGGCCTGGGTTGCTTTTGGCGACACTCTCTTGCTCACCGATTTGGGAGGACTGACCATCGTATTTACAGGAGTAATCTTCACTCAAAAACATTCTTTTAAAAGGGCAGGGAAAGATTAAAATAGAAGTGTCTGTTCATAAAGTACCGTTCTTCATTACACCACCAAACAAAAGAACGAGCCGGATTGTTTTTAAAAGCACATTACTCAAAAAATCACCAATGGGAATTTATCGTTTACAGGTCCAACAAAAGCTTAATGCTTCCAGGGAAGAAGTCTGGGATTTCATCTCGTCCCCTCACAACCTAAAACTTATCACTCCTGAACATATGGGATTCGATATCCTCACACCCGGGTTGCCCGAAAAAATGTATGCCGGAATGATGATTGAATACCAGGTTCTTGCTCTTCCCGGCTACAAAACACGATGGCTTACGGAAATCACCCAGATACAACCGGGTGAATTTTTTATTGATGAACAACGTTCCGGACCGTATAAGTTGTGGCACCACCAGCACCACATCTCTTATAATGAAAACGGAACCCTCATGACGGATATCGTACACTACATTCCACCGTTTGGCTGGTTTGGAGACCTGGCCAATCAACTGATGATCAAAAAACAACTCAATGCCATTTTTGAGTTTCGGAGAGTGGCCCTGGAGAAAAGGTTTCCCTGATAAAGATCCCTTTAAAAAATCAATGATTATCTGGTTGTTCAGAAATAAAATGACTATCTTAAAATGAATTTCCAGATTAGTCGGTTGCTTTGTATTGATTTTAAATTATTAAGCCATGTCTCCAGCATTCATTTTAAAAAACGGAAGAATATTCGACGGACGTTCCTTTCTGTCACCCGGTTTTTCTATCGTGGTGAGGCCTCCGCACATCCTGGCCATAACCCCTCATCCCCCATCTCATTTGCCCTCCATCGATCTTCAGGGAAAAGTGATTGCCCCGGGGTTCATCGACTTACAGGTAAATGGGGGCGGAGGGAAATACACTTCCCTGGAACCATCTGAAAAGTCTTTCCGGCAAATCCTCAATTCCCATCTCCGGGAAGGAACCACCTCCATGCTGCTAACCATTATTACTTCTGCGGATGAAACCCGCCGGCAGGCCATAAGCAGCATGCAGACAATCATGGAGAAAAACCAATCTCTTCTTGCCGGAGCTCATCTGGAAGGTCCCTTTCTCAATCCATCAAAAAAAGGAGCTCACCATGAACCATGGCTGCAACTTCCTACCCCCGATCTCCTCAAGCAGGTATCCGAAGAAGGCGGTGACACCATTAAAGTCATAACCGTTTCTCCGGAACTGTTCACTTCAGGTAACCTGGACATTCTTTTGGACACTGGCTGGGTACTATCGGCCGGACACACCACCGCCTCCTACGAAAGTGCTGTGTCCTTCTTCGATCATGGCGGCCTTATGGCAACACATCTCTTCAATACCATGCCGTCACTTAAAGGAAGAGAGCCGGGAATTGTCACGGCCATCTTTGAGCATCAGGGAGCCAAAGCAGGGATTATTGCCGACGGGCACCATGTTCATCCAGCTGCCATTCGGCTGGCACAAAAAGTGATGGGAGATCGTTTATTTCTGGTTTCTGATGCCACGTTCCTCGGGCAGAAAGACGGTGAAGTTCACTTTGGTCCTGCCACTTTCCGCATGAAAGACGGAATCTGTTACAATCAGGACGGCAAACTGGCAGGCTCCTCAATATCAATGAGTCGCGCAGTTCAATACTGCATTACAAAAGCAGGAATATCAGAAACAGATGCTTTACGAATGGCCACGTACACCCCCGCATCAATTCTGAAAGCCACAGATCACATTGGAAACCTGCGCAAAGGAGTACTGGCCAATATGGTCGTTTTGGGTGAGACCTGGGAAATTGAAAAGGTTTATTATGAAGGCGAACCGGTGGAATAGGCAATTCTCACTGATGACAAAAAAGGGATATTTATCACATCCGAAAAGAATTGAATTGAGAGCCTCAAAAATGGCGGATCAGAATCCGCCACACCTGTTCCTCCCTTCTGTTTTATGAGATAGTCAGCACTAAAAACCAACCGGCTTTACTTACAAGGAATACATAATGTTGTTGTTTTACTAAAAGATTGAAAGTCTTTAAGCAATCGCCTGGAGCGTTGCCCTGAGCTATTGCTATCAGGCTTTCAGTCTGCTTACAACATCCCTGTCTTATTACTTAGCAAGATTAAAACAGACCATTGATTTTGCTGTCAACCTTATCAATGACAGCACTCAAATTGCTTCTGTCCTTGATGAAGTCGTTGTTGTCCACATCCACAATCAATAAATTGCTCTCTCTGTAGTTTTTGATCCACCCTTCGTAACGCTCATTCAGCCGGCGCAAATAATCCAGGCGGATTGATGACTCATATTCCCTCCCCCGCATTTCTATCTGACGAACCAGCGTGGGGACAGACGCCCGGAGATAAATAAGCAAATCAGGAGGAGCAATCAAACTGCTCATCAGATTAAACAAACCGGTATAATTTTCATAATCCCTCGGACTCATCAGTCCCATATCGAAGAGATTGGCTGCAAAAATCACCGAATCTTCATAGATTGTCCGATCCTGAATAACACTGGTATTGCCTTCCCGTATTTTCACAATCTGAGAAAAGCGACTCTTCAAAAAATAGACCTGAAGATTAAAGGACCATCGCCGCATATCATTGTAAAAATCTGCCAGATAAGGATTGTCTTCCACATCCTCGTAATGAATATCCCATCCATAATGACGACCAAGTAAACCGGCAAGTGTTGTTTTTCCGGAACCAATATTTCCGGCTATTGCAATATGCATCTGAATTATTTTTTATGAAAGGTACTATTTAGTGTTTGTCCATAAAGTACCATTTACTGCGTTACGCTTGCCCGAAAATTACTCATTTACTCAAGTAAACTGCTTATTTTCGGGCTTCGCAAGCCCCCGAAGAAAAATCGGGGCAGGCTTTGTAACTGGCACTTTCTTGACAAACACATGACCAGAACCAAATTTTGCTTAGTTTATAGACGGGTACTAAATAGAGTCCGTCTATAAACTAAGCGTTTTTCAAGTGTTTGAACTAGAAAGTTCAAATTCAAGGCGTGTGAAAAATCTAAACCGCAGAATACTAATGTATTTGAGGATTTAGATTTTGAGCAACAACGCAGAAGTTGGACTTTATAGACAAACACTATTTATTCATCTTCAACAGATCATCAAGATAATCCCGGTTATTGGACAGTCGTGGCACCTTATTTTGACCACCCAGCTTGTTGCGCGATTTCATCCAGTCGAAAAACAAGCCTTCCCGTGCTACCACCAAATCAGGAGGATCTAAAGTAATGCCTTTATATCTTTTAGCCTCATAATCACTGTTTACATCCTGCAACCCCTGATCAAGCGTATCCCGGAATTTCTCCGTCGAATCCGGTGCTTTTTCAAATTCAATAATCCACTGATGGGCTCCTTTACTTCCGGTACTCATATATAACGGACCGGCAGTAAATTCCTTAATAACTGCCCCTGTGGCTGCGCAGGCAGCATCCAAAGCCTTGGTGGCATTGTCAATGATAACCTCCTCTCCAAAAGCATTGATAAAGTGCTTGGTACGTCCGGAAATAATAAACTTAAAGGGATACCGGTGAGTGAAACGCACCGTATCGCCGATCATGTAACGCCACAATCCACCATTGGTACTGATTATGATGGCATAGTCCTTATTCAGCTCCACCTCATCGAGGGTCAGTGCTTTGGGATGAGCTTTCCCCACCTCTCCCATCGGAACAAACTCAAAAAACACCCCATAATCAAGCATGAGCAACATGGATGAAGACTTCGGATCGTCCTGAATACCGAAAAACCCCTCCGATGCATTGTAGGTCTCCATATAATGCATCTTATCGGTAGGGATCAGCTCCTTGTACTGTTGCCTGTAGGGAGTAAAATTAATACCACCATGAATAAAAAGCTCCAGATTGGGCCAAATGTCCAACAAGTTCTTTTTTCCTGTTGTATGAAGAATATGCTTGATCAGCACCAGAAACCAGGACGGAACTCCGGCAAGGGAAGTCACATTCTCCTTAGTGGTGATTTCAGTCATTTTCTCCAGCTTCTCTTCCCACTCTTCCATGAGGGCAACATCGGGACCGGGAGTTTTCAGAAACTGGGTCCAAAAGGGCAGGTTTTCTATTAGTATGGCGGATAAGTCGCCATAATAGGAATCATTACTGAAATTATTAATCTGATGGCTTCCCCCCAAAGTCAGGGTCTTGCCTGTAAAAACCTCATTATTCGGATAATTGTCGTTGTACAAGACCAATACATCGCGGCCCCCTCTGAAATGGCAGGACTCCAGGGCAGATTTGGTTACCGGAATGAACTTACTTTTTGAGGAGGTAGTCCCGGAAGATTTGGCGAACCAGCGCGTTACGCCCGGCCATAAAACATCCTTCTCTCCCTTCTTCAAGCGTTCCACATAAGGTTCGAAACCTTCGTACCCCTGAACCGGCACACGCTCCTGAAACTGATGAATACTCCGGATATCTGTAAAGCCATGTTCCTTCCCCCACTCTGTATCCCGGGCTTGTTCAATGAGAGAAAAAAAGACCGATTCCTGCACTTCCATGGGCGCTTTTCGAAAAAGATCGATCTGCGACAACCGTCTGGCATTGAACAGTCCAACAATGCTGGGTATAATTGGCATAAAAATGTCTGTTTTTTGTTTAGATTGTAAATATAAATAATTTTGCTCCAATCAATCAACCACATCCATCAACACAAACCATAAACTATGAGTTATTTCGATATTATCGTGGGGATCCTGCTTATCCTGGCGGGACTCAAAGGGCTCAAAAACGGTCTGGTCAAAGAGCTCGCCGGCCTCACAGCTCTGATTCTGGGAATCATATTAGCCGTTCAGCTTTCTGATTTTACAGCCAGTCTGCTTTCCGGATTTTTCCAATCTGACCACATGCCTGTAATCGCTTTTCTGGTCACTTTTATTGTCGTTGTAGTCGGGGTGCACCTCATTGCTCAACTGCTTCACACTCTTATCAACGCCGTTGCACTGGGAATATTCAACCGAATTCTGGGTCTGGCCTTTGGTATCCTCAAGGCCGGCTTCTTCATCAGCATCTTACTGCTTGGTCTGCAGGTTTTCGGGTTGGAAAACTCCGTTGTAACGCCCAAAGAACAACAACGGTCCAAACTCTACCCGCCGGTAAAAAGTGCCGCTCCTTTTATTTTCGATCTTTTTGAAAAAGATCTGGATGAGTTTTTCCGTCCCGATAAAGACAATGGGCAAAGCCCTGTGACAGTTTAACCTGATCAGGCAAAACAGGTTCATTTATTATTTGTATTTTTGCCGATTCTAAAGCAAAATCTATAATTCCGGATACAGAAAATTTTATAAATATGAATTTCGTAGAAGAACTGAAATGGCGCGGTATGATTCACGACATCATGCCAGGAACAGAAGAACAACTGGAAAAAGAAATGACCTCAGCTTATGTGGGTATTGATCCCACAGCCGATTCTTTGCACATCGGACACCTTGTAGGAGTCATGATGTTGCGCCACTTTCAGGCCGCAGGCCATCAGCCAATTGTGCTTCTCGGTGGAGCTACCGGAATGATTGGTGATCCTTCCATGAAATCTCAGGAAAGAAATCTGCTTGATGAAGAGACTCTCCGACATAATCAGGCCTGCCTGAAAGAACAATTAGCCAGCTTTCTTGACTTTGAGACCAACGAGCCCAACAAAGCCCTGATGGTCAACAACTATGACTGGATGAAGGAATTCTCTTTTTTGGAGTTCATCCGCGACATTGGTAAACACATCACTGTCAACTACATGATGTCCAAAGACTCCGTGAAGAAACGTCTGGGCAGTGAATCTCGTGAAGGGCTCTCATTTACCGAGTTTACCTACCAGCTGGTTCAGGGATATGATTTCCTGCATCTTTACAACCAAAAAGGCTGTAAATTACAAATGGGCGGTTCCGATCAGTGGGGAAACATCACGACAGGTACAGAACTTATCCGCAGAAAAACAGGAGGCGAGGCGTTTGCCCTTACCTGTCCGCTGATTACCAAAGCCGACGGAGGAAAATTTGGTAAAACGGAATCCGGGAATGTTTGGCTAGACCCCGAACGCACCAGTCCTTATGCCTTTTATCAGTTCTGGCTGAATACCTCAGATACCGACGCGGAAAAATACATCAAAATCTTCACACTCCTTTCTAAAGAAGAAGTTGAAGCCCTGGTTGCTGAACATCAGGAAGCCCCTCACATGCGCAAACTACAGAAGCGACTGGCCGAAATCGTAACCGAACTGGTACACGGCAAAGAAGCTCTGGAAACTGCCATTGAAGCATCACAGATTCTTTTCGGGAAAGCAGTTACCAATACGCTTCGAAAACTGGACGAAAAAACGCTTTTGGCGGTATTTGACGGAGTTCCAACTTTCAACATCAGCAAAAATGAACTAACCGCCGGCATCGGTATCATGGATTTGGTAGCTGAAAAAACCCAGGCATTGCCCAGTAAGGGCGAGGCTCGCCGAACCATCAAAGGTGGAGGTTTGGGACTCAATAAAGAGAAAGTAACATCCGACGATCTGGTTGTCACCACCGACGACCTGCTCAACGAAAAGTACCTACTGATACAAAAGGGGAAGAAAAACTATTTTCTCATCATAGCCGAATAAATCCGGATACCATGAAGGAAATGTGGAGTCATTTGGGCGGGTTTGGAAAACTACTGGTCACTGTACTGTTGGTCTTTACCAGCTTTATGGTCTTTTCCCTGATTGCACTGCTGGCAGCACTTCCTTTCTCGGATGGACTTTCGTTGCTCAGCGGTCCGCAAGCACCACTGTCAACCGGGATGCTTCGCTATTTCCAGATTGTACAAAGTATATCTGTATTTATCATCCCGTCATTGCTGGCGGGATTGCTTTTTTGGGGGCATCTTACCCGCGGAATCGGGTTCACTCAGCCCCGTGCAGTGTCAATCATATTCAGCCTGCTCATTATTGTGGCTTCACAACCACTGGTAAGCTACCTTGGCATCTGGAACAGCTCCATGCAATTACCGGACATGCTCCGGGGACTTGAGCAATGGATGGCCCGGTCGGAAGAAAATGCGGCAGATTTTATTTTTCAGATACTGGACACGGACGATCCGGCCATTCTATTACTGAATATTCTGATGATTGCCATTCTCCCGGCACTGGGTGAAGAGATGCTTTTCAGGGGTGTTTTACAACCCATTTTTGGAGAGTGGTTCCGAAACAATCATTTAGCAATACTGGTAACAGCTTTTCTTTTCAGCGCCATACACCTGCAATTTTTCACTTTTATGCCCCGGTTTTTCCTTGGTCTGGCATTGGGATATTTAATGGTTTGGAGCAGGAACCTGTGGTACCCGATCGCAGGGCATTTTGCCAACAACTTTCTGTCTTTGGTGATCTTTTATTTCTACCGGCACACACATCCTGAAATCAATCCAATGGAGCCCGACGCTGAAATGCTGTCACCGGTGTGGCTTCTGCCATCAATAATACTGCTGTTTTGGCTTTCCTGGTCATTTTTCCGGAAGGAAAATTCACTTAAATCCTGATATAAGAGCACAAAAAAACGTCCACCGAAATTCCGGGGACGTTTTTTATCGATTTGGCGGATTTTTCTATACAGTCATAATATCCTTCTCTTTCTTCTCAAGCAGGTCATCTACTTTCTTCGTAAAGTTATCCGTTAGTTTCTGAACCTGATCTTCGGCATCTTTTTCCATATCTTCAGGCAGGCCGTCTTTCTTCAATTTTTTCAGATCATTCATAACATCACGACGCGCGTTTCGGATACTGATGCGGGCTTCTTCACCCTCCTTTTTCACCTGCTTAACAAGTCCCTGACGACGTTCTTCGGTGAGAGGCGGAATATTTATACGAACCAACTCACCATTGTTATCCGGATTAAGCCCTAAATTGGCATTCATGATGGCCTTTTCTATGGGGCCGATCATACCGCGCTCCCAGGGCTGAACAGCAATGGTCCGGGGATCCGGTGTGTTAACACTGGCCACCTGCTGCAAAGGTGTCATGGAACCGTAATAATCAACCATTATTCCATCCAGCATTTTGGGGTTTGCTTTACCTGCACGGACTTTACCCAGTTCCCGGTCCAGATGGTCGATGGCTTTTTGCATATTTTCTTCTGCGCTTTCCAGCAAAATTTGAACATCATCTTCCATGATTATAAAAGTATTGGTTGGTAAAAAATTAATTTCTTATTCTTTAATTGTCAACAAAAATATAAAACTTTGGAACATTACGAAACAACAGACACTTTATCAGTCAGGGAAATCTGCTGTTTGTGCCCTGGATAAGCCACTACTCCGATGTAGCCACAAATACCTATATCAGAACAAATTACTTTTCCAAAAACTGCTTTGCCACTTCCAGCGAAGCCTCGGGAACTTCGAGAAAAGAAGCATGACCACAACCGGTGAAATGGCAGTGAGCCATCTGGGGATATTCCAACAAAAGAGTTTTGTAATAATCTGCCGGCATAAACGGATCATCACTTCCGGTAATCAATAAAACATCTTGCATTTTTTGTTTCATCAACTCCCCATAATCCGATCGGTTCATTATGGCCTCAAGGGTTTTTATCATTCCTTCGGCGGGACACCTGTCAGCTTCGGCTTTCAGTTTCCGCCCCATATCCGCAAGACGCTCTCTGTTTTCGGGTGCAAACATCGAAGGACCCACACTTTTTATCAACAAAGACTTTCTGCCTTTCCGAATTAATTCTATTTGCCTTTTGCGTCGTTCAATCTGAACGGGACTATCCGTCATTGGCGTGGAATGCAACAAAACAACCTTGCCAATTCGCCGGGGATAGAGAAGTGCCATTTCCAGGGCAAGATATCCCCCCATGGAATGCCCAATAATATGGACGAGTCCGTTGGATGCTTGATGCTGACCTATAACATCCATCAAATGCGCAGCCCAGTGAGGGAACATTTCCCCAGCCTCCCAGGCAGGTGTGCTTCCATGTCCAGGCAAGTCCGGAATATACAATGATCCGTTCAGGGCCATTTTTTCAGCCCAGGGAAGCCAGACGCCGCCATTTTCCAGAAAACCATGCAGAAACAAAAAAGCGGACTCTGTCTTTTCTGCCCTGTGGTATAAATGCATCGTATAATCCATTACGGCAAAAATAACGAAATAAACTTTCTCCAGGGATTATTCACTTTTGCCATGACTTGCCACCAAGATGATAAGGTCACTAATTAGTGACTGTCTGTAAACTAAGTAAAACTTCTCAAGTTCGCTGTGTCGGTCCAGAAGGTTTCGTTTACAAGGCTTGCCATTAGCGGAAATGCGGAGTTTACTAAAGTAAATGAGTAATTTCCGCTAATGGCGTAACGTAGTAAACGGGACTTTATGGACGGACACTAATTACAAGGTGGATGGACAAAAAAAGACTCATGGAATGCAAAGAGGAGACAACCCTTTATCCAGGCGTCTTTGCACTCCGATGAGCCTCTGTATATGATTCCTGAGAAATCCAATCCTTAACGCGAAACTATCAGTTCCGGTTTTTTAGAGCGTGCTTTCACAATCCCGAATTCGGAACTGAATTTCTCAATGTATTCCATAAACAATGGGATTCTTCTCACTGTATAACCACAGTCATTCTTGAATGGAACACACCGGATTTCTGTAAACACCGACCCTTTTTCAGTAACAACAATCACCTTTATGGGAACTTCCATCTCTTTTCCCGAATTGGATGATAAAGTAAGATAATTACCGGAAGTTTTATATTCAAAGACTTCACCCTGCACACGAACTTCACCTTCAGTTTCCGGCTTAAGTCCATGTCCGTCAACCGACCAATTGACTGAAGAAACAACGGCATCTCCATCCACCGAAGCCCGAAAATGACCAGTTTTACTTTTTCTTTCCGGAACCCTTCTTTCCAGCCAATCCCCAACTGCTTTATGGTAATCCAAAAATTGCTTATCGAGTGTTAATGCTTCACCATAAAGAGGTTCTAATTTAGCATCAACTGCTGGTATCGCGCTTTTTAAAGCTACCTGCAGGCCCTGCTTTTCATCAACACGCTCGCTTCTGATTGCTTCAACTTTATCAATTAAATCCAGTGACTTGTCATCAAATTCCAGCTGTACCTTTTCCCTAAAGTGACTGTTTAGTTCAGCGGCAGAGGTATAGTTAATTTCAGCCACCTCAAAATTCGCCCATGCAGGCCGGCATCTGAAAGACCCGACAATGCGCACCGTTGACGACTCCATTTGATAAGTACGATAACGAATGTAATAATTCGAATCATCCACATGATATATCTGAAAAAGACTCAGACACCCATCAGAAGTTTTTGCCCCAAATACTCTTCGGGAACAAACATACTTATCTTCAATCCATGGCAGCGGAAAATCTACATATACCGCAACCTGATCAAAAGGAACCTCATTAACCTCTCCATATGTCAACCGATACAGATGAAATCTTCTGGCTTTTGAAAAATCAGGCAACCTGCCGGCACCAAGTGATGTTCCACAAAGGGTTTTCATCTTTCGCCCCACATGAGTGCCCTCTAATTGAAATTCAGCTCCGCTAAAGTTGCTGCTTTTCACAATTCCGTTATCCAAATCCAGGAAATAACCATTTCGAAGGGTCAGATTGCCTTCCGATTTAACTTCTGCATATTCCTCCGGAAACAAGTCATAGGTAATCGTCAGGTCATCAATAAAGGCCCGGTCAAGTACATTTCCCACACCAACCAGAGGAACTGTTACTCCTGCCCCTCCGATTGCATCCGTTACCTGGCCAGCAATATTACTTACTGTGGATTCTATCACAGATTGGGCAATCCACAATATCAAAGGAATCAATATGGCACCCACAATTGATGAAATGACTCCAATCAGGATACCGCCAAGAGCTCCCAGGATTCCACCTGCAAGATAACAATACCAGGGAATATCCACGTCAATATCAGGATCATCAGTCTCGAAACGAACTCTCAATTCACCCGCCTGAATGGATACAAAAATACGGGCCCCTATCTCCCCTGAAGCCTCGTAACAAGTGCCTGATTTCTTAACCTTCCCGGAAACTTGTATATTATCATCACCGGGGGCAATATCAAGTTCGGTAAGTTTTACTCCATCTTTTATTGTGTGACTTCCGCGGAAACGACAATTGCTAAACGCCCCTTCGGAAAGACCAATGGATTCTTCTATCCTGGGCCCTATATTCCGGCACAGCCAGTCAAAATTAATCGCGACTGCGGCACCAGCTCCTTCTCTGGCAAAGGCACTGTTAAAGGCTCCAAGGTTGCCTGCTGTCCCTCCTCCAAAAGTAAGCATCACACCTAACGCATCTCCATCCTCATCTGTGGAATCATCAATAATCTTCAAATCAGCTCTGGTTATATCAAGCGTATCTGAAGAAGATCGATTCACCGGAATAGGAATCAGTGGAATGGAATGCTCCTTAAGCCTATTTGCCACAAAAGTATTGACCAGCCCTATCGATGTGCCGTCAATAGATAATTCACAAACAAACAGATGATCCTTGAAATCTATTTGAACCAGATCCATGTCTTCATCAGAGCGATCAACCACCATCCCCGCAACAATTCTAAGCTGTCCTGTATTTTCTTCTCCAAATTCGAGCGATGCTATTAATTCCACGGGGTTTTCCGCAGAAGCCGGAACATCCGGCGGTCGGTTAAAGTTGGTTGCAAGATCAAACCTCTCAAGAATATAAGAGTCGGGGAATAAACTACCAAGAAAACCTTCATTATCGAAGATGCCGGAGACAAGATTATTGATGGTCGCTGTACTTACTTCAATAACCATGTCAAATCCATGTGTTTGACTTCCTGCCATAGCACTATTATTTTATGTTAATCCTAATTTTGGGAACAAGCCTCTGCCCGTTGGGCATCATAAAATCCTCTACAGGCAATATTTCCTGCAGTCTGAACCCTTTCATTTTCCTTTCCAAAAAAGGAGATACCTTGATTTTATGCTTTTCCAAAAAAGCCCCGGGATCTTGCACAAAAAGCTCTTTCTCCTTTGGATTCCGAAGCTTGGCGGTAATTATCTTTTCATGCTCCATCAACTCATTCAGTTGCTCCTGAATTCCTGGGGAAAACTTCTCAAAACCAACTGCATCAATCAGATCTGGTCTTTTGAAAGTTATCTTCCGGGCTTTTAAACCAGGAATCGTAGTTCTTTTTGTTTCTTTTGGAGCTTTAGCGGGATTGTCCACACTTTTTCCGGATTTCTTTTCCTGTTTTTTCATCAGTATATAATTTATCTAAGTTATTGGTCTGATGGAACTCGCATGTAAGGAATTTATACATTGTCTTTTGTGACATCCCTTGCCATGCTCGTTTCATAGACACATAATTTTAATTCAACACAATCACGGACTCTCTTACAACTGTTTAGTAGTAGGATCACAACTGTTTTATTCGTTTAAAATTTTGTATTTGCCTGATAAAAAACTAATTAAAAAATTGAGCACGAATGAAACCGCTTCGCTGTCGCATTATATTTTTTAAAACATATTCTCTTGTGATATTTATGCTTAAACAAGTGTTTTTGATAAAATGCAGAATGTCAATACCTTACGATTTCATCTAACCTCTAACTTCTAAAATCTAACGATCTATTGTTATGATATTATCGAAATAATTTAACCGTTGCGGTTCTTATTCTTCAACTGAATAACTGCAATATCAGAATACCTGACACTCTTACTTTTCCAGACAAGCCTGAATCCTGGCGTAATAAAATCATCGGGAATCAAAATTTCTTTCCTGAGAAAAAACACCTGGCGGGATTTAATACTCACCCCATAATCTTTCAGGACTTTTTGAAAACATGCATACACCAGTTCGGTACAGGAAAGAGCATTGTAATTGGAAAAATTAAACCCAAAATCATAAGGTCTGTTGAGAAAACGAATTGCGGAACCAATAACTTCATCGGTACTGAGGTTGTCACCTTTCCCGGATTCAATAGATGGATTTCGTCTGAGGACAACCATATAATCGCACCGACAGAAGTTTAGAAAGTCTTCCATAAACACGCCTTTCGCCATAGCATGAATGACCATCTGTTCTCCGGCAACGATTGCATCCTGCCTTACATCAGGAACGTATTTCCGGGCTTTGTCCAACGTTGTCTCACCAATAAAAATACCTGCATGCGTGAAAAATCCGGGAATAAAATAACCATCCAGATAGGAACGATATCCCCTTATTAAGATATCTCCGGGCCTGACACTTTTCATGGCCTCCCTCATCTCATCTCCTTTGATAAGGTAACTCCCCGGATCGTAAAGTAAAAACATTGGATAGACATAAACCTTAATGTCTCCAAAAAAGGTTAAGCCTTTGTTGCGCAGGTTTTCAAGCAGTTTCATAGTTCTTCATTTATCCACAACAACCAACCATTCCGGTGAAAGAATGAAAACCGGAATGCACAAAAGCCGCTCAATTATGCAAATTGAGTGGCACCTGAAGATAAGCTTTGGTAAAATGAAACAAGTCCCGATTGTTCGGAACGAGTTCCATTCGACCTTAATTAACAAATTTTATACGGATGAAACGAGCATGGCAAGGAATCCACAAAAGAACATGTATAAACCCCATTCATGTGAGTTCCATCAGACCAATAACTTAAACAAATTTTATACTGATGAAAGAAGTGGCCCTAATCAGGCTTAATGTATGGCCAAAAAAAGATTATGTCAATATCCGCTTGTAATTCTTCCGGAGAAGTTCATTAAATATTTCTTCCGGAATCAGCTCTTTATCAATCATCAGGTCACGTTCATGCAATACCCGATCAAAGGCATTTCGGGCCGGAAGCTTATGTTTTATCTCACTTAAAATTACTTCACGACAGTCTTTTAAATCTATGTAAAATTGTGCTTCAACCTGCCTTATAATTTCCGGATCATATATCAAAACATTGCTTTCTGAATGGTGATAAGTTGATCCCCTTGCGATATTGTAGGATCCAATGGAGCAAACAGTGTTGTCAATCAATAGATTTTTAGAATGAAAAGCACCTTTGGGCTGCCATTCATAAATATGTATTCCATTCTCGAGCAAATACCTAAAATGCTTGGTACATTCCCAGTACATCCAGCCAAATAGACCGTTCAGCATCAAACTTTTAGAGGATTTTTTGCTGCAGGTAATCAAATGAACCTCCACACCCCTTTTCACAGCTTCGGCCAGATAATAACCATAAATTCTTGGCGGACGAATACCATGACACCCCCAAAAAATATGCTCCTTTGCAGAAGCTATTAGTTCAAGAAATTTATTGGTAAGAGGTAATTCTTCATCGTCGTATGGCTTGTGAGCCATATATGCCACGGAGGCAGTTCCGCAAGGTTTATTATTTTTGAGGTAACCGGGAAACTGCTCCTCTACAAAGCCGGAGTTAATCCATTTGATGGTTTTTACAAACTCATAATACCGGGAACGGGGCTTCTCGCGAACTGTTCTCTCCCACAATTTGTATCGATAAAAGTCCTTCAAAAACTGAATTTGAATATCCCTTACCACAGGTCCTTTAAGATAAACATCACTGTCACGCCACGCTTCTTCTCTTATGCCACCGTAAGCATATTTATCTCCCCAGTTAATCCCTCCCAGGATCACCTCCTCCCCATCAATGACCATGTATTTTTCATGAAAGTGCTGCTTAAGTTTAAGCTTGGCATTTCGCATCAGCTGCTTAAATGGGTGGCCTTCTTCCCAGTGGATTCTCCATCCCTGACCAAGTGGATTGTATTGATGCAATTCAGCCCCGTTTTTTTCAAGCCGTTTCAATAGTTTCCCGACAAAAGTCGTTTTATTAACAATTTGGTCTAATATGATTTTAACTTCAACCCCTCTTCTCAGCTTTTCCAAAAGCTTATTCACCAACCGATGCGTCGTTTCATCATTCATAAACGAAAAGGTGACAAGATGAATGGTTTCCTGGGCATTGTCAATCAGCTTCCACCGTTTTTCAAAAGACAATTTCCCTGAGGGTAAAAACTCCACATAATTCCCTTCTCTGATTTTAGAATTTGACATCATGCACAATCATTTTTTTATGATTCCTTTTCAGACAGTATTCCGTTAAACTTTTCGATAATGACTAACGAGGAACTATTTAAACACCAGTAGTTTTCAGAATGCAAATTCATAATTACATCGAACCATTGGTTCTTTTAAAACCCTGGAATATGCAATCTTCAAAAATTTTGTTTACTTAGAAAGATACATAAATTGCAAAGGGAATTCAACTCACCAGAAGAAACTCAAGAAAGATACATCCACTAAAAGAAGTTAAAACCACCGGAAATAAACCAACCTGAAGTTTTCAAAAAACACATTTTTTATCCTATCTTTACACTAAGATTCCTTCGAAAACCTCCAAAATGTAAATAATTGCATCGCAGATGTAAAATAGTGTTTCATCACGAGGTGTAAATCAGCCCGGCAAATTAGACTTGTTATAAATAAAGAACAATTTCTTTAATTTTCTTAGCGAATAAAAAACGTAGCATCTACCTTTGCATTTCTAAAATCCCAAAGGGGTAAAATAAATATCGAGATACAACTAAAAAATAATGATTTTATGAGCAGTACACTTGGTTCTTCTATTGGGAAGAAGTTGCTGATGAGCCTTTCAGGACTTTTTCTGATTATGTTCCTGCTGGTTCACCTAACCGTGAACTCGTTTCTTTTAATCCCCGACGGGGGTGAATTTTTCAATGCCGGGGCACATTTTATGGCCACAACGCCTGCCATCAGGGTCATTGAGCCATTGCTGGCCATCGGGTTTTTGATTCACATATTGTATGGAATCAAGTTGACCCTGGAAAACCGCAAAGCACGTGGATCAGCCCGGTATGCATCAGGGAAAAAGACCACCGGCGTTACCTGGGCATCTCAAAACATGCTGGTTTTGGGAATTACCATAGGTGCTTTTTTGGTGTTGCACATCGCACACTTTTGGGTGAAGATGAAACTTACCGGCGATCCGTTACTGGAGCACACCACCATTACCATTGGCGGGGTTGAGACCGAAGTCGAAAATGCTTACGCACTGGTCAATCACACTTTCAGTTATCTCTGGATTGTGATTGTTTATGTGGTTGCTGCCGTGGGACTGGCCATTCACCTGTCTCATGGTTTCTGGTCGGCTTTTCAGACCATCGGATTCAGCAACCAGATTTGGAGAAAGCGCCTGACGGTTCTGGGCAATATTTTTGCCTTTGTAATTGGCTTTGGCTTTTCCATCATTCCCGTGCTTCAGTATTTGTTCTATCAAGGCTAATCATTAAAAAACCGGAGAGATTATGGTAAAAATAGATGCAAAGATTCCCGAAGGGCCAATAGCTCAGAAATGGGAAAACTATAAAGCTAACCAGAAACTGGTTAACCCCGCAAACAAAAGAAAACTGGATATCATTGTTGTTGGTACCGGTTTGGCAGGTGCTTCTGCAGCTGCTTCATTTGGTGAAATGGGCTTTAATGTAAAAGTCTTCACCATTCAGGACTCCCCACGTCGTGCACACTCTATCGCAGCACAGGGTGGTATCAATGCTGCTAAGAACTATCCGAATGACGGTGACTCTATCTACCGTTTGTTTTATGATACAGTAAAAGGTGGTGACTATCGTGCCCGTGAAGCCAACGTACACCGTTTGGCCGAAGTCAGCAACAGCATCATCGACCAATGTGTGGCTCAGGGTGTTCCCTTTGCCCGTGAGTATGGCGGATTGCTCGATAACCGCTCTTTTGGTGGTGCTCAGGTAAGTCGTACATTTTATGCCAAAGGACAAACGGGTCAGCAGCTGTTGCTCGGTGCCTACCAGGCCCTCATGCGCCAGGTAAATGCAGGAAGCGTAAAATTGCATACCCGCAACGAAATGGTGGAAATTGTAATGGTGGACGGCAAGGCTCGTGGTATCATCTCGCGCAACCTGGTAACGGGTAAGCTGGAACGTCACTTCGGACATGCCGTTGTACTGGCCACCGGAGGATACGGAAACACCTTCTTCCTCTCTACCAACGCCATGGGATCCAACGGATCAGCAGCCTGGAAAGCCTACAAGAAAGGCGCTATGTTTGCCAATCCCTGTTTCGCACAGATTCACCCAACCTGTATCCCTGTTCACGGAGAGTTCCAGAGTAAGCTTACGCTGATGTCGGAATCACTTCGTAACGATGGTCGCATCTGGGTACCCAAAAAGAAAGAAGACGCTGAAGCCATCCGCGCAGGAAAACTCAAGCCTACTGAAATCGCTGAGGAAGATCGCGACTACTATCTGGAGCGTCGTTATCCTGCTTTCGGAAACCTTGTTCCCCGTGACGTGGCCTCACGTGCAGCCAAAGAGCGTTGCGATGCAGGTTTCGGAGTAGGAACCACCGGTCTTGCTGTATATCTCGATTTTAAATCGTCCATCGAGCGTCTGGGACGCGATGCCATCGAGGCTCGTTACGGAAACCTATTCCAGATGTACGAAAAAATTGTGGACGACAATCCATACGAAACACCTATGATGATTTATCCGGCAATCCACTACACCATGGGCGGTATCTGGGTAGATTATGAACTGCAAACCACCGTTCCCGGATTGTTCTCCGCCGGAGAGGCCAACTTCTCAGATCACGGAGCCAACCGTTTGGGAGCATCAGCATTGATGCAGGGTCTGGCAGACGGATATTTTGTTCTGCCTTATACAGTCCAGAATTACCTGGCAGACGATATTGCCACCCCACGCATGACCACCGAAGAGAAAGAGTTTGAGGAAGCTGAAAAGGCAGCAAAAAGCCATTTCGAAAAACTGATGGACATCAAGGGTAACCGCTCAGTGGACAGCATCCACAAAGAGCTGGGTCTTGTGATGTGGGACTTCGTGGGTATGGCCCGCAACAAAGAAGGTCTGGAACAGGCCATCGAAAAAATCCAGGCCATCAAAAAAGAGTTCTGGAGCAACGTACGTATCCCCGGTTCGGAAGAAGATATGAATGTAGAGCTTGAAAAAGCCGCACGTTTGGCCGACTTCATCGAAATAGGTGAACTGATGGCCCGCGATGCACTGCACCGTGAGGAATCCTGCGGAGGTCATTTCCGTGAAGAGTATCAGACCGAAGAGGGTGAAGCACTGCGTCAGGACGACAAATTTGCATACACCGGCTGCTGGCTCTTCAAAGGCGAGGATCAGGAGCCCGAACTTCACAAAGAAGAGCTGAAGTTTGAAGTAGTGAAACTGGTTCAGCGTAACTACAAGTAAACAGGGTGTTAATTTAAAACGAAGTATCAATCATGGAAAATTCAATAAATATCAAACTCAAAGTTTGGCGTCAGGCCGGCCCCAAAGCCAAAGGCCGGTTCGAAACTTATGAGCTCAGCAATATTTCTACAGACAGCTCTTTTCTTGAAATGCTTGACATCCTTAACGAGCAACTGATAAACAAAGGAGAGGAACCTGTAGCGTTTGACCACGACTGTCGTGAAGGAATCTGCGGTATGTGCTCACTTTACATCAACGGACGTCCGCACGGACCCGATGATGATGTCACGACTTGCCAGCTGCACATGCGTAAATTCAAGGATGGACAGACCATTACCATTGAACCCTGGCGATCTGCTGGTTTCCCGGTAATTAAAGATCTTATCGTGGATCGTACCGCATTCGACCAGATTATTGCAGCCGGTGGATATGTTTCAGTAAATACAGGAGGTATTCCTGATGCGAATGCCATTCCTATTCCCAAGCCCGATGCTGACGAGGCTATGGACGCTGCATCCTGCATCGGCTGTGGTGCCTGTGTGGCCGCCTGTAAAAACGGATCGGCCATGTTGTTCGTTTCAGCCAAGGTTAGCCAGATGGCGCTGCTCCCCCAGGGACGCGTGGAAGGTGCTCGCCGTGCCAAAAATATGGTTGCCAAGATGGACGAACTTGGATTTGGTAATTGTACCAACACCGGTGCCTGTGAAGTGGAATGTCCAAAAGGCATTTCATTGGCAAACATCGCACGCTTGAACCGTGAGTTCTTAAAAGCCAAGGCTCAGGACTAAACCATGGAAACCGTCTTTGCAAAAAGACAAACTCCCTGATATCACGGTAAAACAAATACATTTTCAACCCGCTTTCGCTGATTTTTCCCAATCATTCGAAAGCGGGTTTTTTTGTTAATTAGTGTCTGTCCATAAAGTACCATTTACTGCGTTACGCTTGTCCGAAAAGTACTCATTTACGAAAAGTAAACTCCGTATTTTCGGACTTCGCAAGCCTTGTAACTGGCACTTTCTGAACAGACACAGCTCCAGCCAGAAACTTTCCCGACTTTATATACGGGCACTAATTAGTGTTTGTCCATAAAGTACCACTTGCGTCCCCAAAGGATTGGGGCAGGCATAGCAATTGGCCCTTTCTGAACAGACACATGACTTTTTGCAAACTTTCCCGAATTTATAGATGGACTCTAATTAGTTATTAGTCTTGTATGTAGAAAATCTTTTTTTTAACTTCATAGCGCCGCAAAAAGAGAGACCATGCCATACAGACGACTTCCAAACACTGACCAGGCCCGACTGAGGGCACTTAAAACAGCCCAAAGCAAAGGGGCTCAGCTCCCACCAATGGAACTCGCCTTTTCTCAAAAATCACTTTTCGACATCAAAGCTTTCGTGCCTCAATATGAACAGGCCATTCAACAGTATCAATTCAGTCGTGACCGTCAGGCTAAATTCGGAAAATCTCTTTCCGAGCACTTCAAATTATCCCGAATGTATCTCTCTCATTTCTTGCAAGTGGTGAACATGGCCATAACCCGGGGAGAATTAAAACCAGATGTCAGATCATTTTACGGCCTGGATCGTGAAACAAAAGCCATCCCTGACATCAATACCGAACAACAATTACTGGAATGGGGCAAAAAAGTCATTCAGGGAGAGGACAAACGCATGAGCCAGGGCGGGTCGAGGGTGTTTAACCCCACCATTGCCATGGTAAAAATGCGTTTCGAAAAATTTCAGGAAAACTACGACTTCCATAAAGATCTGCTCAAAACCTCACAGAAAATGCATGAAAAGGTTACTCAGGAGAGAGAAACGGCTGACCAACTCATTGTGAAAATCTGGAATGAAGTGGAAGCCACCTTCAACAACCTGGAACCGGATCAAAAAAGGAAAAAAGCCTCGGAATACGGAGTGGTCTATATCTATCGTCCATCGGAAAAAGAACCTCCGGAATAACTTCATATTTCCTTGTAATCAACAGGCTAAAAGCGTTTGTTCACAACCCAAAACCAAAAGAACCTCGGGGCAATAACAAAGTGCGAAAGTATGGTTGAGACAAGCCCGTAATTTCTGACCATTATCCGGAACCGCTCCTTCAGACCCGGAACAATATTCTGCCTCGTAAGACCGCCCTCTCTGAAACGACACAATACCTTATGCGTATTTCGGATTTCTGAAGCTCCGTGAAGAGCCTGAAGACACCAGTCAAAATCTGCCGAGAATTTATACCTTAAATCATACTTTCCGGCCACTTTTCGTGATGCGATGAACGCCTGGTGACTTACCAGCATACCATGTCTGAAATGACGCCAATTTAGCTTTTCCGGTGGCGACAACCGACGCAAACCAATTTCACGGCCATCAGAATGGATCATTAACGTTTCTCCGTAATAAACGTCCGCAAGAGTATCTTTCTCAAAAAGATTGTCTAACACATCGGGTGAGGCGGGTTCATCACCGGCATTTACAAACCAGAAATAATCCCCGGTAGCCAGCTCCATCCCCTTATTCATGGCATCGTACAGTCCTTTGTCAGGCTCACTGATCCAGCGGTCAGGTACCGTTTCATTCTGTCTGATTACATCCAGAGTCCCATCGGTGCTCCCGCCATCCACGATCACATATTCCAAATTGGAATAGGTTAACTGTTGGATTGTTGAAATGGTGGACTCAAGATTTTCGGCATCATTAAAAACAACGGTAATTATGCTTATTTTAGGTCTTTGCATTCGAAAATTTTCTAAATCACCCGGTAATTTGCTGATATAATTTTTGATATTGCTGAGCAATAACTTCAGGATCAAAGTTCTCCTCAGCAAAAATCCGTGCATTCCTCCCCAGTTCCGCATGGTTTTCCAGAACTGAAAGGATGCCCAGGGCCAGCTCTTTAGACTTTCCGGGAGCCGATAGAAACCCGGACTTCATATGATGAACCATCTCCGGAACACCGCCAATTTGAAAAGCCACCACGGGGGTCCCACAAGCCATGGATTCAACCACCGTATTGGGCAGATTGTCCTGCATCGACGGCAAGACAAACAAATCTGCAGCCTGATACAGGCCGGCCATCTCAACTTCGCTGGTTACAACATCGTATGAGTGAAGCTTAAAAGGCAATTGACCGCCCAATACTTCAATGTTTTTCCCGAAAACCATCAACTCAAGTTTCTCCTTCAGTTCAGGTTCTTTTTGCGCAATATAATTCAGCGCTCTTAACAAAAGTCCTATTCCTTTTCGGGGGTCAGCAACATTAGCGGCTCCAAAAAGCAGTAAATTCTTCCCTTCCGGCAAACCCAGACTCTGTCGCAATTTCATCTTATCCACAGGTCGGAAAAGCCGGGTGTCCACGGGATTGAAAATCTGCTCCACTTCATGTTTCAAATCCTTCCGAACAAGCGAACTTCCGGCTGCCATCTTCTGCATCCAGCGGCTGCAACCCACAAATGTAATGGCAGCATCTTTATATATTTTCTCTTTGGTCTCGTGCTGACGTGCGGACAAATCATCCGGAGCTGGCGATTTAAGCATGGGGCATTGGCCGCAGGTGGAAGTAAACCCGCCACAAGTTCCAGGATAATGACACCCTCCGGTAAAAGGCCAGGTATCATGAAGGGTCCACACCACCGGTTTTCCAAGATCTATTAATTTACGGAGTCCCTTGAGGGATAAAAAACCCTGATTAATCCAATGCAAGTGAATAACATCCGCCTCACGAACCAGAGGATGACGGCTGATGTCAAAACCGAACCTACTCCGGGAAAAGGAAAAACGATTCTGCCGGTTTTTTTCAAAAGGAACAAAGGAAAAAACCTCTCCAAGAAACATCATCTGTCGATATATCCCGGAGCGACCCAACAACTCAACCCTTGCGTGATCTCCGAAACCTTCCAGCACCAACATACGCACATCGGTGCCATGCTGATGCAAAGCATCCAGAAGTCTCACCGCAGCCACTGCAGCGCCTCCCACATGATCGCTTTTATTGATATGTAATACTTTCACGGATATTCGGGATTTATGGGTAAAGATATAATTTTTGAACGATACCGCCCGAAGATTTGTTGTGCTAACAAAACAGGGATAAAACATCCATGCAATATGGTAACCTCAAAAAAGCGGAAATGAGATGAAAGGAAAAGAGATAAAAATATTACAAGCTAAAGATGCAGATTTAAAGCACATCCTCTTTGTTGATAAAACAGTCTTTGGTTCTAATAAAAAAGCTGATTTAACGGCCAGAATTATCAAGGACAATGCTGCGCAACCCGTTGTTACATTTCTGGCATTTGACGATCAAACGGCTGTGGGTTATGCTATTTTCGCCAATGCTGAGGTGGACGGATGGCACCAGTCGGACCATGTAAGCATTCTTGCACCATTGGCTGTAATCCCGGAATACAAGGACTCCCAAGTCAATAAATTACTGATAGAAGAGGGTATAAAAAAACTTAAGCAAATGGGAACCGAGATGGTTTTCACTTTCGGAAACCCTGAATACTATAAGAAATTTGGATTCGTACCAGAAGCCGAAAGTTTCGGATTTGCTCCCCCGGCGACACTTACTAATGAGAGCCGTGAGAAATGGATGGTTCAGGCCCTCACCCTTAAAGGGCTGAGTAAAAACGTTGGATCTGTGGTTTGCTCCGAATCAATGAATAAACCTGAATTCTGGGGATTATAGACCGCTACGGCACCGGATCATGTCCACTTCCGCCCCATGGATTACAGGACAAAATTCGTTTGATCGCCAGCCAAAGCCCTTTAAAAGGTCCATGTTTTTTCAGCGCCTGAACGGAATAGACGGAGCAGGTTGGTGTGTACCGGCACGAAGGCCCGATCATCGGTGATATTACCCATTGGTAAATCCTAACAGGAATAATCAGAAGAAAAACCAGGATTTTTTTAAAGCCCTCATATATTTTCCGAAGCATCCTCATAAACCCTGCACCTCATTAATTAACCTTTGAATGGCCTTCTTCATAGCCTTCTCAATAGAATGATAATCCATTTCTTCTTTTGAAACAAAAAGAAAAGCGATCCCTGCCTGCTTGTTTTTCTCTTTCAAAACAGCGAGGAGTGGCTCTTTGTTCAGGCGATAGGCTTCACGCATTCGGCGCTTCAGCAAGTTACGCTTTACAGCCCTTTTGAACCTTCTCTTGGAAACCGAAAACATAGCCTGAACCTGTACATCCTCCGGAAGTGCATCACACAAATACTGCACCCTGAGCGGAAAAGCCATAAAAGCTTCACCACGGTCAAAAAGTTTGTCAATTACCTTCCGACTGCAAAGTTTCTCCGATTTCCCAAAAGTGAATGCTCTTTGCTTCATTTTCAACTTGCCTTCATTCCCTGATAAAATATTCTACATACAAAAAACACTCCTTCCCAGACCCGGGCAAGGAGTGTTTTAACTGTTCAAATATCGTTGTTATTTTTTGTTATGCTTTTTAATATACATCTCGAGCGCTGCCGTCATTGAAGGAGCCTGAGGCATAGGAGCCTGAATATCCAGCCGAAGTCCTGCTTCCTTTACTGCTTTCGCTGTGGCGGGGCCAAAAGAAGCAATAAGGGTGTCTTTCTGCTCAAAATCGGGAAAGTTTTGCATCAACGACTTTATTCCCGAAGGACTGAAAAAGACCAAAACATCATAATTGATGTCCTTAAGATCACTCAAATCGCTGCTAACCGTACGATAAAGGATGGCCTTGGTATATTTAATTTTAGCCTTGGTCAGCAGATTGGGAATTTCAGGTTTATGAATATCCGAAAGAGGTACCAGAAATTTCTCCTGCTTGTGTTTTTTGATTACCTCCACCAGGTCGGGAAATTTCCCTGTGGAATGAAAAATCTTCCGTTTTCTGTAAACAATGTACTTTTGGAGATAGAAGGCGGTAGCTTCCGAAATACAAAAGTACTTCATGTCATCGGGCACCGTAACCCGGGTTTCTTCACAGATCCGGAAAAAATGGTCAATAGCAGTTCGGCTGGTAAAAACCACTGCGGTATGATCCAGAATATTAATTTTCTGTTGTCTGAATTCTTTAGAAGAGACCCCTTCAACCTGAATGAACGGCCTAAAATCAATCTTCACATTGTTCTTTTCCGACAGGTCAAAGTAAGGGGATTTTGGTGTTGACGGCTTAGGCTGCGAAACCAGGATTTTTTTGATCTTCAATTTGCTTAAGTTTTAGTTCAACAAAACCAGAAACCATTACACTCTTTACGTCAATAAAACAGCACTTTAATCAGCATTGACAAGGGTAAAATTTCCAGGGCACAAAGGTACAAAAATATGTAATAACCTGAAAGCCCACCCCTTAAATTTGCCACAATTCCGCGGCCTACCTGAACTACATACATTAAAACAAAGACAGAAAAGCCAATAGATGGGATCCAATGTCGTGCCTCAGGCTCCAAAAAAGGAAAAAGAACCACCAGTGGCATCAAAACCAATCCAAACGCCTTGCTCATTACCGAGGATTGAAAAAGATACCGCGAAGTTGCTTCCTGAACCCGGAAAACCCATCCAATAAACCTATATACGATAAATTTAAGGGTAAATATGACTATCAGAAACCCAAACAAAGGGATAAGCAGCCTCCAACCCGAAAGGTCGAAAAACGTGCGCCCCGAAAGACGTAAAGATTCAAAAAACAGCAACGCGAAATTGGCATAAAACAAGAACTCCAGCCAAAAAGACGCTACAGCCCGACCTCCGCTGTTCGCAGATTGTAATTTACCTGCAATGTTTTTGAAAAAAACAGCACTAAAAACGTCTGAAAGGTATTTGTGCCATTTGAACCTGATAAGGCCTGTCAGCGCGACAAGAGCAACCAGGAGTATCAGAAACCAGTTTTGCCCAAGCAAAGGGACCTCCCGATGATGAACGTTAACGGGGATGGGATCCTGAATCTCGGCTGTTTCCAGCTTTTTGAGCGCTTTTTGTGCGATATTGGAGGAGTCAGACACAGACTGAATCCCCACTTCGTCCTTTTTTTGGTAATTCGCATGATCATCCACCTCCACATCTTTCGCACCCCCTGGGTATTGGAAATAATCCAACGGAAGCAGACTAATACTGTCATTCCTTTCAGAAACCCACAAATCACCCTGAAACCCTGAGGCCTGCCAATCGGTCAATAAAATGGCATCCAGAGAATCCGGCCCGGTATATAGGTTTTCGGGTTCAGCGTCATCAGCGGATGCATCCAATACCGATGCCTTTTGTTGAACTGCCTGCTCTTCCTGTTTTGGAGCAGAAGGCTCTTCCTCCTGCAACAATTGAATGGCAGGTGGCTCTACCTTAAGCTCAATGCGTTCGGGAACATCGATAGACGGCTGCAATATCTTCGCAGTACTATCCTCTTTTTGAAAGTTTGGCAAAAACACGGGAATCTCGTTTGGTCTCATCTGTAATCGGGTTAATCTGCAAAAATATAACAAATTAAAGGAATATATCCTCCTCCGGGATGGAATTATTAAATCGGAACAACAAGTGTCTGGTCAGAAAGTGACAATTGCAAAGCCTGCCCCGATTATTCTTCGGGGGCTTTCGACCCCCTGCCGCCTAAAGCTTTAGCGGTCGCACGGATTGTCAAAAGCGCAGTTTACTTACATAAATGAGTCTTTTGGCGGCAGGTATAACGCAGCAAGTGGTACGTTATGGACAGATACGAACTATTCTTATGATCTCTATGCCAAAAATATCATACTCATTTCATCCCTTCATCGTACCGTCGATAAATCCTATGAAGGCCTCAAGCAAAGTCTCATACATAATCGATTCTCAGGAAACCCTGCCATGCCAGCTTCGTTTTTAATATGGCAACGATCCCTTTTACAGGAAATTAATCAAGCTCTGTAGTTTCGTTTACCTCATGATTCAGCCACAATAATCAAAAAAACGTCAAAAAATCGTAACTTTTTTACAAAACATGAGTTATCAATTAAGACTGTACCCCATTATATTAGTCATTGCTCAAAAACCCATCGATCTTTTCAAACTTTTTTAAAGTCATTTTCAAAAATTAAAACTTTTTATATATTTGTAAAAACTGTTCTGTTCTGTTTTGTGATATTGTATAACCAAAAACAAAACGCTATGTTCGAAAAATACTTTAACAAACTGTCCTACAAGATAGGCGCTCTCATAATCCTCACCCAGCTTGCAGCACTGATCATCATCGGATATTTCTTCATCAGCACCTTTGCCGGAGAAATAGAAACCCGAATAGAAAACCAGATCAGCACTCCCGCCTACATGATGTCGGAAGGAGCGCTCGCTTACGAATCGGCAGAGAATGCAGAAATCATGGAAAATGTAGTTGGTGAGACCATCAGCGAATGCATCATTGTAGGAACCAATGGTTTTGTCTATTACTCTTTGAACCCCGACTTTCGGGAAAAATATGTGGATGAGACCACCCTTTACGAACATTTCCCGGAGGTAACTGATGAGATAAGTGACCCTGTTTTCAAAAATATGGAGCTGCAATCGAAAGAAAGTTACGCCAGCATTGCTCCAATTGTTCTGAGCGACGGCCGCAGACTGGGAACCATACTAATTGTTGCAGAAGCAGACAAGGTCGTTCAGCAAAAAGCAAATATTACCTGGGTCGTGATTGCAGGAATCCTTTTCTGCCTGATACTTACTTCAGCTGTCATTCTATTCCTTTTTAACAAGTTTATTACCACAAAAATTCATATTGTGCTGGATGTTCTGGACAACCTCAAACAGGGTAAACTACAGAACAAGGAAATCAACACCAACTCCAACGACGAAATAGGACTAATAATGAAGGCGGTTGACAAGTTGAACCAAACTTTTAAAGAGATTGTTTCCAAAATCCATTCCAGCTCCCAGCGACTTTCGTCTTCCAGCATCAACATGAGCGATGTTTCACAGCTTATTGCAGATGGGTCTAATGAACAGGCATCCTCTGTAGAGGAAGTTCTTGCCAGCATTGAAGAAATGTCGGCCAACATCGAAAACAACTCGGAAAACTCACTAAGAACAGAGAAAATCTCCGACAATACCTTTGAAGGACTCAAGAAAATGTCGGACGAAGCCGAGCTAAGTCTGAAATACATTCGTGAAATTGCAGACAAAATAACGGTCATCAACGACATAGCATTCCAGACCAACATCCTTGCGCTCAATGCAGCAGTTGAGGCAGCAAGGGCAGGCGAGCACGGAAGGGGCTTTGCAGTGGTTGCCGGAGAAGTGAGAAAGCTGGCTGAGAGAAGTAAGTTTTCGGCGGATGAAATCAACAAACTGGCCAATGACTGTGTAAACATTACGGAAAGTTCACACGACATGATGACCGAGCTGATTCCGGAAATTGGCAATACCACCAATCTCATCAAAGAAATAACTGCCTCCAGTATGGAACAAAAAACCGGAGCCTCTCAAATCAGCTCCGCAATCAGCCAACTGAACGAAGTTATTCAACGAAACACCAAATTTGCGGATGATTTGTCGAAATATTCCGGCGATCTCGAAAAAGAATCGCAGGAATTGAAAGCACGCGTCCGCTTCTTTAACACAGACATTGATGAACAAAACAGTGAACTTTAACCGGCGGTTTTTATCACTCTGTACCCCTGTTTACCGGGGCAGGCACCGGCATTATTGACGCTCAACATCAACAATGCCAATGGCCGATCAAAATAAGACTGATATCAACCAAAAGAATCATTTCAAAAACGTGTCGTATGAAACGAATCAAATATTTTCCATCCAATATTTTCCTCATTGCTTTTTCTTTACTGTATCTCCTTTCCTGCGCTGATTCAAATCAGTCAGCGGACACGGAAAGAGATAGCAATGAAATTGAACGCCCTGAACAAACAGAAATTAAAATGGTAGGTCAATGGCTCGGCCAGGGCGACAGGGAGCAGTTCATCCGTGAATTTGTGCGCGAGTACAATTTCCTCCATCAGGACAAGAAAGTTACCATGATTTTCCCTGAAGATTTGGTTGGCAACGACCGTGGAGGACAAAAACTGGATCAGATGACTGCCAAACAACTGAAAAGTGACCAATCAGAATACGATTTGTTGATGCTCAACAACGTAAACAACATCATCCTTGATGAACCTGACTGGGCCGAAAAATATCTGGTTGACTTTACCCAAATTGACGGCTTCGCAGAAAATACCGTGGACGGAGTTATCGAAAAAAACAAGGAACGATGGTCGGGAATCATCCCCGGTCCGTTTATAGAAGGCTATAATTACGCCCTGTGGAGCAACCAGGAGGTGGCAAAAAAGCTGGGAATTGAAATCAAACAAATCGGGATGACCTTTGAGGACTTCAGGAGTTATCTGAAAGCAATGCACGACTACAATCAAACGGTAAGAGAAGAAGAACGCATTTATGGAATACTGGAAGCAGGAGACTGGTCAACCCTGGTTAACCTCTTCAATCAACTCTTTTTATCCAATCTGGAAAATCCGGACCATTACCATAATGAATACATCAGTGAATCCAAACTAGAAGCCTGGCACCAAAGTCTGAAACAACTGGAAACGCTTGCCCCATATAAACCGCTCCATCCCGAATGGACATCGATGATCTGGAACGATATTTTTCCCGAAATGCTGAATGGGAAATACCTTTTCTTTTCAAATGCCACCTGGATGTACAACTTCTGGCAGGGAGTGAACAATGGCAACCTGAACAATATGATGCCTTCTGAATATCCGGTAACAAAACCGGTAAATTACTATATCGGCGGATATCAGATAATGTGGGTTGTTCCCAAAAACGCGAAGAACAAAGAGGCTGCAATAGAACTTCTGATGGCAATGAATCAGCCCAAAGTAGCTGACAAGTGGGTAAGAGCCGCCAAAAGTCCAACCGGTATCAAGGCAGAGTTGTCCTCATCTTCGATGGGAGGCGATCAATTTGAGAACTTCATCAACTCCATAGAAGAAAAATATGGTGAAAACAAAATTACCCTTGGCGGAAACAGCCAGTACATCTTTGATTATGATCGCCGGTTTTCCAACAACTATGGACATGAAGTAATGGCGGGTCAAATGACGGCCGACGAAGCCATAAGAACGATTAGGGAAAGCTTTAGAACACAGAATATCAAAATAGTAAAAGAGTGAGGTTCGCCCACTCTTTTACTTTATTAAATTACCAAATATGATTACACCAGATTAATTACAATTTTCATTGTAATCCTGAATGGCCTGTAAGCGCACATCTTCTCTAAAGACTGAATTATTAAGGACTTTATTCAAACCCGAAGCCTCTTCTCCGTCTTTACCGACTACTTTGTACGCTCCCTTCTGCTGTTTTTCCACAACCTGAGGACAATCAGAAAGCTCTTTTTCAATGTTCAAATTATTGACAAGTTTCAATTTTCCGTTTTTGCCAATTTTATATACAAGGTTTGGCTTTGCATTCTCCTCAAGCAGTTCCACATACTCATTTCCCTCATACACCATCACATCGGGGATTTCATAAAAGTGCATATACAACGATATTTTATCTTCTGAAATTCTGCGCATAAACATTTTTTTGGGTAGCATATTCATCCCTACGGCAGACATATCAGCATATTTGACCGATTCATAAACCAGCGAATCATAGGTATATCCGTCAATATCTTTTGCATCGTATTTCTCGAAGTGCTTATTCTTTACCTTCTCAGTATTTTCAAAGGTCTTGGACGGGATAAATTTAATTTTTGATTGAAATTCCCATGGTGCAGGGTACCACTTATCATCATGATAAGTCTTTCCAAGAATCTTGATATACCCGTCAGTGGCTTTACCACCTTTAATAATCGTGCCTTTTACAACACCCTCTTTTTTCATTTTCTCTTCAAGTTGTCCAAAAAGAACAGAAGAAACGCTGAAAAACAGCATCAAACAAATAACCAAATGTTTCATAGTATAAAATATAGATTAGAAAAAAAATATCAACGGGGAAAATCGCTGTCTTTCAAGACAATATGCAGCACAAAAACACGCCCCCCAACTAGGCATTGTCAAGAGGATTCACCATGAATACGAATTAAATAAGAACCGAAAATTTCAATAAGAAAATTAGAAAAGAGCCATTTAAAAACTCCTTCTGAATTGGCGAAAAGAATCGCAAGAATGGGGCGGGTCATAGATGTTGTGTTAAATTTCCTTAACAAAAATATATATTTTTTGAAGAAATCCCACTATTTATTGTACTTTTCTCACTAAAAATCCTGTCTATAATCTAAACGAACTTTGTTTTTAGCCCTGTTTCTGGTCAGAAAGTGCCAATTGCCAGGCTTGCGACCGCGTGCCGCCTAAAGCTTTAGCCGTGGCGCAAGTGGTACTTTATGGACAGAAATAACATACTATTTACATTGGTGTTGTTGGGTCAAACTACTGAGATGGCTTCACTGCGTTACCGATGACGGGCTTTTCAGGATGTTGGCCCCTGCAGTGCCACCAGGTTTTGACCAAACAAAGTCAGGATTCTACACACCGGCAAACCGAATGGCATCCTCATCCCAGGGTGTTGCACGCTCAATGGCTGCAACGACATCTTCGGGTCGTTCAACAATGGTCCACATCTCATTGTGAATGGGGCGCATAAATTGTTCCTCAACCATTTTCCGTGTCTGTTGCAGCATTCCGTCGTAATAGCCATTGGTATTCAGAACAACAATGGGGTGCGGGTATTGTCCCAGTTTCTTAAGCGACATCACCTCAAACAGTTCCTCCAGTGTTCCGGTGCCACCGGGCAAAGCCAGGATTCCGGAACTTCCCTGCACCATCAGCTCCTTCCGTTTATGCATGGTTTCCACATGAATCATATCCTCCACATCCTTATGTTCCCACTCCACATCGACCATGAAACGAGGAATAATACCGGTAACCACTCCGTTATGTTTCAGTGCCTCATCAGCAACAGCTCCCATAAGGCCAATTGCCCCGCCACCATAGATAATTCCATATCCGGACTGTACCAATGCTGCTGAAACACGCCTGGCAGCATCAAAATAAACTTCAGGAACCTTAGGACTGGATGCACAAAAAACAGCTATCTTTTTCATCCGTATATAATTTATTAATTATTGCCCGTCTATAAACTAAGCAAAGTTTCTCAAGTTCGCTGTGTCTGTTCAGAAGGTTTCGTTTACAAGGCTTGCCATTAGCGGAAATGCGGAGTTTACTCGAGTAAATGAGCAGTTTCCGCTAATGGCGTAACGCAGTAAACGGGACTTTATGGACAGATACTAATTAAGGCCGGATGGAACTCGCATGTAAGAACTTATACATATTCTCTTGTGGCAATCGTCGGCAAGCTCGTTTCATTGTTTCTTTTTTCTACAGATTGCAACAGGATCAAAAAAACCGGAATATTTATCATCCAATCAGAGGAATCATTTCTTCCAGGGAATCATATATTCCAGCACATAAGAGAACCCAACATTCACTGTGTTATCCCCATTGCCAAATCCGGGCACGGAATAGGGCTGAAGTTCACGTGCATTATCCTGGAGAATTTTTACCTTCAAATTCACTGTCCAGCCCATATAGAAATTCTTAAAAAGCTCTGTTCGGGGACCTGCAGACACTTCAAGCCAATGCGTATTCATCAGGTAAGCCGATTCGGAATCATGGAAATCACCCCAATAATCGTTCTCAATAGTATAACCTCCTGAGCGATGCTCCTGAAAAGCAAACCCATAATTTAGTCCCACGAAAATATTGTCGTTGTTTCCAACCTCATCCACCGAAAAAAAATCATACAGCAGTCCTGCTTTCACAAAGGAGCCGTTGCTTTCATACCTGAAGTTTCGCTCTTCAACATTCTCGTCCGAAAAAACCAAATTCTCAAACCCAGCTTCCCCTCTGAAGTACCATCCGGGGGATAAATTGATATGTGTTACGGCAGAGAAGGCCGACCTGTCAGTATCAAAAAAAAGTCCGATGGGCCCCTCAAGATTTACTCCCAGAGTAATTCCCTGAACCTGCTCTTCTTCAAAGAGCTTATCCGCTTTCTCGGAATTCTGTCCTCTGCCCGGACCGGGAAATAAAAACAGGCTAATAAATATAAAGCTTAATATTTGCTGTAGATTCACCATATTTTACAGTTGGATAAGCAATTGATACCGAATCTATAATAGACCTGGAATAAAGTATCGTATCTAAATCGAAAGTAAAAACATATCCGCAATCACGGGAGATAAAATCAAGTTCTTTGCTGTAAACTATCGATAATGTGTCCTTCAGCGTTTCTGACACACCCAGCACAAAAGTGGAGGTGTCACTTTCAAAATTCAGTGGCATAAAAAGTTCAGAAAGTCTCTGTTCACGGTAAATACTGTCGCTCATATCAATACCGATGAGGGATACATTTTCCAATGTGCTATCTTTATCGGAAGTGGACCATGCAGAGTAAAGGCGTGCCTGAACTGCATGCTGGTTAGAAAGGCACGCTTCCTCCCCTTCACAGCCGGGCGATACAAGCAGAACCATTAAACAAAGGGCCGATAAACCTGTTAAAAGCTTCATGAGTCAATCATTAATTTTCGGCATTAAAGTGCCGGCATTGGTCACCAAAGACTTCAAAAACCATGCGGTTTTTCTCAATACTTCTGCAAAGGTAGAAAATAAAGTCATTTTTTGAAGGAACCTCATCCTGTACGGTTTCGAACACAAGATTGTTCACTTGCGTGCGAATCAGGCATATACCTCTGAAGCCCAAACCCCCTTTACCTGTTAAAAACCACCCATTTAATATCCTTGGCCTGTAGTTTGTAAGAAAAACCTTTTGAATAATACGAAATTAACACATTTGCAGCATTCGTATCTTTTCGATTGAGCATTGTCTCAATAGATGGTAAGATTTCTATAGATTAGAGAAAACGTTATTTTAAACTTAAAGACTTAATTTCCTTAACATTGAATAAGCTTAACGGACTATTGATTTGTATAATAAACCCTGAAAAATAAATAACTTAAAGTATGACAAAAATGAAGAAAACCTTACTAACCCTGTTCGCCCTAATCCTGACGGGCAACCTGGCTTTTGCCGGACAGGGAGAAATTGAATTCACCGAGTATCGGCTCGACAACGGTCTTCATGTAATTCTGCATCAGGACAACACCACCCCCATCGTGGCAGTTTCCGTGATGTATCATGTGGGCTCCAAAAACGAACAACCCGACCGCACCGGTTTCGCACACTTTTTTGAACACCTGATGTTTGAAGGAACCGAGAACATTCCCAGGGGTGAATATTCCAAATATGTTGAAAAGGCGGGAGGCACTCTTAATGCAAACACCACAGCCGACCGTACCTACTATTATGAAATTATGCCCTCCAACCAGTTGGAAATGGGCCTTTGGCTGGAATCGGAAAGAATGCTCCACGCAAAAGTTGACAGTTTAGGCATTCAAACACAAAAAGGGGTCGTCATCGAGGAGAAAAAGCAGCGTTACGACAATACCCCTTACGGCTCTTTACTTGCAGAGACGATGAAACGGGCCTTTAAGAAACATCCTTACAGATGGACAACCATTGGAGACCCTGACCACATTCGGGCTGCAAAAGACGAAGAATTTCAATCGTTCTATGATGAATTCTATGTACCCAATAATGCGGTTTTGGTGATTGCCGGCGACATAAATGTGGATGACACAAAAAATAAAGTCGAAAAATATTTTGGATCTATTCCGGCAGGAGAAAAAGAGATTTACAGACCAAACATTGTTGAGCCCCCTCTTGGCGGCGAAGTTCGGGATACTATCTTTGACAATATCCAACTGCCGCTGCTGATACATGCATACCGGACTCCGGCTCTCAACACCTCTGATTATTATGCGCTGGAGATGTTGAACACCCTGCTTTCGGACGGAGAAAGTTCTCGTTTGAAAAAAGCATTGGTGGATGAACAGCAAATTGCTCTTCAGATCAATTCATTTCCTTTGCCATTCCGCGATCCGAGTGTAAACATTGTAATGGCATTTCCGAATATGGGAAATGACCTGAAAGACCTGGAAGCAGCAATGGAAGCTGAAATAGAGGAGGTCAAAAACAACCTCATCGGAGAAAAAGAGTTTCAGAAACTCAAAAATCAGATAGAAAATGATTTTGTGACCGGAAATACACGTATTGCCACCAGAGCCAACAATTTGGCAAGATATCATACCTTCTTTCGCAATGCGAATCTGATTAATACAGAGATTGAAAACTACCTTGCTGTCTCTCGCGAAGACATACAACGGGCTGCCCAAAAATATTTCACGGAAGACAACAGAGTCGTATTATTCTATCTTCCCAAAAACCAACAATAACCTATTCAACAAACTTCGGGCTTTAGAAAAGGCTTCTGACGCCCCGGCAGTTGTTGATAAAACTCAAAAAACAAGTAAAAAAATGAAGCGAATATTCTCTATAATTACCCTGCTTACGCTGGCAACAGGCATCCTGAGTGCCCAGATTGACCGTTCAACCCCTCCATCGCCGGGCCCTGCGCCTGAAGTGCAGATTGGGGATTATGACAAATTCACCCTCCCAAACGGACTCACCGTCATTGTGGTTGAAAACCATAAAGTTCCTGTAGTCTCTTATTCTCTTTCGTTGGATGTAACCCTTCCCGCGGAAAGAAATCTGGCCGGATACATCGAGTTGGCCGGCAGTATGCTCCGAAGTGGCACCACCAATCGCACCAAAGCAGAAATAGACGAAGCCGTTGATTTCATCGGAGCGAACCTGTCCACCGGACAAAAAGGCATCTATGCCAGATCGTTGACCAAACACAGTGACGAATTGCTGGATATCATGTCAGATATTTTGTTGAATCCTTCCTTTCCGGAGGATGAGCTGAAAAAACAGGTAACACAATACAAAACAGGTATTCAGGCAAACAAAGAGGAACCATCGGTTATCGCCCAGAACATTGCGGGAAAGTTGATTTACGGGCAGAACGACCCTTACGGGGAAATAGTTTCAGAAGAAACCCTCGATAACATAACCGCAGAAGATTGTCGCAAATATTACCAAAGCTATTTCAGACCCAACACAGCTTACCTGGTCATTGTTGGAGACATCAATACCAAAGAAGCAAAGAAACAAGCCAAAAAGTATTTTGGCAGTTGGGAAAAAGAGGCGGTTCCTCAAAACATCTTCCCCTACCCTGAAGGATTTGAAGCTCCGGTTGTTGCCATCTCCAATAAAGAAGGTGCCAATCAATCCACCATTATAGTTGCTCATGATGTGAATCTTACACCAGGACATCCGGATATTCCAAGTGCCCGTGTGATGAACAGCATTCTTGGAGGCGGATCATTCAATGCACGCCTGTTTCAGAATCTGCGCGAAGATAAGGCCTATACCTATGGAGCCTATTCAAGCCTGGAGTCGGACGAAAGAGTCGGTTCATTTATGGCTAGTGCACAGGTCAGAACTTCTGTAACCGACAGTGCCCTGACTGAAATTCTTAATGAAATGGAGCGTATTCGCACTGAGCCTGTCTCTGATGAAGAGTTACAGCTGGTAAAGAATTCCATAACAGGAAACTTTGGACGTGCGCTGGAAGATCCCCAAACGGTAGCTCGATTTGCACTAAACATAGAACGATACGACTTACCAAAGGATTACTATGAGACTTACTTACAAAGAATTGCAGAAGTAACTAAAGAAGATGTGCTCAACGCAGCCAAAAAATATTTAAAACCGGAAAATGCTGTTATCCTGGCTGTGGGCAATGCCTCTGACATTGCAGATAAAATGAAAGCTTTCAGCCCCTCACAAAAAGTAACTCAATACGACTACTACGGGAATGAGGTGGAGAAAAAAGCTGCTGATGCAAATGTTTCGGCAACCGGTGTACTGGCTGATTACATTGAAGCCATTGGCGGCCGTGAAAAACTTGAATCGGTTAACGATTTGAAAATGAATTTGGCCATGTCGATGCAGGGAATGGGCATCACCATTGAGATGCTCCAAAAAAAACCGGGTAAATTTTATCAGGCGACATCGATGAACGGAAATGTTGTTTCCTCACAGGTTTTGAATGGCGACAAGGGAAAAATGAAGACTCCAATGGGCGAACAAAAGCTGGAGGGAGAAATGCTTAAACAAATGCAGGAAAGTGCTTCTATTTTCCCCGAACTCAACTATCCTGAAAATGACACGGAACTAACACTTGACGGAGTTGAAAACGTTGACGGCAAGGAAACTTATAAAGTGATTGTTTCCAAGCCTTCAGGCACCTCCACCACCGTATTCTTTGGCGTAAAAGACGGATTGAAATACAAAGAGGTAGCAGAAACACCACAAGGGCTGGTTTCCACCACTTTTGATAAATATACTGATGTGGACGGGATCCTTTTCCCCATGTCCATGAAGCAGGTTATGGGGCCCCAGTCTTTTGACATTGAAGTTAAAGAAGTTGCCGTGAACAAAGGTATAGATGATGCCAAATTTGAAATAAACTGAACACCGAATGATTGATTCCTTTTCTATTTCCTTTTTTTAACCGCAATGCCCGAAACAGAAAACCGCTGTTTCGGGCATTGTTTTTTTTCTCCTGCCTGACTTAAACTACCTTATACATAAGAAAGGTACGATGTAAACAGACTGAAAGCCTGAGAGCAACAGCCCAGGGCAACGCACCAGTCTATTGTTTAAAGACCTTTGGCCTTTTAAAACCAGACCTCATCTTGCCCATTCATCCAGTCCCTTTAAAAAAAGTTCACCCGGCCTTGACAAACAAAAAAAGAGTTGCTACTTATGACTGACCGGTCAGTCATAAAAGAAGAAGATAAAAGATGAAACAACCATCCAACAAAACCAGGAAACGGGAAGTTATCCTGGAGAAATCACTGGAACTATTTGCCACCAAAGGCTACCATTCCGCCACAACAGCAGAAATAGCAAAGGCTGCAAATATTGCCAAAGGCACACTCTTTAACTATTTTGAAAGTAAAGAGCACCTGTTACGATCCCTCGTCTTTGAAACACTTCTGGAACTGGCCGAAATGATAGATCCAAACCACGATGGGATTGTAACAAAGGAAGAATTTTTCAGCGTCATCCATAAAAGTAGAAAGTGGATCGTTGAACATCCCCAATTTCTGAGTCTTTATTTCTCCATGGTTTCACAACCTGCAGTTTTCAACCTTTTTAAAGCTGAAATATCTGAAAAACTGGCTCCCTACATGGAAAAACTGGCAGCTTTCTTCCAAAAAGAAGGTTTTAAAGACAGCTATGCAGAAGTCCGTTTCTTTCTGGCCATGCTGGATGGGATCGCCATTCACTATGCCATGGATACAAAAAACTTCCCTATTGACGAAATAGAAGGAAAAATCATTGATTACTATCAGGGAAAAATGAGTTGAAATATCAGCTCACAGATTTGATAAAAACATAACCCAAAACATGAAAAAAATGACCATACAGAAAAATACCCCACGAAAAACACTCCTGTTTTTTACCCTGGCGATTCTGCCAATATTAACGATTCACGCCCAGCATCCAACCGCCAAAGAAATCGTTGAAAAAGCCGATAATTTAATGCGGGGAGAAAGCAGCTATGCTGAAATGGAGATGCAAATTATTCGTCCTTCCTGGTCTCGAACGCTCCGGTTCAATGCATGGGCAAAAGGAGATGATTACTCACTGATATACATCACCTACCCCCAGCGCGAAAAAGGCCAACGCTTTCTAAAGCGCGGCCGGGAAATGTGGAATTATGTGCCGGCCATCGACCGGATGATAAAAATCCCTCCCAGCATGATGATGCAGTCGTGGATGGGCTCCGACCTCACCAACGACGACCTGGTCAATGCAGCTTCCATTGTAAAGGATTATGACCATAAAACTCTGAGGACAGAAACCCTGCGCGGCCATGAGTGTTACGTCATCGAAATGATTCCTCACGAAGAAGCCCCGGTCGTATGGGGAAAGGTAATCTCCTGGATTTCCACATCTGATTTTCTGAATCTCCGCAACGAGTACTATGATGAAGCTTATGAACTGGTGAACGAAGAAATTCTGGATGAAATTGAAGATGTGGGCGACCGCACCATCCCCACCCGCTACACCGTAATTCCGGCAAATGAAGAGGGACACCAAACCATCATGAAATTTGAGAAAATAGACTTTGGCGAAGAGATGGAAGAGCGTTTCTTTTCCATTCAGAATATGAAACAGATGCGGTGAGATAGCTGTTAGCTCGTAGCTCGTAGCTCTTAGGGTATAACCCAAAAAAGAAACATAAGGCAACAAAAAAAGACACCATGACCACCCAAACGACATCAGGCGGATTTAAAAGCATCGTCAAAATTGCCTGGCGCAATCTTTGGCGCAACAAGAAGCGAACGCTGATAACCGCCTCATCCATTTTTTTCGGGGTCATTCTTTCAGCCCTGATGGGATCGATGCAGGAAGGCTCCTACCAAAAGATGATTGAGAATGTGGCACGGTTCTATGCCGGTCATGCCCAGATTCAGCACAAGGATTACCCCGACAATCAGTCCACCAACAACTCATTTGTTCCGTCGGACTCTCTGACAATCAAACTTAACAACACCGAAGGCATCGATATGGTAGTGCCTCGTCTGGAAAGCTTCGCCCTGGCTTCTTCGGGCAACCAAACCGAAGGGGTCATGGTATTGGGAGTCAATCCGGAACAGGAAGACGAGATGACCGAATTATCAGACAAAATAGTTGAGGGAAACTATTTCGATGGCCCGACACAACTGCTGGCAGGTAAAGAACTGGCCGAAAATCTGGGCATCTCACCCGGCGACACGTTGGTAATGATTAGCCAGGGACTGCACGGAGTGAGCGCTTTTGGAAAATATCCGGTGGCCGGTTTGTTCAGCCATCCCAATCCCGAACTCAACCGGCAATTGGTATATCTTCCCCTTGACGAGGCGATGTACTTCTTCCAGGCCTTCGACCACGTAACTTCCCTGGCGTTGGTTGGAAATTCACAAAAAGCCGTCAATAAAGCCATTCCTGAGATTAAACAACATTTAGAACAAGACCAGGTGTTGCGCACCTGGCAGGAGATGTTTCCGGCCATTCTTCAGCAAATCGAAAGCGACCGGGCAACCGCTTTAATCATGAAACTCATTCTTTATCTGGTCATCGGGTTCGGCATCCTGGGCACTGTCGTCATGCTGATGGCCGAACGCCAGCACGAACTCAGTTTGATGGTGGCTGTAGGAATGCACCGTTCCAAACTGGCGCTGATGCTGCTGCTGGAAATTCTCTGGATGGGCGTCATGGGGGTGATTGCCGGATTTATCGGTTCACTACCGGTCATTGCTTGGTTTGCGAGTCACCCCGTCCCCATCACCGGCCAGGCAGGCGAATGGATGAAAAACATCGGTTTTGAGCCTTACATGTTCTTTGCCTGGGATGTGGGCGTATTCCTGGAACAAATGCTGGTGGTTTTTGTGCTTACACTGCTGATTTCCTTTTACCCATTTGTGAGGGCTTTTAAAATATCCCCTATAGTCGGATTGAGAAATTGAAACTGATATTCAAACCACCCCGAATTCATCAATGAGGAACTCGGGAAAACGGCGAAACGTTATGCTACTAAAAATTGCATGGAGAAACATCTGGAGAAGTCCTGTCAGGAGCTGGATTATTATTGCAGCGCTCACGGCAGGCATGTTTGCAGGTATTTTTTCGTCCACCTTTATGAACGGATGGATGAAACAGCGACTTCGCGACGGCGTAGAGACCGAAACGGGCCACCTCCAGATATTCCGGAATAACTACCAGAATTCACGCAAACTATCCTTGCTCCTTCCTCCCGGCGAAATAACCAAAGTGAGCGCTCACCCGATGGTGCAATCCGCCACCGAACGAATCATCGTGCAGGGAATGGCAGCATCTGCGGAAACAGCGCGAGGCATCAGGATTCTCGGAGTTGAGCCGGAGATGGAAAAAAATGTCCTGAATCTCCATGAAAAAGTACGGGAGGGCAGCTGGTTCGATTCCCCCTACTCAAAAGAAGCTGTGATAGGCGAAAAACTGGCCCGTCAACTGAAAATTGATGTCCGCTCAAGAATCATCCTCAGATTTCAGGATTTAGATGGGACCCTGACAGGGGGAGCCTTCAGGGTGGCCGGGATTTTCCGCACCAGCAACACCGCATTCGACGGGACACACGTTTTGGTTCGCAGGTCGGATTTGGCTGAACTGACCTCCATCCCATCGGGTAAAAGTCACGCAATTGTTGTAAAACTTCAAAATGCGGAAGATGCTATGCATGTAGCCCCCCAATTTGAAGAAACACTGGAGGATGCAGATGCCGTTCCCTGGAAAGAGCTCAGTCCGGAACTGGGTTACATTACGGAGCTAAGCAATACCTATATGTACATTTTCGTAGTCATTATTCTGATGGCACTGGCTTTTGGAATCGTTAATACCATGCTGATGGCCGTACTGGAACGTACCCGGGAAATCGGGATGCTCATGTCGGTGGGCATGGCCCGCTCCCGCATATTCATAATGATTGTGCTGGAAACAGTGATGCTTTGCACCACAGGAGGCCTACTCGGCATTGGGGCCGGATTGTTTACCGTTTGGCGCCTGTCAAGCACTGGAATTGACTTATCCATCTGGGCAACAGGACTTACAGAAATGGGATTTGACCCGATTGTTTACCCTGAATGGGATGCAGTTCTTGTACTCAACATTGCCGGGATGGTTATCCTTTCGGGAATACTGGCATCCCTCTACCCCGCATGGAAAGCATTGAAACTGAATCCCTCCGAGGCCGTTCGGGTTATTTGAATTAAAACCATCACAGGTAATAAAACATTGTCAATTAGTCAACAACAAAAACCAAATACCATGGCCATAATCACCATTAAGGATTTACAAAAAACCTACAACAGCAGTCAGGTGCCGGTACATGCACTGAACGGAGTAGATTTAACCATAGATGAAGGCGAATTTACTGCCATTGTAGGTCCTTCGGGCTCAGGTAAAACCACCCTGCTTAATATTATTGGCGGACTGGATGACCCCAATGACGGACAGGTTATTATTAACGATACAGAAATCAACCACTTGTCCAGAGCCGAGAAAATCGATTTCAGATTGCATCATATCGGATTCATATTTCAGGCCTACAACCTGATACCGGTGCTTACAGCCCGCGAAAACATTGAGTTCATTCTGGAACTTCATGGCATTCCGAAATCGAAACGCCGACTGCGCAGCAACGAACTACTTGAAGCTGTGGGAATTCCCGAAAAGGCAGACATCCGCCCACGGCAGCTTTCGGGGGGACAACAGCAGCGTATCGCAGTGGCCCGGGCACTGGCATCAAGCCCCCGGTTTATCCTGGCCGATGAACCAACGGCAAACCTGGACTCTGCTTCTGCAGATAATCTTCTGACCATCATGGAAGAGCTCAACAAAAAAGAGAAGACCACTTTTATCTTTTCAACCCACGATGCCAGAGTTGTTAAGAAAGCCCGACGTGTAGTAACACTTGAAGACGGAAAAATTAAATCGGACTCCAAAAAATGAGAACCTGTTTATTGATTTTTGCATTGCTTATTTCCTGCAACATCAGGAGCCAGATGAAAGCGGATGGTTACCTGGGCGTCATGCCCGGATGGTATCACATGGAACAACTTGGGCAAAACCTGCGGGAAACCACCTTACACAACCGAATAAACTTAAGTTACGATTTCTCACCTACTGTAATCGGAGTTATTCAGTTTAGAAACCGGCTCATCCATGGGCAAACGGTCAATCAAATTCCCGGATATGCTGCTTTTATTGACAACGACCAGGGATTCCTGGATATGTCGTACAACCTGGCCTCAGGGAATTCAGCAATTCTCAACATGACCATAGACCGGCTCTGGCTCGATTTCTATCTGGGAAAACTGCAAGTCAGGGCGGGCCGCCAACGCATCAACTGGGGCCAGGCAATGGTATGGAATCCCAACGACATCTTTAATGCTTATTCGTTTTTTGATTTGGACTATCCCGAGCGCCCCGGAATCGACGGGTTACGACTGCAGCTTTTTACCGGACCGACGTCCCAGATTGATGGCGTTTTCAAAATTGATTCCGACCACAGAAAAACAATGGCCATGCGATTTCGCTTTAATGCCGGGAGGTACGATTGGCAGGTTTTGGGCGGAAGACTCAACGACCGGGACTGGACCGCAGGCATGGGATGGTCGGGACACATAGGAAATGCAGGCTTTTACGGGGAGGGCACTTTATTAATACCTGACCACGGAGAGGAAACCGTCATCGCATCCACAGGAATAAATTACACCTTCAAAAACAGCCTGCTTTGGCAAAGCGAATTTTTGTACAGCAGTAATTTAAGTAATACAATAGATGGATTTAGTAATTTCATTACAGGACAAGCATCTATAAAAAATCTCAGTGTCACCAAATATACCATTTTCAGTTCGATGCAATATCCTTTTACACCTCTCTTTTCAGGAACACTAAATGCAATGCACTTTGTAGGAACCAATGGATGGTATGCAGGTCCGTCGCTGGAGTATTCCCTGCAGCGAAACCTTTACCTCAGTGCTTTTCTAAATTTATTTCTCAACAAAACCTCGCAAGATGGCTGCACTACAGATTACCTGGGTGCTATCAGACTAAAGTGGTTCTTCTAAACTAATTTATACATGATTCTGTAAGCAGACCGGAAGCCTGGGTGCAACGTTTTGGAAATGGGGCATCCCACTTTTTCAAAGTTTTCCGGCGAGGTTTCGGGCAGCCTGCCGGATCCCTTCCATATCATAACCGCAATCGCGGGCCAGCTCAGTCTGCGTTCCCTGGTCTATAAAATCATCAGGGATACCCAGTCTTTTTATTTGGGCGAAATAACCATTCTCTGCCATAAATTCAATCACGGCAGAGCCTAAGCCTCCAACAATAGTACCATCTTCCACAGTAATAATTTTCTTATATCTGCCAAACACCTTATGAAGCAATTCCTGATCCAGGGGTTTAACGAAGCGCATATCACAGTGCCCGGCAGAAATACCCTCCTCCTTTAGCTGTGTTACAATGCGCTGAACCTTAGCGCCAATAGGACCAATGGTCAGAAATACAAGATCTGTTCCTTCCGACAACTCACGACCGGTGCCTACTTCAATCTTGTGGAAGGGAGTTTGCCAGTCAATTTTAGTGCCGTTCCCACGCGGATAACGAATGGAGAAAGGCCCCATGTCAGGTAACTGCGCAGTAAACATGAGGTTACGCAACTCTTCCTCGTCCATTGGAGAGGAAACAATCATATTGGGAATGCATCGAAAATAGGCCAAATCAAACGCACCGTGATGCGTAGGGCCATCGGCTCCCACAAGGCCACCCCGGTCGAGACAAAAAACAACATTTAATTTCTGGAGTGCTACATCATGAATTACCTGATCGTAGGCCCTTTGCATAAAAGTGGAATAGATGTTACAAAAAGGTACCATCCCGGAGATGGCCAGGCCTGCGGCAAAAGTAACCGCGTGCTGCTCGGCAATACCCACATCAAAGGCGCGATCAGGCATTTTCTCCATCATCAGGTTCAGACTGCAACCTGTAGGCATAGCTGGTGTAATACCCACAATTTTTGGGTTTTTTTCGGCAAGCTCAATAATGCTGTGACCGAATACATCCTGAAATTTAGGAGGCTTGGGAGTATTGGATGATGTTTCCAAAAAGCGACCGGTGGTTTTATCAAACTTCCCCCCGGTAGCATGCCAGGCAGTCTGATTCTCCTCTGCTAACTTAAAACCTTTTCCTTTTTTTGTAATGATATGGAGAACTTTAGGGCCATTTATCTCCTTTAAATCTTTAAGCACATTTGCCAATCGCTCCACATCATGTCCATCCACAGGACCAAAGTATCGGATATTTAAACCCTCAAAAATATTGGTCTGCCGGGTGAGTAACGTTTTTATGCTGTTGTTGATTTTGATGATCATATCGCGCGAACGCGGACTACCGATGTTAAACTTCTGAAGTGCTTTAAAAACGTCCTTTCGCAGTTTATTGTAGGTATGGCTGGTGGCAATATCCACAAGATATTCACTAAAACCTCCCACATTGGGATCAATGGCCATATTGTTGTCATTAAGCACCACAAGCACATTGGCCTTGCTGGCAGCCAGGTTATTCAGCCCTTCGAAAGCCTGCCCTGCAGTCATGGCTCCGTCGCCGATCACAGCCACAGTCTGCCGGGTCTTATCTCCCTGTCTGTTGGCAGCAACAGCCATTCCCAATGCAGCAGAAATAGAGGTCGATGAATGCCCAACTCCAAAGGCATCGTATTCACTTTCAAAAATATTGGGAAAACCGCTAAGCCCTTTATATTTTCGATTGGTATGAAAACGATCACGCCGTCCGGTCAAAATCTTATGGCCATAGGCCTGATGTCCCACATCCCAAATGATTTTATCCGTCGGGGTGTTGAACACATAATGAAGGGCAACGGTAAGCTCTACCACTCCGAGACTGGCACCAAAGTGCCCGGGATTACACGAGACAGCATCAATAATATAATCGCGCAATTCCGAACAAACATGCATCAGATCCTTCTGTGGAAGCCTGCGCAGATCCTCTGGCGAATCAATATGTTTCAAAAATTCTTTAGCGACCTCTTCCATTCCCTTTTCTCTTTTTTACAATACTACGGTTTAATGATGCAAAGATAAAAGAATGTTAATATTATGGGGATGATATAAAGAGCAATCTCTAATTAGTTTCTGTCCATAAAGTACCACTTGCGTCCCCGAAGGATCGGGGCAGGCTGTTACGCTTGCCGCCAAAATACTCATTTACGATTAGTAAACTCCGTTTTTGGCGGCTTGCGCCACCCATCGGCCGCCAAAGGCTTGCCGACGGCACGGCGCTAAAGCTTTAGGCGGCACGCGGTCGCAAGCCTGGCAATTGGCACTTTCTGAACAGAAACACCTCTAAGTACAAAATTTGCTTAGTTTATAGACGGGCACTAATTTACAACATCTATCAGCAAAAATTTTTATTAGTTTTACGCGACAACAAGGAAGAGCAAATAATCATTTGACGTTTTCTACGTTAATTGTTTAGCTGTAGTTTAAAATAGCGTTTATTTCACGAGAGATTGCTTCGGGCTTTGCCCTCGCAATCCCAATAACAAAGATTTTTCGATGAATTAGTGGTCTACCCCGAAGCAACCTCTAAAAATTTATACGCAACTATAAACTACAGACTAATTGTTTAATTGGATTTTTGGATTTAAACCGCATAAAAAACGGTATATCTAACTACCCCCTTGTTAAACTAATAATCCGTTAAAATAACCCAGGCAATGAGATCAAATGACACACAGTTTTGTTTTAAGTATGTTGCCGTTCATTGTAAGGAAAAAAACTGCAGTGCAACCATCAAAAGATGGATGAATAAGAATTGTATATTTGTATAGAGCAAATACAATTTGAAACTAATATGGCAAATAAATCCCAAATAGAAGTTGAAAACAAACTCATTTCAATTGTTAAACAAGATGAGCAAGACTACATCAGTCTGACTGATATGGTAAAAGGAGAAGAAGGTTCTGACCATATCAGAAATTGGATGAGAAATCGCAACACGGTAGAATTTATTGGATTATGGGAAACTTTAAATAATCCCAATTTTAAACCTGTCGAATTCGACACCTTTAGAAAACCTTAATTCCATATTAATCCGCAACCAAGTTGACAAAGAGCAAAGATATAGACAATTACGAGATATTGTAAAGATTCAGCTAAAGTCCCTTGATGAAAAGAATTTTATGAAAGCATTAAAAAAAGTATCAGACGATATATACATTGACAACCAAAATAAATTGAAATAAACAACGAAACGGCAACAAAGCCATATACGCAAGCCGTGGCATCCACATCATATTGAGGGTTTTGTATTACCCAAAACCATGCGTTCAAGCTGATAAATCCACAGATGGTTCGAAACCACGCCCAGGCGAATATAACCGGGACATTATGATTAATTACAGAAAAACAAACCAAGCATCAGACATTGCAAAATAGTATCTAATTAGGTACATTTGTAGAAAATGAGTTTTCAATGCCTACGATTGATAGTTTTAACGGAATTAAGATACATATTTATAACGGCGAGCATAGGCCTCCTCATATTCATGCCAACTATAATGAATACGAAGTGCTTATTGAGATTGAACGTGGAAATATTTATTCCGGAAACTTACCAAGCAGACCGTTAAAATTGGTGTTCGATTGGCTGGCAGGTAACGCAGATTGGGCTTTAGAAGTTTTTTATGAATTAAATCCAGATTTAAAATGAGACAGAGCATTAAGATACCGAGGATTTTAAAAATAAACTGGATTAAAGAGTTATCCATTTCAGTTGTTTTTAATAATGGAGAATCACGTATAATTGACTTTAGGAAAGTACTCAAAAAGAGTAATGTCAATGAAACATCTCCAGCAAATATTCTCTATGACACTAAAGAGTTTGCTAAGGTTGAATTAGTTGGAAATACACTTTCATGGAGTAATGTGGAGCAGTTCATAACCATGAGAAGTGGAGAGAAAATGAAAGTTCCTTATGAGATTGGTGCGGACATATTACTAAAATACAGCCAGCCGGAGAAATCAGAGCTTTCACTTAGAATTGGTGAATTGATTAGAGAGGCCAGGCTTAAGTCAGGATTAACTCAACAGGATTTAGCTCTGAAAAGCGGTACATCAAGAACATATATCTCTAAAATTGAGAATGACAGGTCTGATTTGGAAATTGCTACTTTGAGAAAAATTATTGAAACAGGTTTAGGCCGGAGACTGGATATTTCAATAAAGTAAATGACCATAACAAGCACTCTTGGCATGAAGAAGTGTCATGTTTATAGGAAGTTTCAATCCCTGAAGGACAATCTTAACGGTCAGAAAATACCTGCCAGGAAAATTAACCACACACCATATCGCTAAACGTTGAAGTTGTTTCTCCGACTCTGCACTAATTTGATTATCAGCCAGTTGAAGTCTAAAAATTTCTGAACAACAAAGTATTGTAAAATAATAGCATCAAATAAAGAAATCAAAATTATGAGACCCTTAAAGTATTTTGGAATTATCCTTATTCTCGGTTCATTGCTTTATTCCTGTGTTCCGCTTAACCAATTCAGAGAGTTGGAAGAGAACAATCAGCAACTGACTGACAAAGTGGAAAGCCTCAGTAGTGACAAGGAGCTGCTGGAAGGACGAAGTGAAGAGCTGAAAAAACTGGCCGACCGCCTGAAAAATCAGGTTGCCGAACTAACCGCCGACACCCTAAGGAAAGGACGGGCTGTAAGGGCCTGTCGGGATGACCTGAATCATCTTCGGACCGAGTACGATGATTTGCTTTCACAATTACGCAACCAGACAGGGACTGCAGATTCGGAAGAATTACTTGCTTATCTGCAAAAACTCCAGGAAGATTTGCAGGCAAGGGAAGATGCACTAATAGCTGCCGAAAGAGATCTTGAATCCCGCAAAACAGAGCTGCAAAATGCCATGAGTGAGTTAACATCTGCACAGGCCCAGCTGGAAGCTCAAAATCGCCGCCTGATGGAACTGGAACAAGCCCTTGCCCGGAAGGACAGTGCCAGCAACGCATTGCGTCAGGCCATTGCAGATGCTCTTACCGGTTTTGACCAAAGCCAGCTGAAAGTTCACATCAAAAACGGAAAGGTTTATGTTTCCATGGAAGAAAAACTGCTTTTCGGTTCCGGAAGCTACCAGGTAAGCGCCGAAGGTGCATCCGCAATCAGGCAAGTTGCCAATGTACTGGGCGAAAAGAAAGACATCAACATTATGATTGAAGGTCATACCGATCCGGTTCCCTATCGCAGCGGAGTGCTGCTCGACAACTGGGACCTGAGCGTGAAACGCGCAACCTCTGTGACGCGAATTCTTCTGGAAAACAGCGAAGTGGATCCATCCAGAGTTATTGCTGCAGGCCGTGGACCTCATGTTCCGCTGGTCACCAACGAAACAGCAGAAGGCAAGCGCAAAAACAGGCGTACGGAAATTATTCTAACGCCACGATTAGACCAGATTCTGGATATTCTGGAGACAAACTGAAAAACCTGGAGATTAAACCATCCTCTGTGGTACTCTGTGTTTCCTCTGCTACACCCTGTGAAATTCCTTTTACACAGAGTACCGCAGAGAAATAAACACACAGAGTACCGCAGAGTTTATATTTTATCACCATTTATTACTTTCCAGGTCACCGCTCCATTTAAACCGTCTCTTCAACATGTGGTTCCGAACCTCCGCAATTTTAAACAACGCCATGCTCTATCTAAAGAGCCTGAACATCCCACGTCTGCTGAACCTGTTGAAGCTTGTATGCGGTTTTATTCTGTCCCGGATTGTTGGCAAACCCCTATGCATAGCCCACCCATTTGCCCTATCGGTAGAACCATCGGGACACTGCCAATTAAAATGTCCCGAATGTCCTACCGGAGCAGCTGTCCTTTCCCGGAAAAAGGGGAATATGAACATTGATTTATTCAATAAAATAATCAATGAAACAGAAAAATACATCATTTATTTAAACCTTTACTTTCAAGGAGAACCATTGCTTCATCCACAAATTGAGGAATTCATCGAAAAAGCCAAAAAGAATCGGATCTACACAACCATAAGTACCAACGCCCAACTTCTTGACCAGCAAATGTGCAGAAAGCTAATTGCCTCCGGTCTTTCGAGAATCGTCATATCACTCGACGGTTTTTCACAAGGAATTTATGAAACTTACCGTCGGGGCGGAAAGGTTGAGACCGTAAAAAATGGCATTATAATGCTGATTCAGGCACGAAAGGAGTCGGGAACTTTCTTCCCAATCATTGTTGTACAGGTTCTCGCCTTTGACCACAACAAGCATGAAATTCCGGCAATCCGTGAATGGTGTAAAGAAGTCGGAGTGGACAAACTGGAAATAAAAACCGCACAAATGAATGAGTTTGGAGATGGAACCGTACAGCCGGCCCGGGAGAAATCGCGTTACCAAAATTCACCGAAAAAGAAATATACCGTACCGGGACGCCCCTACAACCACTGCTGGCGTCAGTGGAGTAGTGCTGTAATAACCTGGAACGGATTAATGGTTCCCTGTTGTTACGACAAAAATGCGGAATACATTTTAGGAAATGCATCAAGTAGTACTTTCAGTGACAACATCAAAAAACCGGAAAGTTATATTTTTAAACAAACAATTTTGTCCAACCGAAAAGGGATTGAGATGTGTCGCAACTGCCCGGAGGGAAGAAACTGGTTTTGGGGGTGAAGGAAGAAATAGTTACACCAACCATTCCTTAAAGAAATACCAGGTAAATACACCGGAAACAATTAGTTTCAGAACGACACCCGTCAACAAACCCAAAAATGACCCGAAGGCGGCTTTAAAAGCCTTGTTGGAGTCGGCATGTGCGGCAAATTCACCCAGGAAAGCCCCCAGAAAAGGTCCCAGTATTATTCCAACCGGTCCAAAAAACAGACCCACAACCAAACCTATTGCAGCTCCCCAGACACCGCCCCTGGTTCCACCAAATCGTCTGGCTCCCCACACCGGAACAACATAATCCAGCAAAGTGACCACAGCAGCAACTATTGCAGCAACCCATAAAAACCTGGTAGTAAAATCTCCCCAGCTGGTTAATTGAAGCGACAACAAAGCCAAAAAACTCAGTGGCGGCCCCGGCAAAACCGGCAATACACAACCGACAAAACTTGCCAGCAGCAGGAAAATCCCTATTATAATTAGTAGAATGTCCATAATAGATTAGCTGTTAGCTCGTAGCTCATGGCTGTTAGCTCCTTATAAATAACGGGATGTTAAAAATTTGGGGCAACCTCCAAAGTCTAATTCATCTTAAACAAATCAATTTCTCAAGTGTATGAGGTGTTAAATCACCATCCTCAGCTGCCAAGTTTAATCATATCGGGATAATCACTGTTGTAGTGCAATCCCCGGCTCTCCTTGCGCTGACGGGCCATTTTTATTATCAGGTATCCCACCTGAATAGAGTTTCGGAGTTCGCAAAGCCGCTGAGAAACAGTGGAGCGCTGATAGAGATCCTCTGTTTCATGATAGATTATTTCCAGTCGGTCGAGAGCCCGCTTCAGTCGCAGATTGGAGCGCACGATGCCCACATAATAGTTCATAATTTGCTCAATCTCTTTCTGACTTTGCGTAATCAATACCATTTCCTCCGGATGCGAGGTGCCTTCATCGTTCCACTCAGGTATATCCTTGCAGAAAGTCGAAGCCCCCACATTCTCTATTGCATCTTTGGCGGCGGCATCGGCATATACAATCCCCTCCAAAAGAGAGTTTGAAGCCAGACGATTGGCTCCATGCAAGCCGGTACAGCTGCACTCCCCAGCGGCATATAATCGTCCGATAGAGGTACGTGCTTTCTGATCAACTTTTATTCCACCACATGAAAAATGAGCCGCAGGAACCACAGGAATGTAATCTTTAGAAATATCAATACTCAGCGATAAACATTTTTCGTAAATGCCGGGATAATGCGCTTTTATTTCTTCTTTAGGCTTGTGCGTAACATCCAGATAAACATAGTCATCGCCAGTGGTTTTCAACTCATTATCGATGGCACGGGCAACGATATCACGAGGGGCCAGACATTCGCGTTCATCATATTTGTGCATAAACTTCTTCCCGTCACGCCGCTTCAGAATACCTCCAAAACCCCGCATAGCCTCCGTAATAAGGAATGAAGGACGTTCTTTGGGGTTGTACAACGAGGTGGGGTGAAACTGAATAAACTCCATGTTATCCACAATTCCCTTGGCACGATAGACCATGGCAATGCCATCACCCGTTGCGATGGATGGATTTGTGGTGGTCTGGTAAACGCTGCCAACACCTCCGGTGGCCATCATAGTCACTTTCGACAAAATGGTTTCCACACTGTTGGTGCGTCGGTTTAATACGTAAGCTCCATAACACTCTATGTCGCGACGCCAGCGGTGCACCAGTTCACCAAGATGGTGCTGCGTGATAATTTCCACCGCAAAATGATCTTCAAGTACTTCGATCTCGGGATGTTCCCGAACCGCCTGCACCAGGCCACGCTGAATTTCGTAACCGGTCTGGTCTTTATGATGCAAAATCCGATTCTCGGAGTGACCTCCTTCGCGGTGCAAATCGAAGTTTCCTTTTTCATCTTTGTCAAAACGCACACCCCAGCGAATCAACTCTTCTATTTGTCCCGGAGCTTCTTCTACCACTTTGCGCACCACTTTGGGGTCGCACAAACCAGCCCCGGCGGTCAGGGTGTCCTGAATGTGTTTCTCGAAATTATCGGGGGCATACGTTACAGACGATATGCCTCCCTGCGCATACGAAGTATTGGTTTCGTCGAGTTTTGTTTTACTGATAATACAAACTTTTCCTTTGCCTGCTACTTTGAGGGCAAAACTAAGGCCGGCCATACCGGAGCCAATCACCAGAAAATCAAATTTCTTACGTTTGGATGTATCTACTCTTCTCATAAAACCAGAGGGTTTGAAACAGACAAATTTACAACTTTAGCTGGAAAAAACAGGACTGATACCGCGAAGAGGATCTTTTACCGCAAATAAACACGGAAAAAAGAAAAAACATCTCTGTGAACCTCTGTGGTTTATTCTTTTTTTTTAACCACAGAGAAGCACGGAGGGGCACAGAGTAATAACGCAAACTTTCCGTGTGACTTTTTGGATAACTGTAGTTTTTTTTCTTTTTCCCCAGAAAAACGGAGGAGTAAACAGCAACAACGCAATCCCTCTGTGTGTCTCTGTGAACCTCTGTGGTTTATTCTT